>Ga0315556_1002199_pt1 | contig 11265 bp, 7 predicted proteins | sample SalMarSW160310MG_FD_202112 | JGI IMG/M metagenome (GOLD analysis project Ga0315556, IMG submission 202112) | Salt marsh sediment microbial communities from the Plum Island Ecosystem LTER, Massachusetts, United States - Salt Marsh Sediment SW1603-10 ...
TCAGTCGGCCCTCCCCTGCGCGAGCTCCCGCACGACAGCCGAATCGGAGAACGGGATCCGATTCTCGCCGATGATCTGGACCGTCTCGTGGCCCTTGCCGGCGATCACGACCAGAGCGTCATGGCCGGCGAACTCGAGGGCGCGCGCGATCGCGGCCCGTCGGTCGACCAGGATCTCGGGCTCGCTCCCCGCCTCACGGACCCCGGCAGCGACTGTCGTGGCGATGGCCATGGGGTCCTCGGAGCGCGGGTTGTCGGACGTCACCAGGGCGACGTCGGCGAGCTCGCCGACCGCGCGGCCCATGGCGCCGCGCTTGCCGCGGTCCTTGTCGCCACCAGCGCCGAAGACCACGATTAGGCGGCGGTCGCTGACCGCTCGCAGCGAGGCGAGCACCGCCCGCAGCCCCTCGGGGGTGTGGGCGAAGTCGACGAATACGGGGTACGGCAGGTCGACCGCCACCGGTTCGAGCCGGCCGGGCAGCGGACGCGCCGCCGCGAACCCGGCGACCGTCGCCTCGACGGTGACGCCCGCGGCCCACGCCGTGGCGGCGGCGGCGAGCGCGTTGCGCAGGTTGTGCAGGCCGACCAGCGGGAGCGAGACCGGGCGCGCGCCGTCCGGGCGGACAAGGGTGAATCTGGTGCCGTCGAGAGAGGCAGCGACCTCGCGGGCATGGAGGTCGCCATTCTCTACCCCCCAGGTGACGTCGCCTGGACGCGGGTCGGCGGCGAGGCGTGCGCCAAAGGGCTCGTCAACGGGCAGCACGCGACGTCCAGAAGCAGCGAGGTGCTGGGTGAACAGGCGTCGCTTGGCCTCGAAGTAGCGCTCCATGTCACCATGGAAGTCGAGGTGGTCGCGGGTCAGGTTGGTCCACACGCCGACCTCGAACTCGAGCCCGGCGAGTCGGTCCTGGTCGAGCGCGTGGGAGGAGGCCTCCATGACCGCGGCCCGGCCTCCCTCGGTGACCAGACGTGCCAGCAGGGGCGCGAGCTGGGTGGCCTCCGGCGTCGTCCGCTCGCCCTCGACCGTGGTGCTCGGCAAGCGGTAGCCGAGGGTGCCGAAGGACCCGGTGACCACGCCGACGGCTTCGAAGATCCGGCTGATGAGATCGACGGTGGTGCTCTTGCCGTTGGTCCCGGTCACGGCGATCAGGCGCAGGGCGCGCTCGGGGTTGCCGGCCGCGGCCCACGCCGCGAGCGCGGTGTGGCGCCGCGGCGAGGCGCTCTCCACCCAGGGCACGGCCACGCCCTCGGGGCGTGGTCGATCCGAGAGCACGGCCGCGGCGCCGCGCTCGAGGGCCTCGCTCAGGAACTCGACACCGTGATGTCGCTGGCCCGGCAGGGCGGCGAACAGGGCGCCCGGACGGACCTCGCGCGAGTCGAGAACTACGGTGTCGACCGAAACGCTCGGATCTCCCTCGAGCCGGGCGCCATTGAGGCGGCGGACCAGGTCGTCGATCGTCACGCCCCCGCCCTTCCGGAGGTGTTGTGGCCGTCTGCAGAGGCCATCTCGTCGGGCTCGGGCGGTGGTGTCGCGGGAAGGTCGAGGATGCACGCCGCCTGGGTCGCGATCCTGGCGAAGGCCGGCGCCGCGACCGTCGAGGCCCAGAAGCCGTCGTCGGGCTGAACCACTGCGACCACGATCACGACCTCGGGATCGGGCAGCGGCAGGAAGCCCGCGAACCAGGCCACGTGGTGCGTGTCGTCGAAGCCACCGGCGACCGCCCGCTGGGCGGTCCCGGTCTTGCCGGCGACGCGATAGCCAGCGACCGCCGCATGGGTTCCGGTGCCGTCCATCACGACCCGCTCGAGCATCGCCTGAATCCGATCGGCGAGGCCGCGGTCCATGACGCGGCGCTGCATGGTGGGACGGTCGGCGATCGTGTCATGCTGCGACCCGGCTTGCCTGACGAGCGCAGGCGCTGGCAGCCACCCCCCGTTGGCGACGGCCGCATATGCCAGAGCGAGCTGGAGCGGGGAAACGGTCAGCTCCTGGCCGAGGGCGAGGCCTGCCCGGCTCATGCCCGACCAGCGGGAGACCGGTGCCAGAGCTCCCCACGCCTCGCCCGGGTAGCCGACACCGGTCGGTCGACCGAAACCGAAGCCGTCGAGGGTCCGCCAGATGAGGTCCGGTGCAAGCCGCTGAGCGACCTGGATGATGCCGGCGTTGGCGGACTTTGAGACGATCTCGTCGAGAGTGTAGCGGCCCGGTTCTGCGTGGTCCCGGACCCAGTGCCCGGCGACCTCGATGCCGCGGTGCGTGCAGTCGAACCGTTCCCCCGGTCGGACGGCGCGGGTGGACAGCGCGGCCGCCGCGATCAACGGCTTGAGCGTCGATCCCGGCTCGAAGGCGTCCTGCACAGGAGGCAGCCGCCAGCGCTCCGGCGGCACATCGCCGGGCGCCGCAGGGTCGAAGGACGGCACCGTGGCGAGGGCCAGGATCCGTCCGGTGCGGGCCTCCAGAACGACCGCGGAGGCGCTGCGTGCCGCATGGCGGTCAACATCGGCCAGGAGCTCGCGCTCGACGGCCCACTGGAGGCGGGCGAGAAGAGTCAGCTCAAGGTCGTAGCCTGCGCGTCCGGTCCTGAGGCGCTCGAGCTGGAGCTGGCGTTGGACGGCGTCCTGGACTGCCAGGTAGCGGTTGGGTTCCCCGGCGAGGAGCGCATCGTAGTAGTGCTCGAGGCCGGCACGTCCGACCGTGGTCAGCTCTTCGCGACCGACGAAACCGATCAGCGGGGCGGCCAGCGTGCCAAGGGGATAGACGCGCTCGGCGTCGGGTACCAGCACGACCGCTGACGGAGCCAGGGCGCGCACCGCGGCGGCCGTCTCACGGTCGACCTTCTGGGCCACCCAGACCGCGCGGGCACCGCCGGTGAGGCGACGCTCGAGGTCGTCCGGGGGACAGCCCACCAGTGGTGCGGCCGCTTGCGCGAAGAGGGAGGGGTACGGCAGCAGCTTGGTGTCGACCTGGATCGCGAGACGCGCCACCGATGTTGCCAGAACGTAGCCGTCCGCAGTGCGGATCTCGCCTCGTCGGCTCGGAGTGGTCAGGACTCTCTCACGCTGGCGTCTCGCCCGCGCGAGCCAGGACTCGTGGTCGACGAGCATGACCTGGACCGCGCGCGACAGCACCACTGCCGCGCCGAGCGCGAGGGTCGCCGCGACCAGGCCGAGACGTCGCCGGTTCACGAGGGCCCTCTCTCGGCCGGGAGGACCGGCACCGGCGGCGGCACCAGGCCGAGGGCGGCTGCGCGCTCGGCGAGGCGCGAGGGGTCACGCTCAACCTCGAGCTCGATCTCGAGCTCGCGCTCGCGTCGCTGGAGAGCCTCGACCCTGGCGCGCAGGCCGACCAGATCGTAGTGCAGGCTCGTGCTCTTGAGGCGCGGCCAGCCGACCAGGAACAGGGCTGCGGCGAGCACGACAGCAAGCAGCAGCAGGAAGCCGAGGGCCGAAAGCCACCGACGGTCACGTTCCATGACCAGGAACCGGTTCGAGGGACGGACCAGCGGGAGGTCCATCAGCCGGCCTCCTCGCTGAGCCTTGCCGCCACCCGGAGCCGGGCGGAACGCGCGCGCGGGTTGGCGTCGACCTCGTCCGGTTGGGGCCGGATCGCCTTCGGGGTCAGGACGGTGACCGTCGCGCGCGCGCCACACACGCAGCGCGGGAGGTCGGGCGGGCAGGTGCAGCGGCCCTCGAGACGCCGCAGCGTGTGCTTGGTGATGCGGTCCTCGAGGGAGTGGAAGCTGATCACGGCCAGTCGTCCGCCGGGTCGCAGCGATCGGGCGGCGGGCTCGAGGAATCGCTCGAGCTGGCCGAGCTCGTCGTTGACCGCGATGCGCAGAGCCTGAAACGTGCGGGTCGCGGGATGAATGCGGCCGGTCTGGCGGCCGACCACGTCGACCACCAGACTGGAGAGCTCTCCGGTGGAGGTGAGGGGAGCCCGCGTCCGGCGAGCGACGATGGCGCGCACGATCGCACGCGCGCGGCGCTCCTCCCCCCAGTCCCACAGGATCCGCATCAGTGCCTCCGGCTCGGCGTGGTTGACCAGGTCGGCCGCACTGGGGCCGTCGGGCCCCATCCGCATGTCGAGGGGGCCGTCGTGCTGGAACGAGAAACCGCGTTCCGGGCGGTCGAGCTGGAGTGACGAGCACCCGAGATCGGCCAGCACCGCTGCCGGCTCCTGCGGTGCGAGCTCCTCGAGCACGTCCGGCAGCCGGTCAAATGTCGCCGCAGCGAGCCGGACCCGGCCGGAGAATGGCTCGAGGGCCTCGGCGGCGAGCGCCAGGGCCTCGGGGTCACGATCGAGGCCGAGCAGTGTGAAGCCGGGCTGGGCGGCCAGCAGCGCCGCGGCATGCCCGCCGAGCCCGACCGTGGCATCGACCAACAGGCCGGGTCCCGCCGGCGCGAGCCAGGCGACGACCTCCGCGAGGAGCACCGGCATGTGGGTGACGGGCACCGGCCTCCTCCATCACAGCTCCAGCTGTGCGAGCTCTTCCAGCTCCTCATCGCTGAGTGACGGTTCCTTGAGGAAGGACGCGGCGCGAGCCCGGTTGGTGACCGCCAGATGGTTGATCCGGCCCGAAACCACGACCTCACCCTCGACCTCGACCATCTCGCGCAGCAGGGAGGGAACCATCAGGCGACCGTGATCGTCGAGCTCGATGAGCTGGCCGTAGTTGACCCGCTCGATCAGCTTGAGGACCGCCGGTTTCATGCCCGGCTTGGACAGCAGTCGCTCCTCGACGGTCTCCCATACCGGCAGGGGGTAGACTCGCAGCTCATGGGGAAAGAACGAGCATACATAGACCTCACGGCCGAAGGCTGCCTCGAGCTGCTCGCGCAGCCGAGCGGGCAGCTTGACGCGACCCTTCGCGTCGATGGTGGCCGGGAATCCCCCACGAAACCGTTCCAAGATATCTCCCTCACCGGTGCGAAACGTGGGATCGGAAGGTGATGATCCCACTTCTGACCCCATTTGACCACTTCTGACCACACAATCATGCGTCGCTTCATCCGCGCTGTCAAGCCTCGCAGAGCCTCGGAAAATCGCCCTGCGATGGGCGGTGTCTGCGGGGGGGAAGGGTGTCGCGGGGTAGAATGTCCGGCGATGACGAACGGCCAGATCCAGCGCGTCGGCGTCGTGCTGAAGGCGTCGAGCCCCGAAGCGGTGGAGCTCGGGCGCCAGCTCCTCGACGAGCTCGCGCACCTTGGCATCGCGTCCGTGGTCGACCGCGAGTCGGCCGCGGCGCTCGACATCCCCGACGGCGTCGAGCGCGTCGACCTCGCGGCCGCGGTTGACCTGGTCGTTGCGCTCGGCGGAGACGGGACCCTGCTCAGCGTGTGCCGCGGGGCACTGGGCGGGACGCCGATCCTCGGCATCAACATGGGAACCCTCGGCTTCCTCACCGAGCACCCGGCCGAGAGCCTGTTTCCAGTGCTGCGCACGGTTCTCGAGGGGAGAGCCTCGTTCGAGCGCCGCGAGCGGCTCGAGGTGATCGTGGTGGCGCCCGGACGTGACCCGGTACGGCGCTTCGTGCTCAACGACGCGGTGATCAACAAGTCGGCCCTCGCGCGGATGATCGTGCTCAGCGTCCACGTCAACGAGGAGTTCGTGAGCCGCTTCCGTGCCGACGGGCTGATCGTGGCCACGCCGACGGGCTCGACCGCCTACAACCTCTCCGCGGGCGGCCCGATCCTCTACCCCACCCTCGAGGTGGTGGTGGTAACGCCGATCTGTCCGCACGCGCTCACCAACCGGCCGCTGGCCGTGCCGCTCAACTCCTTGGTCGAGGTCCGCCTCGAGAGCCAGTCCGAGGAGGTCTGGCTGACCCTCGACGGCCAGGAGGGCTTCCCGATCACCCCGCACGACCTGGTGCGGATCCGTCGCTGCGCCGAGCCGGTGCGGTTGATCACCGAGCGGCGCCGGTCGTTCTTCCATGTGCTCCACCGCAAGCTCAAGTGGGGAGATCGCGGCGGGTGAGGTACCGCCACCTCAGGCGAACGGCCCTCGCGGCCTCCGCGGCCGTCGCCTGCCTCGTGATCGTGGCCGCTCTCGCGGTCCGTCTTGCGGAGAGCGCCGCGGTCACACGACGTGTCGTCCGCTGGGTCGAGCAGGTCGCCGGCGCGGCGGTCGGGGGCAGGGTGGCAATCGGCGAGCTCGGCTGGCAGTTCATGCCGCCGCGCCTCGTCGTCCGCGACGTCACGGTCGAGGCGCCCGGCGTTGCGGCGCGCCTCGAGCGGGCCTCAGTCGCCCTCTCCGCCTTCCAGCTCGTGCGCCGCACGCTGGTGGTCGACAGCCTCGAGGTCGACGGGCTCCACCTCGACCTGACCCGCCCGATCCCTGCGCAGTCGTCGTCAGGAGGGGGCGGGTGGGTGCGATTCCGGGTGGGCCAGGCCGACCTTCGCCGAATCACCGTGGCGGGGGCCGAGCTGCCCCACGATCTCGGCCTCGGCGTGCGGGGTCTCGACGCCTCGTGGACGACGCGAAGGGGCCCTCCGCGGGGCTTCGTCCGCGCCTCTCGCGTCGAGCTCAAGGTACCCGGGCTCGAACCGGTGGCTGTCGCCGTGGAGGCGCGCGCGATCGCCGACGGCGACCTCGAGCTGCCGCGCTGGAGGCTGCGCGGCCGTGGCCTCGACCTCGAGGGCCACGGCCGCCTGTCGAGGGGCGGCGGCTCCCGGCTCACTGGTGAAGGGAGCCTGGATCTCGCCGAGCTTGACCGTGTCGTTCACGCCGGCGGTGTCCTCGAGGGCAGGAGCACGGTCGCCGTGACCCTCGCCGTGGCGGACGCGCTCCGACTGGACGCGCACGTCCGGAGCCCCTCGTTGAGCGCTGCAGGCTTCCGCCTGGGCGATGTCTCCGGCACCGTCACGCTGGCGGAGGGCCGGCTGCTCGGGCGCCTCGACGGCGCGACGTTCTGCGGTGGTCGGGTCAGCGGCAGCTACATCCTCGGCCACCTCGGCCCGCCCTACCCGCACCGGGTTGAGGTCACCGGCGGGGGGCTCGCGTTGGCGCGCCTGCTCGCGGCGATCGGTGTGCCGGCGGCGGGGCTGTCGGCGGCGGTCGAAGCGCATGCCACGCTGCAGTGGAACGGGCTCGGTCTGCCGCAGGGACGGGGGCGAGCTTCGGCGCAGATGGTCCGTGCTCCCGGACCACTTCAGGTCGCGGGCACGCTCGACGTCGAGCTCACCGGCGACGGGGTGCTGCGATTCTCGGGCCGGCAGCTCTCGATCGGCGACTCGATCGTGACGTGGCAGGGACCCTTGCGGCTCGGCGACTGGGAGCCCGCGTGGTCGATCCGGGCCGAGCCCGGAGTGCTCGAGCAGATCATTCCGCTGGTCAACCGGTGGCTTGGATCCGAGGTCCTTCCCGGGAGCATCCGCGGACGCGGCGTGCTCCAGGTGACGCTCACGGGACCCTGGCGTCAGTTGGCTGTCAACGTGCGGCTCGACGCCCATCCGGTGGCCTACCCGCCGATGGTTCTGGATCGCCTGGTCTGCGAGGCGACGATCGCTGATCAGAAGGTCGTCTTCGGTCCGACCCGATTCGGCATCGGGGGCGGGAGCGGCGAGGTGGAGGGTCGGATTACCTGGGCGGAGGGGGCCGGCGACGACCAGCTCGACCTCTTGATCCGTGCCGACGATGTGCCCGTGGACACGGTCGCGAGCTGGATCGACGAGAGTGGTGTGGCCGAGGGCACGGCTTCCTTCACCGGACGCCTGAGTGGCCCGATCGCGTCGCCGCGGGGCTCCTGGGCGCTGGCGCTGTCGGACGTCGCCCTCGCTGGCCATTCCCTCGGCAGCGGGTCCTCTGCAGTCGATCTTGCCGAGGGCGTGTTCACCGCGCGCGCTCTCGCTTTCGCAGGGGGGCTCGAAGGGACCGCGAGCTGGGCGGTACACGAGAACTCGGTCAGCGGTCAACTGCGCTGGCCCGGCATGACCCTCGCCGATTTTGGTTCCGCGGCCACCGCCCTGGTCGGTGAGCGCGCCGACGCGCGGCTCGACTTCACCCTCTCCGGAAGCGGGCCGGCAGCGGGAGTGCTCGAGCTCTCCACCGACGACGGCGCCACGCTCGAGGTGACCGCGGACCCGACCGGGGTCGAGGGACGCCTGACCCTGGCCGACGCGGCCTCGGCCTCGGTACGGCTCGAGCGTCGAGAGGATGGCGGCCTCGAAGGCGATGGTGAGATCGTCGTTCCCGAAGTGGCCCGCCTTGTGGCCCGGCTCGATCCCGAGGCCGGCGTGCCGCTTTCGGGGGTGGCACGGATCTCGGGTCACGTCACCTGGCCCCCGGACGCCGCACCCCAGATCGCGGGCCGGCTCGAAACTCTCAACCTCAAGCTCGAGGACCGCCCAGTCCACCTCATCGAGCCGGCTGCGTTCACGGTCACGAGCGACGGGTTCTCGACCGCCGGGCTCCGCCTCGAGCTGCTCGACGACGAGGTCTTCGTGCGTGGAGCGGTGACCGCCGACGGCCACGTCTCGGGCAACGTCTCGGGCACGATCGATCTCCTGCTGCTGCGCTTCCTGCTGCCCGAGTGGGAAGGCGCGGGGCGAGCGACCGGTGTCGTCGAGCTGCTCGGCACCGTCGACCGACCCCACCTGGAAGGCATTGCCAAGGTGTCCCAGGTCTCGTTCAGGATTCCGGGCGGCCGCGAGGTGGTGTCCAGCATCGATGGCACGGTGCTCTTCTCCCAGGACGAGATCGGTCTCGAAGGGATGACTTTCCGTTTCATGCGCGGGACGGGTTCGGGCGGCGGCCGGATCGGTTTCGCCGGAGACGTACCCGATCTGAATCTGGCGGGCACGATCGCCAACCTCGAGTATCCCCTCTTCCCCGGCCTGGAGCCCCGCCTCGGAGGCAGGTTCCGGCTCGAGGGTCCGGTCGATGGCCTCGAGCTGAGCGGCGAGCTCGAGGTCCGCCAGGCGACGCTTCGGCGCAAGGACGATCTCGCGACGATCATCGCAGATTGGTTCCTGGCGAGCTCTCCTCCGGCGGAGGAGGGTGGCCTGAAGCTCGACCTGCGGATCGAGGCCGACCGGACGCTGGAGGCCCGTACCGGTTTCATCCGGGTGGTCGGCTCCGCCTCCCTGGCCGTGACCGGAACCTCGAACCATCCCGAGGTGACCGGCACCGTCGAGTTCCTCGAGGGCGGCGACTTCACCTTCCAGGGTGTCCGTTACGAGCTCGACCGTGCGGTCGTGACCTTCACCGACCCGACACGGCTCAATCCGTTCCTCGACATCGTCGCCCGGGCGTGGATCGACACCTACCAGCTCGAGGTGCGCCTGACCGGCACTGTCGACCGGTTGGTTCCGGTGGTCACCTCCGACCCGCCGCTGCCGGAAAACGAGCTGATGACCATGCTCGCGTTCGGCCGCTCCGGGTCCGGCCTCGGCGGCGCGAGCCTCGGCATGGGGGTGGCGTCGTCGCTGCTCGCCCGGGAGCTCAACAGTGAGCTGGAGCGACGGACCCGAGAGCTCCTGCCGATCGACCAGCTCAGGGTCGATCCCTTCGCCGAGGCCTCGACCGGAAACCCGACCGCGCGGGTGACGGTGGTCAAGCAGCTGAGCCCGAACTGGTCGCTCATGCTGCAGTCGAACCTCTCCGCCAATCGCGAGGAAGTCGTCGTCCTGCGCTGGTTCCTCGGCCAAGGGGTGTTCCTCGAGGCGACCCGGGACGTCGACGGAAGCGTCGGCCTCGACCTCAAGCTGCGGCGGAGATACTGACGTTGGTCACCGCGGCGTGCCCGCGAGCTTCCCGAAGGGGGCACCAGGTCCTCCGGCTCGGCGCGTCCGCCCTGATGCTGGCGGCGGTGGCGATCACAGCGTGGGCCACGCCCGACGATCCACCTCCGATCGTCCGGGTCGAGGTGGTCACCGACGGCGACCTGCGCCCGGCCGCGATCCAGGACCTGCTCGGTCTCACCGAAGGAGCTCCGCTCGATCGGCGTCGTCTGCGCGAGGGGATTCGTGCGCTCTACGCCGGCGGCGGAGTCGACCAGCTGGAGGTGGTCGCCGAGGAGGAGGGCGGCGGGCTCGCGGTCACCGTCACGATGAGCGCCACGCCGCGCCTCGCGGACCTCGACGTGGAGGGGGCGTCACTGCTGCTCGGCGCCAGGCTTCGAGAGTGGACCGGGCTGCGCCGGGGTGCGTTCATCACCGCCGGTGACGTCGAATCGGCGGTGGCGAGGGTGCGCCGACGCCTCGACCAGATGGGCTGGGAGGAGGCCCACGTCGAGGCCAGCCTGGACTACCGTCGCGAGGACAACACCGTGAATGTCGAGATCGATGTCGACCTCGGTGTTCCGCTCGCGATCGCCCGGGTGACGGTGGTCGGCATTCAGCTCCCCGAGGGCGATCGACAGCAGATCGCCACGCGCTGGGCGGAGAAGCGCTACACGCGAGAGCTCGGCGACGAGATCGTGCGCGCGGTCGAGGCTCGGGTCCGCGAGCTGGGCTGGTGGGAGGCGGAGTCGATTGGAACCGAGCTTTCGTCCAGTGCGGGTCCGGTGACCCTGGAGGTCCGCATCGATCCTGGCAGCCGCTACGTCTTCGAGATCGAGGGCTCCGAGAACGAAGCGGTGGTCCGCGGGGCGCTGCCCGACCCGAATCAGGTCGATGTGCATCCTGCGCAAACCGACGTGCTCGCCGAGCAGATCCGTGAGGCCCTTCAGGCCGGCGGGCGTCTGCTCGCCCGGGTGTCAGTCGAGCTCGACGCCGCGATCGACCCACGGGTCGTCCGCGTGCAGGCGATGCCGGGACCGGTGGTCAGAGTCGCCGAGGTGAGGTTCGACGGCGCGACCTCGATCGCCTCCGGACGGCTCGAGGAAGTTGTGGCAGTCCACCCCGGTCCGACCACCGGCTGGCGGGGGCAGCACGTCACCACCGTGAGCCTCGAGACCGACCGCCTCGCCCTCGTCGACATCTACCGCCGAGAAGGTTTCGCCGAAGCTCGGGTCGACAGGCCCGCGATCGAGCCCGGCAGCGAGCCGGCGACGGTGGTCATCCATTTCTCGGTCGAGGAGGGCCGGCGGTGGCGACTGGCGGATGTCCGGTTCGAGGGAGTGCCCCTCGAGTTGGCCGGCGGTCTCGACCTGTCGTCGCTCGGCCTCGATACCGCCGGGCCGTGGGACCCGCGCCGGGTCGACGAGGCCACCCGCCTGCTTGGCGTCGAGCTGGCCAACCGTGGCTACCCCGACGCGCAGGTCGCGGCCGAGGTCGATACCACTACTCCCGGGGAGGCGCGTGTCGTCCTCCGCGTCGACTCCGG
>Ga0315556_1002202_pt1 | contig 11248 bp, 21 predicted proteins | sample SalMarSW160310MG_FD_202112 | JGI IMG/M metagenome (GOLD analysis project Ga0315556, IMG submission 202112) | Salt marsh sediment microbial communities from the Plum Island Ecosystem LTER, Massachusetts, United States - Salt Marsh Sediment SW1603-10 ...
CGGCTATCTACAAGCTGGTCGAAGAGATGGACCGATACATTCCGGAGCCGGAGCGCGCGATCGACGGCGCGTTCCTGATGCCGGTGGAAGACGTGTTCTCCATTTCCGGTCGCGGCACGGTGGTGACCGGTCGTATCGAGCGCGGCATCGTCAAGGTGGGCGACGAGGTGGAGATCGTGGGTATTCGCCCGACGATCAAGACCACGGTGACCGGCGTGGAAATGTTCCGCAAGCTGCTGGATCAGGGTCAGGCGGGTGACAACGTCGGCGTGCTGCTGCGCGGCACCAAGCGCGACGAAGTGGAGCGCGGCCAGGTGCTGTGCAAGCCCGGTTCGATCAAGCCGCACACCAAGTTCGAGGCCGAGGTTTACGTGCTGTCGAAGGAAGAGGGTGGTCGTCATACCCCGTTCTTCAACGGCTACCGTCCGCAGTTCTACTTCCGCACGACGGACGTGACCGGTGCCTGTGACCTGCCGGAAGGCGTGGAGATGGTGATGCCGGGCGACAACGTGAAGATGACGGTGTCGCTGATCGCGCCGATCGCGATGGAAGACGGTCTGCGTTTCGCGATTCGCGAAGGTGGCCGTACCGTCGGCGCCGGCGTGGTGGCGAAGATCATCGAGTAAGACATCGTGGGAGCGGCCTAGGCCGCGAACGGTTCGCGTTGAAGTCCGCTCCTGCTAGAAACTTGGATTAAATAATGGCTGCCAAACAGACAATCCGCATTCGGCTGAAGTCCTTCGATCACCGGTTGATCGACAAGTCGGCGCTGGAGATCGTGGAAACCGCCAAGCGCACGGGTGCGCAGGTGCGTGGTCCGATCCCGCTTCCGACCAAGATGGAGCGCTTCACGGTGCTGATCTCCCCGCACGTCAACAAGGACGCGCGCGATCAGTACGAGTTGCGCACGCACAAGCGGCTGATGGACATCGTTGAGCCGACCGACAAGACGGTCGATGCTCTGATGAAGTTGGACTTGGCTGCCGGCGTGGACGTGCAGATTAAGTTGGGTTAGTGGGCAGTAGCGGTACGCCCGGAGCGCCGAAAGGCTGGACCGGAAGGACCGCGACTCGAGACTCGCTACTGGAGTTAGAACAATGGCTATCGGACTAATCGGTCGCAAAGCAGGTATGACCCGCGTCTTTACTGAAGAAGGCGAGTCTATTCCCGTCACTGTGATCGTTGTGGAACCCAATCGGGTCACCCAGGTGAAGACGCAGGAGACCGACGGTTATCGGGCTCTGCAGGTGACGAGCGGTTCGCGCCGCTCCTCGCTGGTCAGCAAGCCGGCGGCGGGTCATTTCGCCAAGGCGGGCGTAGAAGCTGGCCGCGGGCTGTGGGAGTTCCGTCTCGGTGATGGCGATGGTGATGAGATTGCTGTCGGCTCCGAGATCAAGGTGGACATCTTCGAGCCCGGGCAGAAGGTTGACGTTAGCGGCACGACCATCGGTAAGGGTTACGCCGGTGTGATCAAGCGTCACAACTTCCACATGCAGGACGCGACCCACGGCAACTCGTTGTCGCATCGCGCACCGGGTTCCATCGGTCAGAACCAGACCCCGGGCCGCGTGTTCAAGGGTAAGCGGATGGCCGGTCATATGGGCAACGTGCGCGCCACGGGCCAGAATCTGGAAGTCGTGCGCGTCGACGCTGAGCGGAATCTGATTCTCGTCAAGGGCGCGGTGCCTGGCTCCAAGGGCGGCGACGTGGTCGTACGCCCGGCGGTGAAGGCCAAGAAGGTTTGATTAGGAGTCGGTGATGGAACTGCAGATCAACAATGCCAAACAGGGCGCTACCTTGCAGGTATCCGATACCGCGTTTGGTAAGGATTTCAACGAGGGGCTGATCCATCAGGTGGTCACGGCCTATCTCGCAGGCGCCCGTGCCGGCACCCGCGCCCAGAAGACTCGGCGCCAGGTCAGCGGCGGCGGTGCCAAGCCGTGGCGCCAGAAGGGCACCGGCCGTGCCCGCGCCGGCAGCATCCGCAGCCCGTTGTGGCGCGGGGGCGGCAAGAGTTTCGCGGCGGTCCCTCAGGATCACTCGCAGAAGGTGAACCGCAAGATGTACCGGGCGGCCATGCGTTCGATCCTGTCCGAGTTGGCCCGTCAGGACCGCCTGGTCGTGGTCGAGGATTTCGGCGTCGATTCGCCGAAGACCAAGGCGCTCGTGAGCATGCTGGACGCCTACGGTGAAGGCCGCAAGCTGATCGTCAGCGAAGTGGCCGACGAAAACCTGTATCTGGCGGCTCGCAACCTGCACGGTGTCAATGTGCTGGACGTCGCCGGACTGGACCCCGTCAGCCTGGTTGGCGCGGAAAGGGTTCTGATGACGGTCGACGCCGTCAAGAAGATCGAGGAGTGGTTGGCATGAATTCCGAGCGTCTGATGAAAGTGCTGCTCGCGCCGCACATTTCGGAAAAAACCGCGCGCGTCGGCGATACCGCCAACCAATACGTGTTCAAGGTCTTGCGTGACGCGTCCAAGCCGGAGATCAAGAAGGCGGTGGAAACGCTGTTCAACGTCAAGGTGACGGGGGTGCAGGTGACCAACGTCAAGGGCAAGGTGAAGCGGTTTCAACAGACCGAAGGCCGTCGTTCCGATTGGAAAAAGGCCTATGTGACCCTGGCCGAAGGCGGCGAGATCGACTTCGTGGGTGCTGAGTCGGCGTAAGCCCGGCCACCTCAGAGACGGATGATTTAGATCATGGCGATTGTAAAAGTAAAACCGACATCCCCCGGGCGCCGCGGCGTCGTCAAGGTGGTGAACCCGGACCTGCACAAGGGTGCTCCGGTGTCGTCGCTGGTGGCGAAGAAGTCCAAGAGCGGCGGTCGCAACAACACCGGCCGGATCACGACCCGCCATCAGGGTGGCGGTCACAAGCAGCGCTACCGGATCATCGATTTCCGTCGCAATAAGGATGGCATCCCGGCCCGCGTAGAACGCTTGGAATACGATCCGAACCGGACCGCAAACCTGGCCGTGCTGCTCTACGCCGATGGCGAGCGCCGCTATATTCTGGCGCCCCAAGGCGTGCAGGCCGGTGACGCGCTGATGTCCGGGCTCGAGGCGCCGATCAAGGTGGGCAATACCCTGCCACTGCGCAACATTCCGGTGGGCACCACGGTGCATTGCGTGGAACTGAAGCCGGGCAAGGGTGGGCAGATCGCGCGCAGTGCCGGTGCGAGCGTGCAGTTGGTTGCGCGTGAAGGCGCCCACGCCACCTTGCGGCTGCGCTCCGGTGAGATGCGCAAGGTTCCGGCGGAGTGCAAGGCGACTGTGGGTTCGGTGGGTAACTCCGAGCACAGCCTGCGGAAACTCGGTAAGGCCGGTGCGACCCGCTGGCGCGGTGTGCGGCCGACGGTGCGTGGCGTGGCCATGAACCCGGTGGATCACCCGCACGGTGGTGGTGAAGGTCGTACCTCCGGTGGTCGTCATCCCTGCACGCCTTGGGGTACGCCGACCAAGGGTTATAAGACTCGCAAGAACAAGCGGACGGGCAACATGATTGTGCGTCGTCGCAACCAGAAGTAAGTGAAGAGAGTGGACTATGCCTCGTTCAATTAAGAAGGGACCGTTTGTTGATCTGCACCTCGCCAAGAAGGTTGAGGAGGCAATCGCGACCAGCAGCAAGCGACCGATCAAGACTTGGTCACGCCGTTCGATGGTGCTCCCCGATATGGTGGGTTTGACCATTGCGGTGCACAACGGTCGTCAGCACGTTCCCGTGCTGGTCTCTGAGAACATGGTTGGCCACAAGCTCGGCGAGTTCGCCGCGACCCGTACCTACAAGGGTCACGCAGCGAACAAGAAGGCTAAGTGACGGAGTTAGGTGACATGGCGACATCCGCAATACACCGCTACGCTCGTATCTCGCCCCAGAAGGGCCGCCTGGTGGCGGACCAGATTCGCGGGTTGCCGATCGAGCGCGCGCTGAACACCCTGGCCTTCAGCAACAAGAAGGCGGCCGGCATCATCAAGAAGGTGCTGGAGTCGGCGATCGCGAATGCCGAGCACAACGACGGTGCCGACATCGACGAGTTGAAGGTCAAGGCCATCATGGTCGACGAGGCCCCGTCGCTGAAGCGATGGATGGCTCGCGCCAAGGGCCGCGGCTCGCGGATCATCAAGCGTACGAGTCACATCACTGTGACCGTGGCTGAAAAGTAAAGAGGGGCCGTTAATGGGTCAGAAAGTACATCCGACGGGTATTCGACTCGGCATCTCCAAGGACTGGACGTCCAAGTGGTATGCCGATTCGAAGAACTTTGCCGACTATCTGGAGCAGGATCTCGCCGTGCGTGAGTTCCTCAGGAAACGACTGGCTCAGGCCAACGTGAGCCGCATCCAGATCGAACGCCCGGCCCGCAGCGCGCACATCACCATCCACACCGCGCGCCCCGGTATCGTCATCGGCAAGAAGGGTGCGGATATCGAGTCCCTGCGCAAGGAACTGTCGGCGATGATGGGCGTGCCCGTCACGGCCAACATCGAAGAGATCCGCAAGCCGGAACTGGACGCTCAGCTGGTCGCCGAAAGTGTGGCCCAGCAGCTCGAGCGCCGCATCATGTTCCGCCGCGCCATGAAGCGCGCCGTGCAGAACACCATGCGTCTGGGTGCACTGGGTGTGAAGATCAATGTCGGTGGTCGTCTGAATGGCGCCGAGATTGCCCGTAGCGAGTGGTATCGCGAAGGCCGGGTGCCGCTGCATACTCTGCGTGCTGACATCGACTACGGATTCGCCGAGGCTCGCACGACCTATGGCATCATTGGTGTCAAGGTATGGGTGTACAAGGGCGACGTCTACGGCATCGGTGCCCAAACTGAAGACGCGGCGCAGAAGGGCGCGGCGGGCAAGTAACGGAGTTTTGAACGATGCTACAGCCCAAGAGAACTAAGTTCCGCAAGCAGATGAAGGGCCGCAACCGCGGCTTGGCGCAGCGCGGCAGCAGCGTGAGTTTCGGGGAGTACGCCCTGAAGGCTATGGATCGTGGTCGTCTGACCGCGCGTCAGATCGAAGCCGCTCGCCGTGCCATGACTCGTCACATCAAACGCGGCGGCAAGATCTGGATTCGCGTGTTTCCGGATAAGCCGATCAGTAAGAAGCCCTTGGAAGTACGTCAGGGCAAGGGTAAGGGCAATGTCGAGTACTGGGTCGCGCAGATCCAGCCGGGCCGTGTCCTCTATGAGATGGAAGGCGTGTCCGAGGAAGTGGCCCGCGAGGCGTTCCGCCTGGCCAGTGCCAAGCTTCCGATGAAGACCGCGTTTGTCAGCCGGACGGTGATGTGATGAAGGCGAATGAACTTCGTGGCAAGAGCGTTGACGAGCTCAACGGCGAATTGCAGAGCCTGTTGCGCGAGCAGTTCAATCTGCGCATGCAGCGCGGGGTTGGGCAGATGTCGCGCCCTGACCAGATGAACAAGGTGCGCAAGAACATTGCACGCGTCAAGACCGTGCTGAACGAAATGAATCGAACGGGTAAGGCGTCATGACGGAACAGGTTGAAGCGGGCAAGACGGCCAATACGGTGACCGGCCGGGTGATCAGCAACAAGATGGACAAGACCATCACCGTGTTGCTGGAGCGCCGCGTGAAGCATCCCATTTACGGGAAGTTCATTCGTCGTTCGACCAAGGTTCATGCGCACGACGAGAACAACGAGTGCCGCGAAGGCGACACCGTGGTGGTGCAGCAGTGCCGGCCGCTGTCCAAGACCAAGACTTGGCAGCTGGTGGAAATCGTCAATCGAGCTGTTGGGCAGGGTTGAACCTCCGGGCGCGGACACCAGTGATGGACCGTGTAGTGGATAAACTTCAGGTTGGATATAAGCCATGATTCAGATGCAAACAGTGCTGGATGTGGCCGATAACAGCGGCGCGCGCCGGGTGCAGTGCATCAAGGTGTTGGGCGGTTCGCATCGCCGCTACGCGGGTATCGGAGACATCATTAAGGTCAGCGTGAAAGAGGCCAACCCTCGGGGCAAGGTCAAGAAGGGCGAGGTCTATAGCGCCGTGGTTGTGCGTACCCGCAAGGGTGTTCGTCGCCCCGACGGCTCGCTGATTCGCTTCGACGGCAACGCCGCAGTGCTGCTGAACAATCAGCAGCAGCCTATCGGTACCCGTATCTTCGGGCCGGTGACGCGCGAGCTTCGTACCGAGAAGTTCATGAAGATCATTTCGCTGGCTCCCGAAGTGCTCTGAGCCTGGAGAAAACGGTCATGCAGAGGATTAAAAAGGGCGACGAGATCATCGTCATCACTGGCAAGGACAAGGGTCGTCGTGGCACCGTGCTGCGCATCATGCCCTATGAACGTGTCGTGGTCGAAGGTATCAACATCGCCAAGAAACATCAGCGTCCGGACCCGAATAGCGGGGTCGCAGGTGGCATCGTCGAGAAGGAGATGCCGATCCATGCGTCGAACGTGATGCTGTACAACCCGGCGACCAAGAAGGGCGACCGCGTAGGCTTTCGTAGCCTCGAGGACGGCCGCAAGGTGCGCTATTTCAAGTCGAACGGCGAGGTCCTGGACGCGTAAGCGTTGGTGGCAGCTATGGTTAGATTGCAAGAATTCTATAAGAGTGACGTGGTGCCGAAGCTCATGGAGCAGTTCCAGTACGGCAACGTCATGGAAGTGCCGCGCATTACCAAGATCACGCTGAACATGGGCGTCGGTGAGGCCGTGGCGGACAAGAAGGTCATGGATCACGCCGTGAGCGATATGGAGAAGATTGCCGGTCAGAAGGCGATCGTCACCATGTCGCGCAAGTCGATCGCGGGTTTCAAGATTCGCGACAACTGGCCGGTGGGTTGTAAGGTGACCCTGCGCCGTGAGCGGATGTTCGAGTTCCTGGATCGGCTGGTCAATATCGCCGTCCCGCGTATCCGTGACTTCCGTGGACTCAATGGTCGCGCCTTTGACGGCCGCGGCAATTACAGCATGGGCGTCGGCGAGCAGATCATCTTTCCGGAGATCGACTACGACAAGATCGATCAAACCCGGGGGATGGATATCACGATCACCACGACGGCTAAGACGGATGAAGAGGCCAAGGCTTTGCTGGCCGCCTTCAACTTCCCGTTCAGGAACTGAGGACTAGAGATTATGGCTAAGACTTCGATGATCAATCGGGAAAAGAAGCGGAAGCGCACGGTGCAGAAGTTTGCGGCCAAGCGCGCGGCGCTGAAGGCCCAGATTCGCGATCCGAAGCTCAGCGACGAAGAGCGTATGGCTGCGGTCCAGAAGTTGCAGACGTTGCCGCGCGATGCGAGCCCGACGCGCATCCGCAATCGCTGCCGCCTGACCGGGCGTCCGCATGGTTTCTATCGCAAGTTCGGCCTGGGTCGCAATAAACTGCGCGAGGCGACGATGCGCGGTGATATTCCCGGCCTTCATAAGGCCAGTTGGTAAGCGGAGCGGCGCGCCGTAAGCGAACCGCCAGGAGCACGAACAGTATGAGCATGAATGATCCGATCGCCGATATGCTGACCCGCATTCGCAACGGTCAGAGCGCGGGCAAGGTCGAGGTGCAAATGCCCTCATCCAAGCTCAAGATGGAGCTCGCCCGAGTGCTGAAGGAAGAGGGTTACATCGACGATTACGGCGTGGACGGAGAGGCCAAGCCGACCCTGAGCGTCAAGCTGCGCTATCACCAGGGCCAGCCTGTCATCGATCGTATTCAGCGTGTCAGTACCCCCGGCCTGCGGATCTTCAAGGGCAAGGGTGATCTGCCCAAGGTCAACGCGGGTCTGGGTGTGGCCATCGTCTCCACCTCGCAGGGTGTGATGACCGATCGCGCGGCCCGAGCTGCCGGGCAGGGCGGCGAAGTGCTGTGCATCGTTTCGTAAAGCGAGTAATAGACCATGTCCAGAGTTGCTAAGAATCCTGTGCCGATCCCGAAAGGGGTCGATGTCTCCATCGAGAGCGGCACGGTCAGCGTCAAGGGCCCGAAGGGCGCGATGAGTTTCACTGTGCACCGCTCCGTCGAGGTGGCTCAGGACGATGGCGCGTTGAAATTCGAACCGCGCGACGGCTCCAAGCCCGCCGACGCGCAGGCCGGCACGTCGCGCGCCATCGTCGCCAATATGGTGAAGGGTGTGACTGACGGCTTCGAGCGTAAGCTGGAACTGCGCGGCGTGGGTTACCGCGCGCAGGCCCAGGGCAAGGTGCTGAATCTCACGCTGGGGTTCTCGCACCCGGTGAACTTCGAGGTTCCCGAGGGCGTGACCATCGAAACCCCGAGCCAGACCGAGATCGTGGTCAAGGGTATCGACAAGCAGCAGGTCGGCCAGGCGGCCGCGAAGATTCGCGCCTACCGCCCGCCGGAGCCCTATAAGGGCAAGGGTGTTCGCTATGCAGGCGAGCACGTCGTAATGAAAGAAGCGAAGAAGAAGTAGGGTAAGTCGCTATGGCTATGGACAAGAAGGCAGCACGTTTGCGCCGCGCGCGCCGGACTCGCAGCAAGGTACGCGAGCTCGGAGCCCATCGGCTTACCATTCATCGGACGCCGCGGCATATCTACGCGCAGGTCATCGAACCGGATACTGCAAAGGTCATCGCCGTGGCGAGCACCGTGCAGGCCGACCTGCGCGCTGCACTCAAGGGTACCGGCAACGTCGAAGCTGCTGTAGCAGTCGGCAAGGCTATCGCCGAAAAGGCGAAGGGCGCAGGTGTCACCAAGGTTGCGTTCGACCGTTCCGGCTTCCGTTATCATGGCCGGGTTAAAGCGCTTGCCGATGCGGCACGCGAAAATGGGTTGGAATTCTAAGGGTCTGAAGCATGGCGAACACTGAGCAAAGCACTGGCGACGGTCTGCTGGAGAAACTGGTAACCGTTAACCGCGTAGCCAAGGTGGTCAAGGGAGGTCGGCAGTTCGGCTTCACCGCGCTGACCGTGGTGGGCGACGGCAACGGACAGATCGGTTTCGGATACGGAAAGGCGCGCGAGGTGCCGACCGCCATCCAGAAGGCGATGGAGAAGGCGCGCAAGAACATGCGCAAGGTGAGCCTCAAGGGCGGCACCCTGCAGTACACCGTTATCGGACGCCACGGTGCCGCCAAGGTGCACATGCAGCCGGCCTCCGAAGGTACGGGTATCATCGCCGGCGGTGCCATGCGTGCAGTGTTCGAAGTGGTCGGCGTGCACGACGTGCTGGCCAAGTGCATTGGCTCGCGCAACCCCGTCAACGTTGTGCGTGCGACCATCCGCGGCTTGACCGAAATGGCCTCTCCCGAGGACGTGGCGGCCAAGCGCGGCAAGAAGCTCGACGAGATACTGGATTAACGTCATGGCAGAGAACAGCAAGCTCAAGGTGACGCAGATCAAGAGCACGGCCGGTCGGTTGAAGAACCACCAGGCCTGCGTGCGCGGTCTGGGTCTGCGCCGCATGCACCATAGCGTGGTGGTGGAAGACACCCCCGAGAATCGCGGCATGATCAACAAGGCCAGTTACCTGCTGAAGGTCGAGGAAGTCTGAGATGCGTCTGAATACGATTAAGCCTACGGCGGGCAGCAAGCCGTCCGGCAAGCGCCTCGGTCGCGGTCAGGGCTCCGGCCTTGGCAAGACCGGTGGCCGCGGCCACAAGGGTCAGCACGCCCGCTCCGGCGGCTACCACAAGGTGGGCTTCGAGGGCGGCCAGATGCCCCTGCAGCGTCGCCTGCCGAAGGTCGGTTTCCGCTCGCGCAGCGCCCGGTTCAATGCCGAGCTGCGGCTGCACGAGCTGGCCAAGGTTGAGGCGGACGTGGTCGACCTGCTGGCACTCAAGGCCGCTGGCCTGGTGGGACACGACGTCGCGAAGGTGAAGGTGATCCTTTCCGGCAAGCTTGAAAAGGCCGTGACGATCCGTGGCCTGGCGACGACCAAGGGTGCGCGGGCGGCGATCGAAGCCGCCGGCGGCAAGATCGAGGACTAAGTGGCCAGCAGCCCGGCAAATATGGCTGGTGGGCTCGGCAGCCTGACTCAGCTCAAGGAGCTGCGTCAGCGGCTGATGTTCCTGCTGGGCGCTCTCTTCGTCTATCGTGTCGGGACGTATATTCCCGTGCCGGGGATCGATCCGCACCAGCTGGCGCAGTTGTTCGATCCCGGTCGTTCCGGTTCGGGTATTTTGGGCATGTTCGACATGTTCTCCGGGGGCGCGCTGTCGCGCCTTTCGTTGTTCGCGCTGGGGATCATGCCGTACATTTCGGCTTCGATCATCATGCAGCTACTGGCCGTGGTAGTGCCGTCGCTGGAGGCGCTGAAGAAAGAGGGTGAGTCGGGCCGGCGCAAGATTACCCAATACACGCGCTACGCCACCGTGGGTCTGGCGATGTTCCAGGCACTGGGCGTGGCGGTGGGTCTGCACAGCCAGGCCCACATGGTGACCATCGACAAATACAACTTCTACTTCATTACGGTTGTGTCGCTGGTCACCGGAACCATGTTCCTCATGTGGCTCGGTGAGCAGGTGACGGAACGGGGTATTGGCAACGGTATCTCCATGATCATCTTTGCCGGCGTGGTGGCAGGTCTGCCGCGCGCGGTGGGTGCGACGCTGCAGCGCGTCAGCGACGGCACCATGAGTGTGTTTTCGGTCCTGCTGTTGGCCGCGATCGTCCTGGGCGTGACCGCATTCGTCATTTATGTGGAGCGTGGCCAGCGACGAATAACCGTAAATTACGCCAAACGGCAGCAGGGCCGGCGCGTGTACGCGGCGCAGACGAGCCATCTGCCGCTGAAGTTGAATATGTCGGGTGTGATCCCGCCGATCTTCGCATCGAGCCTGATCCTGTTCCCGTCGTTCCTGGCCCGCTCGTTCAGCGGTCAGGACTCCTGGCTCTCGAGCCGCCTGGGCGATTTCGCCCAGATGCTGTCGCCGGGCCAGCCGTTGTACGTAGTGCTGTATTCGCTGCTGATTATATTTTTCTGCTTCTTCTATACCGCGCTGGTGTTCAACTCGCGGGAGACGGCGGATAACCTGAAGAAATCAGGGGCATTTATTCCGGGAATCCGGCCCGGCGAGCACACCGCACGCTACATCGACGGGGTGCTGAGCCGCTTGACCACCGCGGGTGCGATCTACATCACCCTGGTGTGTCTGTTGCCGGAGTTCCTGATGGTGTACTGGGAAGTGCCGTTTTACTTCGGTGGTACGTCCCTGCTGATTATTGTCGTGGTGGTGATGGACTTCATGGCGCAGCTGCAGGCCCATCTGATGTCCCACCAGTACGAGGGACTGATGAAAAAGTCCAACCTGAAGAGTTACGGCCGGACAGG
>Ga0315556_1002203_pt1 | contig 11239 bp, 13 predicted proteins | sample SalMarSW160310MG_FD_202112 | JGI IMG/M metagenome (GOLD analysis project Ga0315556, IMG submission 202112) | Salt marsh sediment microbial communities from the Plum Island Ecosystem LTER, Massachusetts, United States - Salt Marsh Sediment SW1603-10 ...
GTCGCTACAGGTAGCGCGACCGTGACCATCAGGCCGCCGAGGGCTCCCGAGCGCTCGAAGGTCAGGGTGCCACCGTGGTCACGGACGATGTCTCCGACGATCGCAAGCCCGAGGCCATGGCCGGGCCGGGTCTCGTCGAGGCGGCTGCCCCGGGTCAGGAGCGTGTCGACCAGCTCCTGGTCCACGCCGGGACCGTCATCCTCGATCCGGATGCGCAGATCTGCGTCGTCCCGCAGCCTAAGGTGCACCCGGTGTGCCGCCCATTTGGCGGCGTTGTCCAGCAGGTTACCGAGGAGCTCCAGCATGTCCTCCTGGTCGAGGCTCAGGCTCGGCGCACTTTGAACATCGAGTTTGATCTCAAGCGGTTTTTCCGCATAGAGGGTCTTCAGGGTGGCCGCGAGGTCCTGGCAGTCCCGCCCTGGGCGGAAGCGGCGTGCCGGCGCGCCCCGCCCGGCGAGTCGACCCCGGCGAAGCTCCCGGTCGATGAGCTCTCGCATACGCTGGGCTTGCTTTGCAATGGTCCCCGCACCGTTTGCGCTCTCCTGGAGAATCAGCCCGAGGGGTGCCTTGAGGGCGTGGGCCAGGTTGCCCAGGGTATTGCGGGAGCGCTCGATGTGCTGCTGCCAGCCGTCGATGAGCTGGTTCAGCTCCCGCACCAGCGGCTGTACCTCGGCGGGGACCTCCTCCGTCAGCCGGGGAATCTCGCCGGCGGCCAGGCGCTGGATGTCGGCCCGGACGGTATCAATCCGCCTGAAGCCCCGGCGCAGAAGCCAGCGCTGCGCGAGCAGAAGCAGCACCCCCGCGAGCAGCGACAGGGCCAAGCCGGTCCAGAGCAGCCGCCGCAGCGCCTGCAGAATCGGATTCAGGTCCTCGGCGACGGCCATGGTGAAGGGCTGTCCGCCCTTCTCGTAGCCGGCCTCCCAGACGAGCAGCCGTTGCCCCTGGGGGCCCCTTTGCCGGTCCAGCTCGGTTTCCCCGGGAGGCTGGGCGTGCACCGCCAGGGACTCGTCCCAGAGGGAGCGGGAGCGGAGCAGGGTCCCGTCCTGGAAGCGGACGACGAAGTAATGGCCGGAGAAGGGCTGGCTGAAGACGGGGGGCAGAGGCCGCGTGATCTGCCGTGGCTGCGGGGCGAGGCCGGCGACGATGGCATCCGCGTCGTGGGAGAGACGGGAGGCGACGAACTGCTGCGCGGCCTCCGTGCTGACCCAGACGGCTGCGCCCGTGACGGCGACGAACAAGGACACCACCACCAGACCCAAGGTCCATTGGAGGGAGCGCTCCAGGGAGCCTGCGCCCGCGCGCTGGAATGGGCGCCCGTTTGGGGACTCCTCAAGGGGCGCGACACCTTCTGCCTGTCTCATTTGCGTCTAGGTCAAAGTCGCGCGTAGCGCGCTGCGATTTCCCCTCGCCCCCTGGGAGAGGGCCGGGGTGAGGGAAACGGGCATGGTGGCAGCGAGTCACATTCTCCCTGGGTGCCGCTGACGCCATGACCGTTAACGGGGGGGATTTCGGAGGCCCGGAGGATTTCTTGCAGGCGGCGCTTCCTCTTTGCGAAGGGTCTGTGTGCAGCGACACCCATGCCGTCAGCCACCCGGCCCCGGTGGTCGGCTAGCTGCGAAAGACGTATCCCTGACCGCGGCGGGTCTCGATCCGATCCTGCCCGATCTTCTCCCGCAGCCTGCGTACATAGACCTCGATGACGTTGCTGTCGCGGTCGAAGTCCTGGTCGTAGACATGCTCGGTCAGTCGGGTCTTGGATAGGGGCTTGTCCGGATTCAGCATGAAATAGCGCAGCAGCCGGAACTCGGTGCCGGTCAGATCGACGCGCGAGCCGTCCGCCCGCTGGAGCTGCTGATGCTCCTCGTCGAGGGTGAAGTCCGAGGCTCGGAGCACCGGTGTGCCGCGACCGTGGGCGCGTCGGATCAGCGCCTGCACCCGGGCGAGCAGCTCCTCGGGGTAGAATGGCTTGGCGAGATAGTCGTCTGCGCCGGCCTTGAGGCCTTGGACCTTCTCCCGCCAGGTGTCGCGTGCGGTCAGGATGAGCACCGGCACGTCAAGCCCGTCTCGGCGCCAAGCCTCCAGCACGCTCAGGCCGGGCACCCGCGGCAGGCCAAGGTCAAGGATGGCGATGTCGTAGGCCCCGGTGCGCCCGAGGAACAGCGCATCCTCACCGTTATCCGCCCAGTCCGATGCGAAGCCGGCGGCGAGGAGCTGCCGCCGCAGCCCCGCGGCAAGCTCCGCGTCATCTTCCGCCAGCAGCACGCGCAACTCAGTCGTCCTCTCTCAGGATCGCGCCGGTGCGGGCGTCCAGGAGGACCTCGTGCACCCGGCCGTTAGCGTCCACATACTCCACCTCGTAGAGTCGACGGCCGCCGTGCAGCTTGGCCTCGATCTCCAGGAGCCGGGCCCCCTCACCGAGGTGCATCCGCTCGATCAGCTGCGCGAGGGGCAGTACCTCCCGCTCCTCGCGCAGCCGATAGGCGGCATCATGGTCCCCGTCCGCCAGGGCGCTGCCGCTCGCGGCGAGGAAGAGGAGCACGAGGGTGCTGTCGCGCATCAGTCATTGAAGCGGCCGTAGCCGGGTATGCGGACCTCATGCTCGTTGAAGACCCCCTGCTCGGCGCGCCTATGACAGGCCCCACACCGGCTGAAGCTCTTACGATGAAAGTGGCGCGTAGCACGCTCCCTGTCACCCTCGCCCACTGGGAGAGGGCCGGGGTGAGGGAAACGGCCACGGCGGCAGCGACTTACATTCTCTGGGGTGGCGCTGACGCCATGGCCGTTCACCGCGGGATTGCCGGTGACCATCTTAGCGGGGATCTCGTGGTGCTGGCCACGGAAGTAGTCGATCTGGGTCATGCTCAGCAGCGGCGGCCGGCCGCGGGTGGCGCGCCACGTCCGCTCGCTGATGGCAGTCTCCTCAAGCGCGTTCATTGCATCCGCCTCAAGCGCGTTCATTGCATCCGGATGAACGACAAGAGATCCCCTTTCTCCTGCGGCGTGCAGTCGCGGCCGAGCGTCCACGACAGGAGAATTCCCAGCGAGCTAGATCTCATGCGGGATTCTCCTTCTTGCGGCCCGTGATCATGGCCTTCACCAGGTTCTCCCGGTGCTCGAGGCTGGCAAGCAGGACGCCCGCAAGATGGAGCACCACCAAGACCAGGCACAGGTTGGCGGCGAACTCGTGGACTTCCTCGAGGATGTCGGCCGCCGCCTCGCCGCGGAAGAGGCCGGCCAGAGGGCCCGCGAAGTCGGTCGTGCCATACAGGGCCATGCCGGTGACGACGGTGACGGCGAGGCTTATCAGAAGCGCGACTATCATGGCCCCGCCCGCCGGGTTGTGCCCCACATAGCGGGGCGCACGCAGGCGCACCGCATCTTTGAGGTAGGCGACCACGGACGTCGGGGCCCGCACGAAATCGCTGAAGTGCGCGTGACGGGGGCCGACGAAGCCCCACAGCAGGCGAAAGGCGATCAGCGCGCCGACCACATAGCCGGCGTAGACATGGACCGGCAGCAGCTCGTCTTCTGTGAGGTAGGCGATGGTAAATCCGCCCGCCAGGGTCCAGTGAAAGATCCGAAGGGCCGGGTCCCAGACCCGGATCTCCCGGGATGTCGCGATGCTCATGTTTCAGCTCCTCTGCGTGTCAAGGTAAGTGCCACTCTACCGGGAGCGGCTGAAACCAGGCTGAATCCGGAAACTGGGCCGCCGAGGGGGTCCGCCTGTCAGGCGTGCCATCGGGGCACCAATGGGGTTGCACCGAGAGACCGGCCCGCACTGGGCGGGGGCGACTTGCTGGAGGCACTCCTCATCGGCCCCCTAATTGCCTATGTGATAAGCATGGGGAAGCGGCTGCGGAGCGCTCGGGCGAGGTGCCCAGGACGGCAGCGCGGATACTGGAGCGGCGTGCACGGGGCTCGGCAATGGACACCCCCTGTAAGGTGCCAATCGACAGGGAGTCAGTCGCGTGCCGTAGGGGTAGAGAGGATCGAGCGGGGCAGGCTGTCGGCCTCCCCGCTCGTGGGTTCATCACATGCCTTGGGGCTGCGGTTGCGCCTGTGGGCTGTTCCGCTTCCGGTGCGGGTCGACCGGCGGAATAACGCTGAACCCTGGGGTGGCCGGCAGACGCGGCATCTCCTGATTGGGAAACTCACCCGTGAGCGCGTTCAGAAAGGCAACGATGTCCGCCGCCTGGTCCGGGGGCAGAGTCTTGTCGAGCTGGGTCTTGGCCATGACCCGGACGGCCTCGTCGAGGGTCGCTACCTGGCCGTTGTGAAAGTAAGGTGCGGTCAGCCCGATGTTGCGTAATGTCGGCACCCGCCACATGTGTCGGTCGGCAGGCCTTTTTGTCGCCTCGAACCGGCCGTTGTCGTCCGTCAAGTGGTACATAGCCTCGTACTTGCTCCCCGCGAAGGTGGGGAACCTCATGAAGAATCCCTGCCCCGGCGCTTGAGGGCCGTTGAAGGTCGGACCCGAATGACATGCAACGCAGCCCGCCTCGGCGAAGGCGTTCATGCCTCGCACCTGCTGCTCGGTCAGCGCCGCCTTGTCGCCCTTTACATAGCGGTCGTAGGGCGAGTTTGGCGTGATGAGGGTGCGTTCGTACGCGGCGACTGCCTTCGCGGCATTGTTGGCGGTGACAGGCTTTTTCTCCCCGGGGAAGGCCGCTTTGAACATAGCCGCGTACGCAAGGATCTTGCGCAAGCGCGCCATAGCTTCCTCCAGACTGGGCATTCCCATCTCGATCGGGTTGACGACGGGGCCCTTCGCCTGCTCTTCCAGGGAGGGCGCCCTGCCGTCCCAGAACTGAACCCCCTGAAACGCGCTGTTCCAGACCGTCGGCGCACTGCGCCCGCCCCGCGCATCATGCATGCCGATGGAGTTCGGCCGATTGTCGTCGCCGCCCGACATCACATTGTGGCAGGAGTTGCACGACAGCGTGCCGTGCTCGGAGAAGCGCGGGTCGAAGAACAACGTCTTCCCGAGCAGAATCTTGGCCTTGCTCTGGGGATTGTCCGCCGGGATCGGAGGGCTGTCGGGGAGGGGCTCCCAGTTGTACGCGAGGGCCGGGGTGCAGAAGGCCGTCATCACAAACGCCATCGTCACCAGTCGCATCGTCTTACTCCTACAGTTGTCGGCCTGTATAAGGAGTGCACAGAGTAGCGCCCGGACCTGAATCGTCCCTGAAAGGCCCGCACGGGGATGACTGAGGCCACAAGAGCGGACGCCCGTGCGAGCGCCACGGTGGTGCGCCGGCAAGGCGGGTTGGTGTCCAGAGCGACGACAACGCCAGACCAACGAAGAGGAGCGACCAGACTCCCTGGGCTGAGCGGCACGGGTTGGCCCGGCTGGACGAGCGCACGCTTCAGGCTCCTGTTGTGGTCAAACGGGTATTGTGCGGACCGTAAATGTGGCTACCGGGCCGGCACCAGTGAGCAGAGAGGCGCCTGCCGCGTCGGCGGAACCGCACTGCCCGATGCGCGCGGGCCACGGCCGCCCAACCCGCGCGTAGCGCCGCCTTGGGGAAACCCCCGTGTGGAGGTGGCCTCCCTCCGCAGGGCATGTTGCGGCCGCCCAGAAGACCCTCGAGTAGAGCTGACCAGCAAAAAGTCCCTGTCTACCCCCCTCGGCGATCTGCGCGACATACAGTTGCTCATATATTCCGCGTGAAGTATATTTGACCCATGGATATCCGCCCGACCGACCTCTTCGCCGCCTTGGCGAACGACACGCGCCTGCGCTGTCTGATGCTTTTGATGGGACATGGGGAGCTGTGCGTCTGCGAGCTGACACATGCCACAGGTGCGCTTCAGCCGCATATCTCGCGGCATCTGGCACAGCTGCGCGCGCTGGGGCTGGTGTCGGACCGGCGCGCGGGACTGTGGGTCTACTACCGGATTCATCCGGCATTGCCGGATTGGGTCCCGGGAGTCTTGCAGCAAACAGCCGCCGGGGTGCGGGGCCGCCCCCCTTTCAGCGCCGATGAGCAAACCTTGTCGCTGATGCCCAATCGGCCGGGGGCGGCGCGGTGCGCCTGATGGCGTATCGGCTCCCATTCTCCAGAGCGAGAAGGCGGCACTGCCGCCTCCTTCAGGGCGCACCTCGTCCTGAGCGGATCGCAGACAACCCTCGTGCCGCTAACGGCCATGGCGTCAGCGCCACCCCAGGGAACCAATATGGGACAAAGTCGGTCGCTGCCGCCATGACCGTTTCCCTCACCCCGGCCCTCTCCCAGTGGGCGAGGGTGACAGGGAGTGCGCTATGCGCGACTTTCATCGTAAGCACTGCGCCGAGTGCGCGTGTCCCTCCTTAGCCTTTAACTGTCCGGGATCTACCGCGTGAGCGACCAAATCAAGACCGTCCTGGTCCTCTGCACCGGCAACTCCTGCCGCTCCCAGATGGCCGAGGTGCTGCTGAACCATGATCTCGCGGGGCGGGTGCGGGCATTCTCCGCCGGCACGAGCCCCCAGCCACGGGTGGCCGAGGGTGCGATCAAGGCGCTGGAGGCGACCGGGCTGTCCGCCGAAGGCCTCTATCCGAAGGATGTGGACGCGGTCCTGAACGAGCCGATCGACTTGGTGGTCACCGTGTGCGACAACGCCAAGGAGTCCTGCCCGATCTTTCCGCGCCCAGTCAAGAGCATTCATCTGCCGTTCCACGATCCCCACGGGGAGCCCATCGAGTCCTTCTTGCGGGTGCGCGATGAGATCCGCGCGCAGCTCGTGCCCGCGGTGCGTGAGGCGCTCGGTCTCTAAGGAGGCATCATGTCCATCCAATGCGAAAGCATCACACAGCAGGCCGCAGGCGCCGAGCTCGGCTTCTTCGAGCGCTGGCTGACGCTCTGGGTGTTTCTCTCGATCCTCGCCGGGATCGCGGCCGGCCAGCTCGCCACCGGGCCGGTACACCTCCTCGGCGACCTCGAGATCGCCCAGGTGAACCTGCCCGTTGGGCTCCTCATCTGGCTGATGATCGTCCCGATGCTGATGAAGATCGACTTCACGGCCCTCGGGCAGGTGCGCCGGCACTGGCGAGGCATCGGCGTCACCCTCTTCGTCAACTGGGCCGTCAAGCCCTTCTCCATGGCCCTCCTGGGCTGGCTCTTCATTCGAGGACTCTTCGCGCCTTATCTCCCGCCCGCGCAAATCGACAGCTACGTTGCGGGCCTCATCCTCCTGGCTGCTGCGCCCTGCACGGCCATGGTCTTCGTCTGGAGCCACCTCTCCAAGGGCGAGCCGCTCTTCACCCTCACCCAGGTGGCGTTGAACGACAGCATCATGGTGTTCGCGTTCGCGCCCATCGTTGCGCTCCTCCTGGGGGTGGCCTCCATCGCGGTGCCCTGGGACACCCTGTTTCTCTCGGTGGTGATGTACATCGTCATCCCCCTTGCCATCGCCCAGGGGCTGCGTTGGCTCCTCGTCCGCCGGGGTCGCCTCGATGCGGTGCTCGCGCGGCTGCATCCGGTCGGCATCGCCGCCCTGCTCGCCACCCTGGTGCTGCTGTTCGCCTTCCAGGGTGAGGCGATCCTCCGCCAGCCGCTGATCATCGCGATGCTCGCGCTGCCGATCCTGATCCAGGTCTATTTCAACGCGATGCTTGCCTACTGGCTCAACCGCACGGTGGGCGAGGTCCACTGTGTGGCCGGCCCCTCGGCCCTGATCGGCGCCTCCAACTTCTTCGAGCTTGCGGTGGCGGCGGCGATCTCGCTCTACGGCTTTCAGTCCGGGGCCGCGCTCGCCACCGTGGTCGGCGTGCTGATCGAGGTGCCCGTGATGCTCTCGGTCGTCGCCATCGTCAACCGTTCCAGGGGCTGGTACGAGGCTGGTCTGTCGCGAAAATCAGCCCCGCACGAGACCGGTCGGCTGAACCGCACATCCGTCACGCCGGGCGTTGATGTTTGAGTCACTCGCCGACCTGGTCGCCTTCCGCCTCCTGGGGTTGGATCCCGCCTCCCCGCTCGGGGCCGCTGTCCAGTTCTTCGTGCAGGACGTCACCAAGATTTTCGCCCTGCTGGTGCTCGTCATCTACGTCATGGGTCTCCTGCGCGCGCTGCTCTCGCCGGAGCGGGTGCGGCTGTTCGTCCGCGGCCGGCCGCACTGGCAGGCGCGCGGGATGGCGGTGGCCCTGGGTGCCGTGACCCCTTTCTGCTCCTGCTCCTCGGTGCCCCTCTTCATCGGCTTCGTGGAGGCCGGCATCCCCCTAGGCGTCACCTTCTCCTTTCTCATCGCGAGCCCAATGATCAACGAAGTGGCAGCGGTGATCCTGGTTGGGGTCCTCGGCTTAAAGCTTGCTGCGCTCTATGTGGCCGTGGGGCTCGTGGTGGCCTGGTTCGGCGGCATCGCCATGCAGGCATCCCGCCCCGAGCGCTGGGTCGAGGACTACGTCTGGAAGATCCGGATGGGCGAGGCCGCGGCGATCGAGCGGGACACGAGCCTGTGGGGGCGTCACCGCTATGCGCTCGCCGAGGTCAGCGCGATCGTCGGGCGCATCTGGCGCTGGGTATTGATCGGGATCGCAGTCGGCGCGCTCTTCCATGGCTTTGTGCCCACCGGCTGGGTGACCGCGCATCTGGGCGGGCACGCCTGGTACACGGTCCCGGCCGCGGTGCTGGTGGGGATCCCGCTGTACTCGAACGCCACGGGGATCATCCCGGTGGCCGAGGCGATGCTCGGTAAAGGTGTGGCCGTCGGAACCACCCTCGCCCTGATGATGAGCGTGGCGGCGCTCTCCCTGCCGGAGATGCTGATCCTGCGCAAGGTCATCCGCTGGCAGGCCCTCGCCCTCTTCGCCGGGGTGCTCGCGATCGCCTTCACCCTGGTGGGCTGGGCGTTCAATTTGATGGCTTGAGGTTATGGGATGAAGAAGTTCAAGGTCCTGGGCAGCGGCTGTCGCAACTGTGAGATCACCGCCAATGTGATCGCACAGGCAGCGAAGGAGGCCGGCGTTGCGATCGAGCTGGAGAAGGTCACGGACATGGCCACGATTCTGGGCTACGGCGTCATGTCCACCCCCGGCGTGGTGCTGGACGAGAAGGTCGTGCATTCAGGCAGCATCCCTCCGCCGGATCGCGTGAGGGCCTGGGTAAGGGGCTGACCCCTGGAACCCTAGACTTGGCGAGCGACTGGTTCCCCTCCGCGCCGAGCAATCGCGGGACAGCAACAGCAGAGCATGCGAGGTCTGTCGGCCGACGCCTGCTCAGCCAAGCATTGCACCGGTGTTAAACAATTCCCCGTCGGTATTGAGTGTATCAGTGGTGACCATGCGGCGTTATACGAACATCGACGGGTCGCTTCCGCACACGGCATCCGCAGTTTTCAAATGGGCAGTGATGGACCGCCTGGCCGGCCGTCGCGCGCCCAATCGCCAGCCGTTTGAGGCGCCACACGTCTTCAATGACGGCGCGACGTTGCGTAGCAACGTATCAGATGTCTTGGCGACCTGGATAGGCCATGCCACGTGGCTCGTCCAGCTTGCCGGCGTCAATATGCTCGTCGACCCGATTTGGGCGCGCACCATTTCCGGGTTCATTCGGCGGCGCAGCGCGCCCGGGGTGGCGCTGGGGGACATGCCGCGCGTGGATGTCGTTCTGGTGACGCATAACCACCGGGACCATATGGACTCGCCCACACTGCGCCACTTCGCCAACGCGCCCATGGCGGTCGTGCCCATGGGTTTGGGTCCGGCGCTGGGCCGGCTCGGCTACCGGGAGGTCAAGGAGCTCGATTGGTGGCAGACCCTCCGCGCCGGAGAGGTGTCTATCACCTTTGTCCCCAGCCAGCACTGGAGCCGCCGCGGACTGACCGACACCAACGCAACACTCTGGGGCGGCTACGTTCTGGAGGGTGGCGGCAAGCGCGTCTACCACACCGGGGATACCGCCTATTTCGATGGCTTCCGGGACATTGCATGGCGCATTGGCAGCCCCGACGCCGCACTGGTGCCCATTGGGGCTTACGAACCAGAATGGTTCATGCGCAAGGAACACATGAACCCGGAAGATGCACTGATGGCCGCGTCCGACTTGGACGCGCGTCGCATCCTGCCCATGCACTGGGGTACATACCAGTTATCGGATGAATGGCCGGGTGAGCCGCCCCAGAAGCTCGTTGAACTGGCCGAAAGGGACCAGCGCCTCCTGGAGCGCCTGACGCTGTGCCCCGTGGGCGCCACCGAAAAACTGTGACGCCCGCCGGAAGCAAGCTCGCCAGCTGGCCACCGGGGAGCAGAAGATTGCGCCCTCCTCGCCCGAGGGGAGAAGGGCCGATCACATAGGTCGTGGCCCTCCGTAGCGCAGCCATGCAATTGCGCTGCGACTCGCGGGAACCCACGAAAACCCTGCACAGAGCAAAACTGACCCTGCCGACTTCTCGTTGCGGCTGATGTCTGCACGTTGGGCTCACGACCTTGGGATTCCGTTTCCGGTTAACGCGAGCCCCTTCCCCCGTCTCGGCCTAGCCCCCAATCACCGTCCGACAGAAGAACCGGCATCCCCCCTTGCCTCCCAACCCCGCGTCACTCGCTCGTGAACCCGACCGTTCGATGCGAGCCATCGCAGAAGGGCTTGTTCTTCGACTCGCCGCACCGGCAGAGGGCGGTCTGGTCCCCGCGCCAGGCCTCACGGCCGCTGCCGGCCCTGATGGTCACATTGCCGGACAGCAGGAGCGGACCGTTTGGAACGGGTGTTACCTTGAGCTTACCGCCCCGTCCGACCGGGTTGGACCCACGCTCGCCGACGGCGCCGCAGTCCTGAAAGTCCGCCTTCTCGTGACTGTTGTCGCAGAAAGGCTTGTTCCCGGAACGCCCGCAACGGCAGAGGGCCGCGCGGAAGCGCACCCCCGGCATATCCGGCGGCGCCCCTTCGATCTCCAGGTCCCCGGTCACGAAGAGGGGGCCGTTATAGCTCACGACGATCCCGTTCTCGGCTGGGGCCCGCTCCGAATCCCCGGACTTGTCCGCGTACGTCAGTGCCCCGCTGGGGCAGCGCTCCACTACCTCCCTGACCTCCGCCTTGGTCGTGACGTCCGGCATGCACCAGGGCTCGCGCCCGGCGACGAACACATCGCCCTTCGCCTGTCCGCACTCGCCGATGTGGATACACAGCCGGCCGTCCCAGGCGACGTCGACCTCGGCGCCGGGAAACTGGTAGACCTTCTCTTCGCTCATCATTGCCTCCTCCTTCCGGATCGGTGTTGAACGGCTGGCGCGCGCGGCAAAGCACCGCCGCTTGCCGTCCAAGGTGGC
>Ga0315556_1002204_pt1 | contig 11235 bp, 10 predicted proteins | sample SalMarSW160310MG_FD_202112 | JGI IMG/M metagenome (GOLD analysis project Ga0315556, IMG submission 202112) | Salt marsh sediment microbial communities from the Plum Island Ecosystem LTER, Massachusetts, United States - Salt Marsh Sediment SW1603-10 ...
TCGGGTGGTTGAGTGGTGGTTGTGGTGGTGGGTTCGGGTGGTTGAGTGGTGGTTGTGGTGGTGGGTTCGGGTGGTTGAGTGGTGGTTGTGGTGGTGGGTTCGGGTGGTTGAGTGGTGGTCGTCGATGCCGGGTCGAGGAACGAGGCAGTGATCTCGATGTCGTCGACGTAGAGATAGGCAGAGACGCCGGTGCCTTCGCAGAGGAACCTGATCCTGGTGTTCGGACCGCTGTAGGCCGAGACATCAAAGCTCGCGTCGATCTGGTTGGCATTGCCGAAGAAGTCATATGTGGTCAGTGTGGACCAGGATCCGCCCCCATTGCCGGAGATGGCGACCGCAACCGCGCCCGTCGGTCCCATGGGTTCACGTCGGTAGCTGAACGTCAGCTGGGCCGAGGTCGCTGCCGATAGGTCGACCTCGCGCCAGACCCCATGGCCATCGATGTCGGCGGCGTCGCCACCGAACCGGAGACAGTTGGCGATCGCGCAGCGGCTGCTGTTGACAACATCGATGACGCCGCTGGTAGGGCCGTCCGTTTCTCCGATCTCCGACCATGCTCCCGTCCAGTCGATAGTCCCGTCGCTGCCGCCGTATGAGATGGCGGCAAACTCGTCTCTGGCCGATTCGTCGACGCCTGCATACGCCGACCCCGACATGACTCCATACAGCGTGGAGAAGAGCACGACGACCACACCGAGCCGGATGAACTGTCCGGAGGTCATCGCGCCAATCACGCCGGCCGACTGAAAGCTGGCTCGTGAAGCACCTCGGCGCCTGCGGATGGCGGCAGATGCCAGGGATCGGATTGGATGGCTTGCTCGGTGTCGTCGGCGCGGTGCGTGTCGTCCGGCAAGGTGAGTGTGAACGAGGTCAATCCGGAAGATCGATCGTAGGTGAGGTCGCCGCCCATGCCGATGGCGACCGCCTTCGAGACTGCAAGGCCCAAGCCGACGCTGCCGCTCACGAGCGCCTTCTGGCCGGCGTTCCCGAAGGGCTCGAAGAGCCGGCTCCTCGTCTCGTCGTCGACGCCGGGTCCAACGTCCGTGACCACGAACACAGCTTGGCCGGCAGCTCGGGAGCCGGTGACCGTGATATCGGGTCCACCGTGTCGAACGGCGTTCGAGATGAGGTTTCGCAGGATCTGTCTGAACCGCATCCGGTCGGCGTTCACGATCATCGCAGGGCAATCCAAGCGCACTTCATGTCCGGCCCGCTGGAATGGTGCAATCACGCTTCTGATCTCGCTTCGGGGATCGAAGTGCTGAGCCGCAAACGCCAGCTCGCCGGCCTCGAGGCGGGCAGCGGTGAGTAGATCTTCGACCATGCGACTCAGGTCGGCCGCCTCGGTGTTGATCACGCGGAGCAGATCACTGGCTTCATCCGGGTCGGTGACGTTCCCTTGGAGTAAAACCTCGGAGAATCCGTATATAGCCGTGAGGGGCGTATTGAGTTCATGGGAGACTCCGGCGACCATCTCGCGCTGGGCACCCAGTCGTGCGTCCATTTCGACCTGCTTCTCGCGGAGCTGGCGGCGTGCGATGGACCAATAGGCAACGACTACGGCTCCAGGGATCAACAGTGTTATGAGCACCCGGGTCACCAAAGCAACCAGCTCGGCGCTGTCTTGATTGCTGACTATCCGCTCCGCCACGTTCGACTGGGCTCTCTCGAGGGTGGAGACCAGTGCGTCGTAGGCCTGTTCGAAAGATGCGTCCCGCGCCTGGGCGGCCGCACCATGCTCGTTCGATCCGACCAGCTGCAACACTTCGGTGCCCGACATTCGAAACGCATCGAGCTGGGACTCGAGCATGGGTGCTTCGCTCGACAACTGCGGCGGAACAGAATCCGCCCAACCACCGAACCCATCGAGACTCTTCTTCGCCTCATCGAGGGCAACATCCACGGCGTTGTCGTCCACGGTGCCGAGTTCATAGCTGAGCCCGAAATTGACGGCCTGACCGGTAGCGCTGCGCGCCAGTGCGGCCGATCCTTGCGCGGCGTTGGTCCAGTGCAGGAGCGAAGCGTTCTCGGCTACCCGATTGGCGCTTGACTGCTCGGCGAATACCACTGCCACAGCAGCGACCGTGATTCCGAACGCAGCCACCAACACCATTGACACGGCGAGCCACCAGCGGGCGCTGCGCTGTGACTTGGTGGCGGCTCCGGCCGAAGCGCGAGTAGGAAACTGCACAGATAGAGCATCGACGCCGATCCCAACGGAGTTGAGCGTATTCGACCGCCGCCCGGCCCCTGCGCCGGGTCCCGGTGTGTCGGATACCTTTGGGCCGGCGGATGTCGCTCTGCCGCAGGATCTACCGGTCCGGCCTGCTGTCTTCATACAGCAGGCCGGCGACCTCGTGATCGCCTGGCCGAAGCAGCGCTGGGTCGCGGCTGGGGCAAGCTTCGAACGCTTTCGGGCAACGCGGATGGAAGTTGCAGCCTGACGGGGGGTCTATTGGGCTCGGCACGTCGCCTTCGAGAATGATCCTTGTTCGCTGCCGCTCGACGGCCGGATTCGGGATCGGCTCCGCGGAGAGCAGCGCCTCGGTATACGGGTGCAGGGGCTCCTCGTAGAGGCCGACTCGGTCAGCGCCTCCCGACGCGCTCGTCCAGCAACAGGAAGAGGAGGTTCACGTGGCTGCACGTGTGGGGCAGCAAGCCCCGGACTTCACGGCTCCTGCGTACCACAAAGGCACCTTGACGTCGGTCAGTCTCTCGGACTACGCCGGCAAGTGGATGCTGTTGTGCTTCTATCCCGGCGACTTCACCTTCGTCTGAGCGACCGAAGTGTCGGCGGTCGCCGACAGGCACGAGGTGTTGCAGGCGTTGGGTGTCGAAGTCATCTCGGTCAGTGTCGACAGCCACTTCGTTCACAAGATGTGGGACGATCATGAACTGTCGAAGATGGTGGACGGTGCCGTCCCGTTCGCCATGGCGTCGGACCAGGCCGGGCAACGTCGGAAGGGCGTACGGCGTGTGGGACGAAACCCAGGGCATCGAACTACGAGGGCGCTTCATCATCGATCCGGACGGGGTGATTCAAGCGATGGAGGTCATGACGCCTCCGGTCGGGAGGCGCCTCGCTGAAACGATTCGTCAGATACACATGTTCCAGCTGGCGCGCGGGGTCGGAGGCACACAGGCGACCCCGGCGGGATGGATGCCGGGCGATCCGACCTTGAAGCCTGGCCCGGCGCTCGTAGGGCGTGTCTGGGAGGTGCGGAACCGCGGATGGAGGAGTAGCCGAAGCTAGCCTTCAGCGAATGACGAGGCACCTGCTCCGGCGGACCATCTCGGGTGTCGTCGCACTGGTGGTGTTCACCGTCGGCATGTTCGTCCTCGTCGATGTCTTGATCCCGGGCGACTACTTCTCTCCGTTCCGGTTGGGCATGACCGGCGAAGAGGTGGACGCACTCAGAGTGCAGTACGGGCTCGACCGTCCGATCTATATCCGCTACGTGCTGTGGCTCAAGAACTTCGTCTTCCACGGGTTCGGGCAGTCCACGACGGGGTTCGTTCGCCACGGTCCTCTCTTGGATTCGCTGTCTGCCACGCTGCTGGTGTTCGTCGTCGGTCTCGGCCTCGCCTACCTCTTCGGGTCGTGGCTCGGGAGGATCGCCGGCTGGAAACGGGGAGGTCGCGGGCGGGCCCTGACGTTCATGGCGATCTCCACCTACACGATCTTCCCGCCGTTCCTGGGATTCCTCCTGTTCTACTTCTTCAATAGCAAGATTGCGGACCTCCGCCGGAACCTCGTCGGGGCATCGGTCGATTGGAAGCTGATGGACGAGACGTCGGTGATGACCAGGATGAGCCTCACCATCATCGTCGCGACCATCGCTGTACTCGTCATCGGGGCTCTCGTCGCGCGTGTATTCGGGAAACGACGACTCCTGTCACCTTTCGGCAAGGTGATAGCTATCGGCGCAGTCAGTTTCGGATGGTGGGCGTACAAAGGGATCCTGCCTTACACGATCGATGTCTGGCTCCAAGCCGCCATCCCGATTTCCGCGTTCGCCATCCTGTCCTACGGGGATTTCCTACTGGTGATGCGCACGTCCATTTCCGGGGTGATGAAGGACGACTACGTCACGACTGCAACCGCCAAAGGTCTCCCGAGCAGGCATGTACGGGACCGTCATGCCGGAAGGAACGCCGTCTTTCCCGTGCTCGGCCGCCTCATCGTGAGCATCCCATATCTGCTCAGCGGGCTCGTCATCATCGAGCAGTCGGTTGGATGGCATGGCATCGGAACCACGTTGTTCGACGCCGTCACCGCGCAGGATCTTCCCCTCGTCATGGATGTACTCGTGCTCATCGGCATCTTCACACTGGTCGTGCGGCTGGTCTTCGAGGTCGCCCAGGCGGTTCTCGATCCGAGGGTCTGGAAACCCGCGTGAAGCTCCTGCTCGAGCGTCTCCGAGCACGACTGAGAAGCATGGGTCGAACGCTGCGTGCCATTCTCGCCAGCCCCACGGCGGTCGTCGGTTTCGCCCTGATCCTCCTGTTCGGCCTGGCGGCGATCGCCCACCCGATCCTCATGAAGACGGTGTGGACGGCAAAGGTGTACGACCCGCTGACCGGCTACGACTTCAGTGTTCTGCCTCCGGCGCCGCCATCGTCGGCGCACCTGCTCGGAACCGACTCGCTCGGCAGAGACGTCATGAGCATGATCCTTGCCGCAGCCAAACCCGCCTGGATAGTGGCGCTCGTCGCTGCCGGGGTCACCGGAGTTCTGGCGACGTTCATCGGAGCGATGGGGGCGTTCTTCAGGGGATGGGTGGACGGCGTCCTGTCACACATCTCCGACGCTTTCCTGATGCTCCCCGCACCAATCTTCGTGCTGATCGTCTCCGAGCAGGTCGAGCTGTCACCATGGCAGTTCGGGCTGGTCTTCGGTCTGATCAACGGACTGGGAGCGGGTGCGATCGTCTTGAGGAGTCAGGGACTGAAGGTGATGGCGGAGCCGTTCATCGAAGCCGCGAGGGTGTCGGGCGGAGGTGGGTTCCACATCCTCACCAAACACCTCATTCCCCAACTGCTCCCTCTCACAGTGCTCTACATGATGCTGTCTGTCGTGGGCGCGATCGTCGCCCACGGGTTTGCGGCGTTCTTCGGGCAGACCGAATCGCTCGTCAGTTGGGGGGCGATCGTGTTCTTCGGTGTGACAGCGTACCGGTCGTTCGGGGCGGCCGTACCGTGGACGGCTCTCATTGCGGCATCGGCCGCGCTGTCGCTGTTCGCCGGTTCGTTCTACCTGGTGTCGTCCGGATTGCAGGAAGTCCTCGATCCCCGTCTGCGGGCCAGATGAGCTTTTGCCGTGGCGTCGCGGCTTGGGTACCGTAATGGTCCCTTCGGGGGTGGTGTAATCGGCAACACTGCAGGTTCTGGTCCTGTCATTGAGGGTTCGAGTCCTTCCCCCCGAGCGAAGCGGCGCTCTCGCCGCCTTCGGCCCCGTCGTCTAGCGGCCTAGGACGCCGGCCTCTCAAGCCGGTAACGCCAGTTCGAATCTGGTCGGGGCTACGTGTGCCGGCATAGCCGGCAGTCTTCGGTGGCTGTCGGATCATCTACACCTTCCCGTACACCGGGATGGATGCGCCCGAGATCGTGCCGCTCGCCTCGCTCAGCATGAACTCCATCACTTTGGTGATGTCGTCGGGGGTCGGCCAGTCCATGTAGTCGGCGTAGGGGAGTGCCCTGCGCGTCGCAGGTGTGTCGATCACCGAAGGCTGGATCACGTTGGCGGTGATCTCCTCACCGCTCAGCTCCTGGGCGAGCGACTTGGCGAGTGCGACCACTCCTGCTTTGGCGATGTTGAAGGCCGCCTGTCCGGTCGGTGTGTCCTTCGCTGCGCGGCTCCCCATGAACAAGATCCTTCCCCACTCGGCTTGTTTGAGGTAGGGGAGTGCAGCGCGGGCAGCCGCGAAGGCGGAGCGGAGGTTCGAGTCGATCATGCGATCGAATCTGACGTCATCGGTGTCCGCCACGTCTCTGCCACCAGCCCACTTGCCCGCGAGGCAGCAGAGCGCGTCGATTCTCCCGAAGCGTTCGGCCGTTTCGCGCATGAAGGATTCGACCTCGTCTGTGTCGGCCGAGTCGACGCGTGACAGAAAGAGGCGGTCCTCATCGAGCATCACAGCCTCTTCGAGAGCGCGCGCCTCTTCAGGTACGAGATAGGTAGCGGCAATAAGGTAATCGGCGGCTGCAAGCCGTCGAACGAGGGCGGTTCCGAGACCGCCAGTTGCCCCCGTTATGACTAGAACTCGACTTTGGGTCATCATCACTCCTTGCTTTTTGCTATTTTGGCATCAGCAGCAGCAGTTCTGTGGAGGATGACGTGGCAAAGATCGAATTCGATCAGGTTGGCAAGGTGTATCCGGGTGGGAACCGAGCAATCGAGGACGTGTCGTTTGAGGTTGGTGACGGCGAGTTCGTTGTTCTCGTCGGTCCGTCGGGTTGCGGAAAATCGACCCTCCTGCGAATGGTTGCCGGACTTGAAGAGATCTCTGACGGGGAGATCCGTATCGCTGACAAAATCGTCAACGACGTTCCTCCCAAAGACAGGGACATCGCCATGGTGTTCCAGAACTACGCGCTGTATCCGCACATGTCGGTCTTCGACAACATGGCGTTCGGCCTGAAGCTCCGCAAGCTGGCAAAAGACGACATCAAGACTCGAGTCGAGGAAGCTGCCCGCGTACTCGAGATCACCGACTATCTCGAGAGAAAGCCGAAGGCGCTCTCCGGCGGTCAACGCCAGCGCGTCGCGATGGGTCGGGCAATCGTTCGTGATCCGAAGGCCTTCCTGATGGACGAACCGCTGTCCAACCTGGACGCGAAGCTTCGTGTCCAGATGCGCTCCGAGTTGGGGGAACTCCATGCACGCCTCAAGACCACGACGCTGTATGTCACCCACGACCAGGTGGAGGCCATGACGATGGGTGACAGGGTCGCCGTCATCCGAAATGGAACCCTCCAGCAGGTCGACACCCCCCGGGCCCTCTACGACCACCCGGTCAACATCTTCGTGGGGGGGTTCATTGGGTCACCTGCGATGAACTTCGTTTACGGAACGGTGCAGGGTGAGGGAGACGCCGTGTATGCGTCCTTCGCGGACGAGAAGCTGCACATCGGCCCTGAACTGCTCGCCCGGCGACCTGGGCTGAGCGAGTACAAGGGTAAGGAAGTCATCATCGGTCTGCGGCCGGAGATCTTCTACAACGCCGACGAGACCACCTCGCAGGATCAGTCGATCGCGGCAACTGTCGTGATTGTCGAGCAGCTCGGCTCCGAAGCCTTTGTGCACTTCGACGTGCAGGTTCCACCGGTGGTCACCCCCGACATCCAGGAGCTCCTTGCCGATCAGGGGCAGGACGCGTCGATTCTGGGGGATCTCACGAAGTTCACCGCAAAGGTCGATCCGGACCGGGCCCCCAAGATGGATGACCAGATCAGGCTGTCTGTCGACACGACGAAGGTGCACTTCTTCGACAAGGCGACAGGCAGCGCGATCTACTAGAGGAAGTCGGCGAGCCAGACTCCACGGGGGTGTCTGCTCGCGATCGCCAGATCCGAAGGCCCGTCGAGGTCGATCGCGAGCCCGACCCTGACGACGACGACCGGCGAGGGTCGTGCCATGGCGAGATGCCGGCGGAAACTCGCCGGTCCGTACCGGAAGGGGAACGCTCCACGCCCGGCGAGCACGGACGTGCCGCCGTTGTAGGAGGGGGCGATCATCGAACCCGCGTCCTTCAGCCCGGCGATCACCAGCTCGAGGTCGCCGGGAGCGATCAGTGGTAGGTCGGCATGCAGGATGACCCAGGGCCGGCTGCCGGCGGCCGCGACGGCCGCACGTGCAGCGGCACTGAGGCCCTGTCCGGGATCGGTGATGACACCTACTCCTTGGCTTCTGGCCCACGTCTTGACGCCTGCATCGGCGGTGACGACAGCGACAGGTGCGCCCGTGGCTCGTGCGGCGGCCATCGTACGGGCGGCGACTTCCCTGCCCAGCACCGATCGCCGTTTAGCGTCAAGCACGGGAGACAGGCGCCGTTTCGCGACGCCGAACGGTTTGACCGGTATTGCGATGAGCGGCAGTTGCATGCGGTGTGATCGTATAGGCTCGCCACCAACTTGGAGAGGAGAAACCGTATGCGCGCTGGAGCATTCGTGCCACAAGGCTGGCGACTCGACCTGGCGGGACTCCCGGTGGAGCAACACTGGGAGGCGATGCGGGGCGTCGCGAGGACGATCGAGCGGTCCGGCTACGAGTCACTTTGGGTGTACGACCACTTCCATACCGTGCCGATTCCAACGCAGGAAGTCACCTACGAGGCATGGACCCTCATGGCGTCTCTGGCAGCCGCCACGTCAACCGTGCGACTCGGCCAGATGTGCACGTGCAACACGTACCGGCCACCGTCATACCTCGCCAAGGTCGCCGCGTCGATCGACGTCATCAGCGGCGGTCGTCTCGAGATGGGGATCGGCGCCGGATGGTACGAGCACGAGCATGACGCCTACGGCTACCCGTTCCTCAAACCGTCTACCCGGATCGGAATGCTCGGCGAGGGTGTGCAGATCATGCAGCGGATGTGGACCGATGACTCGGTGTCGTTCGAGGGCCGCTACTACACGCTCGACGGTGCAATCTGCAGCCCCAAGCCGTTGCAGAATCCGCACATCCCGTTCTGGATCGCCGGCGGAGGGGAGCAACTCACGTTGAACGTCGCAGCAAGGTTCGCCGCGTACACGAACTTCGGGCTGACCCTCGAACAGTTCGTCCACAAGTCGGAGGTGCTGCGCGGTCACTGCGAAGCGGTCGGCAGACCCTTCGAGTCGATCGTCCGGTCCAGCAACTTCAACATCGTGTGCGCTCCAACCGAACGCGAGGTTGAAGAACGTATCGAATGGATCAGGGACCGCTACCGGCCGTTCGTTGGCGAAGAACGCGCCGAACGCACTGCAGCACAGTTCCTGGCCGGCACGCCGGAGCAACTCGTCGAGCATCTCTCACCGTGGCGGGAAGCCGGATTGGAGTACCTGATCGCGTACTTCTCAGAGGCGGCGTTCGACACATCGGGACTCGAGCTGTTCGCGAAGGAGGTCGTCTCGGCGCTATAGGCAGCGGACGGCTATCAGTCCCCAGGCTCCAGTCTCCAACGGGGACCGTTTCACGAGCCCGTTCGGATCTACTCGCCGGAGAGCAGACTCACAAGCCGTTGTGCGTAGTCGGTAGAGGTCGTCTCATGCTTGAAGTACACCCATGATTCGACGCCGTTGCTCCTGATGGTTGCCGCCCAAGTCCGGAGAGCTGCGGGCGAGTACTCGGTCTTGCGGAGACGTAGATAGGTGAACGGTGCCGTGACGACCCGTGCCGGCTCGTTGTCGTCCGTCTCTGCGATTACCCACGCCGCCCCCGCGTTCTCGAGGAGACGATGCACCGGTTCGGCGCTCCACGACGGGTGACGGAATTCGAACGCCGGTGAGATGTCCGAGGGCAGACCGGCGAGGAACCGTTCCAGCCGTTCGTCGTCTCTCTTGAAGCTGGGTGGAAGCTGGAAGAGGATCGGGCCGAGGGCATCGCCCAGGTTTGTGCAGGCGTCGACGAAGTGTGGGATGGTTCCTTCGGGGTCTGCCAGTCGTGTCAGGTGGGTGATCCGCTGATGAGCCTTGACGGCGAACCTGAATCCCGCCGTCACCGCCTCGCGCCACTTGAGCGCGGTACTCTCCGCCATGGTTCGCCTGAACGTGTAGTTGACCTCGACGGTCGATAGAACCGTCGAGTAGTACTCGAGCCATCGAGACTTCGCAACGCCGGCGTAGAACGTGTCTTTCCACTCGGGGAAGGACCAGCCGGAGACACCGATGTGAGCCATCCGGGGAAGCTACCACCGCGCTGTACCCTTGCGCGCATGAGATACACGAGGATCATCGTCACGGTCGGCCCGGCCGTGGACACACCGGAGGCCATCGCGGGTCTAGTCGAAGCGGGAATGGACGTCGCACGTCTCAACTTCTCGCACGGTGATCACGCGACTCACGAACGGATCGCCGGATACGTGAGAAGGGCCGCGACCCGCCAGGGTCGTGCGGTCGCGCTGCTTCAGGATATTCAGGGGCCGAAGATTCGGGTGGGCACTTTTCCGGGCGGCTACATCCGCCTGGCGCGCGGAGACGAGGTGAGGCTTGTGGCCGGAACCGGGTCAGGTGACGATCGCACGATTCACGTGGGATACCCGTTCCTCCTCGAGGACATCGCCGCCGGGTGCGAGGTGGTGCTCGCCGACGGTCTCGTCCGCCTGCATGTCACCGGTCAGAACGGCGGGTCTCTCGTTGCGAAGGTGACACAAGGCGGTGCGGTCGGTGACCACCAAGGCGCCGCGTTCCCGCACACTCACCTCCGGGTGCAGACGGTGACCGAAAAAGACGAGGACGACCTCGCGTTCGGCAGAACGATCGGGGTCGACTACGTCGCCGCCTCGTTCGTGCGCACCGCCGAAGATGTGCAGAAGGTCAAGAGTCTGTCAGGCGTTCCGGTGATCGCCAAGATCGAGCGGGCCGTAGCTCTGGCCAACCTCGATGAGATCCTCTCCGCTGCCGACGGTGTGATGGTCGCTCGAGGGGATCTCGGCGTCGAACTGCCATTGGAGCGGCTACCTGCCGTCCAGCTCGAGATCCTCAGGCGGACGAACGCGGCAGGGTTGATCTCGGTGACCGCGACGGAGATGCTGGAATCCATGAAGCACAGTGCACGACCGACACGTGCAGAGGTGACGGACGTGGCCACAGCGGTCATGGAAGGCACCGACGCGGTGATGCTCTCCGGTGAGACGGCGGTGGGTGACTTCCCGATCGAGACCGTCGCGATGATGCACCGGATCCTCGAAGAAGCCGACAAACCCAAGCCGACGCACGACTCCGTCCGGTTCCTGACAGGTCAGGACCTGTTCGCGTCGGCGACGACCAGGGCGGCGGTCGAGGCATCGGCGGATCTCGAGATGGACACCATCGTCGCGTTCACGGAGTCGGGAGCGACTGCCCGTCTCCTGTCGAAGTACCGACCGGAGGCCCGCATCATGGCGTTCAGCGCTGTCGAGGAGACCGTACGGCGGATGGCCCTCTACAGGGGAGTGACGCCTCTGGCATGCGAGCGATTCGAGTCGACAGACGACATGATCGAGATGGCCGACCGCTATCTCGTGGCCGGGGGTCTCTGTTCTCGTGGGATGGGTG
>Ga0315556_1002206_pt1 | contig 11229 bp, 7 predicted proteins | sample SalMarSW160310MG_FD_202112 | JGI IMG/M metagenome (GOLD analysis project Ga0315556, IMG submission 202112) | Salt marsh sediment microbial communities from the Plum Island Ecosystem LTER, Massachusetts, United States - Salt Marsh Sediment SW1603-10 ...
AGCAGGATCTCCTTCACCAGCTGGGTGTCGCTGCCGTAGGCCACGCCGATGGGCAGGCGCAGGCGCCCACGCGGGTCGTGCAGCATCCAGTTGGTGACCTGGTTGGAGATCAATTCCGAGTTGGGGACGATGACGTCGGCATGGTCGAAGGTCTGAATCTGGGTCGAACGGATACTGATACGCCTCACATAGCCTTCGGTGTTGCCCACCACGATCCAGTCCCCGGTCTTGACGGGTCGCTCGAACAGCAGGATCAGGCCCGAGACGAAGTTGTTGACGATGTTCTGCAGGCCGAAGCCGATCCCGACGGAAAGTGCGCCGGCGATGATAGCCAGGTTGCCGAAGGCCATGCCTGCGACACTCAGCGCCACCATCAGCGCAATGGCCAGACCGACGTAGCCGGTGACGGTGACCATGGCCTCGCGCGCGCCTCTGTCCATGCGAGTGCTCGGCAGCCATTGCCGTTCCATCTTATGCTTGACCCAGGACTTCGCGCTGAGGAGTACCATGAACGCGATCAGCGCCCAGAATATGCGGGTGGGCACGATGGTGAGCGATCCCAGCGAGAAGCCCTGACTGGCCAGATTGAGCAGTTGCGGCACGCCCAATCCGGTGAGGCCCCAGATGCGCAGCGTGGCCAGCAGGAAGCCGCCCCAAAGCACGACGAACATGATAAAGCGCACCCACCCCATGCCCGGGATGCGCTTTTCGGGGGCGAGTCCCATGCGCCGGTGCAGCCACCGCTGCCAAGCGTGGCGCCCGGCGTCCAGACTGTCGCAGAACTCCCTCAACAGCAGCCGCAGCAGCAAAGTGATGCCCAGCAGGAGCAGAGTGCCGAGCACGGCCCGCAGCATGAACAGGGACAGGTTGCGGTAGCCGCTCCATTCCGCCGCCAGGCTGCCCAGCAATACCAGCGCGATGAGCACGCGCAGCCAGCGCATGGTCTCGAACTTCGGCACCTGGCCGAGGATCCAGGCAATCCACAGCAGGTTGAGGACGAACACGGCGCCGAACAGGGCGCGCGCCAGGGCCAGTGCCGAAGCGGGCAAGGTCTGTTCCATCACGCCCGAAAACAGCAGGTAACTGACCAGCACCAGCAACACCAGTACGTTCAGCCGGCGGGCGAGGCTTCTGGCCGCCGGGATGGGGAGCTGGTGCAGGGGAATGGCCGGCGCGGGAGGATGCAGGAACACGAAGATCAATACGCGCACCACGAAATACACCGGCAGGCTGTAGGCCGCCATGGCCAGCATCGGCGTGGATGTGTCCGCGGGCACCAGCTGCCAGGCAAAAAGGGCGACGACGATAGTGACCAGCAGGTGTGGAAAATAGTGCAGGGTCGTCACGGTAACCGCCAGGTACAGCCGTCGCGAAAAGCTCGCGGGAGGTGCTTCGGCCGCCGCGCGCCGTTCGCGTAGCTGGGCGAGTCTCAAACGACGCAGCCACAGCGCCGCGAACGCGGCGGCAATCGCCAGCGCCAGCAGTTCGAACAGGGCCTGTTGGTCAAAAAGGTTCACGCCCAGGTTCTTGAGCAGCGCGGTACGTCCGGTTTCCAGCCATTTGCCGGTCTGTTGCCAGTTGGTCTTGATCAGCGCAATGATATTCGGGCTCCGCGCCAGCAGGCGCTCGGCCAGGATCTGTTGTTGCAGGGTGGTGATGCGTCCGCTGATGTCGTCACTGCGCAGCCCCAGCAGGCGACAGTCCGCAATCTGTTTTTCGTGTTTCTGTACGGCCGTCTCGAGCGAACGCCGTTGGCGGGTGACGTCCGCGCTCTCGTTCTTGACCGGAGCGCCAAGGGTTTCCAGGTCGCCGGTGGCTTTCTCGCGGCTGGCTTCGTCCTGGGAGACACAGTCACCGGCGGTCTGCTTGACGGCCTGCAGTCGTTTGACCCAGACCGTCAGTTGATCGCTGCTGTAGCGCTCACGGCTCAGGTCGTGCTCGATGCCGTCCAGTTCCTTCATCAGCCCACGGATGTCTGGTTCCTTATTGGCCCCGTCGTCCGCCGCGGCCGCGGGCCATGCGGCCGACACCAGCATGATGGCGAGCACCACAACCCATAAAGCACGCGCGGCACGGCGGGCTGTCCGAAACAACTGGCTCATGGTGATCGATACGTCCAAGCGGCGCCCCGTGAGGCGGAGATGTGGCAATGGGATTAGATTAGGTAATCCGGCCTGCATTGACAACCGAAAGCCCTCCCGCTATCGCGGCGTTGAGGCGGCGATTATACTCGGATGCAGGCGCGGGTTCGGGTGAGCCGGCCGAGGCTCTAAAGGGTGATGGTGGTGAAGAAAAAGAAGACGGCACTGCCCCGGATCAACTCCTTCGACTTCCACCCCGGACGCGTGCTGGTGAAGAAGTTCGAGGTCCTTTCTCGTCTCGGCGCGGGCTGGGAAGGGGAGGTCTTCAAGGTCAGGGAATTGCGTACCGACATCGAACGGGCCGCGAAGTTCTTCTTCCCGCAGCGCAATCCCAAGGACCGGGCGGCGATCTTTTATGCCACCAAGCTGCACAAGCTGCGCCACTGTCCGATACTGATCCAGTATCACACCCAGGAAGCCATGACCTATAGGGGCGTGCCCATCACGTTCCTGGTGTCCGACTTCGTGGAGGGTGAACTGCTGAGCGGGTATCTCGACCGGCAACGGGGCAAACGCCTGCCGGTGTTCGAAGGTCTGCACCTGCTTCATGCACTGGCTTCGGGCATGGAGTGCATTCACCAGTCCGGGGACTATCACGGCGACCTGCATTCGGACAACATCATCGTCAACCGCTACGGCATCGGTTTCGACGTGCGCCTGCTGGACATGTTCCACTGGGGCGCACCCAAGCCGGCCAACATTCACTACGACGTGTGCGAGCTGATTCGCATCTTCTACGATGCCATCGGTGGCGCACGCCACTATGCATCGCACCCTGCGGAGATCAAAGGCATCTGTTGCGGGCTGAAGCGCACGCTGATTCTGCGCAAGTTCTGCACGGCAGGGGAACTGCGCGAATACCTGGAGACCATTGAATGGCAGTCGAGTTGAGCGCAGCGGCGCCGGTGCGACGCACCTATGCCGAAACCGACATGGCGCAGGTGGAATGCTACCCGATGTCGGGCGGAACGGTGTGCGTGTATACCTGTCGGGCGCCCGGCAAGGACACGGTCAACGAGGACAGCGTCGCCATCGTGGAGACGGGGCCGGATTCGGGGTTGATTGCCGTTGCCGACGGCGCCGGCGGTTTCCGGGCCGGTGAAGTGGCTTCACGCACCGCCGTCGAGGCGGTGTTGAAAGCGCTGGACGAGGCGGCCGACGGCACGGCCCGGGACGCCATCATCACCGGCATCGAGAATGCCAACGGCGCGGTGCTGGACCTGGGTCTCGGTGCGGCCACCACCATGGCGGCCCTGGAGATCCAGGGGCGCAGCATACGCATCTATCACGTCGGTGACTCCATGGCCCTGGTTGTGGGGCAGCGCGGGCGCATCAAGCTGCAGACGGTGAGCCATTCGCCCACGGGCTATGCGGTGGAGGCCGGTTACATGGACGAGGACGAAGCCATCACCCACGAGGAGCGCCACCTCGTATCCAATCTCATCGGCAGTCAGGACATGCGCCTGGAACTGGGGTCTGCGTTGACCCTGGCGCCGCGCGATACGGCCCTGGTGGCCTCCGATGGGTTGTTCGACAACCTGCTCATCCAGGAGATCAGCGACAGTATTCGCACCGGTCCCATCGAGCATGCCCTGGTTGGATTGGTGAGCAAGGCGCGCGCACGCATGGACGAAGCCCGCGACGGGGTGCCGTCCAAACCCGATGACATGAGCGTGGTGTTGTTCCGGCCCGCCTGACGTCACCCGTGTGGATGGCCCTGGCGGTATCCATTAGACTTCCCCTTCGGCCGTTTGTCTTCTCGGCCATACTCACATCCAACGCAGGGATATTCATGAAGGGCGATCAGCCACACACCATCCGTCTGGGCGACTACGCGCCGCCGCCGTTCCGGGTCGAACGAGTGGACCTGACATTTCATCTCGATCCGCGCGCCACGCGCGTCCAGTCGCGCCTGGAACTGCGGCGCAACGCGCAAGGGCGTGGCCCGTTGGTGCTCGATGGCGCCGAACTCGAACTGCTGTCCCTGCGCCTCGACGGCCGCCTGCTGGAAGCGGGGGAATACACGTGCGAGGCGGAACGGCTGGAGCTGGCCGACGTGCCGGATCGGTGCGTGCTGGAAGTGGAAACCCGGATATGTCCCGAGGACAACACCTCTCTGGAAGGGTTGTACCTGGCCGACGATATCTTCTGCACCCAGTGTGAGGCGGAGGGTTTCCGCAAGATCACCTATTTCCCCGACCGCCCCGACGTGATGGCGCGTTACACCGTCACCGTGCATGCCGACAAGACGGCCTGTCCGGTGCTGCTCAGCAACGGCAATCCGGTGGAGCAGGGTGAAACCGACGACGGACGGCATTGGGTACGCTGGGAGGATCCCTATCCCAAGCCGTCCTATCTGTTCGCGCTGGTGGCGGGCAAGCTGAGCCATATCGAGGACGAGCACGTCACCGCGTCCGGCCGGAAGGTGGCGCTGCGCATTTACGTGGAACCGGAAAACATCCACAGCTGCGAGCACGCCATGAACTCGCTCAAGCACGCCATGCGCTGGGACGAGGAGATCTTCGGGCTGGAATACGACCTGGACATCTACATGATCGTCGCGGTCAACGCCTTCAATATGGGCGCCATGGAGAACAAGGGCCTCAACGTGTTCAACTCCAAGTACGTGCTGGCGCGGCCGGAGACCGCCACCGACATGGACTACGAAGGCATCGAAGGCGTCATCGGCCACGAATACTTCCACAACTGGACCGGCAACCGCGTTACCTGCCGCGACTGGTTCCAGCTCAGCCTCAAGGAAGGCCTGACGGTTTTCCGGGACCAGGAATTCAGCGCCGACATGGGTTCGCGGCCGGTCAAGCGCATCGACGACGTACGGCGCCTGCGCGCGGCCCAGTTTCCCGAGGACGCCGGTCCCATGGCGCATCCGGTGCGCCCCGACTCGTATGTGGAGATCAACAACTTCTACACCGCCACCGTGTACGAAAAGGGCGCCGAGGTGGTACGCATGTACCACACCCTGCTGGGCGCGGACGGATTCCGCCGCGGCATGGATCTCTATTTCGAGCGCCACGACGGTCACGCGGTGACCACGGATGACTTCTGCGCGGCCATGGCCGATGCCAACGGCGTCGACCTGACCGCGTTCAAGCGCTGGTATGAACAGGCAGGTACGCCGGTGGTGTCCGGTGAGGCCCGCTATGACGTCGCCGGTGGCAGCTTTTCCCTGACCTTGCGCCAGGCCTGCCCGCCCACACCGGGTCAGCCCGACAAGCAGCCCGTGGTGATTCCCGTGCGCATGGGGCTGTTGAACGATGACGGCCAGCCGGTGCCGCTGCAGCTCGAGGGCGAAGCAGAGGCCGTGGGCGAGGAGCGGGTACTGCGCCTGGAGCAGGCCGAGCAGACGTTCCGTTTCATCAACGTGGACGGGGCGGTGCGGCCGTCGCTGCTGCGCGGTTTCTCGGCGCCGGTGCGGCTCGACTTCAGTTACACCGACGACGACCTGGCCTTTCTCATGGCCCACGACACGGATCTGTTCAATCGTTGGGAGGCGGGCCAGCAGCTGGGCACGCGGGTGCTCCTGGCCCTGGTTCAGGACCATCTCGCCGGGCGCGAGCTGGCGCTTCCGGAACCCCTGCTGCGGGCGTTCGAGCACCTGCTGGATGGCCCCGTCCCCGACAAGGCGCTGCTGGCCGAGGCCCTGGTGCTGCCGGGCGAAGGTTATATCGCCGAGCAGATGGACGTGGTCGATCCCGACGCCATCCACGCGGCGCGCGAATGGGTGCGCACCGCGCTGGCATCGGAACTGCGCGACCGCTTCCTGGCCCATTATCACGCCAACGACGGCCATGAGCCCTACGCCTTCACGCCGGAGGCGGTGGGACGGCGGCGGCTCAAGAGCGTCTGCCTGTCCTATCTGATGCAGTTGGACGACGAGGCGGTGCGTGACCTGTGTCTGAAACAGTACCGGCAGGCGGACAACATGAGTGATGCCATCGGAGCGTTGGATCTGCTGGCCAGCTGTGACTGCGCCGAACGCACCGAGGCCCTGGAGGGTTTCTACGCCAAGTGGCGCACCGATCCGCTGGTGGTGGACAAGTGGCTGTCCATCCAGGCCCGTTCGCCGCAGCCCGGCACCCTGGAAACGGTGCAGAAGCTGATGAGCCACCCCGCGTTCAACATCCGCAACCCGAACAAGGTGCGCGCCCTCATCGGCGCCTTCAGCCACGGTAATCCGTTGCGGTTTCACGACGCCTCCGGCGCCGGCTACCGCTTCCTGATGGAACGCGTGCTGGAGCTGGACGCCATCAACCCGATGGTCGCGGCACGCCTGCTGGGTGCGCTCAGCCGTTGGCGCCGCTACGACACGGGCCGGCAGGAGAAGATGAAGGCCGCGCTGAAGGAAATCCTGTCGCGCAAGGGGCTGTCCAAGGACTGCTACGAAATTGCTTCGAAGAGCCTCGGGGCGGCTTAGTCTGGGGCGGCTGTTAACGCAAAGGACGCAAAGCCGCAAAGGGCGCGAAGAAAGATTTCGGTTTTGAACTGCGGGCGCACTGCCTAAGCAGCGTTCGGACAGACCGAGACGCGAGCTCGTGTCTTCGGGGCGGCATACGCGGGCATGGTCCTACTGGCGATCGCGGCAGGCTGCCGGCAAGGGGCACGCAGAGAAGATTGCACCACTGCAGTGCCCATACCTTTTCTTCCCTTTGCGTTCTTTGCGGCTTTGCGCCCTCTGCGTTCCTTGCACACCCAAGCAAGGACCACCTACAGCTCGTCCGGGTTGAACCCCGCCTTGATGTAGAGCTCCCGAGACTTGGCTTCGTCCCGTTCCACGCCCTGGCCTTCCTTGTACATCATGGCCAGGGTGGCGAGGGAGCCGGCCAGGCCCTGGTCTGCGGCGAGCTGGAACCACTTCACCGCCTCGGCGCCATCCTTCTCGGCGCATTCCCCCTCCAGGTACATGAAGCCGAGCCCGTGCTGGGCCAGGGCGTGGCCCTGTTCGGCGGCCGCACGCATGAACTGGTAGGCCTTGTCGGGGCTGGCCACGCAACCCAGACCGTTCTGGAACATGATGGCCATGCGGAACTGGGCTTCGGGCTCTCCCTGTTCGGCCAGAGGTGAGAGCAGGCGCAGGGCGACGGAAAAGTGCTTGGACTCGAACGCGGAGATTCCGCTGCTCAGGTCGGGGTCGAATTCTTCGGGCATGATCGGTCTCCGTACTGCCATGACGTACCGGGGGGCCGGGGCGGCCACCGTGCGTGGCCGCACAGTATAGGGGCTGGGCCGGGCGGACGAACACCCCGGGAGCGTAGGGATAAGGCCGGTGGGCGTGAATCCGATGCCGAAAACCGGTTAATATACGCAGCTTGGCGCCCGCCCTGAGTTCGGCGCCCCGGCCCCTGACGCAGCGAACCATGAACGAAGAAGCCCTAGACAACGTAAACGTCCTCGCCCAGGATCTGCTGCCCACGCCGGCGCAGGTCAAGGTCCGGTTGCCGCTGACCGACAAGGCCATGCAAACCGTACTGAAAGGCCGCGAGACCATTCAAAACATCCTGGACCGCAAGGACCCGCGTCTGTTGATCGTCGTCGGCCCGTGTTCCATCCACGACTTGGACGCGGCACGGGAATATGCGCACAAGCTCAAGGCCCTGGCCGACGAGGTCGGCGATTCCCTGTACCTGGTGATGCGGGTCTATTTCGAGAAACCGCGCACCTCCACGGGCTGGAAGGGGCTGATCAACGACCCTCACATGGACGACTCCTTCCGTATCGAGAAGGGGCTGATCATGGCGCGTCAGCTGCTGTTGGAGCTGGCGGAAATGGGCCTGCCCACGGCCACCGAGGCGCTGGACCCCATCATGCCGCAGTATCTGTCGGACCTGATCACCTGGACGGCGATCGGTGCGCGCACGGCGGAATCCCAGACCCATCGCGAGATGTCCAGCGGCCTGTCCACCCCGGTGGGGTTCAAGAACGGTACCGACGGCAGCCTGGACGTGGCCATCAACGCCCTGCATTCGGTGTCCCATGGGCATCATTTCCTGGGCATCAACCAGGACGGCCAGTGCGCGGTTTTCCATACCCGGGGCAATGCCTACGGCCATGTGGTGCTGCGCGGCGGCGGAGGCAAGCCCAACTACGATTCGGTGAGCGTCGCCCTGTGCGAGAAGCAGCTCGCCGACGCGGGTCTGGCGCAGAATCTGGTGGTGGACTGCAGCCACGGCAACTCCATGAAGGATTACCGCCTGCAGCCGCTGGTGCTGGACAACTGCGTCAGCCAGATCCTGGAAGGCAACCGCTCCATCGTCGGGGCCATGCTGGAGAGCAATCTGCTGGAGGGCAATCAGCCCCTGCCGGCGGACCTGAGTCAGCTGCGCTACGGCGTGTCGGTGACCGACGCCTGCATCGACTGGCCCACCACGGAGAACATGCTGCGCGACGCGGCGGCCAAGCTGCATGACGTGCTGCCCAAACGTGGGCGGCCGGAAGTGGCGGCGTAGGGCTGCAGGAGAGTGGGGGAGTAGGCGAGTAGGAGGGTAGGAAGGCGACGGGCTGGCTCGTTTAAAGCAAGCGGGAGCATCACGACCACTCACCCCGTCCCCGGATCCCGCGGAGTTTATGCCCCGAAGGGGTGCTCCATCCGGCCTACGCCTTTGCTATAGGAGCGGGCTTGCCCGCGAACCGGGAGTCTGCCGACGACAAAAAATTCGCGCCCAAGGGCGCTCCTACACGTGCCCCCGCCTGACTCAGTCCTCAGTCTTCAGCCATCAGCCCTCAGTCCTCGAACCTAACCCCGGGCGTCGCCTCCACCATGCCCACCCACGCAAACTCACAACCGGCCGCGGTCAATCCCTGCTCCAGCACCGCTTGAGCGGCCGCCGGCACGGTCAGCGCCAGGGCGCAGGGTTCGGCGCTGTACAACGGCAGGCTCCAGCCACCGGCGCGGTCGAACACCTCGTGCAGGGCTGCACTCAGGGGCAGCTGTTCCGTATGTACGGTGGCACCCGCACCCAGCCGGCTGGTCATGATCTCCAGTGCCGCCGGCAGGCCTTCGGCCAACGGCAGGCAGGCCGAGGCCAGACCTCGCAGCACCGGGGCGGCGGCCAACGGCGGCTCCGGCAGGTACAGCTGGGCCATGACCGCCTCCCGTGCGGTGCGTGCCAGACGGACCTCCTCGGCCAGGGCGAGAATCGCCAGGCCGCTGGCGCCCAGGCGTCCGATCACGTAGACCAAGTCGCCCGGTGCGGCGCCATCCGGGGACACTTCCCGGTTCACGGGTACCAGCCCGTGACAGTGCAGGGCCACGGCGCCCGGGCCGCGCGTGGTGTCGCCGCCGATCAACTGCACACCGGAGCGGTCGGCCAGATCCAGCAGGCCGCTACTGAAGGCCTCCAGCCAGGACTCGTCGGCCGCCGGCAGGGTCAGGGCCAGCGTCACCCACGCCGGCTCGGCGCCGCGGGCACTCAGGCGCGTCAACCCCAGAGCCAGGGCACGGTGACCCAGGGAGGCGGGCGGTTCGCCGGGCTGGAAGTCGCGGCCTTCCAGCAGCAGGCTGACGTCCACCACCACGCTTTGGCCTGAAGCGACGCGCACTTCGGCGGCATCGTCGCCGATTCCGACCATGACGTCGTCACGCCGGACGCGGCCGCGCTGGAAAAAGCGTTCGATGAGCTGAAATTCACTGACGGGCATGGGGAAACGGCACATGGGGGACCAGCGGGCATTATAATGTTGCGCCGCGGCGCTGCCCAATCATCCTGGAGTCAGATCATTTCCATTTTTCGTTCATTGCGGCACCGAAACTTCCGGCTCTACTTCTCCGGCCAGTTGCTGTCGCTCAACGGCACCTGGATGCAGAACGTGGCCCAGGCGTGGCTGGTGTACCGCCTGACCCAGTCCAGCGTCATGCTTGGCGTGGTGGCCTTCTGCAGTCTGGCCCCGGTGCTGCTGTTCGCCCTCTACGGCGGGGTGCTGGCCGACCGGGTCAGCCGCCGGCGCCTGCTGCTGGTGGTCAACGCCCTGGCCACGGTTCAGGCTCTGGCCCTGGGCATCCTCACCCTGGGCGGTTGGATCCAGCCGGTACACATCGTCATTCTGGCACTGCTGCTGGGGGTGGTGCACGCCCTGGAGATGCCCGCGCGGCATTCCTTCGTCGCCGAGATGGTCCCGCGCGAGGACCTCTCCAATGCCATCGCGCTCAACTCCAGCGTCTTCAACGTGGCGCGCTTCCTGGGCCCGGCGCTGGCCGGCGGCCTAGTGGCCTGGGTGGGGGAGGGCTGGGTGTTCGTCATCAACGCCATGACCTTCCTGGCCATCATCGTGGCGCTGCTGGCCATGCGCGGCACCCGCGCGGCGCCGCCGTCGCGTCACGGTTCGGCCTTGTCGCACATCCGAGAAGGGGTTCGCTTTGCGCGCGGCCACCGGCACATCCGGGCCGGTCTGCTGCTGGTGGGCATGATGAGTGTGGTGTCGGCGTCCACCACGGTGCTGATGCCGGTGTTCGCCAAACAGGTGTATCTGGGCGGGGCGGAACTGCTCGGCATCCTGCTGGGGAGCATGGGCGTGGGGTCGCTGGTGGGTGCGTTGCGGCTGGCGCAACGCACCAGCAGCCGGGGTCTGGACCGCGTCATCGGCGGCGCCGGCGTCGGTGCCGGCCTGGCGTTGCTGGCCTTCGGCTGGGTGCATTCGCTGCCGCTGGCACTGGCGGCGCTGGTGGTGATGGGCTATTGCCAGACCACCCTGGTGGCGTCCACCAACACCCTGATTCAGCTGCTGGTGCCCGATGCCCTGCGCGGCCGGGTGATGTCGCTGTTCTCCATGATCTTCATCGGCCTGATGCCCATCGGCAGCCTCGGCTCCGGCACCCTGGCCCACTATGCCGGGGTCACCGTCCCTATCACGCTGTCTGCCGGACTGTGCCTGCTGGGGTCGTTGCTGTTTTTGCTGCGGGCACCGCGGCTGGGGGTGGTGGAAGAGGGAGCGTAGGGACCTTCGCTCCGGTGTGGGAGCGGGCTTGCCCGCGAACGGTGTGGCTGTCGGGGAAAGTGAATTCGCGCCCAAGGACGCTCCTACGAAAGCGCAGGCTCGGCACTCAGTACTCGACCTGCCCCGGATTCCGCTGCGC
>Ga0315556_1002207_pt1 | contig 11228 bp, 10 predicted proteins | sample SalMarSW160310MG_FD_202112 | JGI IMG/M metagenome (GOLD analysis project Ga0315556, IMG submission 202112) | Salt marsh sediment microbial communities from the Plum Island Ecosystem LTER, Massachusetts, United States - Salt Marsh Sediment SW1603-10 ...
TGCGGTTCGACAACAGGGATGATCGCACCTCGTTCTTGCGTGCGGACCCGGCGGAGTGGTCACAGAGAGATGTGAAACGGCTCCACGCTCAGCTCGTCGACGTGTTCGGTTCGCTTCGCGAGCGGAGGAGTTCGACGACGTGATCAGGCGCCGGCCCATCCCCGACGGGTGTTCCGGCAACTTCCGCGAGGGGAATCACCCCCCTCCACACCGGCCAGTCGCCGCCGGATCCGGGAGGACCTTGTCGGATCTTCACAGACGTCTTGTCGAGTGGAATCGCCGCGACCATCGTCGCCGCGACTTCCTTGTCGGTCATAGGTCGCAGGTGCTCGCGCCGGCCTGGGACGAGATGGTCCACGATCGCGTCGAGAGCGTTCCGTTTCTCCTCGAGGTCGTCGACGATCCGACCGTGACCGAACACCACCAGCGACCGGTAGTTCATCGAGTGATCGAAGGCGGCGGTCGCGAGCACGAGGCCATCGACCAGTGTCACCGAAATCGAGATCGGCGCTCCTGAGCCGGCGATTCGCATCATGCGGCCTCGGGGCGAACCATGGAGATAGAGCCGATCGTCGATGCGTCCGAACGTGGTTGGAATGGCGAACGGTTGGTCATCGTCCACGAACGCGACATGGCAGATGAGCGCCTCATCCAGGATCGCGTCGACATCCTTTCGATCGAACGAGGCGCGTTCGGGGTGGCGTCGAAGACTGGTCCGCTCCATGGCGGCAGCCTACCCGGGCCGGTAGACAAGAGCGGCCAAAGGTCCCACTATGAAAGGGCCATCAGACCCATAGGAGTGGATGATGTCGCCCGTCATCATGGGGGGCGAGCAATTCGGGGAGAGAATGAACAGGCGGGTCGGGTGGATCGTTGGCCTTCTCGTCATCGGGGGCGTAGTGGTCGCGTCCGGTGCTACACCGAGTAGTGCCACTCAGGACGTGCCGTCGGACCTGGCAACCTCGGTACAGGCTGCCGTTTCAACCGGGATTCATCCCAACGTGATCGCCACCGACAACAACACGTGTTTCGCGTGCCACACACGCACGGGGCTCACCTACGAGCTGCCGTCGGGGGAGTCGATACCCGCAACGATCGATGAGGATCGATGGCTCGTATCCGAACATGGCCAGAAGCAGATGGCCTGTGTGCAGTGCCACTCGGGGATCAGTCAGTATCCCCACGAGACGAATATCGCGACCGACCTCCGTTCGTTTGTCGTCGACGAGTCCAAGGTGTGCGTCAGGTGCCACGAGGAGCAGGCGACCATGGTGTCCGACTCGGTGCACGCACAGGCCCGGGCCGGCGGCAACCAGAACGCAGCAACCTGCTCAGACTGTCACGATCCCCACTACGCAGTGAACCCGCCCATCTCGCGGACGGAAGTCCCTGCCACCTGTCGCGAGTGTCACTCCGGCATCTATGACCTGTACGAGCAGAGCGTGCACGGCGAGGCACTCACCACCGGGAACACGGAGGTTCCAACGTGCACCGACTGCCACGGCGTGCATGAGATCCAGGGTCCCGACAACTCACCATTCCGGCTGTTCTCTCCTGAGATCTGCGCGAGCTGCCACGCCGACAAGGATCTGATGGGGAAGTACGGCATCAGTACGAACGTGTTCAACACGTACGTCAGCGACTTCCACGGTACGACTGTTCTGCTATTCGAGAAGTACGCACCGGATCAGCAGACCGACAAGCCAGTGTGTATCGATTGCCATGGGGTGCACGACATCATCCAGCCTGACGACCCTCGAAGCAGCGTCTTCGAAGGAAACCTGCTTGCCACGTGTCAGCGGTGCCATCCGGACGCCGACGCGAACTTTCCGACGGCCTGGCTTGGGCACTACGAGCCTGATCCGCACAAGTGGCCGTTGGTCTACTACGTGACGTTGTTCTACAAGATCTTGATCCCGACGGTCATCGGGGCGATGCTGCTGTTCGTGTTGCTCGACGTGTTCGGCAAGCTTCGGAGGAGGAGGCAGCATGGCTGAGCGCTACTCACGGTTCAACCTCTCCGACCGCTTTGAGCACTGGGTCCAGGTGGTCTCGTTCACGGTGCTCGCCCTCACCGGCCTGGTGCAGAAGTGGCCTGAGCTGGGGTTGACGGATACGATCATCAACTGGCTCGGTGGCATCGAAACCACTCGACTCATCCACCACGTCGCCGCCGCGGTGCTGTTGCTCGCGGTCGTCTACCACGTCGGAACTGCGGGCTACCGCTTGTACGTGTTGCGGCAGGGCAAGCTGATGTACCCGAACATGAAAGATGCCTGGGCAGCGGTGCACGCCGTGGGCTACAACCTCGGCCTGCGACAAGAACCCCCCAAAGAGGGGCACTTCACGTTTGCCGAGAAGGCGGAGTACTGGTCGATCATCTGGGGTACCGGGGTGATGGCCGTCACCGGGTTCATGATGTGGAACCCGATCGCGACCACGGCACTACTCCCGGGTCAGTTCATTCCGGCAGCGAAGGCCGCCCACGGCGGAGAGGCAATCCTGGCGGTGCTCGCAATCGTCATCTGGCACGTGTACCACGTGCACATCAAGTCTTTCAACAGGAGCATGTTCAACGGATCGCTCACTCGGCACGAGATGGCGGAGGAGCACGGCAGGGAGCTGGCTCTGATCGACGCGGGCCAGTCCGAAGTCTCTCGGCCGGCCGTCGGCGCGATCGAGAAGCGGCGGAAGATGTTCATGCCGGTCTACGCGCTCATTGCGATCGTTCTGCTTGGGGGGGTCTATCTGTTCCTCACGTTTGAACAGACGGCGATCGTGACGATCATGCCGCCGGAGCAGGTGCAGATCTACCAGCCGGTCACCACGACGCTTCCCTGAGTCGGGGCCGATGGCCCCGACCGTACCTCGTACGCGACCGCAGTCGTTCTGGACCGTTGGACGACGTATGCGGGTGCCGGGTACGAGGTACGGAACCCGGATGACCGTCCTCACCGGGTTCGGGGATCGCCCACCTCCGGGTCGATGCCAAAGCGGGCGATCGCATCCTTGACGGCTGCCTTGTCCACGACCCCATCCGCCGCCAGCTCCGAAAGGACGGCGACGACCACGTGGCCGGTGTCCGTTTCGAAGAACTCTCGCAGTCCCTGCCGTGTGTCCGACCGCCCAAAACCGTCGGTGCCGAGCGAGACATAGCGTCCGGGCACCCACCTCGAGATCTGGTCCGGCACCGCCTTCATGTAGTCGGTGACGGCTACGTAGGGACCGATCGCCTCGGAGAGGAGGCGGGTGACAAGGGGTGTCTTCTCGGGCTCACCCGGATGGAGCCGGTTCCAGCGCTCAGTCGAAAGCGCCTCCTCGCGCAGGCGCTTGTAGGACGTCGCGCTCCACAATTCCACGCCGACGCCGTAGTGTTCGGCGAGTTCGCCCTGAGCCGAGCGCGCTGCAGAGTGAGCCGTCCCGGAGAACAACACCGTCGCGCGGCGGTCGAAGCCTTCGGGTGCCGGCACCCATTTGTACAGGCCGTCGACGATGCCCGTCCCGACGCCGTCCGGCTTCGGCGGTTGGGGATAGTTCTCGTTGTAGATGGTCAGGTAGTAGTAGACGTCCTCTCCGTCTGTCCCGTACATGCGCTCGATGCCGTGTTCGATGATGGCAGCGAGTTCGTAGGCGAACGCCGGATCGTAGGCCTCGCAGCTCGGGACGGTTGACGCGAGGAGGAGGCTGTGGCCGTCCTGGTGTTGGAGACCTTCGCCGAAAAGTGTGGTTCGACCTGCGGTGGCCCCCATGAGGAATCCTCGTGCTCTCGCGTCTGCCGCTGCCCACAGGAAGTCGCCGACACGTTGGAACCCGAACATCGAGTAGAAGGTGTAGAAAGGCACCATCGGCACGCCCCGGGTGGCGTAGGCGGTGGCCGCCGCCGTCCATGACGCGACCGCTCCGGCCTCGGTGATTCCTTCTTCGAGTATCTGTCCGTCTGTTGCTTCTTCGTAGGAGAGCATCAGACCGGCGTCGACGGGAACGTAGCGCTGGCCGAACGGGGCGTAGATCCGCAGCTCCTTGAAGAGCCCGTCCATGCCGAACGTCCGCCCTTCGTCGGGGATGATCGGAACGACGCGGCTGCCGAATGTCTCATGGCGTGCAAGATTGCGAAGCAGACGGGTGAACGCCATCGTCGTTGAGAAGGACTGCGTTCCAGACCCTTCGTCGAACTCGGCGAACGGCTCGGCTCCCGGCAGCTCGATCCCTCTGTGGATCGTCTTGCTGCGAACCGGCACAGACCCTCCCAGCGACCGGCGCCGCTCCATGAGGTACTGGAATTCCGGGGAGTCGATGGCGGGTCGGAAGTAGGGCGGCTCCTGATCCTCGGTAAGGACTTCGTCGGGAATCTCGCTCTCGAGATGCAATCGGTCTCGCAGCCCGATGAGTTGCCGGCCGGTCAGTTTCTTGATCTGATGGGTCGCGTTTCTCGCTTCGACGTCCGGGCCGAGCGTCCAACCTTTCACGGTCTTTGCGAGGATCACCGTCGGGTACCCCTCATGATCGACGGCGGCCCGGTAGGCGGCGTAGATCTTGTGGTAGTCGTGGCCACCTCGTGGAAGCTTGCGGAGCTGGTCGTCGGTCAGATGTTCGACCATCTTTCTGAGCCGGAGGTCAGGGCCGAAGAAGTGTTCTCTGATGTAGGCGCCGTCCTCGACGGCGAATTTCTGGTACTCGCCGTCGAGTGTCGTGTTCATCTGGTTGACGAGCACGCCATCGAGATCACGCGCGAGGAGTTCATCCCACGCAGATCCCCAGATCACCTTGATGACATTCCAGCCTGCGCCACGGAACATCGCTTCGAGTTCCTGAATGATCTTGCCGTTGCCGCGAACGGGGCCGTCGAGCCGCTGGAGGTTCGTGTTGATGACCCATGTCAGGTTGTCCAGTCCCTCACGTGCGGCGAGGCCGATGCCGGCAAGCGCCTCCGGTTCGTCCATCTCACCGTCGCCGAGGAATGCCCAGATGCGGGATCCTGTGGTGTCGTCGATGTGGCGGTTCTGGAGGTAGCGGTTGAACCGCGCGAGGTGGACCGAGTTGAGGGGACCTAGTCCCATCGACACCGTAGGAAACTCCCAGAACTCCGGCATGAGCCTCGGGTGCGGGTAGGAGGAGAGACCCCCGCCTGCGGCTTCGAGACGGAAGTGGTCGAGTTGGCTCTCGCTGAGGCGGCGTTCGATGAACGCTCTCGCGTAGATGCCAGGTGCCGCATGGCCCTGGAAGAAGATGTGGTCGCCGGGGGTCCCGTCGTCCTTGCCCCTGAAGAAGTGGTTGAACCCGACCTCGTAGAGGGCTGCCGACGATGCAAAGGTCGACAGGTGACCACCGATGCCCTCTGCTGCATGATTCGCGCGAACCACCATGACGGCGGCGTTCCAGCGGATGAAGCGCCTGATGCGCTTCTCGAGAACGTCGTCACCAGGGAACCACGCCTGTTCCTCGGTGGGGATCGTGTTGACGTAGGGCGTATTGATCGTTGCCGGGATACCGACCTGCTGTTCACGGGCTCGCATGAGCATGCGGGAAAGGAGGTATCGAGCCCTTGTCTTACCCTCGACCTCGATGAGTTGGTCGAGGGAGTCGAGCCACTCTTGGGTCTCCGTCGGGTCGGTGTCCGGAAGCTGCTGCACGAAGCGATCGATGTTCATTGCCCAAAAGGGTATCGCCACCTGGCTGTCTATGTGACCCGCAATGGTCCAACAAGGCGATTTCAGCAATCGGGGAGGCCGGTACACTCGCCGGTGTGGTGACCTTCGACGACATCGAGGCGGCTGCGACGCGGATCGCTCCGTACGTCCACCGCACTCCCGTGATGACCTCCGCGACGCTGGACGGCGAGCTCGGAGCGTCGATTCTGTTCAAGTGCGAGAATCTCCAGAAGGTCGGCGCGTTCAAGGCGCGGGGCGCGGTGAACGCCGTGCTCTCGTTGGACGCGGCGACAGCCTCGCGGGGTGTGGTGACTCACTCATCGGGCAATCATGGCCAGGCGCTCGCATACGCCGCATCGATCAGGGACATTCTTTGCACCGTTGTGATGCCCGACACGGCGCCACAGGTCAAGGTCGACGCCGTGAGGGGGTACGGAGCAGACGTCGTCTTTTGCTCGCAATCCGAGAGGGAAGCAACCACCGAGCGTGTCAGGGCGGAGCTCGGAGCGACGATCGTCCACCCGTTCGAAGACCCTGCCGTGATCGCCGGCCAAGGCACGGCGATGCTCGAGCTGATCGATGAGATGGGCGATCTCGATCTCGTCGTTGCGCCAATCGGCGGGGGAGGGTTGCTGTCCGGGACGGCGATCGCCGCTGCCACGTTGCTGCCTGACGCGCGGGTAGTGGGGGCGGAGCCCGAGCTGGTCGACGATGCGTACCGCTCGCTCGTGAGTGGTTTTCGTCAGCCTCGCGTCCCTCGGCCCGGGACGCTCGCCGACGGCCTCCTCACCGGCATCGGAGAACGACCATTCCGAATCTTGTCCAAGCTCCAGGTTCAGATCGTGAGGGTGACCGAGGAGCAGATCGTCGCTGCGGCGAGGTTCTTCATGGAGCGGATGAAGCTCGTCGTGGAGCCGTCCGGTGCGACGAGTCTCGCCGCCGTGCGGGCCATCGGAGTGCATGGCCTGCGCGTCGGTGTCATCGTTTCGGGCGGCAACACCGACTTCTCCTGGCTGTAGATCAAGCACTTCTTGCCGAGCGGTCCCCGAGGTTCACACGTGGCCGAGGATCATGCCGACTACCAGGATTGCGAGCACGGCAGTGGCGGTGGCCACCGCCCTCCAATCCCGCTGTGGGGCCAATGATCCGATGAGAGCGAGCACGGCCACACCGGGTGTGGCGCCGCATACCAGGATCCCGGCGAGCTCGAAACGTGCGTGGAGAGGCCCGGGGGCAAAGAGGTCGACGAGCCGAAGGGTTGGGGCCGAGGTGTCCCCGGCAGCGATCCCGATCACCAGCCCGACCGCGAGTAGCACCCCACCCACCCCTACGCCACCCCTCAGGATCGACGCGACGAGTGCATGGTTCGTATCCCGTCTCATCCGACACCTCGAACGATCATGACGATCGCGACGGCCACCAGAACGACACCGAGGATGCTTCGAAGGGCGCGCGGCGACGCCGAAGAGGCGAATCGAGCGCCGACAAGTGCGCCGGCGAGTACACCGAGAGAGAGAGGGGCTGCGACAGCGGGGTGGAGAAATCCGCGACCGAGGTAGACCGAAAGCCCTGCTGTGGCGGTGACACCGATCATGAAGCTCGACGTTGCTGCCGCGACCTTCACGGGGACATCCATGCCGAGATTCATCGCCGGGACCTTGAGCACCCCTCCGCCGATGCCGAGCAGACCCGAGGCGAGTCCCGCGACAAACGAGGCACCTTCGCCGAGCGGAAGTCGCCGCGCCGTGTACGAGACCATTGCACCCGTCCGCTCGTCCCAGAATGCGCCGCCGAGTGGACTGCTCGTCTCCCATCCGGCTTGTGCCACTCCGGCTGTGTGCACGTATTCGCCGTGCTCGCCTCGACCTCGTAGCGAGAGAATGCCGGTGACGACGAGTAGGGCGCCGAACACCACCGACAGGGCGCTCGAGGGCACCAGAGTTCCCGTGAACCCGCCGGCGAGGCCGCCAAGGGCAGTGGCAAGCTCGAGGGTGAGCGCAAGCCTCGTGTTCACCAGCCCGAGGCGCACGTACCGGCCGCTCGCGGTGATCGACGTCACCACGACTGCAACGAGCGACGCTGCGATAGCGGTCTTGATGTCGAAACCGAAGATGATGGTGAGCGCCGGAACGATCACCACCCCTCCGCCGATGCCGACCAGCGCGCCAAGTGATCCGGACAACAGCCCGAGAAGGATGAGGCCAGCGAGGGCCAGCAGTCCGACGGTCACGAAACCCTCGCAGAGGCGCCCACCGGTCTCGCTGAAACGCCTGCCACAACCATCGCGGCATTGTATGCAGCGTGTCGCGTATCGTCCTGCAGCAGGTAGCGTGAACGACGAGAGGAGACCGTATGAGTTTCACACTGAACGACGAAGAGCTGCGCAGCCGGCTGACCCCCCAGCAGTACACCATTACTCAGCGGGCAGAGACCGAGCCGCCATTCACCGGCGAGTACTGGAACGTCAAGTCCGATGGAACGTACTCGTGCATCGTGTGCGGGACAGACCTGTTCCGATCGGAAGCCAAGTACGACTCCGGGTCGGGATGGCCCAGCTTCTACGAGGCGATGGAGGACGGTCTGATCGAGACGCGCGAAGACCGCAGCCACGGGATGGTTCGGACCGAGATCGTCTGTGCCCGCTGTGGAGCGCATCTTGGGCATGTGTTCACGGACGGTCCTCAGCCGACCGGGCTTCGGTACTGCGTCAACTCGGCATCGCTGGGACTGAACGAGGACTGACGGGCAGCTCTCGTGGATGTCGCTGCGTTGCGCGCCGACACTCCCGGATGCGCGAACGTCGTTCACCTCAACAACGCAGGCAGTTCACTGCCACCGCGACCTGTCATCGAGGTCCAGCGGGCGTGGATCATGGAAGAAGCCGGCGTCGGCGGCTACGAAATGGCCGAGACGCACGCCTCGAAGATCGAAGATGTCTACCGGTCCATTGCCAGACTGATCGGCTCCACTCCGGAAGAGATCGCACTCGTCGAGAACGCAACACTCGGCTGGTGGCAGGCGTTGCACAGCCTCAACCTCGAAGGCAGAACGATCCTGACGTCCGAAGTCGACTACGGCTCCAACTTCGTCGCGTATCTACAGATCGCCCGCAGGGTGGGTGCGAGGATCGAGGTCGTGCCTTCCGGCGAGACCGGTGAGCTCTCCCTGGGGGAACTCGAACGGCGAATCGACGAGTCGGTTGGTTTGATCGCCATCTCGCACATGCCGACGAACGGTGGTGTCATCAACCCAGCCGAAGAAGTGGGTGGGATCGCCAACAGGGAGGGGATTCCGTATCTCCTCGACGCATGTCAGACCGTCGGACAGATCCCGGTCGATGTCGAAGCGATCGGATGTGACTTCTTGTCTGCGACCGGACGCAAGTATCTGCGGGGTCCGCGGGGAACCGGGTTCCTGTACGTGCGTTCGGGGTGGACCGCGGAGCCGATGCTCCTGGACATGAGGGGAGCGACGCTGGACGGGCCCTATGGCTACCGTGTTCGACCCGACGCTCGTCGATTCGAGCTGTGGGAGGGGAACCAGGCGGCGAGAATCGGCCTCGGAGCAGCAGTCGACTACGCCACACGGGTCGGGTTGAACGAGATCGCCACGCGGGTTGCTGATCTCGCCGATCACCTTCGTACCAGATTGACGGCGGCCGGCCTGCCGGTTCACGATCTCGGGCGCCGTCGAGGAGGCATCGTCACCTTCACCGTTCCAGGTGTAGACGCCGGTATCGTGAAGATGCAGCTTCGCGAGCGACACATCAATGTGTCCACCTCAGACCCAGGATCCACCCCGGTGGACAGCAGCCGGCGTCACCTTCCCGAGATCGTGCGTGCGTCGGTCCACTACTTCAACACCCATGACGAACTGGAGCTGCTGGTGGCGGCCGTCGCCGAGATCGTCTCGTAGACACGATCACGAGGGCAATCCGTCGGGGCGTGTCAGCGAGATCCGACCACTAGGCTGACCGACGAAGGAGGTGTGCATGCGTGGAAATCGGCTCACCCATCCTCTCGTACGCGAGGGCGGGGTCCTTCGAGAAGCGTCTTGGGACGAGGCGCTCGAGAGGGCCGCAGGTGGCATCAAATCGGTCACTGAAACGTATGGGGCGCGCTCGTTCGGAGTGATGAGCTGCTCCAAGGGCACGAACGAGATGAACTACCTCGCTCAGAAGTTCGCCCGCGTCGTCGTCGGTACCAACACGATCGACTCCTGCAACCGCACCTGACACGCCCCAAGTGTCGTCGGTCTGGCGACAGTGTTCGGTGCAGGCGGAGGAACGAGCTCCTACAAGGAGGCCGAGGAGACCGACCTCATCATCTTGTGGGGTTCGAACGCCCGCGATGCCCACCCGATCTTCTTCCACCACATTCTGAAGGGCGTTCGCAACGGTGCGAAGCTGATCGTCGTCGACCCCAGACGCAGCTCATCGGCGGAGTTCGCCGATCTCTGGCTGGGCATCGATGTCGGGTCGGACATCGCACTCGCCAACGCAGTGGGACGGGAGATCATCGCCGCCGGTCTCGTCAACTCGGAGTTCGTCGAGCGGGCAACGGTCGGGTTCGACGCCTATCGAGAGGCAGTCGAGGAGTGGACGCTCGAGCGAGCTGAGGACGTGACAGGAGTCCCGGCCGCAGCGATCGGAGAACTCGCCCACGCCTACGCGCAGGCCCCAACGGCGCAACTCTGCTGGACGCTCGGGATCACCGAACACCACAACGGCACCGACAATGTGTTTTCGCTCATCGACCTGGCCTTGCTCACCGGCCACATCGGACGGTGGGGCTCCGGACTCGTTCCCGTTCGGGGTCAGAACAACGTGCAGGGTGGCGGCGACATGGGTGCCCTCCCGAACAAGCTGCCGGGCTTCAAGAACGTGACCGACGATGTTGAGCGTGCCCGCTTCGAAGCCGTGTACGGCACACCCTTGCCCGCCGAGAACGGATGGCACATCTCACAGATGTTCGATGCCATGGAGCGAGGGGAGCTTCGCTCTGTGTATGTGATCGGAGAGAACCCTGCCCAGTCGGAAGCCGATGCAACCAGAACACGCACGCTGCTCGCGGGTCTCGATCACCTCGTCGTCCAGGACATGTTCCTCACAAAGACCGCCGAATTCGCCGACGTGGTGCTTCCCGCCGCAGCCGGATGGGCGGAAACCGACGGGACGTTCACATCGTCGGAACGGCGGATCCAACTCGTCCGCAAGGCGGTCGATCCTCCCGGGGAGGCTCACGACGACCTCGCGATCATTGCCGACCTGGCCGCACGACTGGGGCACGACTGGGGTCACCCGACCGCCGAGGAACTCTGGGATGAACTCCGAGGCCTGTCGGCAATCCATGCCGGAATGAGCTACGAGCGACTCGATGAACACGGAGGGCTGCAGTGGCCATGCTTCGACGAGGACGATCTTGGGGCGCCGTTTCTCCACGGACGGCTCTGGGACGATCCCGTCACCGGCCCACCTGCTCCGTTCACGCCTGTCGAATGGGTGCCGCCGATCGATGAACTCGACGACGAGTACCCGATCCGTCTCACCACGGGTCGCCGTCTGGACTCCTTCAACACGGG
>Ga0315556_1002209_pt1 | contig 11213 bp, 8 predicted proteins | sample SalMarSW160310MG_FD_202112 | JGI IMG/M metagenome (GOLD analysis project Ga0315556, IMG submission 202112) | Salt marsh sediment microbial communities from the Plum Island Ecosystem LTER, Massachusetts, United States - Salt Marsh Sediment SW1603-10 ...
AGCGCTTCGTAAAGCAAGCGGCCATTTCCGGGACGGCACCTTCTTCTGTCCACTGGGATCGGTTCAATCGGAAGAGTTCCTCATCCCGGCCCTCGCGCAGACGCTCAATTGCTACATCGACGGCCTCGTGTCGGTCCTTGATCCGAAATCGCAGTTGCTTGACTTTCTCTCCACCAGGCGGATCCTGCTCGCGCTCGACGGATTCGAGCATCTGATCGCCTGCTCCGATTTGGTAGCTGACATGCTCACCCGCGCCCCTGATCTTACGCTGCTCATCACTACACGCGAGCGCATCCAGCTCAGCGAAGAGTGGGTGCTGCCGCTGACAGGTCTGCCCTTCGAACGGATAGAAGCTCTCGGACAGCCGCTGAACCCTCCGGCTCTTGAACTATTCGAGCAGCGAAGAGTCCAGGCAGGCAGTGTCTCCCCACTGGGCAGCCGTGAGCGCCGAGACGCGGGGCGAATTTGCGCGCTGGCCGAGGGGAATCCACTTGCCATCGAACTCGCGGCGGGGTGGAGTGCGACGCTCCAGCCTTCCGAGATTCTTAGTGAAATGGAGCTCAGTCTCGACTTTCTTACTGCACGCCTGCGCGACGTGCCCGAAGCACATCGCAGCCTGCGCGCGGTCTTCGAGCATTCCTGGAGCCTCTTGTCGCCACGGCTGCGATCGACCTTTGCGGCGCTGTCCACATTCCGGGGTAGCTTCGATCGGCAAGCCGCTGAATCAGTGGCCGGAGCCGGATGGGCGGATCTCTCGGACTTGGTGGAGAAGAGTCTTCTCCGGCGCAGCCCTTTGGGCCGGTACAGCCTGCATGCCCTCTTGCACGAGTATGCCGCCGAAAAGCTGGAGCAAGACAATGGCACCCGCGAGCGGGTACACGCGGCTCATGCCCGCTACTATCTCGGACTTTTGCGCCAGGCTGCGCCGGACTTGATATCCACCGGCATGCCGGCTGCAAGAGCCGAGGTCGCCAGAGAACTCACCAATGTTTGGCTCGGCCTCGAGTGGGCTGTGGCGCACTTCAGTACCGAGGAGATACATGGTGCGCTGGATGACCTCTTTTCGTTCTACGTCGTCCATGGCTGGCACGAAGGAGCCAGCGCGTTCGAGCGGCTGGCGAGGATAATCATCGAGACTCACCCCGGCGTTGACGTCCAGCAGCGCTTTTCCGAGCCGCTTTTCCGCTCGACGGTTGCCCGCCAGGGGTGGTTCCTGGCCCATTTGGGTCGGGGCGAGGAGTGCCAATCTGTTTCGAGAGCGTGCCTGGAATGGGCCAACGATGACCCCTCGTCTGAGAATCGCTCCCTCTGCCTGAACAATCTGGGGATCGCCGCAATCTTTGAAGGCAAATATGAGCAAGCTGCCCGCGAGTTGAAACAGGCAATCGAGCTCGGGCGGGGCCATGCTGAACCGGTCTACCCTTCCTACTACCTGTGGCTGGGCTACCTGCGCTTCTTCCAGGGTCTCTATCCGGAGAGTATGGAAGAGTATCAGATGTGCTACGATCTCTTCGATCGCCAAGGGAATCAGCCGGGCAAGGCTTTCGCGTTGAGCAAGATGGGGCTCAGCGCGGATGGCATCGGCTCCTACAAGCAAGGGATGGAATACCACCGCCAGGCGCTCGAGATCTTTCGCACCACGAACCATCTCTCCGGCCAAGCCTACACGTGCAGCCGCATGAGTGTGGACGCTTACGGCATGCAAGACTATGTCAGCGCCGCCAAATGGGCCGAGGACGGCCTCAAGCGGTTCAGCGCCCTAGGCCACCGCTGGGGCATGGGCATGTCTCTTTGCCGTCTGGCCTTTTCCCAGATTGGCTCCGGACGCTTGGATCTCGCCAGGGCAAGCCTCCTCGAAGCGCTCGGCCAGGCGCACGAGCATAACATGGCGCCGCTGATGCTCTATGCGGTCCTGGGGCTTGCGTGCGTCTTTCAATGCGAAGGCGACATGGAAAGGGCTGCCGGGCTACGGCGTGCGGTGGAAGCGAACCCGCAGACCCCGAAGATCTACCTCGACCTGGCAGCCCGCTGGCTAGGCGAGCCGGATCATCCCATCCGGGAACCCACCCGGGCGGTTACCCCGGCTCTGGAGGCCTCGCAGAGGCAGCCACCCTCGCCGGACTTGAAGGGACTTGTCCGACGTCTCCTCGATGAAGCCCGTGTGCCCATGATCGACTACTAGGCGCCAGAACAAAACAGGACAGGCAGGTATTGTTGAAAGAAACGAGGCCAAGCGACCCTCGCGTGGCCGTCGCCAGCATGCCGATGCTGACCTGCGGCCAACCTACCAGGTCAGGCTGAGCAGTCCCAGCCAGCCCGCCAGGGCACGCTTCCATACGGGCTGTGAAACAGGCACGGGGGATTGCAGACCTCCCGGCATGCGCACCCGGGCGCCCGTCCGCCAGGCCGTCCGGCGGTATCGATTGGGTTGACATAGTCGCCTCCCTCGATACCCTTTTGTAGCTTTCGTACTCGCCATGCGGCGACGCGGTTCAATTCCGAACATCAAAAGACAGAGCCAACCCCGGCACACCGGCATCGTTTCCGGCTTGGCGGTTCCAGCCCATCATGACGCCGGACGAGGCTAGTCGTCGTCTTCCATTCGGGCCTCCTGAACAGCCTCCCAACCCTGCCAGACAACAAATGGCACCATGGCCAGAGCGGCGGCGGGATCGGCCCACCACCAGCCGAGCCAGGCATTCAAGCCAAGCCCGATGAGCAACGTTCCCGATAGGTAGGCGCACAGCCAGGTTTCGATCGCGTCGGCTTCCAAGGCCCGGCTTCCCATGGCGCGCCCTGTCCTCTGCTTCAGCGTCGCCAGGATAGGCATCGCGATCAGAGAAGCGACGGCCAGTCCGATACCCACCATCGACACCTCAGGTTCGCCTTGGGCGGCCAGGCTCGATCCAGCGTCGACCAAGATATACGCGGCCAGCAAGAAGAAAGTAACCCCCACCAACAGGTGTGCCCGCCGGTCGATTTCTAGCTGCTCGTCCAGGGGAACCTCGGGGCCGGCGCGCATCAGGCGCCAGAGCACCACGAGCGCAGATGAGACTTCAATCAGGCTGTCGGCGCCAAAAGCGATCAGCGCTGCACTGCCGGCCACGGCGCCGGAAGCGACGGCGACCACGGCTTCGACTACATTCCACCCCGTGGTCGCCCATTCGAGTCGCAGCGCCGTCCGGTGCAAACGTGCCGTGTTGTCAGCGTTGTGCAGTCTGTCTGCCATGATGGCTCTCTCGCCGCCTACCGACGGCTTTGGTCCTTTCCTTCCCCTATTCTAGATGAGTCTGGGGAAAACGAGCGCCGGCATGGTACCCATCTGCCGCGGGAGCTTCTCCCGTTCAGCTGGACCTCGCAGGTCGTGCCCAATCGTTGTCTAGGCGGAGGGGAGCTCAGTCCCTTTCGCCAGCCGCGCCTCGGCCCCCGAGCCCGGCCCCCCCCGATCGGTATCGCAGTGCCGCCAGGCCTACCACCAGCCAAAACGCGATCCCGATCAGGCCAAAAGACCCCCCGATCAACGGATCGGCGCTTGCGAAAAGCACGGCCCACACGCCGAACCTCTGGCTGTTGAACAATCCGTGCAGCCAGGCGGCCAGGATCGAACTGCGGTACCGAAGCGAGAGCTCGTTGACGACGACACCAAACGCCGTGGTGAAGAGCGCGAATAGCGGGATTGCCAGCCAGGGGGACGTGCCGGAGTAGCCAAAGCCGACTGCCACAAGCGGCGCGTGCCACAGGCCCCAAATCACCCCGCTCAAGATGTAAGCCCGCGGCTTCCCAAGCGGCATGAGTTTGGGCAGGAGGTAGCCGCGCCAGCCCCATTCTTCGCCAAAGGCCACCAGGCTGTTCACGAACGGTGAAACCAGCGTCGATCCCAAGAAGATGGCTGCCAGCATCGCCCCAGCGGCCAACGGCAGCTCGGCTGTCGACCCGCTGTTGGCATAAAGTGCCAGAAAATCACCCATGCTCCAGTCCGGGCGACCAAATCCCAGAAGCCACGTCAGACTGAAGATCACGGCGAAAAGTAGAGGAGCGAGCAGCCCCGTCCACACAAAGGTTCTCAGCGGGGGAAAGCGCAGGCCGGTGTTTCCCAGTCCCTCGCGCGTCACGAACTTGGCCGTGATGACTGTCGCCACCGCGGGAACCCACATGACGGTCATGATCACAAGTTGGGCGAAGATGCCGGTCACCCCCTGGGTGAAGCGGAGGCCGGCGGAGATCATACCGATTTCAACAATGTAGGTGAGGCCGAAGGTGATGAGAAGAAAACTGAGGATACCCTTGCGGTCCAACATCGAGTGGCCCTCCATCAGAGGATGCCCAGTCGTTTCGATTGCGCAAGATCTCCCAACCGGCCATGCCGCAATGAAATGCCTTCCCGCGACCGACGCCCTATCCCAAAGCCGCGAGCAGCGCTCTCATGCCCAGGCCCACGACAAGCAGATTCCCAATGGCCGTCGCCAGGACGCGAAATCTCGGCGTCAGGTGGCGACCCGCCAACCCGCCCATCCCAGCCAGGAGACATTGCCAGGACAGCGATGCCAATCCCGCCCCGAGGACAAAAGCGACATGGCTGAATGTTGAGTCTCCGACGCCTGCTGACCCCCGGCCAATGATGAAAGCCGTGAAGTAGACGACGGTTAGCGGGTTGATAAGCGTAATGCCGATGAAGCGCGCATACATCTTCAAGGGGGAGCAGGCGCTCATCTGGCCGCCCTGGTTCCCCCCACGCCTGCGGATCCCGATCAGCCCATACCCTCCTAGACCCATCAGCACCAGGCCGCTTGCGACGCGCACCAGCGTGTCGATCGGCTCAAGCAGCGCCGCCAGGGCCGCGCCGGCTGCAGCTGCGACCAGGGCGTAGGTGAAATCCGCCGTGGCTGCGCCGGCACCGGCCATGAAGCCCGTCGGGAAACCGCACGCGATGGCTGTATTGACAATCAGGATAGCGACAGCGCCGACGGGGATGGCAATCCCGTATCCAGCCAAGATTCCGTCACCGAATGCCGACCAGCCTGGGCCCATCCCCTGTCCTCGCTCGATACGTCCTTCTTCACGGGCTCCGCTTTGTGCCCGAGGGCATGGATTCCATGCAACGGTCGATTATTCAGCCAATCTACAGGACCGCCGCGCTGACTACCCCCCGCCCAGAAACTCCACGTCGACACTCATCCCGGGCCTCAGGCCGTCCGGCACAGATGTCAGATCCAACGTTGTCTGGTAGACGACATCGCCCCCGAGGGTATCCGCCAGCGGCGAAATGTCGCGAACTGTGGCTTGAGCGGTCGTATTCAGGGCTTTGATGCTCACGCTGGCGGATTGGCCCACGTGCACGGCAGGCACGTCTCTTTCGCTCAAGTCGGTGGTCTCCACCCTCAGATGTCCCAAATCGGCTATCGCCATCACCCCCTGGCCAGGCGACACCCACTCTCCGGCCCGAGCAAGCAGCGTTCCCACCGTGCCTGCGAAGGGGGCCTTGAGCTCTAGTTGATTCAACTGTGCCCGGGCCGCAGCCGCCTGATCCTTTGCACTGGCGAGTTGACCGTTCAACAAGGCAGCCTGGTCCGGATCCGGCCCATTCTGCAGTTTGTCCACGCGCTGTTGTGCTTCATCGACTTTGGCCTGGGCCACCGCCACGGCAGCGTCGAGCTGGGACTGTTGAAGCTCCGTCGGATGCCCCTTGTACCAATTCACCGTACGCAGGGCGGAGTTGTAGGCAGTCTGAGCGTTGGCATACTCGGCCAGGGCGGCAGCCCGACGGGGGTCATCGCTCGGATCATTCGCATGGTGATCGTAGTCGGATTTGGCCCTGTCCAACGCTTGTTTGGCCAGAACGAGCTTGGCCTCGGCGCTCTCGACGGTGAGGGTGCTGGCTCGGTAGCCAGGCTGGTTGACCGTGCGGTCATACGTGGCGACCCTGAGCTCATCCTTGGCCGCCGCCAAATCCGACTGGGCCTGGGCAAGGGCCATCTTCCAGCTGGGATCGGATGTGAAATCATCCAACGCCTGCTGCGCCTTGAGCACGCTGAGGTCGGATTCGGATACGGCCGCCTGCAGCGCCTCCCCGCCCGACAGCCGGGCAAGAGTCTGCCCCGCCTGGACGTTGTCACCGACACCCACCGTCACCCGGTCAATCTGACCCGCAACGGCGAATGCCAGCTGCGCCTCTTGGGCCGGGATGACGACCCCAGAAGCCGACACGCCCCCGGAGGTCAGCGCTTGAGGCGCACCGGTGGCCTCAGCCTGTGGAGCGCCGTTGGATTCGAGGACGACCGTGGGCAGCGCTTGATTGCCGCCGGACGATCCCCTGCAGCCGACAAGCATGAGCACCGGAACGATCACCCATGCGACACGCGCGTTCATAGTCAACTCCTAGACCTTTGCTTCACCGACAGCGTTTTCGACGACTCGTCCGTCTTCCAACGTGACGATCCTTCGGGCAAACTTGATGACACGCGGGTCGTGGGTTGCGAACACGAAGGTGACCCCGGTGTCTTGATTCAGGCGAGTCATGATCTCCATCACCTGCTCGCCATTGGCGGTATCCAGATTGGCGGTGGGTTCGTCGGCAAGGACCAGGGTCGGATGGGTGACAAGGGCTCGGGCCACGGCGACCCGTTGCTGCTCGCCTCCGCTGAGTTGATCGGGACGATGGCGGGCCCGGTCACCCAGGTCAACCGACTCCAGCAGGTGCATCACGCGTTCCTTCCGATCGGAAGGCGCGTGCCCATTCAACAGCAGCGGCATCTCCACATTCTCATAAGCGCTCAAGGTCGGGATCAAGGCGAAGAACTGGAATACAAAGCCAATCGTCCCACGCCGCATGTCCGCCCGTTGGTCCCGGTTGAGGTGGCTGACGTCCTTGTCAGCGATGACAACCTTGCCTGTTGTGGGCAGATCCAGACAGCCAATAATCTGGAGCAAGGTGGTCTTGCCCGAGCCGGATGGACCCACCAGGGCGGTGAATTCTCCGTTCTCGATGGTCAGATCCACCCCTCGCAGAGCCTGGGTCTCAACCTCGCCAACCTGATAGACCCGGGTCACGTTTTCAACTTTGACGACATCCATGATGTTCTCCTTGCCTTCAGTGGGCTTCACAATGGCACCGATTGAATTCCAACGATCGCCGTCTATTGGGCGTCTCGCAACGCCTCTACCGGTTCCATGCGTGCCGCTATCACGGCCGGATACAGGCCGGCCAGCAGGCTCACACCAAACGCGGCGACAACCAACATGACCGAATCTCTCACGGTCAAGTAGCCGTAGATGCGTTCACCCATCAATATGCCCGTGATGCCCATGTTGCCGATGTAGAAACCGGTGTTTGTCGCGTAGAAGACCAGCAAGCCGCCTACTACCAGCCCGATGATGACTCCTCCCAATGCAATGAATCCGGACTCGGCGAAGAACATGGCCATAATCTGGCGGCTCTTCATGCCCAAAGACGACAAGATTCCGATTTCCCGCGTGCGTTCAAAGACCGCCATGACCAACGTGTTCACAATCACTGAGGCGGTCACCCCCAAGACGATCAGGTACAGTATGGCCATGTAGGCACCGGCGAAGCTCTCGATTTCCAACATCATCGCATTGGCCTTTTCCCAGGTGACCGATTTGTATCCCGGTCCTTGCAGGGCCGAGGCCACGGCATCTGCCTGATCGCGGTTCTGAAGCAGCACGAAGATCAGGCTGGCGTGGTTTTCTGTGGCGGTGATCGCCTGGGCCTTGGCCAAGGGCATGAAGATCGTTCGATCATCAAAACCCGGGGTGTGGGTCGAGAAGATGCCGCGAATGGTGAAGACTTGCTGATCGACGGTCCCATCAGATGTGTTGACCAGAAGCTGAATCTGATCTCCGCTGGCCACGCCGAGCTTATCGGCCAGGCTTTGTCCCACCACGATTCCCTCGCGATCGCCGGCCTGGAGCCAGGCGCCGCTCTGCAGTCCGTCTCGAAAGGGCGCATTGGCCGCCGCCGAAGGGACGATTCCCATCACGCGTACACCTGCGGTCTGATCACCGATGGATAGAATCCCGCTGGCGATCAAGCGGGGCGTGGCCTCGACCACCGGCGCCAGCCCGGCGATTTGAGCCGCCACCCGGTCGGGGTTGTCGATCAGATCTGCCCATTTGAGGCTGGTCTTGCTTTCTTCGTAGTTGGCTGACTGTACCTGGAGATGTCCGCTTTCCAGGAGGATGGTCGTTTTCAGGGCCTGCCGGATCTCGCCTGCCAAAATGGAAGCCATCAACAGCAGCAGGGCAACACCCAATCCGAGAGCCAGCGCCGAGAAGAACGAGCGCCGCCGGTTTCTCCCCAGGTCACGGAAGGCTAGCTTGGTCAGTTGTAGCATGGCAGACCTCACACAAAGTGCAGCGCTTCGGCGGGCTCGCGCTGCGAAGCTTCACGGGCAGGTATCAGGGCTGCCAGGGCTGAAATGATCAGCACGGTCAATGTACGCATGGGCAGCTTTTCGAGTCCCAACGTTGGATACACCCGCCCGCTGATGAGGGCGGTGTAGGAGGCAAGTCCGCTGAAGGCGCTGTAGTCGAAACCGATCCGACTCAGAATGACCATAATGAAGAGTCCAACCACAATGCCGACCACTGCTCCGGCCAAGCCCATCATCGTCCCCTCCAGCAGAAACAGCAGCCAGATCTGCCGGGGCCTGAACCCCAACGCCCCAAGCAGGCCGATTTCGCGCGTCCTCTCGTAGACAGCCATCAGGAGCAGGTTCAGGATTCCGATGCCGGCGATCCCCAAGATAACAATGCCGAAGATGGTCATAACAGCACCCTTGGTGCCGATGGTGGCCTCCAGTTCAGGGAAGTTGGTTTGCCAAGAGCTGACCTCGATCCCTGACAGCTTCGATCGCAACGGCGCCATCACGGCCGCCTCGTGGCCAATGTCCTTGAGGGTGATGATCACCTCGGTCGCCTGTCCCGGAAGCCCATAGAGCGTCTCGGCTTCGCTCAGTGCCAGGTACACTGTCTGCTTCTCAATATCGGACATCCCGATGTCATAGATTCCCACCACCGTCATCGTGCGCTGGCGCATTTGTTCGTGTGCAGCCCGGCCGGCAAGGGTGAAGCGGTCCCCCACCTTGAGATCCATCGAGTCGGCCAGAGCCTTGCCGATCAGGGCCATGTCTTGATCATCGGGCGCCAATGCTCGCCCTGCTTTCACGTTTTGAAGCACCAGGTTAACCGGCGCCTCCAGATCGGGCTCGATTCCGACGATTTGGACGGCGAAGGCCCCTTCTCGGCTGGTCGCCAGACCCCCGGTGACAATTCGCCGCGAGGCGGATACAACCTGCGGCTGGGCCCGAGCGGCCGCCAGGATGGTGCCCTCATCTGGCAGGGGCAGCAACGGATTGGTGCCGGAGTTGGCCTGATAGCCAGCGGCGTGAACCTGGATGTTGCCGCCCAGCACACGGATGGCATTGCCATAGATGGCTTGTTCGAATCCGGACACCAAACCGTCATACATCATCATCAAGATCAGGCCGCTTGACATTGCGACAATCACGATCAGGGTCCGTCGTGAATGCCGCCAAATATTGCGCCACGCCAGACGCAAGTAAAGCTTCATATCTAGGACTCCCTTCGGACCGGGTCCGACTCACGCAAAGGTACAGACGCTCGCAACATGCGGCGCGCTCAGCCTCTCCATTACCGACCGGGCCCCTGGGGCACGGTCGTTTGCGATGGAAGTGCCGGCTCGACGATGGGCTCAAACCAGGCGCGGACGACATCCGGTTCCATCAGCTCAAGCGAACCCGGCGCAGCACCGATCACACGTGCAACAGCATCGTTGAATGCCGCCACCATTCTTTCAGCGCGCTCGATGGCATGCGGGTCGTGAGGGGCAGCCTTCAACAACAAGGCAAACTGGACACCCATTTCATAGGCCAGATTCATGATGACCCGGCCCACCTGGTCCGGATAGGATGTATCAAACACACCCTCCTCAATCCCCTGCTCCACCAACCGCTGCAGCAAGGGACCAAAGCGCTCGGGCGCCGCCAGGCGCAGTTTCTCCCGCGTAATGACGTTCTCATCCGCATACCAGACGTTTAGAAAGGAGAGCAGGTACTCCTTGCGCTCCGTCTTCCAGCGTGCCGTCTCATGAAAGAACCGCAGCAGCTTCTGCATGGCCGGCAGGTCGGGATCGTCCACGATGGCCGTAATCATCGGGGTGGCTTCGGTGATGACGCGTTCGATGAGGGCTTCGAGCAGATCCTGCTTGGAGTCAAAATAGTGGTAGAAGGCCCCCTTGGAGATGCCGAGTTCGTCCAAGATATCCTGGATCGACATCTCATCGAATCCTTTGGTGACCATCACCAACTGCTGGGCGACGTCGAGGATTTCCTTCTTACGCGCCTGATAGACATCCTGTTTGACGACCCTGGCCATGCCCCTGTCCTATTCTCAGACCGACGGTCGGTCGGTTAATTCGGCCACAGTATATCCACACTCATTTGGCCTGTCAATCCCAGATGTAGGGATGTTCCCCCGCCGGCAAGGGGCAACTGGCTCAGGCCTGGCACGTTTTGGCCAGGGGCTCGAGATGGCGGGAGACCAACGGGGCGATCACTCATATCGCGCCGATCAGTAACCAGACGGCACCCACATTGAGCGCAGCCGGATGCATGTGGCATGAAGCATGTCGCACGATGCTCCACCAGATCCTTCGAAGGGCGCGGGTTCCAAAAGTAGTCGGCCCCCGCGTCCGTGTCGTCAGGGCCACGGCGCGTCCAGGTTGGTATCTGTGGTCGGTGAGTGTATAATGGCATAGGAAATCCAAGGTCGACCCTGTCCTAGTAGATTTCGTGAAGACCCCCTCAAGCTTGGCTGTCTTCATCGGCATCGGCTGAGGACAGCGCCGATAGATTGAATACCGCTGATCATCCAGGGGGCCCGCACTTGAGCGGGTCCCAACTTTTCGCCTGTCCCGCCTTCGACAAGCCCAGAAAACCAACCGCAGCGGAATCGCTACACAAGGCCGGCGATACGCTCCTTCAGGAGAACAGAATGGGCAAGAGCAGCGGCCACAAGAACATCACCCGAATCGACCAAGAGAGCAAAGATCTGCACGGCTGGTACGCGCGGATCGGCTGGAAGGGGGAAACCTTCTCCAAGTGGTTCCCCGACTTTGACAATAAGAAGGCCGCACTGGAGGAAGCGATCTCTTGGCGTAACGATATCGAAGCCGC
>Ga0315556_1002210_pt1 | contig 11210 bp, 7 predicted proteins | sample SalMarSW160310MG_FD_202112 | JGI IMG/M metagenome (GOLD analysis project Ga0315556, IMG submission 202112) | Salt marsh sediment microbial communities from the Plum Island Ecosystem LTER, Massachusetts, United States - Salt Marsh Sediment SW1603-10 ...
CAGTGTCCCGCTATCGGGCGTTTTCGGAACCTCCACCACTGTTCCCAGCGCATCGGCTTGTAGCTGGACGAATTCCGGGTAGGCGGCAAGACCGCCCACTGAACGCACACGCACCGCAGGACGATTGCTCTCCTGCAGCTCATCGAGCACCTGCCGTTGCCCGAGCAGGATAGCATCCAGAATCAGCCGGTAGAGTTCGACACCCGGGAAGCGCTGCGAAAGCTCTGCAAACAGCCCGCATCCTTCCGGGTCACCGGCTTTCATGGTTTGCAGCAACTGGCTCAGGGATTTGCGGTCAAGCACGGGTGACTGCACCTTTGTCGCGTGCAACAACGCATCGCGCGATGGCGAGTCATCACCGACACATTGTTGCGCCCATGAGAGCACACGGGCACCCAGTCGGACAGGCTGACTCATAAGTGAGTACGCCCCCAACCTGAACCGCTCGCCTTCCCGGGGACGCGTGAGCAACGCGACGATGGTCGACGAGCCCGTACTGAGACAGGCATCACCCGGGTCACAGATGCCGCTGCCGAACGACGCAAGAAAGGAATCAAGCCCGCCGGTGACCACAGGCGTCGCGGTTTGCAGCCCCAGTTGCCCGGCAGCATCCGCTGTAATGGTGCCGACCAGGTCGCCGGCCTGCGCCTCAATTCCGGGCAACAGCCCGGTAGACAGATCGCCGGCGGCGAGAATATCCGGCGCTATGCCGCCAGTCATGATGCAGCGCCCGGTCAGGCGTGCTACGAGATAATCCCCGCTGTGCAGGATGCACATGGTTTGAGCCAGCTTGTGTGGCTGCGCCGTGCGCAACCACATGGCGCGCGCCGCGATGTGTGCCATGAGCCGCTCCGGCCCATTCCGGGGGGCGTGTCCGAGCGACCGAAGCAGACGCTCCCGTTGTTCTTCGGGTCTGTGATCGTTCCAGAGTAATACCGGGCACACCGGCTCGAGCGCGGCATCGGCAAACACCGGGGCCGGCGCGTGGCCGCCGATGCCCAGCGCAGCGATGTTGGCCGGCGAGGTGTCGCGGGTGGTGAGACGGACGGCCTTGACCAGCGCCTGCCACCAGTCGCCGGCGTCCTGCTCTGCGCCGCCTTCCCACGCCTTGGTCGGATAGTTAACCCGCGCGAACGCGATGCATCGGCCCCCAAGGTCAAAGAGACCACATTTCAGGGAACTGGTGCCGAGATCGACACCCAGAAACAGCTGCTCAAAAATATCCGTTTCCCTTAACATACTGGTGTGCGGCCTGACGGTATGGTGCAAGCGCGTCGTTGCAGATTGCCCCGGGCACAGCAACTGACTCGGCTCCCGGTTCTAGGGCAGCAGGTGCCCCAGTTTTTGCCGCTTTACATCAAGGTAGGCCTTGTTATCGGAGCACGGTTCAACAAGCAGAGGGGTGCGGGTTTCGACCTGGATACCGTAACGTTCGAGCCCGTGGATCTTTCGCGGGTTGTTGGTCAACAGGCACACGCTTCGCACACCAAGATCGTCGAGCATTTGTCCGGCAGCGCTGTAGTCGCGCAAATCGGCTTCGAAGCCCAGTTTTTCATTGGCTTCAACGGTATCGAACCCCTGGTCCTGAAGCGCATAGCTGCGCAGCTTGTTCACCAGACCTATCCCTCGCCCTTCCTGTCGCAGGTAAAGCAGGATACCTTCGCCATTTTCGGCGATACTGGAAAGCGCCAGGGCTAACTGGTTACCGCAATCGCAACGCAACGAGCCGAACAAATCACCCGTCAGACACTCCGAGTGGATACGCGTAAGCACAGATCCCTGCAGTTCCCCCATCCAGAGCGCAATGTGCAGATGCCCGGTCAGGGGGTCTTCGTACGCCTGGAGATTGAAATTGCCATAGCGCGTCGGCATGCGGGTACGCGGACCACAGCGAGGCAGGCGCGCGCCAGCGCGGGCTTTTCGGTAGTCTACCAGCGCCGAGATGGCGACCGACGGCATGGCTTGAACGGCGGGGTTCGCCGAATCGCCGGGGACATAGCGGCAGAGTATGGCCGCGGGAGCCAGCCCGGCGAGTCGACAGAGATCAACAGCTGCCTCGAAGGGGCGCGGGCAGTTGACTACGCCACTCCAGTCAACGCAGCGGATGTCGAGGCCGGTGAACGTTGCGTTTGTCTCACCGACACAGGTGCCGGCAAGGCAGGAAGCCGCGCGCGCAAGGTTCTCGGGATGCACGCCTTCGCCCGTGCACGTGAATTTTCTACCGGCCGCCCATGTCGCGCCATCGTTCGCGTCAGAATCGCAGGACGGGCTGGCGAATATGGCCATTTGCTCGAGTCGATCGCGGGTGGCAGTGAAGATGGGAGCAGTATCCGTTTGCCGCAGCAGCGCCGTCACTGTTTCGGCGGAAGCCAGTTCCGCTGCCAGCATGAGATATCCGGAACCTGGCGGGGTTCCGACTTCACACAAAGCGGCATCGTTATCGAAGCGAATGATATGGCCCTGTCGAACTTTTTGCAGAATGTTTTCCAATTTGCGTGTCCGATTCTTGGTGCGACAGCGCGCCGAAACTGCTCTGCTGGAGCGCTCGGCATACTGTTCTGCTCTAGTTATATGGTTTCTTATAGCACGGGTCCCCAAGCCTGGCAAAACTGTCTGCCCTCATCGAGGGGGCGCGCAGCGTCCCGGCCCGGTGAAAACAGGCGCGAACTGAGTTGGTGAGCTGACAACACAGATCACGCCCAATGAGGTTTCGGAGCCGTTCACAACCCCGCACGCCACCGTCTCCGGAAGCGATTTTCGTGGCTATTTCAAAGTGATACTAGAAACCCCTATGCGCTTGTCCTGTAGCGCTGCGCTTTGCGGAAGCGCGCGGCAGGCCCGCCGTTGTCGAGCCAGTGCGCTCGTCATGGCGTGGGGCGGTTGAATGGTTTATTGTTAAATGACGTCGCAAGCCGTGCAGCGAACGGAGGGTGGCCGGAGCGCGAACGGGGGATCGCACTGGCCAGGCAAGTATCTTTCACGAGGCCGCAAGCCTTGGGGAGGGAATAAGAACATGGTGACGAGTATTCAGGGACTCAAATCAGCGGCCGGGCCAGGCAAGTGGGCACGGCATCTTGGGCCGGTAACCAGCGTCGCGCTGATACCCGGCACCCGAAGCGTGGTCACGTCGGCCTATGACAGTGCCGTGGGCTGCTTCAATCTCGATACAGGCCAAGCGGAGCTTCTCGGTTATCACGATCACCTGGTTAACAGCATCGCAGTTAACCCCGAGGGTACCCTGGCTGCCTCCTGCTCCTCGGACTATTCCGTCTGTATCTGGGATCTGGACAAGCGAGTCAAACTGCGCTCGCTGAAGGGGCACGACGACGACGTCGAAGCCTTCGTATTCGTGGATAGCGCGACCGGCGTATCCGCATCGCGAGACAGACGCATTATCGTCTGGGACCTTGGTAGCGGCAGCATACGCCGCGTGCTGGAGGGACATGAAAAAGATGTACTGGCGGTGGCAGCCCAGGCAGGCAGCATCTATTCGGCGGGTGACGACAAGACGCTTCGCGTATGGAATCTGGACACCGGCGCCCAGGAGAAAGTCTGGGGTCCTTTCGAAGATGAAACGGATACCTGTGCGATTGACCCACAGCATCAACGCGTGGTTCTCGGCTGCGATGATGGCTGTATCCGCATTTTCGATATCTCTAACGGTGCGCTCATACAGGTCATTGCCGGGCACAGCTCGGGCATAAAGAAAGTCGCCGTGTCCGCTGCGAACGGCGATATCCTGTCAGCCGCGTATGATCAGAAGATTCTTATCTGGGATGCGCAGACCTTTATGCAGAAGGTTTCGCTGGACAGGAAAACGTCCACCTGGGAGCGCTCCCTGACCTGGTCGCCTGACGGCTCCCGGATCCTTGGGGGAACATTTGACGGGACGGTCCTGACCTGGGACCCGGTGACCGGCGAACTCGATACCGAGATTGGCCAAACCGGCGTCAATCCAGGCAACCCCTGTTTCAATGACGTTTCCGCCAGCGTTGACGGCACCACCACTGCGGTCAGCGACGACGGCTTTATCCGACTGGCCCATCTCGCGCCGGACGAGGCCGCCTGGCTGGGCACCTTCGAGCCGCGCAAAGGCCGCGTGTTAATGAACGCGGTAACCTTCGACAAAGGCAGCGGGCTTGTGGTCGGCGGCGCCCATGACCACAAACTGCACATCTTTCGGCATCTTGATGACAGGCTCGACGCGGAGATCGAAGTCGCGCTCGGTCAAGGGCCGATCAACTCGGTGCGCGTTTCCCACCATCCCGGGCACGCCGGCGAAATCTTCACGGCGTGCTATTCGGGCCGCATTGTCCGCGTGTCACCCGAAGGTCGCGTTCTGGGAGAAATCTGTCTTCACGAGGGTGCCGTCAAGTCCTTGCGCCTCCACCCGGAAGAGCCCCTCGGAATCAGCTGCGGCGCCGATGGTCTGCTGTTGTCGTGGCGCTTCGACGGCCAGCTTGCGCAGCGCTATCTCGGTCACACGGCTATCATCAACGATATTGACCTGGAACCAAGCGGTCGTCGCGCGGCCAGCGTTTCCCGGGATTTCAGCCTCAAGATTTACGATGTCGCAACCGCCGAGCTGCAACACTCGATTCCTGTCGGCAGCAAATCGCTCAAATCGGTGTGCTTCTGGGACGAATCCAGGGTCATCATCGGAGATTACTGGGGCGGCTTGGTTCTCGTAGACCTCGACACGGAAACCTGGCGGCGGCGCTCCGTGGCGGATAATGGTATCAGCGCGCTGTCGCGGATGGGGGATCACCTGGTGGTCTGTTCCTACGACGGGACCATCCAGCTCATCGATCCGGACCTGGAGATTCTGCGCACCCTTCGCGCCATGTATCAGCACACGCTTCGCAACCATTCGCCGGCTTACTCCTGAAGGATTTCGATGCCAGCCGCCTCGAATCTGCAACCCGCGCAGGTCAAACGACGTTTTGCCATTCTGGCGGCATCGCGCTCTGGCAGCAATATGCTCTGCACGATGCTCGACTCTCATCCGTCCATTCGTTGCCACCACGAAATATATAATCCGAAGGGTATTCGTCTGGCCGTATCGCTACGGGAGACAGGCTTTACGCTCGGCAGCGTTGCCGAGCGCGACAGGGATCCCGAAGCCTTCCTTGAACGCATCTGGTCCGGACAGCCCGGTATTGATTGCGTTGGTTTCAAGTTTACCCACCGGCAGAACGAGACCATATACCGGCGCCTGCTCTCCGATCGGGGTATTGCGAAGATCGTGCTGCGGCGAAAAAATAGAATGAAAACCTATGTATCGCAACAACTGTCGGAAACCCTGTCGGAATGGGAGGTTTACCGGCAACAGGACCTGGCTCGGGAGCGGCCCAGGATCGAAATCGACCCCCGGGCTTTTCTCGAGCGAGTGGCTTTCGATGCAACTTATTACGCTGAAATCCGCAAAGCCATGCAGGGTGGCGGGCATGCCTGGATCGAGGTTATGTACGAAGACCTGTTTGCGCCCGAGGTACAGCGCACGATTGTGCAATTCCTGGGGCTGAACCCTGCCGCGGGCGGCCTGAAGATTCGCAGTGTCAAACAGAACTCGCGCAACCTGCGCGATCTGATTGCGAATTACGAGGAACTGTGCCGCTATTTCGCAGCCACCGAGTTTGAAGGCGAGCTGCTGGATACGGGCAATTAAACGAATCCGTCAACATCTGCTACAGTATCGCCTGCCCGGCTGATCGTCGGGACTTCGACAGACGTGGACCGAAGAGAGCATTCTTGGACCTGAATCACATCACCGTTTTCACCGGCCCCGGCCAGATCGAGATGCGCTCCCAGCCGATTCCCGGGCTGAGCGCCGGCGAAGCCCTTGTGCGCGTAAGGGCCTGCGCGCTGTGTACGATGGAGCAACGGCTGTGGAAGGGAGCCCAGGATGACTACCCTATCGCCCCCGGTCATGAGGCGGCCGGCGTCGTGGTCGATGTCCATCCCGACGGTGCTCCCACGGTAGCCGCCGGGGACCGAGTGGCTATAGCCTTTCTCGACCGTTGCATGCAGTGCGAATTCTGCCGGCGGGGAGAAACCAATTTATGCACTGGCAAACTTCACGGGCGCGCCCCTGGCGTGTTCCGGCAGATCGGCGGTCTTGCCGAATACGCAGTCGTACCGACCTGGAAGCTCTTTCGTCTGCCTGAGAACCTGAGCTTTGAGGAAATCGCTCTGTGTGAACCGGTCGCCTGCGTGATTCACAGCATCCGCAGGGCTGACCTGCATTTCGGTGACGACGTGCTGGTAGTAGGGGGCGGCACCATGGGCCAGCTTCACCTGCAGCTGGCCCGGCTGCGGGGAGCGCGGGTGTTTCTCAGCGATCCCGACCCGCAAAAAAGGCAGTTTGCGCTCGAACACGGCGCCGGTGCGGTTTTCAGCGCAGACAAAACAGCCGCGGGTGTGCAGGAACTGACTGGCGGGATTGGCGCGGATACCGTTTTCGTCACCTTCGGCAATCAGGACACCGCTGACCAGGCGAGCGCCTCGATCAGACCGGGCGGACGAATTATTTACTACAGCAGTTTTCCGGACAGTGTCGAGCCGGGCGTTAACCCGCGTCGACTGCATGGCAGGGAGATCGTACTGGATGGCGCCCGGGGCCAGACGATCGGGGATTGGCATCAGGCGACCCGCCTTCTGGCAGCTGGCCTGCTGGATGTTGGTCCGCTGATTTCCGCGGCTTATCCGCTGAGCAGGATCAACGACGCGCTGGATCGCGCGATCGAACCGTCCGCGTTCCGCATCGTCGTGAATCTCTAGACTTTCAGCAGCAGGCAATGGCTATGCCCCCCATTCAGCAACGCTTTCGAAAAAGACGCCTGCACCGGATCCTGGGGCAGGATGGCAGGACGCTTATTGTCGCCATGGACCACCTGTCGCGCCTGGGTTGCGGCGTTCGAATTCAGGAACCCGGTCGGATCTTGCGTGAAATCGCCGCGGCCTGCGCCGACGCTGTCCTGGTGCGCCCGGGCATCGCGGCTCGCCACAGCGCCGAACTGGGCCGCCTGGGCCTCATACTGAGTATCGGACGCGATATTTCCAGCAGCCGGTGGGGCGTGGATCTGGCGCTGAGGCTCGGTGCGGATGCCATCAAGGTCGAGGTGTTTCCCGGGTCGGAACTGGCGCCCGATCCGCGCGCCATCCTTGGGCCACTGGTGGAACGCTGTGAAACCTGGTCTATGCCCCTGCTCGCCGAGATGATCCCGGTGTCATTCGATGCGAAAGAGGCTCATACGCCCGCCAATATCACCGACGCCGCGCGGCTCGGCGCCGACCTGGGCGTTGATGTCGTCAAAACGAAATTCACAGGCGACGTCGAGAGCTTCGCCGAAGTTGTTGCGCTTGCGGAGTTGCCCGTGATTATCCTTGGAGGCTCGCAAGGAGATATACGATCGCTTTTCACCAGCGTCCGCCAGGCACTCGACGCCGGTGGAGCGGGCGCTGCAGTCGGACGCCGGATATGGAGCAGCGACGACCCGGGCCGCATGACCGGCGCACTGAGCCGCCTGATCCACGAGGATATCAGTGTTGACCTGGCCGTGGCGGAAGCCACAAGAACTGTTGTCGGCCCAGCGTAGGCGAGGCGACAACGCGGGTATTCACGCTCCTTACGCTTATCTCAAACCGAGCTTGAATAAATAACGCTTTAGCCGGTTTTTGCTCCCTCGCCATAAGGTCTTCCAGAGCGAGCGATCATGCTTTTTGCTCTTATGGGGATTGATCGTCTCATCCAGTAATTCCGGCCACATTTTTTCTATGAGCAATCTGAACGCCGGATAGTCTGGCGCACTCCTATATTTTTCATCTATGGATAACAGTTCAACCAGCAGACTCCTGCAGTTGAACGGTGTAAAAATATCACGCCAAGCAAAGTCGAATTCCAGCTGCGTGCCCGCCAGCCAGTTGCCGTGGAGGTTTTCCCAACTCAGGAGGTCAAGCAAATGGACGCCATGCAAATCACCAGTTTCGTCCAGCCACCGGGCATAAGCCCGCACCGCAAACTCATTATCCTCCATCAGTAACAATCTGGCCAGATCGACAGCGCTGTATCGACTTTTATTGGCGTCTATTCTGGCTCGAAAGCTAGCTCTGGCCACCTCTGCGCCGCTGCCGGTTGCCGCCACTTTTTCCCGCGAGAACTCATGCCGTATCGCCTCGGCATCCGGGCCGTAATGATCATGCGCCAGAAAGACATTTTCTTTAAACGCCTTACTGAAAGCAGCTGACATATAAGGAAGCGCTTTAACAACGCTGTGAGGTATATCCAGCTGGCCCAGCAAGCGCGCGGCTACGACAAGATCCGCGTGATCGTCCGGCAGTTGCCCCTGTCTGACGGTAATTGCGCGGAGCTTGTTCCTGTTTCTTCTGGCGGCAGCAAGTACCACGCGGCTGTCAAGCCCTGCAGTCATCCCAAGGACCAGGTCAAATCGCCTGTACGCGGCGTCCATCAAGCCTTCCAGTATCTCAACCGCGTTGTCCACGCCCTGAACCAGAGTCGCTTTCTCGATTGGCGCCTTTGGCCAGAACCTCCAGACCCGGCCTGTGCGCAAGTCCAGGTAATGATTCGGCAGCAAATGTGTTGTTTCCCGGAAGGCCGTTGCATTGCCGGGCCATCTGTATTCACGGTAAGTCCTGATAACATAGGAATCGAGGAATTTCGCCGCCTCATCATCAACCTTCAAGTTGAACAACCAGGCAAGAAGCCCCGGCTGGGAAGCCGCCCAAACCCCTTCAGAAAAGTCCGGACCTGTGAAAAACACCTGACGAAGACCGAGGGCATCGTTAAACAAGGCTGTTTGCTCCTCGCTCCTGGCAACAAGCACCCAGCGCCCCCCGAAGGGGCTGGTGGCCTTTATTAACCGATCGAGATTGCTGAACGTGCCCAGCAGGCATTCCGCTACGTCGCTGTTTGTCGCTTCCGGACGTCTGGGATCAAGAATATATCCAACAATGGTTATCGATTTGCCGCCATCGCCCACCTGCGTAATATTCAACCCGGGATGGGCGGTCAACCTGAACGATTGATCTATTTCTACTTGCTGCCAGCCCGCTAGCACGTCGGCAAACACCGGGCCAAGCACAAACTGGTTGACGAAACGATCGCTATTGAAGTCCCCTTGCAACTCCTGTTCTATGACCCGCATCTGAGGAATCCCAATGGTTGGCGGACTGTTGTTTTGCACTGACGCTGGCCCCGTTGTTCGAGGTCCGCTCACCGGAGGCGACATCCCTGACGCCACCACCCCCGTCGGATTATAGGAAGAATAAATGACCTTTTCATCACTCGTCAACGGACCATCCAAGGGTAACGAAGGGAGCTACGTCCTGCCATCAGTCCCAAATCATGCCTCTTTCCACACTCACAATCCAACCCTACGCCTTCGCCCGTACCACTTGCGCGGCTACCCCGGGCATCAGACGCAAGCCCAGCCGGCTTCAGACTCGTTTCATGTTAGAAACACCACCTTCCCTTCAGACTCAGCTCATATTGGACAAGGCTGACAATAGACTTGGCGCGACTTAGCGGTTAATGTTTCTCCCCCGCGGACCTTTGGAAGCAACGGCATGCCGGAAATGTACGACTCCATCGCTTCGGACTACCAGGCGTCAAAGCGCCGGCCGTGGCGCACTCACATCGAGTCCTATACGCTGTTTGATACGCTGGGGGATGTGCGGGGACTGCGCGTCCTCGACCTGGCCTGCGGTGAAGGCTTTTATTCTCGACGCCTCGCGAAGGCGGGTGCCTCTGAGGTTGTGGGTGTGGACATATCCCCGGCCATGATCAACCTGGCGCGAAGCGAGCAAGACCGTAAACCGTTCGGAATCGAGTACCTTGTTGGCGATGTCGGCACCCTCAATCTTCACCGCAGGTTCGACCTCGTTGTCGGCGTGTACCTGCTGCACTATGCGCGTTCCGCGGAGAGTCTGGGTGCCATGTTTGATGCCATCGCCAGACACCTGGTTCCGGGCGGCCGATTCGTCACGCTCAACGGGAACCCGGATCAGGAGCCGCAGACCGGTCATAGCACCCGGCCCTATGGCTTTATCGCGGATTTTCCCGCCAGACCGGTCGATGGCGATAGCGTGCACTGCACGGTCTTTGTCGAGGGCCGGCAGATCGCGTTCGAGAACTACTGGCTGTCGATAGCTACCCATGAGGAGCAGGTGGCGCGTGCGGGACTGGTCGACTTCGAGGTGCATTTGCCCCGCGTCTCCCCCGAGGGACTCGCCTCCATGCCCGCGGGGCACTATGACGCATTCTTGAACGCTGCGCCCATCGTTCTGATGCAGGCTCGCAAACCCTTGGCCTGATGCTCCGGTGGGCCATGTCAGGTTTGCTCTGCAACAGCTGGTACCGGGCGCGGGCGACACCGGCGAGGGGGAGGGCGAATATGGAGTCTGGTCGGACGCTTCAGGCCTGGTCTGCCTTCTCGCTGATTGTTGCCCTGACAATCGGTGTTCAGAATTCTTCTGGAAACTTCAAGACGAGTGAAAATGCCGGTCTTAATTTGTCATCTTATGGAAATGGTGGCAACGATGGCGGTATAGGCGGCTCAGCTGTTGATGAAAACATAGATAATAGGCTCGTCTGTCCGAGTGGCTACATTAAGGTTCCACCCTTCGCACCGTACGCGGATAAGCAATTCTGTATCATGAAGTACGAGGCAAAGCTGGAGTACGATGGAGCGATTATCGCTGATGGAAACTTCGATACGACGGACGGACTGGCTGATAGTTTTGAAGCTGCCTATTCGAACGCGAGCGAGCGGGCCAGGTATAAAGCCGTAAGTGTTCCGCAGGGCCGTCCGTGGGTTAATATAAAGCGTGGACAAACGCCCAACAATCCCAATGACCACGGCGCTGTGGAAGCCTGCCGGCAGCTGGGGCCAGACTATGATCTGACGACGAACGATCAATGGCAGGCTGTTGTTAGAAACGTGGAAAATGTGCCAGCGAACTGGCTGAAGGATAGCAACGGTGACACGGTCTTGAATCATGGCCATTCTGACGCGGACCCGGCGCAGACTTGTGATGCAAGCCGTGAATTTGTTGAAAAAGACTGCTTAGGGAATGTTCAAGAAGATGATCCTACCGAAAAACGAACCAATGTCCTTTCGAACGGTGAAGTGATTTGGGATCTGGGTGGCAACGTCAATGAATGGGTCAAGAATGATAACAACTCCTTGGCG
>Ga0315556_1002212_pt1 | contig 11200 bp, 10 predicted proteins | sample SalMarSW160310MG_FD_202112 | JGI IMG/M metagenome (GOLD analysis project Ga0315556, IMG submission 202112) | Salt marsh sediment microbial communities from the Plum Island Ecosystem LTER, Massachusetts, United States - Salt Marsh Sediment SW1603-10 ...
GGCGACGGGCGTGGCGGTGGCAACCGTGAGCGGCCGCGACGAGCCCTCGGGGTAGAGCGGCGCGCCCGGCACGAAGCGATCCTCGGGACGATCGGTGAGCAGCTCGATCCGCATCTGCCCGCGAAGACCGCGGAAGCCACGGACGAGCCCAACCGCGAGACGGTCCGTGGCACCGAAGACCGAGCCGGGCGGTCGTGTCGCACGGTGAGGAGCCACCTCGCCGGACGAGCGCGACTTGGCGAATGGGCGCGCTCCGCCGGCCGGCTCCGCGGAATCCGTGCCTGCCGGGGGGTCGGTCGGCTGGTTGCGCGTCGACGAGCGAGTCAGGAGAACCCGGGCCTCAGGCGTCCACGATCTCGAGGCTGACCGGATCGCCGCTCCGGGCCGAGGTCACCTTGAGCAGCGTCCGCAGCGCCTTGGCGACGCTGCCGTTGCGGCCGATGACCTTGCCCATGTCGCCCTCGGCGACGCGCAGCTCGATGATCGTGCCTCCGTCGCCGGCGACCACCTCGACGGTGACGGCCTCGGGATCGTCGACCAGGGATTTCGCGACGTATTCGACCAGTTCGGCGGCTGCCATCGCGCGGCCCCTACCTGGCGGCGCCGGGGATGATCCCCGCCTGCCTGAAGAGCCGCCTGACGGTGTCCGACGGCTGCGCCCCCTTGGACAGCCAGTCCTTCGCCTTGGCCTCGTCGACGCTCAACTCGATGGGGTCGGTCCGGGGATTGTAGTGGCCGATCGTGTCGATGGCGCGCCCATCGCGTGCGGCGCGGCTGTCGGCGACGACCAGCCGGTACGACGGCTGCTTGGTCGCCCCGACACGGGTGAGGCGGATGCGGACGGACATGCGGTGGGGTACTCCTCCTGGGCCGGCTCGCAGACGGCGATCCGGCGATGGGTGGTCGTGACGGACGTTCAGCGGCCAGCCACGCTGAGTATGAACGTGCCGCGATCCACATCCGAGCCCGGCGCGGATGTGCCGAGCACGGAGTCGAGCGGCGCGAGATACGGCTTGACGTTGGCCTCGTAGTCGGTGCGGTCGGCGGCCGGGATCTGGCCTTCGATCAGGCTCCGGATCGCGGCCACGTCGAGCCACGCCAGCGAGGCGTTGCTCTTGTCCGCCTTGCCGAGGGCGGTCGAGAAGCGGTCATTGGTGGCGAGCGACGGACCGTTGCGGGCGTCGATGACCGCCTTGACGAACGCCGGATCGGCGGCCAGGACGACGGCCTCGTCGGTCACGGCGTACGCGATCTTCACGTCGCCCAGCCCGCTGCCGAGACCGTCGAGCGCGCCGCCGGTGGCCTGCCCGGGCATCAGATTGCCAAGGTTCCCGAGATCGACGGTGGTGATCGTGGCATCGCCGTACGTCTCGTCCTTGACCGTGATCCCCGATCCGCCGCCGGCGAGGGTGAGAAACCCTCGAAGCTGGGTCAGCAGGCGCTCCGCCCCCGCCCGATCGGTCGGAGCGATCAGGATGCCGCCGGTCACCGAGTCGCCGCTCGGCATGACGGCGACCCCGGCTTCGCCCATCCAGCCGACGGCAGCCTGGAACCCGCCCACGATCGCGAGCGCGTCGTCGATCTGCTTGACGCCGTCGGCCAGCGTCGGCTCGGAGGCGGCCAGCGTCTTGAGACGCTCGAGGCCTGCCCCCAGGTCATGCCCTTCGATCAGGGCGATCGTGTTCTGCGGAAGGACCGAGGGCAGCGTCGACTCGGAGGCCGTTGCGGTCCCCGCCTTGTCGACGTGAGGCTGCCGGGTGTCGATGACGAACGCGCCATCCTGCGCCCGCAGGGCGGCGACGGCCCAGGGCGCGGACAGGTCCTGGAATGCCGCAGGCAGCTGGAGGGTCGTTCCCATCCCACTGGACAGCGACGTCACGCCCTTGCTGATGGCCGCCAGGTCGACATAGACGAAGCCCAGCCGATCGCCCGAGATGGTCGCGGACGCGGTCTTGAACTGGTCGTTGGTCGCGAGGCCGCTCGTGCCGCCGGTGTCGATGGCGGCCTTGACCGACGCGAGATCGCCCAGGGCAAGCACGGGTCCCACGATCGCGTAGGCTCCGGTGGCATCGACCCCTGCGGCAGAGGAGTCCGCGGGCGGGGTGACCGTCGTGATGGTCACGCCGCTGTAGGTCTGGGTGGCGGTCGTCGCCCCGCTCTGCTGGAGGATCCCCGCAGCCCAGTTCGTCGCCTTGGACGCATCCTTGGCGCCCGCCAGGAGCAGCGCCCTTGCCGAGGCGGTATCGGCCGAGGCCGGCAGCGGCCCGACGCTCACGGCGAGCTGACCCGAGAACCACGGCAGGATGTCGGCCTGATAGCCCTGCTTGCCGTTGGTCGCCTTGTGGACGAGCTCATCGAGCGCCTCGTTGAGCTTGGTCGGGAAGGCAGCTTGATCGTCGAAGCCGGGGAATGCGCTCAGAACCTTGGCGAGCTCCGCCTCCTGGCTGCCCGGGAGATCGAGTCGCAGCTCCGCGTAGGCGACGCTGTCGGACGGGGTCCAGGCGAGCACGTCGGCGGCGCCTGAGTCGCCGGTGAGCAGGACCGTTGCGCCGACGGCCGTGCCGGCCACGAGGATCGTGACCACGAGCGCGACCAGCCACTTCAGGCGACTGCCACCGGGCCGGGATGCCATCGAGCCGCTCACCGGCAGCGTGGCCACGGGCGTCAGGGCGGGCGGCGGAGCCGCCGCGCCCTGCGACGACGGAGGGGGTGGTGGTGACGGCTGGGTCGGTGGCGATTCGAACCGCTGCGTCGGATCCTGGTCGGTCATCGGGTGCCCCCTATCGGCGTCCGAGGAGCTGGCCCATCGCGGCGCGACGGCCACCCCCTCCCGAGAGTTGCTTCATGAGTTTCTGCATCTCGCCGAACTGTTTCACGAGCCGATTGACCTCCGGCAGGGAGGTACCTGACCCATTTGCGATCCGCCGCCGGCGGGATGCGTTGAGAACGCCGGGCTCGCGCCGCTCACGCGGCGTCATCGACAGGATGATCGCCTCGACCCGCTGCATGTCACCACGATCCACCGCCGCCTGGGCATCCTTGGCCATGCCCCCCATGCCCGGGATCATCGACATCAGCTGCCCCACCGGGCCCATCTTCTGCATCTGGCGCATGGAGTCGAGCATGTCCTCGAGCGTAAACGACGCCTTGCGGACCTTCTCCTCGAGCTTCGTCGCCTGCTCCTCGTCGAATGCCTCCTGCGCCCGCTCCACGAGGCTGAGGATGTCGCCCATGCCCAGGATCCGGCCGGCCAGACGGTCCGGGTGGAACACCTCGATGGCGTCGGTCTTCTCGCCGGTCCCCAGGAACTTCACGGGGATCCCCGTGACCGCCCCGATCGACAGCGCCGCCCCGCCACGCGCATCGCCGTCGATCTTGGTCAGGATCAGCCCCGACACCGGCACGGCAGCGGCAAACCCCTGGGCGACGGTCACCGCCTCCTGACCGGTCATCGCATCGACCACCAGCAGCGTCTCGACCGGCTTGACGGCCGCGGCAACAGCACGGATCTCGTCCATCAGGGCGTCGTCGATCGTCAGCCGCCCCGCGGTGTCGATGATCACGACATCGCGCCCCGTACGCTTCGCGGCCTCGATCCCGCCTCGCGCGATGTCCACCGTCGGCGTTCCAACCGGCGATCGATGGACCGGGATACCGAGCTGACGCCCGAGGGTCTCGAGCTGGTCGACCGCAGCCGGCCTGTACGGATCGGCGGCGACGAGCATCGGCTGGCGCCCGAGCTTGACGACGTGCTTCGCGAGCTTCGCCGCGGACGTGGTCTTACCCGAGCCCTGGAGGCCGACCAGCGCTACCACTGCCGGGCTGCCGGCGAGATGGAAGGTCCGGTCGCCGGTCGACAGCAGCGCTGTCAGCTCCTCGTTGACGATCTTGACCACCTGTTGACCGGCCGTGAGGCTGTCCAGGACCTCCGCGCCGACGGCCCGCTCTCGGACGCGGGCGACGAACTCCTTGACGACCTTGAAGTTGACGTCAGCCTCCAGCAACGCCAGCCGCACCTCGCGCATGGCGGCGTCCACATCCGCCTCGGACACGCGTCCACGACCGGTAAGCGCACCGAGTGTTCGGCGGAGGCGATCGCTGAGGCTGTCGAACATGCGCGGACGGCGACCCTTGCTGTCGAATGAGATCAGCCGCGCGGCGAGGCCGGGCGGGTGGTGCGCGGGTTCTGGCGACACCTGAGGGCACGGAGTGTACGTCATGCCCTGCGGCCACGCCCCCAAACCTGCGTCCCGCGGGGTCCGGGCCTCGGTCCGGCGCGGACGACCCGCGCGTGGCTTCGCGCCCGGGAACGGGCGGAGGTCTCAGTCCAGCAGGGCGGCGACGAACGCCTCGGGATCGAACGGCAGCAGATCATCCGCCTGCTCACCCACCCCCACGAACCTAACGGGCACCTGCAGCGCCTGCTCGATCGCGAACATGATGCCGCCCTTGGCGGTCGAGTCCAGCTTGGTCAGGACCACGCCCGTCAGCCCGACCACCTCGTGGAATGCCTTCGCCTGCGCCAGACCGTTCTGACCGGTCGTGGCATCAAGGACGAAGAACGTCTCAGGCGCGGCGCCGGGCAGACGCTTGTCGATGACGCGCCGCACCTTTGACAGCTCGTCCATGAGGTTCGACTTCGTGTGCAGCCGGCCGGCGGTGTCGACGATGACGACGTCCGCGCCGCGGGCGATGGCCGCGTCAAGGGCATCGAACACGACCGCGGCGGGGTCCGCATTGGGAGCATGCGCCACGATGTCGGCACCGGTCCGCTGCGCCCAGATGCGAAGCTGGTCGATGGCCGCGGCGCGGAACGTATCGGCGGCCGCCAGGAGGACCCGGCGGCCGCTCGCTCGCTCGCGTGCCGCGAGCTTGCCGATGGTGGTGGTCTTGCCGGTCCCATTGACGCCCACCACCAGCACGATCGCGGGGCCGCCGTCGACGGCCGGCCTGAGCTCCCACTGGGCTGCATCACGCGGAGCGAGGAGCGCCGCGAGCTCTGAGCGGACGGCGGCCTCCGGGCTGATGTCCCGACGCCGCCGGGCCCGCTCGACGAGGCCCATCGCGATCTCGGCGCCGACATCGCCGGCGATCAGGGTCTCCTCGATCTCGTCCCAGTCCACCGAGCCGCCGGATCCGAACGCACCCAGCAGCCTTGTCCCGAAGCCGATCCGCGAACGCTCGACGCCGAGGGCGAGCTGCGCCTGCTCCCGCTCCCGGCGGACCGCGTCGGCCCTCTCTGGCGTCCAGTCGGCGCCCCAAGCCCACGCGGCGCCGGCCGCGGCCCCGGCTCCGGAATCCTCGGGGAAGGTCGGCTCCGTTGCGGGCGCCTCCGGCTCGGGCTGCAGATCGGTCTCGGCCGGCGCCTGAGCCTCGTCAGACGCGAGATCCGCGCCGTGCTCGAGATCGGGCGCCTCCTGCTCCGCACCTTCCGGTTCCTGCTCCGCACCTGGTGACTGCGGCTCCGAGCCGCGGCGAAAGAAGCGCACGTGCCCTCCGGTCAGCCGCTCGCATCGCCGGAGAAGACCGCCCGGGCCTCGGACCGGCGATGGTCGGCGATGGCCTGCGCCTCATCGAGCCGCAGGCTGATCACGCGACTGACCGAATCGTCTCCGACCGTGACGCCGTACAGCGCGTCGGCGACCTCGATCGTGCCACGATTGTGGGTGATGACGATGAACTGAGTCTGCTCGGCCAGCGATCGCAGCGCCTCGGTGAACCGTCCGACGTTCGCCTCGTCGAGCGCCGCGTCGACCTCATCCAGCACACAGAAGGGTGCGGGACGCACCTCGAGCATGGCGAACAGCAGGGCGACGGCCGTCAGCGCCCGCTCGCCACCCGACAGCATCGAGAGAGCCTGCGGCTTCTTGCCCGGAGGGCGGGCGGTGATCTCGATCCCGGTCGCTGCGAGATCGGTCGGGTCGGTCAGGGACAGCCTGGCGAAGCCACCACCGAACAGCTGCTGGAACCGACCGTTGAACGCGACCTCCAACGCGGCGAACGTGGTCCGGAACTGGGTCGCGATGAGCGTGTCCAGGTCCTCGATCAGGGCCCTCGTCCGGGCAATCGCCTCGTGCAGATCGCGATGCTGAGCCTCGAGCGCGTCGAGCCGCTCGCGAACGGCCCGATACTCGTCGACAGCGAACGGGTTCGCCGCTCCGAGCTCGTGGTACCGGCGCCGCAGCACGCCCAGCCGGGCGGAGGTCGGTGCCTCCGTCAGCGGAGCCTGCGACGCCCATCGCGGCGCCAGCGCGTCCAGGGCCGCCTCGAGGGCCGCGCTCTCCACCGACGCGTCCATGGAGCCGGCCGCATCGTCCGAGGCGGCGGCCCCGGTCGGGCCGGGCGAGCCCGCCGAGGCGGCGCCGAGCACCGCCGGATCGATTCCCGACGCGTGCGCGAGGTGCCGGATGCCGAGCTCGCCCAGGCCGGCCAGCTCGACCAGCACCTGCTCCCGGAGCGAGTCCAGGGCCATCCGTGCCTCCATCGCCGCGACGTCTGACGTCCTCGCCCGCTCGTCGGCGACCCGGAGCCGTTCCCGGGCGCTGACGGCCGCCCGTTCCGCGTCGGCCAGGCGGGTCCGCTCGGCACGATCGTCGGCAAGCAGGCTCTCGAGTGCCTCACGCGCCGCCACCTCGCGGGCGCTCGCGACGGCCAGGGCGTCAGCGACCGTCTGCTGCTCGCCGATGGCCACCCGCTCGCGCTCGGCCATCGTCACCATGTCACGCTCGGCGTCGGCCCGGCGCGCGTCCAGCATCGCGACGGTCGCCTCCGCGCGCGCGCGCCTCGCCTCCGCCTCTCGCCGGGTGGCCTCGACAGACCCGGCGTCGGCCGCGAGCCGGTCGCGCCGGATCCGGAGCTCCTCGACCCGCAGCTCCCAGGCTGCCAGGGCCTCGCGCTCCGGACCGGACGCGCCTCCGCCGGCCGGGCCGGGGGCAGTGGATGCCTCGAGGGCTGCCAGCGAGGCCCGGGTCCGGTCCCCCTCCGTGGACTGGCGAGCGAGCTGGGCGACCAGCCATTCCGCCTCGCGGACCGAGGCCTCGAGCTCCCGTCCGGCCGTCCGCTCGATCTCCTCGACGCGCCGCCGCTCGTGGGACGCGGCCGCCTCCGCGCTGCGGGCCCGTTCGAGATCGCCCCTGGCCGCCGATGCTTCGGCCGTCGCAGCGGTCAGGGCCACTTCGGATCCATGGGCATCGGTCTCGAGCGCCCCGAACTCGCGCGTCAGGCGCTCCGCGTCCGCTCGTCGCTCGAGCACGGCATCGCCCCGTCCGAGGCGGACGGCGAGCGCGTCGACCACGCTTCCACCGTCCCGCGTCACCGCGATCCAGCCCGCCGGCAGGACCCCCTGGAGGCGCAGCGCGGCCGCCAGGTCGGGCGTCCAGACTGCCCGCCCGAGGAGGGTTCGCACGGCACCGCCCGGGTCACTCCGGACCGCCGTCCCCAGGCGGCCGCCACCCGCGGCCTCCAGGGCCTCCTCCAGGCGCCGGATCTCGCCCGCGGTCCCGCCACCGGGGATCCGAGCCGCCTCGCCGAGCTGCTCGCTGACCACGAGGTGGCCCCGCTCGCCGTCGAGGGCCGGTGCCGATCCCCGGTTCACCACGTAGGCACGCAGCAGCTCGCCCAGCGCGGTCTCGACGGCTGCTCGCAGCTCCGGATCCACCGCCAGGCCCTCATCCACACGGCGCCCGCCCAGTCGCTTCGCGGCCCGCGCGATCCCGCGCTCCTGGTCCTCCGCCAGGCGTCGCTCCAGGGCCTCCAGCCGTCCGCGCGCAGCCGCCAGCACCGACCCGGCGCGGGCGGCTCGCTCGCCAGCGGCCCGGAGCGTTCCCTCTGCAGCGTCCAGCCGCGTCCGCATGGCCTCGCGCGACGCCACGGCCCCGACTTCAGTCTCGCGCGCGGTCGCCACCTGCTGCCGCACAGCCGTGAGGGAGCCGTCCAGCCGGGACCGCCGCTCGTCTGCCTCGTCGGCCCGGCGGCGAAGATCCATGGCCCGGCGCTCCACGTCCGCAAGCTGCCGCCGGGCGGTCTCCGTCTCGGCGGCCCGAGCCGCCTCCGCCCGGCGCAGGGCGGCGAGCTCGTCGCCCCGAGCCCTGCTGGCAGCCCGCAGCGAACCGAGCTCGCCCAGCGCCTCGGCCAGCGCCCGATCGGCCGCGTCGCGTTCGGATTCGAGTGGCAGGTCGCGCTCCGGAACGCCCTCGGCGAGGATCCGCCGTTGTGCGGCGAGCTCGGCCTCACGGGCCGCCTGATCGCCGGCGAACCGCTCCCGATCCCGGGCCACGGCAGCCAGCTCGGCCGCCGAGCGCGCCTCACGCAGGCCGAGGGTCGTCACCTCGGCGCGCGCGGCCTCGTGGTGCGCTCGAAGCTCTCGCTCCTGGTCCGCGCGCGCAGCCATCGAGCCCGCGATCTCGCCCACGGCGGTTTCAGCGACCTCCAGCTCCGCCAGGGCGCGCGCCGTCTCCTCGCGCTGCGCGGCCAGGCGCGCCTCGACCTCACGAGCCCGACTCGATGCGTCGTGCCATCGTCCGTGAGCCGCAGCGATCAGAGCCGCCGCGAGCTCCTCCCCCGCCGTGACCCTGGTTGCCTGCTGCTCCGCCAGCTGGCCAAGGCGCCTGGCCTGGGGCCGGAGCTCGGCCAGGATGTCGTCGACGCGGGACAGGTTGACCTCTGCCTCGGCGAGCTGCGCTTCGGCCCGCCGCCGGCGGCGCTCATGGCGCCGGACGCCGGCGACCTCCTCGAACAGCGGGCGTCGCTCCTCGGGTCGGAGGGCCAGCGCCTGATCGACCATGCCCTGACCGATGAACAGGAACGCGTTCTCCGCCAGGTTCGCGGCGTCCAGCAGGTCCACGAGATCGCGAAGCCGGACGCGCTGCCGGTTAAGGAGATAGTCGTTCTCACCCGAGCGGTACAGGCGGCGGCCGAGCTCCACGACCGAGTACTCGACCGGCAGCAGGGCGTCCGCGTTGTCGAGGACGATCGTCACGTCCGCCATCCCCTGTGCGGCCCGTCGCTCCGAGCCGGCCCAGATCACGTCCTCGCTACGCCGGATCCGCAGCGAGCGGCCCTGCTCCCCGAGTGCCCAGCGGAGCGAGTCCGCGAGGTTCGACTTTCCCGAGCCGTTGGGACCCACGACAGCGCTGATGCCGGGGCCGAACTCGACCAGGGTGCGCTCCGCGAACGACTTGAAGCCCTGGACACGGAGGCCGAGCAGGCGGGCCGGAGCGGTCACCCGGCGTCGCTGGCCCCGGCCGGCTCCGCTCGCACTTCAGCCGGCTCCGGCCTCGTGGTCGCGTGTGACGAGCGCCGCGCGCCGCGGAGCGCCTCGAGCGCCTGGGCGGCCGCCGACGTCTCGGCAGTCCGCCGGGACGATCCCTCGCCGACGCCGAGGATGCGCCCATCGACCTCGACCTCGATCCGGAACCGTTTCTCATGATCCGGACCCACCGCCTCGATGAGGTGGTACAGGGGCCGGTCGCCCGTCGTCCGCTGCGTGTGCTCTTGGAGGCGGCTCTTGGGGCTCTTGAGGCTGGCGATCGCAAGGTCCGCCGCAATCTCCTCCTCGGCCTGATGACGGATCCAGGTCGACGCCGCCTCCCAGCCGAGATCCAGGTAGATGGCCCCGGCGACGGCCTCGAAGGCCGACGCGAGGAGCGAAGGGCGCACCCTGCCGCCGCGTTGCGCCTCACCCTCGCCCAGCAGCAGGAATGATCCGAGGTCGAGACGGCCGGCCAGCCTGGCAAGGCCCGAGGTGCTCACGATCGCGGCTCGTCGCGCGGACAGCACACCCTCGTCATCGCCCGGATGGCGCCGGAACAGCGCCTCCGACACGGCCAGGTTGACGACGGCGTCACCCAGCAGCTCGAGGCGCTCGTTGTGACCGGGAGCCTCATCCGGGTGCTCGTGGAGCCAGCTGCTGTGGACGACCGCCTGTCCCAGCAGGGACCGGTCGCCGACCGGCAGCCGGAGGCGTTCGATCAGGGCATCGGCCGGGTGCATCGCACCCCTGGCGTCGAGAGGGCTAGGACGAGTGCTCGTCGATATAGTCGACGGCGTCCTGCACGGTCCGGATCTTCTCCGCGTCCTCATCGGAGATCTCGGTTCCGAACTCCTCTTCGAGGCTCATGATCAGCTCGACGAGGTCAAGGGAGTCCGCGTTGAGGTCGTCGACGAACGAGGCCTCGGGCGTGACCTCGGCCTCATCCGCTCCAAGCTGCTCGATGACGATCTTCTTGAGCCGCTCGTACGTGCTGGCCACTGACTCCTCCAGGTACCGGATCCCTAACGGGTTGCGTCCTTGTCGCGGGCTACTCGCCCGAGCACGCCGTTCATGAGCCGTCGCATGGGTTCACCGGAGTAGATCCGTGCGAGCTCGACCCACTCGGCGATCGCCACCCGGGCCGGCGTTGCGGGCGAGTGTAGCATCTCGCACAGGCCGCAACGCAGCAGTGCGCGGTCCATTCGGGCCAGTTGCACGACTGGGTATTGGGGCGCCAGCTGGCCGATCCTCGCATCGAGAGCGTCGCGCTGAGCGCGGACGTTGGCCACGATCTCACGGGCCAGGTCGGCAGGCGCCTCGCTCCCCTCCAGCGCCAGGTGCCGTTCGAGGATCGCGTCCGCGGTCCGCTGGCCGAACTCGGCCTCGAACACGCTTACCAGGGCCAGTCGCCGACCCTCCCGGCGGTTCCTGGCGCGCGCGTCGACGGGCCGGCTGCCGCTGGTCGGGTGGTCGCCTCGGTGCTGTCGACCGGCGCCCGGTGCGTCAGGCTCCGACGCCATCGACCAGGACCGTCACCCCGCCGAGCTCGAGGCCCAGCAGCCGCACGACCGCGGCCCCGACCGCGTCGCGGACCTGCGAGGCGAGCGGCACCAACTGCTGCCGCGGCCGCGCCACCAGCCACACGGTCACATGGACCCGGCCGTCGCGGATGCGCACCCGGATCGGCGACCCGGTCAGCGCATCGCGCAATCGAGATCCGCCTCGACCCACGCGCAGCACGCCGGGCACCTCGAGCGCGGCCAGGCGCACCGTGTCCCGGATCACCCCGGACCCGACGGAGAGGGTGGGCATCACGTCATCGCCTCCGAGATCACGGCCGGCGCGGCTGTGATGTCCGTATCGTCGTACGGTCCGATGCCCAGCGCGTCGGCGATCCGCTGATCGACATGCTCACGAGCCGTGGTGGCGCCGACGCGCACAGCGTGCTCG
>Ga0315556_1002214_pt1 | contig 11198 bp, 6 predicted proteins | sample SalMarSW160310MG_FD_202112 | JGI IMG/M metagenome (GOLD analysis project Ga0315556, IMG submission 202112) | Salt marsh sediment microbial communities from the Plum Island Ecosystem LTER, Massachusetts, United States - Salt Marsh Sediment SW1603-10 ...
TCGAGAACCAGGTTGCCTGCCGCGGCCACGCCGCCACCGATCACGATGACTTCGGGGTTGAGCACATCGACGAGGTTCGCCAGACCCAGCCCCAGGTCGTGCCCGGCGCGCTCCAGCACCTGCTTCGCCTTCCGGTCGCCGCGCCGCGCCATGGCGGTGAGTTCGCGGGCCGAGAGTTTGCGGCCGAATTCCTGGCTCGCCGCGAGGCCAATCCCCGTGCCGCTGGCGTGGGCCTCAAAGCAGCCGATTGATTTGTAAATGGGCTGATACTGATCGCGCAACGCCATCCAGCCCACCGCCCCGGCCAGTTCACCGTGGCCGCGCAGCAAACGCCCGCCCGCCAGGATTCCCGCTCCGATGCCGGTTCCTACCGCCAGGAATATCACGTCGCGGCAGTTGCGCGCCGCGCCCTGCCAGGCTTCGCCCATCACAAAGGCATTGCGGTCGCTCTCCACCAGCGTGGGCAGCCCGAAGCGCTTTTTGAGGGCCTGCCCCAGCGGCATGCGCTTCCAGCCGGGAATGTTGGGAGCCCACACGCGGCCGTCCGGCCAGGCCAGGCCCGGAACGTCAACTCCGATGGCGCCGATATCTTTGGCGGGCATTCGCCGCAGCAGTTCCACTACAGCTTCCACTACCTTTCGCCCGCCGGCAGCCGGCGTGGGGATCTCAGCGTAATCGGACAGCTTGCCGCTTCGGCTCACGCGCGCAGCCGCAATTTTGGTGCCGCCGATATCCACCGCCCACACGGCGTTAGGCTGTCGCGCTCCCCTCTTGTACACTCCCATTCCGGACCTTTCTCGGAAAAGCTTCTCACGCTAAGGCGCAGAGGCGCAAAGGGGGTTTGGCCTTCGCGTCAGGGCGATATGCGTCTTTGCGTCTTAGCGTCTTTGCGTGAGGTGCGCTGCTAACGCGTCGTGCTCAGCTTCAACACCCAGACTTCGCCGCCGGTCAGATTCTTGTCAAGGACCACATCGCCGTTCGCAGTTTTAAATTTCACCGGGCGGCCGGTGACGATGTCTCGCGCCTCACGGACGCTCCACGGAATGTAGATTGAAATGGAAGCCTGCGCGGGCTTTTGTGCATGGTTGAAGACGAAAACCAGTTGCTCCTTAGGGCTGACCAGCCGGCGAACTTCCACTTCGCTGGTTCCCGCGCCTGAAACTTTCACCTCTGCACGAACGCCCGCAGCCCGCGCCAGAGATCGCAACAGCCGCCCGGTAGAGGGGTCGTGCTCGCGTTCATAGGAAAGCGGCAGAAACGTTCCGGCAAGGATGGCTTTCCCCTTTCCGTAAGAGTTTTCAACCATGGCGGGCTGGCCATTGGAGAAGCGGGCCAGGACTTGCGCGCCGGCCAGCGGCTCGAGCTCTTCTTCAAAGTTGTCGCCGCGCACGGCTTCGCCGGATTTCATGCCGGGTAGGCTGGGGGACGATTCCATCACGAGGCGAGCAGCTTCGACCGGCCGGATGATCTTTTCCCGCGCCCCGAACACCTCGTCCAGGCCGAAGCCCGGAATCACCTCGCTGGCAAATCCCCGCGCGTTGTTCCAGGCCAGGCGCGCGCCGGCCACCGCCGTCCCGCCCTGCTCGACATAACGCTTAACGCCCTCGGCCACCTGCCGCGAAATCATCACCGCGTAAGGCAGAAACAGAATCTTGTAGGCCTTTACCCGACCGTCCATCAGATCCTGGGTGCTGACAAAATCCACCGGAATCTGCTTTTCGAGAAACGCGCGGTGCAGGCCCTCCAGCGAATCACGTTCCGCGTTGCCGAGCGTTGACAGCGAAGGCTCCGTTCCACCCACCATGTAAGAAAGACGGTTGTAAAGGATGGCCACCCCGGCCGGGGCCGGCTGGGCCTTGTCGATTGAGGCGGCGTTTTGCGCGATGGCTTTGGCCGTTGCGCCGGCCTCCCGCGCTCGCGGGGTGAGCGTGCCGTCCAGTTGGATCAGCCCGTAGCCGTTCGATTCATACCCGGCGTTCATCGGATACCAGGCGTAGACGGCGATTTCGCGCGCGCCGTGGGAGATCACCTGCCACATCCAGTAGGCCTCGTCGTGGCCGGTGACGGGCTGGGCGATGCGCATCCCGGTGACGCCCTGGCCTGCCTGCAGTTCGCCAATCCAGAATCCTTTGCCGAGGCTGTGCCCGGCTGAACGCGAGAAATCGAGACCCGCCGAGAGGTGTTCGTAGGACCACGGCCTCCGCGACGCGGCGTGCTTGGGATAGAGAGAGGTACCGAAAAAGTCTGCATTCTCCGCCATCAGGAAATCGTCCGGCTCGCCGTAGCCATCGCGCGGATCGGTAAACAGGCCCGGCACGGCCGAGTGGCTGGTGATGGGGTTAAGGTGGTCGGCGCTGCGGACAGCATCGACGCGCGTTTTCAGGTCGGCGGCCAGCTTGGCGGTGATGAAGGCCCGCCAGTCGAGATAGTCGGTGAAGGAAAGGATGGTTGAAAAGCGCGGCGGCGTTACGCTATCCCAACTTGTAAACCCTCGGTACCACGCTTTGTTCAGCGCCGCCAGGGTTTTATATTTTGCCTGCAGCCACTGGCGGAATCGGGCCTGGGTGTAGCGGCAATAGCAGAACTCGGGGTTCTTGAGATAATCAAACCCCGCCCAGTTCACCAGGTGCGGCTCGCTCCATACGTCCCAGCCGTAAAGCGCGCGGGAGCGGTTGGCGTCCTGCGACAGCGCCTCAATAAATTTCACAACCTCATTGCGGACGGCCTCATCGTCAATGCAGTAGCCGGGCGCCGCCTGGGAATTAATGACGGCTCCCGAACGGTCGACGAAGCGCGCGTCGGGATAGCGCTGGCCCACCCAGTCCGGCGCGGAATCGGTATAGATCTGCACGATCACGCGCAGGCCGCGCTCCTGGGCCAGTCGCAGGAGCAGATTGAGATTCTGGAAGTCAAACTGGCCGGGCCGGGGCTCGGCGGTAGCCCAGTCCACCCAGCACTTGACGGTGTTGAAACCCACCGCCTTGATCTGGTCGAGGTCCCGGCCCCAGCGGGCTGCGCTTGTGGAATCCACCGGTTCCAGCATGGGAGCGCGCGCCTTGCCGCCGCCATACCACACGGCGACGGGAAAGAACGGTTGCGAGGGAGAAGCAGCCTGGGGCGCAGTGCTGCTGACCATTGCCCACGCGAAGCCGAGCGCCAGCGCTGCGCCAAAAATTCCGTACCAGCCGATCTTCACCTTTTTAACTTTCATCTCGAGACAGCCTCCTCCTATGGGTCCGAGGCGGGGCCCGCTCTGCCCTGTGGGCGGATGTCGGCGCGGGCGTTCAGTGCTCCTCAGGGAACGCGCCGTGAAGTGCGCCGGGCAAACTCCACGAAGACGCGCTGGTTGTGGTCAGGTTCGAGCCCGACGTTGGGCGAGACGAAGGTGGGAGGCTTGTGCCCGCTCTTCACCAGTTGCGAGCCGACTTCAGCCACCAGGGCCATGGCGATGGTGACAGCCGCCACGGTTGATCCCGCCGCAAACTTTTCCGGGATTCCTTCCACTCCTACCAGGGCGTCTTCAGGCGGCACGCAGTTGTCGATGGCAACGTCGGCCAGGTCGGACAGCTTCTTGCCGCTGGAATGCGTGGCCGCCGCCTGCTGGCAATTCTGGTGGGATGAGACCGTGACCACCTTCAGGCCCCGATTTTTGGCCTCCATCGCCACCTCCACCGGTGCGGCGTTCAGCCCGCCGTGTGAAAAGACCATGATGGTGTCACGCGGTTCGAGCGAGTAACTGGCCAGAACGTTCTTCGCGTAACCTTCTTCGCGCTCCAGCCACAGCAACTCGCGCGCGCCGCCCGGTCCTACCACGTTGAACCACATCAGCCGCGGATCGTAAATCGGGCAGAAGCCCACAAAGCTTCCGTAACGCGGGAAAATATCGAGAACGGGAATCACCGAGTGCCCGCTCCCGAAAAGGTAAACCAGCCCATCTGACCGGATCGATTCGGCCATGGCCGACGCGGCCTTTTCGATGGCCGGCCGCTGGGTCTGCTCAATCTTTTTGACGATTTCGTTGATCTGAGAAAAGTATTTTTCAGCTGACATTGTGTTTTGTTCTTCGTCTCCCATAGTGATTTTGCGCCGGGCCCCACTGAACAAACAGACGGAAACGGCGTTGTTGTGTTTACGCGACAGCTAAAAACCCAAAGAGTTTAGCACCGAAAATCTGCAGGATTGAGCCGGACAGAGCCTTTGTGGAGCTCCTGCTCAAGCCGATGACCATTGCTTCCAGCGCTCGGTATCGCGCCCAACTCTCCGTTCCTGATGGGACCCTTGCAATTGTTACCGCTGAGATTATAAGGGACATTTTTACACCCAGGTTGTGCCTCCGGGCAAGCACCCATCGGCGCCGACCGGTGAAATCAAGGAAATGCGAGGCCGGTTCGCGTCCGAAGTACTGCACTGCCGTTCTCCTGCAGCCTCTTGCGGGATACAGAAAGGGCCGCAAGGGGCGCGACCGCTATCACCCGCGCAACGTTTCAGGCCTCAACTTGTTCTTTGTCTCCCATACGAATCTTGCCTCAGGCCCGACTGAACAACCAGACGGAGACGAGTATTTTTATTGCTGCGCGCCACCCGGGAAGCCGAAAAACTCAAGCAACGAAAGTTGGAAATCTCGAATCGAAATAAATGTGATGGCCCATCTTCCTGCTCAAACCGGCACACGTCGGTTTGACAAGTCGGCGGCACCCGGTTCTCCGCTCTTGATGAGAGCCAACGCATGGGTTCCGGCTGCAATCAAGGGTCATTTTTGCACCCAATGATGTCCTCCTGGGCAGGCGCGGATAAAGAACCACCGCGCGATGCAGGCCTTGGAAAGCTGATTTGGGCTTGAAGTTCTTCAAGCGTCGTCGGGTCGCAAGCTGGCGGATGCATGATTGGAAATTCCAGTCTGGCTGGACCATTAGCATCCTGCCAGGCTTGTTTTGAGCAGAAGGCATCTGTGTTTGCCGCGTGTACGGCTGGGAGGTTTTCTGACTTATGCCGGATAAAGCTCTCAATAGCAGGCACTTACAATAAAATGCAGCAATATTTTCAGAAAGAAATCTTTGGCAATCCTGACAGACTGCTAATGAGAAGTATTGAAAGATTTTCCTTGAGATCATAGGGGCTGTCGCGTGCTCGCATACAGTTCATATCGCGACCGCATTCTTCAGTAATACCCGTTACTTTGGGCTTTCTGGATTACTTCGATTTCTCCTCCCAGTAAAGTCGTCACTCGCAAAAGTGCTTGCGTATAGGGTCCCGGTCAAACCAACAAGACAACGGAGGTACTGTGCCAAGAGCGAGTGTCCCTTTCTAGAACAAAGCTCTTATATATTCTGCCAAGGGTGATTTTTCATTTTCATCGGGGCAGCCGCGAGCTCGAATCCTATTTGTTGTCGCGGCTGCATTCTTCAGGTCAGTACCCGCTGCCATCGGTTTTCAGGGTCAGCTCATCTCATCATGCCCTGTTTCTTTGAAGTTTCGGCCTGATCGGCCATTGTCATAAAGGGCTATGGGTCACACCTTACTTCACGGAGGTCTGTATCTATGTCAATAGATAGTACGTTGAAAAACTGCCTTCGATGCAATTTTTCTAGGGCCATGATCGCAGTTTTGGCAATCATCATGTTCACTTTGGGCGGAAGACCACTGCTTGCCCAGGAAGTGACAGGCGGAATTACGGGCACTATCACGGACCCTTCCCATGCCGCCGTGCCTGGGGCTTCTGTAACAGCCACCGACACAGTTCGCGGCACGGTATGGCCCACTACTACCAACTCGGCGGGCGTTTACAATTTTCCGCGGCTTCCGGCTGGGACCTATACGATCAAAGCGGTAGCCAAGGGCTTTGCGACGGCTTCAAAGCCGGCTTTTGAACTCCAAATGAACCAGGTCGCGCGTGTTAATTTTGAGTTGCAGGTTGGCGCGACGACGACGACCGTCGAGGTGACGGGGGCTCCCCCTCTACTCCAGACAGACACCATGGAGAGGGGCTTTGTGACCAACTCGAACTTCAACGTTAACCTGCCGCTCGCCACGCGCAACTTTATCCAACTGACTTTGCTGGCGCCCGGCGTAACCACTCCGGACCCGAGCTCCTTTAGAAACGGTCAGCGGACTGGTGGCGGGGGGCGTCCCTACGTCAACGGGAACCGGGAAGAAGCAAACAACTTCCTCCTGGACGGAATCGACAATAACCAGACTTCTGACAACCTCACCTCCTACCAGCCCAGCCCTGATGCCATTCAGGCGTTCAACGTCATCACAAGCAACGCTCCTGCTCAATATGGCCAATTCCAGGGCGGCATCATCAGCACGACCCTCAAGTCTGGAACGAATAAGTATCATGGAGATGTTTTTGAGTTTCTCCGCAACGACAAGCTCAACGCCAACAACTGGGCCCGCAACTGGGAAGGTCTGGGAAAACCCGGCCTGCGCTGGAACACCTTTGGTGGCACGGTTGGCGGTCCTATCAAGAAAGATAAACTTTTCTTTTTTGCCGACTACGAAGGTGAGCGGCTTGACAACCCTCCGGTCACAACTTCAATCACTGTCATGACCATGGCGGAGCGCAACGGCGACTTCTCCCAGTTGCTGAACGAGAGGGGCATTCAGCTTTACAATCCTTGCGCCACGTTCTCAGGCCCCTGCACATCCCCTGCAAATCCGGCGAGTGTTCGCCAGCCGTTTACCGCCGCAAACACCGGGCTGGGGGGAGATAATATTATTCCCCCAAGCATGATATCTCCAGTGGCGGCCAATCTTTTTCAGTCCGGGCTGTACACGAACCCGATCAATCCAAACCTCCAATTCAACGCCTACAACACAAGCAGCAGCCAGACCAACAACAACCAGGGCGACGTCAAAATCGATTACATGCCCAATTCGACCAACCACATCTGGGGCCGTTATTCGCAAGGCTTCCAGACGATTCCAAGCACAAACTCGTTCCAGCTCTTCGGCCAGGGCTTTAATGAATCGCCTTTCCATGGCGCGGTCGTCGACTGGACTCACACCTTCAGCCCCAGCATGGTGATGGATGCAAGAATGGGGGTGAACCGCATCTACCTGCACAACGGTTCGATCAACTCGGCTTTGGGGAATTTCGGTGAGAAGATTGGCATTGCTGACGCCAACGTTCATGGCCCCGGACTGTTGGCGCTCAATTTTACCAATGGCCTTGCAAACAACATCGGCAGTTCGGATAGCGAACAGCTGTTTGCTGACACCACGCTTGAACCGACGGTCGATTTCATCCTTACGCACAATCGGCATGAAATCCACATGGGCTTTCAGGCCATTCGGTATCAGATCAACACCTATTACGCAGGCAACAACGGGAAATACGGGTTGTTGGACTATAGCGGACAGTATACCGCCGGCCCTGACCCGACGAATCTCTCTACCACAGGATCTTCACAAGGATTCTCAGAGGCGGATTTCCTGCTGGGTTTGCCTAACACGGTGGGACTGGGAGTCAGCGCCGGGACCTGGGGTCAGCGGAGCTGGCTATTTGCTCCCTATGTCCAGGATAACTGGCGCATCAGGGACGATTTGACGCTCAATCTCGGATTGCGGTGGCAGTACAACAAGCCTTGGAGCGAGGTCTACGGCCGCCAGGGGAATTTTGGCCCTATCAGTGGTACCGAATACTTTGCCGGCCAGGGCAACTGTCCGTACAGCAACTGTAACGCTCTTTACAACAATTACTGGAAGGACTGGGAGCCGCGAATCGGATTTGCCTGGACTCCCAGCTTCAACAGGAACACGGTGGTACGCGGCGCCTACACCATCTCTTCATTCCTGGAGGGCACTGGGACGAATCTCAGGCTCCCCTTGAACCCTCCCTTCCAGTCGGAGTTTGAGAATGATTACACCACTGGTACTTTGACCTATTACCCAGGCTCCACATCGAGCGATGGACTCTCAGTGCTGGCAGCTCCTGCCAATCCATTTGTCAACACTAACATCCGGCTCTGGGACCCGAACGTGCGGCCCGACATGACCCAGCAATGGAACATCAGCGTTGAACACCAGCTCCCGGCACAGACGCTGGTGTCGGTAGCGTACGTCGGGCAGCATGGAACGCACCTGATGGTTCCGATGCCCTACTTCCAGCGGCGTCTGCCGGGTGAAGCGAGTTGCCCAGCAGGCACCGCAACATGCGGCAGCCCCTATCTGTCCGGCAACTCCACACTGTACAACGAGATCGGGCAGATTTCCGGTACGGAATCGAACGGAGCCCAGCGTTACGACGCCCTGCAGGCCAGCCTGACCAAGCGCATGACCCACGGGCTGCAACTTCAGGTCTCCTACACCTATTCGAAGACGATGACCAACTCTCTCGGTTATTACGGTCAGGGTGGGCAGGCTGCTTCGAATTCCGCGTACTGGCAGAACCTATACGACAAGTCGTCAGAATGGGGGCCCGCTTACTTTGACAACACTCACAGCTTTGTCACCTCGTATACCTATCAGTTGCCAGTGGGTAGCGGAAAGCAATTCGGGAACCACTGGAATCCAGTCATGAACGGCATTCTGGGCGGCTGGGAAATCTCCGGGATCGTCACGGCTCACACGGGCCTGGCGGAAACCATCCGAGGGTCTGACAACTCGGGAACCAAGAGCCGGGGGGCAAGGGCTAACTGTATTGCTCCTGTAAGCTACAACCACAACGTGGGGCCCGGAACCACTTGGTTCAACACTTCGCCCACCATCTTCACCTCGGCGCCCGCAGGAACTTTCGGTACCTGTGCCAACGGAACGGTTCGAGGACCCGGGCTGCGTGACTGGGATGTGGGAATCATGAAGAACTTCCCCATCACGGAGTCAAAACACCTGCAATTCCGGAGTGAGTTCATCAACTTCACCAACACTCCTGCGTTTAACGCTGCCAACCACACCCAGACCAGCACCCAGTTCGGCCAGGTGCTTAGCTCACAGGGCGAACGCAATATCCAATTCGCACTGAAGTTCTACTTCTAGCCACCTGCGGCATCACGCCCCTTGCGGGATCTCGAATGGCCCGCAAGGGGCGCAGCCGCGCTGACGGACACAGCATTTCAGGTCCTCGCCCCACTTCTTGACGTAAGGCCTCAACCGTAAAACCTTCCGCGCAAAATCTGCCGCGGTGAGATAAGTCTCGCCTTGAACGGAATCTGCTATCGCATACCGTCAAGGATTCGTGAGGCCGAAGGCTGAAGTATGAGTTAGAATACCCGCGTGAACCGCAGAACGTTCCTGGGAATCGCAGCGGCCTTCGCCGCCCTGGACATCGACATGAGCGCGCAAACCACACCCATACCCATCATCGATACTCACATTCACCTGTTCGACCCGAGGCGCCCGCAGGGTATTCCGTGGCCGCCCAAGGACGATACAAAGCTCTATAAACCCGCGCTGCCAGACCGCTACCTGAAGGTAACGGAGGGCCAGGGCGTTGTGGGCGCCATTGAAGTGGAATGCAGCCCGTGGCTGGAAGACAACCAGTGGGTGCTGGACATCGCCGCGAACGCTCCGGTGATTGTGGGAACGGTCGGCGACCTGGAGCCGGAGAAGCCTGATTTCCGCAAGCAACTGGAACGCTTCCATCGCAATCCTCTTTTTCGCGGCATTCGTTGCGGTAATCTGTGGGACCGGAACTTCAGCCGGCGGCTCGAGAATCCGGATTTTGTCCACGGCCTCAAGGAACTTGCGGCGGCCGGCCTGGAGATGGATACGGCCAACCCCAGCCCGGAACTGATCGCGGCGGTGGTCCGGCTGACTGATCTGGTCTCCAACCTGCGCGTGGTGATTGACCACCTGCCGCAAATGCAGGAGCCCACCGACCCGAAGGCGAAGAAAGAGGTTGAGTTCCATCTGCAGGAGCTTGGAAAACGGCCGCAGGTCTACGTGAAGGTGTCGGAAGTTCTGCGGCGGGTTGACGGCCGCCTGCGCCTTGAGCTCGATTTCTACAAGCCCACGCTCGACCGCCTGTGGGACATCTTTGGCGAAGACCGCCTGATCTATGGCAGCGACTGGCCCAACAGTGACCACATTGAAACCTACCCGCAGGAGTTGGCGCTGGTGCGCGAATACGTTCTCGGCAAGGGCCGGCCGGCCGCCGAAAAAGTCTTCTGGAAAAATTCCGTTGCCGCCTACCGCTGGATCAAACGCGACCCCAAACAGCCCGACCCTGCCACGGCCTGACCAGATCCGCTGATCGCGCTTCCCTTGCCGGAGTTTGTGGCATATACTTTCCGCCTTACGGACTGAACTGAATTTCTTCATCCTGCAATTCAACATATTGGGGAGCACAACATGAAGCGAACCTCTCGCTGGCTGTTTGCAATGGTTGTCCTGACGATGGCGGCGGCTCTGCCGCTCTGCGCCGCCGAGCGCTACCACGTGATCTTCGAGCACGGAGTTCCCGCCACCATGCGGGACGGCGTGGTGCTGCACGCGGACATTTACCGGCCGGACGCGCCGGGCAAGTTTCCTGTGATCCTGGAACGCACGCCTTACAACAAGGACGGCAGTTTCGACTTCGGCGTGAAGGCGGCCCAGCGCGGTTATGTGGCCATCGTTCAGGACGTGCGCGGGCGCTACACCTCCGAGGGCGAGTGGTATCCCTTCATGTACGAATCGCAGGACGGCTACGACACGGTGGAGTGGGCGGCCAGGCTGCCCTACTCCGATGGCAAGGTGGGAATGGTGGGCGGCTCCTACGTGGGCGCCACGCAGATGCTTTGCGCCATTGCCCATCCGCCGCACCTGGCGGGCATCTTCCCAGTTGTGACAGCTTCAAACTATCACGACGGATGGACCTACCAGGGCGGAGCGTTCGAGCAATGGTTCAACGAGTCGTGGACGTCGGGGCTGGCGCAGGACTCCCTCAACCGCAAGGTTCGGGACGAGACCAACGCCAGGAATGGAATGTGGACGCTGCCGCTCAGCAACTATCCGCTGTTTAATTTTGGCGCCGCCTCGCAATGGCCCACGGACCTGGGCGCGCTGGCGCCTTACTTCCTCGACTGGCTGAAGCACCCGTCGTATGACGATTACTGGAAGCGCTGGGCGATTGAAGAGCACTACCCGGACATCAAGGTTCCCGCCTACATCGTGGCCGCCTGGTACGACATTTTCCAGGGCGGCTCGCTGAAAAACTATCTGGGCATCCGGGCGCACGGCGGCACCGAGGCTGCGCGCAACGAAACACGCCTGATGGT
>Ga0315556_1002215_pt1 | contig 11196 bp, 11 predicted proteins | sample SalMarSW160310MG_FD_202112 | JGI IMG/M metagenome (GOLD analysis project Ga0315556, IMG submission 202112) | Salt marsh sediment microbial communities from the Plum Island Ecosystem LTER, Massachusetts, United States - Salt Marsh Sediment SW1603-10 ...
ATGTCGCCCGCCAGGGCAGGCCGGTGAACATCAAGAAGGGGCAATTTCTCGCTCCCTGGGACATGAAGCATGTGGCCGAGAAGGCCAAGGCGGTAGGTAACAGCCAGATTATGGTATGCGAACGGGGGGTGTCTTTCGGCTACAATAATCTGGTATCGGATATGCGCTCTCTGGCGGTGATGCGCGATACCGGTTGTCCGGTAGTCTTCGACGGTACTCATTCAGTGCAATTGCCCGGCGGCGCCGGGGGCAGCTCGGGCGGTCAACGCGAGTTCGTGCCGGTCTTGGCCCGGGCGGCGGTGGCGGCGGGTGTCGCCGGCCTGTTCATGGAGACCCATCCCGATCCCGCTAAGGCCCTCAGTGACGGTCCCAATGCCTGGCCCTTGGATTGCATGGAAGAATTGCTGACGGTGCTCAAGGAATTGGACCGAACCGTCAAGGCCAGTGGTTTCGCCGAAATGAATTTGAAACCTTAGTCATCCAGGGTGGGATAAGCACGGAGAAAATAAGCAGTCTTTTTCGCGTTTACCCTGTCCTGCATGGCTTATGAATAATTTACTGGAGCTATAGATGTCGCAAATTGTAGATATACGTGGACGTGAGATTTTGGATTCACGGGGCAACCCCACCGTCGAGGCGGACGTGATGCTCGCTTCCGGCGCACGCGGACGCGCCGCAGTGCCTTCCGGGGCATCGACCGGTTCCCGCGAGGCGGTGGAATTGCGCGACGGCGATAAGGCTCGCTTCGGCGGCAAGGGTGTGCGCAAGGCGGTTTCCCATGTGAACGGTGAGATTCGCAGCGCGCTGCTCAAGCAGGACGGCGCCGACCAACAGGGTCTCGATCGCATCATGATCGAGCTGGACGGTACCTCTACCAAGGGCCGTCTGGGCGCTAATGCCATTCTGGCGGTATCCCTGGCCGCGGCGCGGGCCATGGCGCAGGAAAGCGGCAAACCCCTGTACCGTTACCTGGGCGGCGACGGTCCATTCGATATGCCGGTGCCGATGATGAACGTGATCAACGGCGGCGCCCACGCCGACAACAACGTGGACATGCAGGAGTTCATGATCATGCCGGTGGGTGCGCCCAGCCTGGCAGAGGCGGTGCGCTACGGTGCCGAAGTGTTTCATGCCTTGCGGGCGGTGTTGAAAGGCCGCGGCATGAATACCACAGTGGGCGACGAGGGCGGCTTCGCCCCCAATCTGCCCTCTAACGACGCTGCGCTGGAGGCCATTCTTGTCGCCATCGCCGAGGCGGGTTTCAAGGCGGGCACGGATGTGGCCATCGCCCTCGATCCCGCCAGTTCCGAGTATTTCCATGACGGCCTTTACCATCTCAAATCGGAAGGCAAGCAGCTCACTTCCGAACAGATGGCGGATTACTGGGCGAAGTGGGTGGACAACTATCCCATCGTCTCCATCGAAGACGGTATGGCCGAAGACGATTGGGCGGGTTGGAAACTGCTCACCGAACGCCTCGGCAAGCGTGTGCAATTGGTAGGCGACGACTTGTTCGTCACCAATACCGCCATCTTCGAAAAAGGCATCGAGCAGGGTATCGCCAATTCCATTTTGATCAAGGTCAATCAGATCGGCACCTTGAGCGAATCCCTGGCAGCCATCACCATGGCGAAACAGGCCCGGTATACGGCCGTCATTTCCCATCGCTCCGGCGAGACCGAAGACGCCTTCATCGCCGATCTGGCGGTCGCCACCAGTGTCGGTCAGATTAAGACCGGTTCCATGTCGCGTTCCGATCGTGTCGCCAAGTACAATCAATTGCTGCGCATCGAAGAGGAATTGGGCGCGCAGGCGCGTTTTCCGGGGCGCAAGGTCTTCAATAATCTGGATTGACGTCCGACTTGATGTGCCGTCGCCGCGAGGGTAAAGTGGCGGGCGTATTCACCGGAAAGCCGTTGCTATGAAGGGGATCATCGCGGCGCTGGTCGTTATCGTGGCCTTGCTGCAATACAAATTATGGATAGGCAATGGCAGTTTTGGAGAGGTCTATCGCCTGGACCGGACCATTGTCGCGCAGGAAAAAGAGAATGCCGTCGCCAAGGAGCGTAACCTGGCCCTGCAGGCGGAGGTGGATGATCTTAAACACGGTATGGATGCCATCGAGGAACGTGCCCGCAGTGAAATGGGCATGATAAGAAAAGACGAGACTTTTTTTCGCGTAATCGATCGTTAACGATTCTCCCTCTATCAGCGATAGCCGGTGCAGTACATCGGGATTGCGAATTGACTCGAGTGCCAGTTTGGCTAAGAGACGGTCTGAATTATTCTTTATGTAGTCATTCCGGAACACCGCTGCGCTACGCACGGAATGCCAAGTAATCCAGGCCTTCCCTGGCTGATTTCCGCCTGCGGTGGCGGTCCGTTGGAGTATGCTTTAGTGTCCTACAACAAAATTGATTAGCAGGCCGTTGCCGTGTCCTCCCATCAACACAGTGCCGCTCTGCGTTTCTGGGCCGTCATCCCCGCCGCCGGGATAGGCAGCCGAATGGGTGCGGCCGGCCCCAAACAATATCTGCCGCTGCGCGGCATGACGGTCCTGGAACACACCTTGGCGCGCATCGCCGCACATCCGCGCATTGCCGCGACCGTCGTGGTCATCGCCGCGACTGACGGAGACTGGCCGCGTATCGTCGCGGGCCTTGTTGAACAAACGCTGATCGTGGCTGACGGCGGAGCGGAGCGCTGCCACTCGGTGTTGAACGGACTGCGCGCCTTGGCCGGACATGCCGCGCCGCAGGATTGGGTGCTGGTCCATGATGCGGCGCGGCCTTGCGTGCGGCGCGAGGATATCGATCGCCTGATGGAGCAACTGCGCGAGCATCCGCACGGCGGCTTGTTGGGGGTCCCGGTGACGGATACCATGAAGCGCAGTGACGCGCACGGCGACGTCATTGAGACCGTAGGCCGCGAAGGTCTGTGGCGGGCATTGACGCCGCAGATGTTTCCCTATGAAATGCTGACGCACGCTTTGCAGGCGGCGCTCGATCGCAATATGACGGTCACCGATGAGGCCGCCGCCATGGAGATGGCCGGGTATGTGCCGCGGATGGTGGAGGGGCACGCCGACAACATCAAGATCACCCGCCCTCAGGATCTCGCCTTGGCGGAGATGTATTTGCAACAACAGGAGCAGGCGTAATGCGCATCGGCCATGGATACGACGCCCATCGATTCGCGGCGGGAAGACCCTTGGTGTTGGGCGGCGTCAGCATCCCTCACGATCAGGGTCTGGCCGCCCATTCCGACGGTGATGTGCTGATCCATGCCCTGTGTGACGCCTTATTGGGGGGGGCGGCGCTGGGCGATATCGGCCGGCATTTCCCCGATACCAGCCGGGACTACGAGAATATCGACAGCCGCATCCTGTTGTGCAAGGTGGTGGCCTTGCTGCATGAAAGAGGGTGGCGCGTCGGCAATGTGGATGTCACCGTGATCGCTCAGAAACCTAAGCTGGCGTCATTCATACCGGCGATGCGCAACAACCTTGCCGCCGATCTGCAGGTGAACGACGGGCAAGTGAATATCAAGGCCACCACTACCGAAGGCATGGGTTTCACCGGGCGCGGCGAAGGGATTGCCGCCCATGCCGTGGCCTTGCTCCTGGTTCGGGATGCGGGGTCCGCCACGCTGGTGTGAATCAGTGCGGGCCGACGTGAAAGACGTAGTCGCCCTTGGTGCGATGGCCGTCCCAGGACACCACACTCCAATAGACGTGATAATCCCCCGGTTCCAGTGCAGGCAGGCTCACCTCTAGGGTCTTTCGTGAAATTGGATCGATCTTGGTTCTGCTGCTGACCCGCTCGCCGTTGGCGTCCTTGACCACGATCACGCTGAATTCCTGTTCCACGCGCGTATCGAAGCGGATGCGTACCTGTTGGGGCGCAGTATGGAGCACGGCGCCCGCCCCGGGTTGCGTGTCCTCCGGGAAGGCGTGCGCCAGGACGGCGGGAGTCCACATCAGTGCGGCGCCGCTCAGCAGCGCCGCCGTAATCCAGGCATACAGTTTCATGGTCATGTTCATTGCTTACTATTGGAAGATCGGCTTACCCAGGCTGTTAGGGAAAACATCGTCCAGATTGAAATGTAACTGAAGCAATCCGCCTACGCTATCGCCGGTGCGATTGTTTACCGGGATCTGTGCCTCGAAACTCAATTGACCCCAGTGGTTGAAAAAAATGATGCCGGGATTGACCGTGCCGGTGACATCACCGTCGCAGCCGTGATCCAGGCAGGTTTGCAGGGGCATTTCGACGATCAGAAACGAATCGCGCAGCAAGTGCGGGGCGCCCACGTCCTTAACGAAGGACTCCAGATAGGACATGCTGTATAGCAGTGCAAAGGCCGTGTCGAGGCTGCGGGCTTGATCGCCCTGGTCGGGAAGGGCCACCGAAATCTTGCCGCTCAAGGCCAGGGGGCGCAGATAGGATGATTTGTCGAACAATGTGCCGAAGCCTTTGCCGAAATATAGCGACGGTGAATAGGTAGTGAACGATTCGCCGATGCCATGGCTGCTGGTGCCGCCCAGGTCGACGTCCAGTCCATAAGACCACACGCTTTCACTCTCCTCATTAATATGGCCCAGAATCTTGGCCCCGACTTCGATATTGTCGAAACCGTGTTGCTTGGAGCCGTCGGGGGCTTTTATGCGGGTATAGGCGGTGCCTACCGACAGAGCTATGCCCGGCGTGATGGATTTGGCGTAATCGACGGACAGCGAACTGGTATCCACGGCATCGCCGTCCTCGTTTTTGGTATTGGGCATGAATCCGTACAGAAATCCGAATTCATCCTGGGTAAAGGGATCGTCGAAGGTCAGGGTCGCGGGAAAATAACGTTTACCCGCGAAGCCGTGGGCATAGGCCGAGCCGGGAAGCAGCGTTGCCGACAGCAGCGACAGTACCATGAACAGACGCGTGGTTAACGATCGTAGTATCAATATAATCCCCTCGTATAATCTGATTTATTGTCATCAAGCACCCAAAAGATAACGGGAATTCGCCACGCTGTCGTGTGACAGATTGTCGCACCCGCGCGTCTTGCCCTTGCGTGGCCGGTTGGAGTTAAGGTCTTAGTGGAGCAATGCCAAACCCCACACCTCCATATTAAAGATGTGTAATGGCTTTGCGGAGGATTGAACTCAGTGACGGCGGTTAAGCAGGTATTGAATCAGAGCTTGCGCCTCGTGGCGCGACCAATCCTGCGTGCCCACGACAGTGGCGGCGATGGTGCCGTCGCGTCCGATCAAATAAGTGGTCGGCAGACCCGGGAGCATATAGCTGTCAGCGATTTTAAAATCATGATCCAGCATTATCGGAAAATTCACCTTAATTTTGCTGATGAACCGGGTGATTTTCTCTCGTTCGCCGTCGTCTTCCGAGACGGCAAGGACCACCAAGTCCCGGGCTTTATAGCGATCCCACAGGGTTTGGATGCTGGGCATCTCCTTGCGGCAGGGGGCACACCATGTGGCCCAGAAGTTAAGCAGCACGACCTTGCCTCGGTAGTCATTGAGGCTGGCTTGCTTGCCGTCGAGTGTGGATAGGCTGAAATTGTGGGCCGGTAACACATGATCGGGGCGTGTAATGCCCATGGCGATATAGGGATCGGAAATGTCGTCACCCCAGGCCGGAGACAACAAGCTTAAGGCGCTCAGGATCAATAACAGGCTGAGCGGAGATTTCAGGATACGTATCTTATACATAAGCGAACTGCGCAATCCCTTCATGGCGTAACGCTAACACAAATACCGGCGCGGCAAGGCTGCGACATAATGTCGCAGCACCGCTTATCTCTGATCTTCTTTGGGGATAAGTGATGGGTTGTGATAAATTTACCGCGACTTGATTCGACTACGGCCATGCATCTTACCCAAACCTTCATCGAGCCTTCATCGGCCGCCATAAACCTGCAGCGTTTGGTCATATACCGCTATCTGGTGCTGGCGGGGCTGGTGATTGGGGTGGCGGTGGCGATTCTCAGAGAGTTTACACTGCCATTCGAGCCGCTGTTGGTTGTTATTGCGATCTTCGCTGCTTTGAATATTATGACCTGGTTGCGCCTGCGCTGGCTGGAGCGGCCCGTGGGTGAACAGGAATTGTTTTTGCATCTGTTCAGCGACGTGCTCATTCTGGCGGCCTTGTTGTATTTTACCGGCGGTTCCACCAATCCCTTCGTCTCGCTGTTCCTGTTGCCGCTGATTTTGGCGGCGGCGGCCTTGCCGGGGCGTTATACCTGGGCGATCGCGGTATCGGCGCTGGTCTGCTACTCGCTGCTGATGGTGTGGTACTACCCGCTCCCGCATCGGGACGACATCAATTTCAATATGCATGTGGTGGGCATGTGGTTCGGTTTTGTGTTGAGCGCCATTTTGATTTCCTATTTTGCGGTGAAGATGAGCGCCACCCTGCGGGAGCGGGAGCGAGCCCTGGCGCAGGCCAGGGAGGATGCCTTGCGCGACGAACGTCTGGTGGCGCTGGGCACCCTGGCGGCGGGTGCGGCCCATGAACTGGGGACACCCTTGGCCACCATGGCGGTGCTGGCCAAGGATCTGGAAAACGAATGCGCAGCGACGCCGGATGTGGCCGAACCGTTTCAAGTCCTGCGCAGTCAGATCGCACGTTGTAAGGAAATTCTGTCGCAGCTTGCCATTTCCGCGGGTCAAATGCGGGCCGAGGGCGGACGTGATCAGGCCTTGGATCAGTATTTACTGCGGATCGTCGAGCAATGGCAAAATGGACGTCCCGCCGTGGTCGTGCACCGCGACTGGGAAGGATCCCAGCCGCCGCCGCGCATCATCGCCGATCAGATCCTTACCCAGGCCATCACCAATATATTGAATAACGCCGCCGATGCCTCCGAACAGGCGGTGGAGGTGAGCGGGCGCTGGGACGAGCGGGAGCTACGATTGGAGATTTGCGACCGCGGCGACGGCGTCAGCGCCGCGGCGGCATCGCATGCCGGTGAGCCGTTCTTTACCACCAAACCGCCGGGGCAGGGCTTGGGGCTGGGCTTGTTCCTGGCGCAATCCACCATCCGGCGTCTGGGCGGCAGCGTGGAGTTGTTCAATCGTCGGGAAGGGGGGGCGTGCACCCGCATCGTCCTGCCGCTGCTTGGATTGACGATGGCCTCATGATCGACATGAGTATGACAGCCGATGCCGATGCGCTGCCCAACATGCTGGTAGTGGACGACGATGTGACCTTTTGCAAGGTTCTCGCCGCGGCCATGGCCAAGCGCGGCTTTGCGGTGCGCACCGCCTACAATGTGGAAGAGGCTTACGAACTGGCACGGCGGGAGCCACCGGAGTTCGTAGTCCTGGACTTGAAGATGCCCGGCGACTCGGGCCTGGCCCTGGTGCAAAGGATCAAGCAACTGGACAGCCATACCCGCATCGTCATTCTCACCGGCTACGCCAGCGTCGCCACGGCGGTGGAGGCGATCAAGCTGGGCGCAACCCATTATTTGACCAAGCCCGCGGACGCGGACGAGATCCTCCAGGCGTTTTGGCAGGAGGACGGTAACGCCGAGATTCCCATCGGCGATCAGCGACCCTCGGTGGATCGCCTTGAATGGGAATACATTCAACAGGTGCTGAACGATCACGACGGTAATATCTCGGCCACGGCCCGCGCTCTGGGTATGCACCGCCGTACCTTGCAACGTAAACTGCAAAAGCGGCCGGTGAAAAGATAAGGTATCCATGCGCGACCAGCTGCACGCTGGTCACTACTAACTGAAAGCAGTTTTTATGAACGCTGACCTTGCGGGCGTCGAACTTCCTTATGCCTTTGGTCCACCTCCCGCAAGCGGCGTGCTGCGTCAAACGCCTGAGGATTTTCAGGTCGAAGAGGACTTGGGCTACACACCGGAGGGTGAGGGCGAACACCTATGGCTGTGGGTGGAAAAACGCGGGGTGAACAGCGATCAAGTCGCGCGGCAACTGGCCAAGCTTGCCGGCCTGCGCCAGGTCGATGTCGGTTATGCCGGACTCAAGGATCGCCACGCCGTTACCCGTCAGTGGTATAGCCTGCATGCGCCGAAAGGCGTGATGGAGCAGGTCGCGCAATGGCATGATCCACAGTGGCGGGTATTGCACCTGGCCAGGGCGCGCCGCAAGATTCGACGCGGCAGCCTGCACGGCAATTGCTTCGTCATTACGCTGCGCGAGGTATGCGGCGAGAAGCAGGCCATCGAGGCGCGTCTAAGGAAAATCGCCGCGCGCGGTGTTCCCAATTTTTTCGGCGAACAACGCTTCGGTCACGACAATATTGCCCGGGCGGAGGCCATGGCGCGTGGCGAGCTGCGGGTGGCGGATCGCCATCTGCGCGGCATCTATCTTTCCAGTCTGCGTTCGGCACTGTTCAATACGGTTCTGGCGCGGCGCGTCAATGACGACAATTGGGATAGGGCCCTGAACGGTGAGGCGCTCAATCTCAGCGGCAGCCGCAGCTTTTTTGTCGCCGATGCGATCGACGCTGTCATTCTTCACCGGGTGGCGACAGGGGACATTCATCCCAGCGGCCCGCTGTGGGGGCGAGGCGACCCCCCGAGCCGTGGCGAGGCGCGAGCGCTCGAACTGGCGGCTATCGCCGCCTGTCCCGAAGTGTGGCGGCAGGCCTGCAGTGACGCCGGCATGGAACAAGAGCGCCGGCCTCTACGCCTGGCGGTGCAGGCACTGCAATGGCAATGGAGTGACGATACCTTGCTGCGTCTGGAATTCGGTCTGCCGGCAGGGTCCTACGCTACGGCCGTAATCAGGGAACTTGCGGATACGCGGGGCGCGTGACCCGCTGGGGGAATATACGGAGATGAGCGCGAGAAAACCTCTGATTAATCCGGTGTTGTCATTCCGGCCGAAGGGGCGCTTGTCCCGCGGGAATATAAACCCTGTGGGTAGAAATCTTATATCCAGTTGATAACAGGTTCCTACAGCAGAAGATTTCTGCCCACAGGGCATAAATCGCTGACGCTCGAAATGACAATTAAATATATTCTCGTCCGGTCGTATACCCGGCCCAGCGATAACAGCCATGAGAAGTTATTTGTTGATCTGGCTTAAAAAATCATGCAATTCAGGGGAATGTTCAATGAACATAAGGCATGCCGTTATCCCTGTGGTTTCTATGACCAGCGCCGGGATCTTTGTAGGCAGCATTTCCTCCATAAATTCCACCAAAACCAATTTTTTTTCCCGGATGCCCCAGGCGGCTTCCATTTCCACACACACTCCGCCGCGGCTGAGGTTATTGGCGCGGGTCTGCAGGGCATCGCCATTGTCCATGTGAATGGTGACATTAAGCGGTGCCTGAATTCTGTTGTCCAATCTATGCTCCATCATGGATCGTCCCCTTGCGAGATGTGCCAAGAAAATACTTAAGCAGCGTCCTGGTCATTGCTCGATACACCGCAGTCCATTAGCCAGGTAACCAGGGTGACACTGCTTGGACACAGCCTTGAAATTCGGAGCAGCTGTTCTTGGTGCAATGGTATACGGCACTTGAACCAAAACATGGCAATTTTTCATCACAGTGAACCCCTTCTTGTTCGGGTTGCGGGGCGTCGTCGGCGCGCTGTGCGTAGTACGGCGACCTACTGGCATATTTTGCGGTTTCCGGCGACGATATCATTGTGTAGCCCTCCTCTCTGCTTGAGTATTTAAGCATCATGCGTGCCATTACTTACAGGCACCCAAGACCAAGTTGTTTGCTCGATTATTGCGCCGTGCTTGATAGCTAATGAAGACCGGTATGGCGAAATAAAGTTCATACATGACTTATTGATATTAGCTTCTCGATGAGAGTATTTATATCCAAGATAAATTGTTCCTCTAGGCAGAATAATTGACTGAGTCGATGCACAATTTATCCGCTGCCAGTGTGGTCCTCTTAGGCGGCCTGCAGGCTGCGGGTTTTTATTCGTGGGAGTGTGCCGAACGTTCCGTCGGGATACGCAAATGCGGTGGCACGCATTTTCTCCTATGATTACTTATGGCGGCAGTGGCCACTGCCGTTCACCCGGCGCATGGATAGCAAAATACTATCGTATGTAGCAATAATAACAATTAGAACTATTGAGGAGCGGCAACTATGCTTGTCCTGTCCCATGGATGAATCTACAGGAGAAAGCCATGAAAGAATGCCCTTACCACACCACCAGTGCCGGCGCCCCCATCGCCGACAATCAGAATAGCCTCACCGCCGGACCGCGCGGTCCGGTGCTGCTCCAGGACTGGCAGTTACTCGAGAAACTCGCCCATCAGAATCGCGAACGCATCCCGGAACGCGTCGTGCACGCCAAGGGTTGGGGAGCGTACGGAAGCTTCACGGTAAGCAATGACATCACCCGGTATACACGCGCCAAGCTGTTCGATAAGGTCGGGAAGAAGACCGAACTCATCGCCCGCTTCTCCACGGTCGCCGGCGAGCTTGGCGCCGCGGATGCGGAGCGTGACGTGCGCGGCTTCGCGGTGAAGTTCTACACCGAAGAAGGTAATTGGGATCTGGTCGGTAACAACACCCCGGTGTTTTTCATCCGCGACCCGCTCAAGTTCCCGGACTTTATCCATACACAGAAGCGTCACCCCAAGACCAACTTGCGCTCGCCGACGGCGATGTGGGATTTCTGGTCCTTGTCCCCGGAGTCGCTGCATCAGCTTACCATGCTGTTCTCCGACCGCGGACTACCCACCGATGTGCGCCACATCAACGGCTATGGATCGCACACCTTCTCCATGTGGAATGCGCAGGGTGAACGTTTCTGGGTGAAATTTCACTTCAAGACCCAGCAGGGCCATCGCCACTGGACCAACACCGAGGCCGAGCAGGTGGTGGGTAGAAATCGCGAAACGACACAGGAGGATCTCTTTACCGCCATCGAGCGCGGTGAATATCCGAAGTGGATGCTGTGCATCCAGGTTATGCCGGAGACCGAGGCGGAGAAAACCGCTTTTAATCCCTTCGATCTCACCAAGGTGTGGCCACATGGGGACTATCCATTGATCGAGGTCGGCGTCATGGAGTTGAATCGCAATCCGGAAAATTACTTCGCGGAAGTGGAGCAGGCGGCGTTCTCACCGTCTAACGTCGTGCCCGGCATCGGCTTCTCGCCGGACAAGATGTTACAGGCGCGGGTCTTCAGCTACGCCGATGCCCATCGCCATCGTCTCGGTACTCATTA
>Ga0315556_1002216_pt1 | contig 11193 bp, 6 predicted proteins | sample SalMarSW160310MG_FD_202112 | JGI IMG/M metagenome (GOLD analysis project Ga0315556, IMG submission 202112) | Salt marsh sediment microbial communities from the Plum Island Ecosystem LTER, Massachusetts, United States - Salt Marsh Sediment SW1603-10 ...
GGGGAATGCGCTTCTGGCCTTGTTGAGGCCGATTCCGAGCGGATCGTAGAACCGGAAGACAAACACCAGTATCGCACCAACGACCAGAATGATCGCGAGCGTAACAGCAGTAGTCGTGATATTCACGGCGCAACGATCACCTTGGTCTGGCTGGGCGCGACCTGGACACCGGCCGGCATGTTGGCACTCATGCCGTTATGGCCGCTCATCGAGGTAAGGCGGATGCAGTCCTGTCCCTCGATCTTCACCTTGGTAGTACCCATCTTGTAGGTCAGCTTGCCCATGTTCATGCCGGACATGACGCCCTTGTTGACGCCGGCCTCGTCGCCCATGGTGCGCGAGATCTCCGATTTCTTGGTCACCACGGGCTTGCCGGCAAACTTCACCTTGGTTGCCGTTTTCGAGGCCTGGTTGACCATGCCGGTGTTCGGATAGGGCACCGGTACCGGTGGCGCCGGGGGAGCCGGCGTCAGGCAGACATCCGGCATGGCGAAACAGTTGCCGGCCGCCTTCGTGGATGCGGGGAATATCGCGACCATGTGATCTCCTTGCAGTAGCAGTATCAGCCGATGTTGATGCGTTCACCGTCTATATCGAAGTTTTTCCCGGTCTTCAGGGAAGCGCGCTCCGCCTTCATCCGGAACGCGCCCGCAACCAGTGTGCGCATGCGCCCGGCCTTCGTCTGGCTGAGTTCCTCGACCGTGGTAAAACTCGTCCTGGCTTTCTGGACCAGGCAGTCCACGAGGGATTCCAGCCGCCCCCAGGCCAGCCTGGCACGCGCCACCCGGGAAATCAGCCGCTTCCCGCGATAGTCGACGTCATCCAGTTCGATCCTGCCCTGACCGGAGCGGATGTCGAGACTGGGCGCCAGCCAGGAGGACCGGAACGGTCCCAGGCTGAACCGGGACGGCTTGGTTCCCGGCAGGGTCCCGGCGCTCAACTCCACCACGCTGCCCTGCAGGTGGACCCGGCCGCCGGCGTTGAAGCGGATGTCGCCCCCGGGTGCACTGACATCGAGTGTACCGCGATTGACGATGATACGGGACCGGTCGTTGCCCGGATCATACTCGAAGATCAGTTCCCCGCGCCGGTCACGGACCTCCAGCAGACGGGCTCCATCCCGGTAGACCGTCGCGGCCCCGGCCCTGTCGTCTGGACCGCCTGCGCCGTCGCATTCCGCAGCGGGAGCCACCTTTTCCAGCAACAAGGTAATGTAGACGGCTCCGTCCCCGCCGCTCACGCACAACACGCGGTCGCCGACGCCGGGAGTGTCGGCGAGCCCGGCCGCCCTGGTGGCCAGGATTTCCCGGGATTCGTTCCGCCACGGAATATTGACCGTGTAGTACGGTGCACCGGCCAGGGACGTGGTTACGGTACCTGCACCGACGTAATCGCCAGGCAGCGTGTTCTTCAATATCGGTCTGATCTTTTCCATAACCTCACCTGTTATTCACTGGTCCGCGGTCTGGGTGGCACCCAGCTTTCCGCGAAGGCCAGATCCTCGTTGGTCTTTTCGAGCAGTTTCGTGTTGGCGCCACTCCAGTCGACGCCCGTGGTTTCCGCCATGTGGACGGTTGCCTGGGTCAGGTTAGCACCGGAAAAGCGCGCCCCGGCAAACCGTCCGTGCGACAGATCGCTGTAGACCAGGCTGGCGTTGCTGAAATCGGCCTCTTCACAAGCGGCATCGCGGAATTCGGCCCGTTCGAGAATCGCGCTGCTGAAATCGGCACCCCTGGCCTGCACACCCGCAAAGCGGGCGCAGCGCAGGTCACTGCCGCCCAGCCTGGCGCGTTCCAGGTTCGCACCGCTGAAGTCGGCCGTATGACAGTTCGCACCCCGCAGCGAACTGCCGAGCAGGCTGGCCTCCTTGAGGGTGACCTGGAACAGGTTTGCCCGGTCCAGGCTTGCCAGACTGAGGTCACACCGACTCATGTCCGCATCGGGGAACTCGCAGCCGCCCAGATTCATGCCCCTGAAGTTGCATCCGGTCAGGTCACACAGCCGGAAGGAGGATTCCCGCACCTGCATCGCGGAGAAGTCGACGCCGGCCAGGCTCGTCTGCTCGACACGGGTATGCAGGAACACGGCCTTCCCGGTCGAGGCATCGTCCATCTCGCTGGAAACGATGACGGCATTCCGGAAGTTGGCACCGGACAGATCGGCCGCAACGAATGTGGCTCCTTCGATACCGGCACCGGAAAAATCCGCATTCTGCAGCCTGGCACCGGAGAAATCCGTCCCTGCCAGGTGGCAACCCCGGAAGCAGGCGCCCTGCAGGTCCGCACCGCTGAAATCACAATCCGCAAGATCCCTGTCGGACAGATCGATACCGGCCAGTTTGCAGTTCTGGAACGATGTTTCGTCAAGCCCGGCCTGGGACAACACCACACCTGTCAGGTCCGATTCGACAAAGGAGGCACCGCCCAGGTCACGGGTGGAGAAATCCAGTCCGTGCAGATCGCACCGGATGAACTGGCACTGTCGCAGGTTCCCGGGCAAGGATTGCTGTCCGGACAGGTCCACGGATTCGAAAATGACACCATCGAATACCGCGCCACCGAAGTTCACGTGATCCAGGCGGGTGCTGCGAAATTCCGTCGCCTGCAACCGTGCGCCGGAGAAATCCGTCCCGTCCAGCACGCAGCCCTCGAACACGGCTCCACGCAGGTCGCTCCTGGCCAGAGTGGCCTCGCCCACATCGCAATCCCGGAACCTCGTATCCGTACAGGCGGCCTCTTCCAGCACCGCCCCGTGCAGGTCGGTCCCTTCGAAGTCGGCCTCCGCCAGGAGCGCATGACGGAGCGATGCCTGGCGCAGCGCGGAACGGCCCATGCAGTAACCATGCACGCCGGAGTCTTCCAGCAACCCGGCAGTCGCCTCGTCCAGTTCGAGATCGGACAGCGGGACCTCGACGGGAGCGTCGGGATGTGCCGGCGCCAGACCGCAACGGAAAGAAACTCCGGCCAGATTGGCGTGATCCAGATCCGCACCGTCACAACTGCAGTTGTTGAATATGGTCCCGGACAGATCCGCCCCCTGCAGGCCGCAACGTTCCAGCACACACCGGTCCAGCACGGCGGATGACACGCTTGCACCCTTGAGGATTGCACCGGTCAGATCACAGCCGTCGAAGGCTGCATTGGACAGGGCACGTCCGGACAGCTCCATCCCGGCAAGCGGCGCACCGGAAATGTGGACGCCCTCCTGCTCCATGGCCGATGCCAGGAATGTCACCAGCTCATCGAAGGTCGTGACGACGGCCATTGCGCTTACCTGACCTTGCCGAGCTTGGTCATGTTCAGGTTGGCCTGCGCAAAGTCGGCGTTGTTGATCCCGGCATCCAGAAACTCCGCGGCATACAGATTGGCGCCCCGCAGGTTCGTGCCGTCCAGCAGCGCCTTTTCCAGGGTAGCCTCGAACAGGTTGGCGTAGGCCAGGCTGGTGTTCACCAGGCGGGCCTTCGCCAGCCTGGCATTCCTGAGATCGGCATATTCCAGTCTTGCCTCGCCGAGGTCACACGCAATCAGGTTCACGTCATGCATGTCCGCGCAGGAAAAATCCGCCTGGACACAGCGCGCACCCTCGAAATTCGCACCTTCGAGCTGGCACCAGGCGAACGAGGTGCCGGAAAAATCACACTGGTCCGAGGCTCGCGCGCCGGTCATGTCGGCTCGACTGAAGCTGCTGTGCAGGGCCGTTGCCTTGTCCAGCCTGACATCCCGCAGCAGCGCCTCCGTCATGATGACGAGATTGAGATCCGCTTCCTCGAACGAGGCCCCGCTCAGGACCGAACGGCAGAAATGGCTGCCACGCAGACTGGCCTTGCTGAAGTCCGCGCCACTGGCCTGCGCGTTGTCAAAATTCACGGACTGCGCTGCGCAGGATTCAAGGATCGCTTCTTCCAGTATGGCACCTTCCAGGTTTGCGCCGGACAGCCTTGCTCCCGTCAGGTCCGCGACCCGCAGGTTTGCACCCTGCAGATTCACCTGGGTGAGGTCGGCGCCTGCCAGACTTGCGCCACCCAGGTCCGCCGTGGCAAAACTGCACTGTCGCAGGTCCAGTCCGGACAGGTCGGCCTCACGCAGGTCGACCCCGCTGAAATCGATGCCGGCGAGGTCCAGCCCGGTCAGGTCTTCCTGCAGGAAACTGTCCCTGGCGAGGACCCGCGCCTGCACCTGGTCGCGGGTCTGCGGGTTCTCCTCGTGGCTCTCGATTCCCAGCGCAGCCAGCAGTTCCGCCTCCCTCTTCTTATCCCCGTCCGACGGTTCCGGCAGCTTGTCCGGATCCAGCCCGGCATCCCTGATTGCACGGTTTACCTCCGCCTCGGCACCAACCAGCAATGCTTCCGTGTCAGTCGTGTCGTCAGCTGCCGGCACCACGTTGCCCACGGGTTCCGGTTCTTCTTCCTCCAGTTCCTGTGCCAGCTCCGCCTTGCGCCGGTTCAGCAGCGCGTAACATTCGTCCACCTCCATGGAAGCGCCATCCAGCGCCTCGGCGGTCACCAGGATATCCTGGATATCCTCCATCTCCTCGGAATCCGTGCGTGACCAGCCACGCCAGACCAGCACCAGTTGTTCCGCGTCCATGTCGACCCAGAGGGTGTCCAGGTTCATGCGGATTTCCTGGAACGACTTGCCGATCGACGCATCGCTGGAATGCGTACGGGTGAAGCAGCGCACCCTGACACCCGGCAGGCTGGTCCGGTAGTCCGGAACTTCGGGATGCATGTTGGTAATCTGCAGTTTTTCATTGCCGGCCAGGTAGCCATCCAGCTGCAGGGACGGGGGCGCGGCGTTGAAATAGGTGGGATCAAAATCGTCGGGAAACCACGGCCATTTCTGCTCCAGCCAGCGCTTGTTATAGGTACCCAGCTTCTGCCCGCGAAACTGCCAGCCGGCGTTGAGAGGTCCGAACCCCGCAGGCGGGGGCTTGTGATCCGGGTGCGTGATCCGCAGTGCCGGGTCCTCGATATTGGGCAGCGGCCAGGCCGTGGTCCCGTCTGCCTGGTCCCGCTTGCCGAAACCCTTCCCCACCGGGTTCTGCTCGAAGCCGGTGCCTCCAAAACTGTTCTCGTATCGCAGCTCCAGGCGCGTGAAGGGAACCGGCGGCGTCACGCCGGTCATCCCGGCCCTGCGTTGCCACATCCGGTCACCCGTGACAACCAGGTCCCTGGCCCGCTCATTGACGGCAAAGCGTACCGGACAGGAGGTCACCGGGGTCGCGGCGGGCGCGTGCACGTGACCGACCATGCAAAGGTCCGCACGCCGCTTGAAATACACGAAATCGGACGGGTAGCGGATATTGCCCGTCTGGTCCTCGTCATCGGGATAATATTCGTCGCCAGTCGGATAGGGCTGGTCCTCAGCCTGCCGGGAGAGCGCCCCGGGAACCAGCCGGAAACAGCCCTTGACGACATAGGTTGCGCTGTAGCCGGGGAATCCCAACCTGCCGCTGAAAACGGCAAACTGGAAATCCGTGCAATTGATTATCTCCAAACCCGAACTCCCGGCAGTTTCCTGTTCGCCAGAACGGCCGCGGATACCGTACTACCTGTACCGTACCCTGCACTAGCCAATTTTTATGGTTTGTCCGTTGATCGTGGCCTCGCCTTGCGACTTGATCTTCAGGCCACCGGAACCGGCGCGCATTTTTATACCCCCGCTTTTCGCGGTAATGCTCACCTCGCTGTCACCCGACAAACCCATCTTCGTCTTGGTCTGGGCAACGATATCGGCATCTTTCCTGATATTGATCATGGAGTCGCCGGACTCCAGCAGCATCTCGTCCGGCATCATGTTGAGTCTGGTGGTATTGTCGACGCTTTGATGGATGAAGTTCTTCGCCTTGACATCCATGTGCTTGTCGAGAATATGTTCCACGATCTTGTCCTTGAACACCTTCTTATCCTTGTTTGACGATATGTCCAACGCCATCGAGAAGGATGTCTTCATGCCGACGAACGTATCGAGTGTGGTGGCCAGCTGCGAGGAGTGCTTCGCCCCGACAAATATCTCGCTGGTGAAGTCCAGCACCTTTGCCTCGAAACTGCCGGTAACGTGCTTGTGCTCTTTCCCGTTGACCCAGGTCTTCTTGTCGCTATCCGTCGAAAAGACCAGGCTCTTTCCAAAGATGCAGTAGGACTCGTGGGTGGGCGAGCGCATCATGATCGTGCCGGCCTGGGCATCCATGATGATCTCGTTTCCGTAATGATCCCGGATCTGGATGCCCTCGTCGTTGTTCATCAGGATCTCGTTGCCGGCTGGCTGGGTGATGTGGATGATCGGGACGCTCGCACCGTCCAGGTTGATCTTGTTCTCGACGTGGTCGGTGATGACGCTGTTATCGATCGTGCCGGACCAGAGCTTGTCCGGCAGGTTGTCGGCATTGTAGACACGGCCGGTGATGAGCGGCTGGTCCGGGTCCCCCTCGAGGAAACTGATGATCACCTCGTGGCCGATGTGCGGCGGGAAATAACTCCCCCAGCCGGAACCGGCCGAGTTCTGCGCCACGCGCACCCAGCAGGCATTGCCCCCGGAATCCTGTCCCTCCCGGTCCCAGAAGAACTGCACCCTGACCCGGCCGTAACCATCCGGGTCCGGCCCGGCATCGATGACGACCGCGGTCTGCGGCCCCTGGACGACCGGTTTCGGGGTCACCCGGGACGGCCGGTACGGCGTCTTGCCGTCGATCACCGTGAATTGACACTCGAAGCCCGCGTCACCGCCCGCCTGGAGCGATTGCGCGATATCGTAGGCCGTCTGGATGACCAGGTATTCCTTGTTCTGATCCTTGCGCGGGTACTTCTCGAGCTTGAACAGGCCACCGGCGGCCATGGTACTCAGGTCGGTCACACCTTCCGCCTGGGTATGCCGGACGTGCAGTTCCTGGATGCGGATGTCGGCATACTCGCCCTTCGTACCCTCGAACCGTCCCGCGTACTCACCGGGATAGTCATAGATCTCGTATTCCGACCCGGCGTGATTTTCCTGTTTCTGCTCGCGGACCCGGAGCACGGCCTTGGGGCGCTTGTAGTCATAGTCGTTGGATGCGAAGGCGCCCGGCTGCACTTCGGCGTGCACCGACCAGTGGGTGACGTCTCCCCGGACGCCGGACTCCTTCGTGTAATAGATCAACGCCTCTTCCCGGATCTTCTTGTGGGCACTGCCGGAATCCGCCAGCACCAGGGTATGCTTGCCATCCTCGTGCTTGAAATAGTAATAGATCCCTTCCTCTTCCATGAGCCGGCTGATGAAGTTGAAGTCGGTTTCCCGGTATTGCACGCAGTATGACCAGGGTTTGTGGGATTCATTCAGCTTGTCTTCCACGTCGGGGAAGCCGCGTTCACTCAAAATCGCCTTGATGATGTCCGGCACGGATTCATCCTGGAAAATGCGGCAGTCCGAAGTACGCGTGAGGAACCATAGCCAGGGCCGCAGGGTAAGCCGGTACGCCGCCCCCTCCGTCGGGAGCTGATCGCCGAGGCTGAAGGAGCTGACGATACCGTTGAAATACCGCATCTCCCCACCACCGGTATCGAAGTGGAGCGTCACGTTCTGGCCGAGAATGTCGTCGATGTGGAGTTCCGGGTTCTCACATGTCACATCGAGATCGAACTGGAACAGTCTTCCCAGTCCCTCATGGCCCTTCATCTGCGAGACAAGCAACTTGTCCTTGAGTGGCGTTTTCAGATCGAGGGCATACTTGGCGGCGCTCATGGCATGTTCCTTTCCTGGAGATCAGGACGAAGCGTTCATTATTACTATTCAAGCATATTCTCAATGCATTCTTGTTCCCGGCGCACGGGCGTGCAAACGCACGCCCCGCCCGGGATAATTCTTTGATGATTATAGGCTAACAGGCCGGATAATGAAGCAGTATTCTCCTCGCAACCCGGCGTGTGCACGCCCCGGCGGGGAAACATTCCCGGTCCCCGTTGAACGCGCTGCCCGCTGCCCGTAGCGGATCGTGGGCGCCGGCACGTAAGCCCGCGGCCTGTTCCGGATCAGCCGAAGTCATAGGCAAACTGGCCGTCACGCACCGTGACATGGACGCTGGCGGGCAGGTTGCCCTCCATCATCCTGGTCAGGAATTCCTGGCTGATTTCCGGCAGGACCGTGTTGGTCAGAATTGAATCGATCATGCGGCCACCGCTTTCCAGCTCGGTGCAACGTTCGGCGATCAGCCGGATCACGTCGTCATCGTAGCTGAACGGGATACCGTGGTTCACCCGGATACGCTGCTCGATCCGGCCCAGTTGCAGGCGGGCAATCGCCGCAATCATCTCGTCACTGAGCGGATAGTACGGGATCACCACGAGGCGCCCCAGCAGGGCCGGCGGGAAGACCTTCAGCAGCGGCTCGCGCAATGCCTTGGAGATACCCTCCGGGTCCGGCATCAGCTCGGGGTCCTTGCACAGGTTGGTGATCAGGTCGGTACCGGCGTTCGTCGTCAACAGGATCAGGGTATTCTTGAAATCGATCACGCGCCCTTCGCCGTCTTCCATCCAGCCCTTGTCGAAGACCTGGAAGAAGATCTCGTGCACGTCCGGATGTGCCTTCTCGACTTCGTCCAGCAGGACCACGCTGTAGGGCCGGCGCCGCACCGCCTCGGTCAGCACCCCGCCCTCGCCGTATCCCACGTACCCCGGCGGCGCACCCTTGAGCGTCGAAACGGTGTGTGCTTCCTGGTATTCGCTCATGTTGATGGTGATGACATTCTGCTCACCGCCATAGAGCGACTCGGCGAGCGCCAGCGCGGTTTCCGTCTTGCCGACGCCGGAGGTGCCCGCCAGCATGAACACGCCGATCGGCTTGTTCGGGTTATCGAGACTGGCACGCGAGGTCTGTATGCGCTTCGCAATCATTTCCAGCGCGTGGCGCTGGCCGATGATGCGCTGTTCCAGCGCGTCCGCCAGGTGCAGGATCGTCTCGACCTCGTTCTTGACCATGCGCCCGACCGGGATACCGGTCCAGTCCTGCACGACCGAGGCTACGGCCTGGTGATCCACGGTCGGCAGGATCAACGGCGACTCTCCCTGCAATGCATGCAGCTTCGTCTGCAGTTCCTGCAGGCGGGAAAGCAGCGCGGCACGGTCACTGTCGGGGAGCGCGTTTCCATCCCCCTTCCCGGGGTTCGCGGTCTCGACCGCGACCGTTTCGGCGGTCTTGTCGGCGACCTGCTCCAGTGTGCTGCCCGTGCCTTCGACCGTGCCGGTGATGCCACGCAGTTTGCCGCGGATATCCAGCAACTCGTCGACCAGCGTCTTTTCCGCATTCCAGCGTCCTTCCAGCTCTGCCAGCCGTTCCCGTGCATCGGCCATCTTGCTGTCGACATCGGCCTCGCGGGCACCGATATCGACACCGACCGCCGCTTCGCGGTCGATGATCTTGCGTTCGGTCTCCAGGGCCTCGATCCGGCGGCGGCAATCCTCGACCTCGGCCGGTACCGAGTGCAGGCTGATGGCCACCCGGGCGCAGGCCGTATCCAGCAGGCTGACGGACTTGTCCGGCAGCTGGCGCGCCGGGATGTAGCGGTGCGACAGCTTCACGGAGGCCTCCAGCGCTTCATCGAGCAGCTGTACCTTGTGATGTTTTTCCATCGTGCTGGCCACGCCCCGCATCATCAGGATCGCCTTGTCCTCGGATGGTTCGGATACCTGCACCACCTGGAAACGGCGCGTCAGCGCCGGGTCCTTTTCGATGTGTTTCTTGTACTCGGCCCAGGTGGTCGCCGCCACGGTGCGCAGCGTACCGCGTGCCAGCGCCGGTTTGAGCAGGTTGGCCGCATCGCCGGTGCCGGCCGCGCCGCCGGCACCGACCAGCGTGTGTGCCTCGTCGATGAACATGATGATCGGTTTCTCGGAAGACTGGACCTCCTCGATCACCTGCTTCAGGCGGTTCTCGAACTCGCCCTTCATGCTCGCACCGGCCTGCAGCAGGCCGACGTCCAGGGAGCGCAGCGTGACGTCGCGCAGCGGCGGCGGTACCTCGCCGGCCACGATGCGCTGCGCAAATCCCTCCACCACCGCGGTCTTGCCGACACCCGCCTCGCCGGTCAGGATCGGGTTGTTCTGGCGCCGGCGCATCAGGATATCGACGATCTGCCGGATCTCTTCGTCCCGCCCGACGATGGGGTCCATCTTGCCGGAGCGCGCTTCCTCGGTCAGGTCCACCGTGAACCGCCGCAACGCCTCCTGCTTGCCCATCTGGGCCGGTGGCATGGCACCGCTGGCCTCCCCCGGAACGGCACCGCCACCGGCCTGGAAGCCGTCCGTCGCGGCCAGGCCTTCCTCGGGCGAGCCCGCCACCACTTCACTGAAACGGTCCGACAGGGTGTCGTACTTGATCTTGTCGAACTCCCTGGAAATGGCCAGCAGCTCGTTGCGCAGGCTGCGGGTATGGACGATCGCGACGACGAGGTGGCCGGTGCGCACCTGGGATTCGCCGAACAGCAGGCTGCCGTAGACCCAGCCACGCTCGACCGCCTCTTCGACGTGGGCGGACAGGTCGGAGATCGTGGTGGAACCACGCGGCAGGCTGTCCAGCGCTTCGGTCATGTCGCGGATCAGCGTCGACGGATTGATGTTGAACTGCTTGACGATGTGGTGCAGGTCGGAATCCTGCAGCTGCAGGATCTGGTGCAGCCAGTGCACCAGCTCCACGTACGGATTGCCCCGCATCTTGCAGAACACGGTGGCACCCTCGATCGCCTTGTAGGCGACCCTGTTCAGCTTGCCAAACAGCGCAGTACGGCTGATCTCAGACATGTCTGTCTCCTGTTATCTTTCTGTGTTCAATCAAATCAGTTCCTGCATCGGGTCCAGGTACAACTGGTCCGGATCGTGGTCGGGCAGCCGGCCGGATACCCAGCTCGTCCAGCCCAGCTGCCCGAACTGGCCCAGTACCGTGGGCTTCACCTGTTCCCGCTTCAGGATCAGATGCACGTCCCAGTTGTATTCGTCGCAGGTATAGTTTCTGACGATCGCGATCAGCCGGATCAGGCTGCTGCCGCCCGGCAGCAGCCGCCGGTAGTCGTCCATATCGAGCGGGCCGAACGTCAGCCGGAATTTGTGCTGGCATTCCCACACGCGCGCCCCCAGCGTCGAGGTCTGGCCCAGCGCACCGGTCGCCGGCGACTGGCCCAGGCGCATCTGCAGCCTGCGTGGCATGTCGAGCCATTCACCGACGAACTGGG
>Ga0315556_1002218_pt1 | contig 11183 bp, 10 predicted proteins | sample SalMarSW160310MG_FD_202112 | JGI IMG/M metagenome (GOLD analysis project Ga0315556, IMG submission 202112) | Salt marsh sediment microbial communities from the Plum Island Ecosystem LTER, Massachusetts, United States - Salt Marsh Sediment SW1603-10 ...
AATAAAGGAATTTAAACTACCATAATATGCTAGTTTTATACTTATCAGAACCAACTTTTATTACTCAGTGCACAACCTCGGGATATATTTTCGGAAATTTTTTTATTACAGCCCTTGCAATTACTTCCGCCGATTCCCGGTAGCTGAGAAGATGAGTGTTCAGTATAAGATGATAGTTAACAGGATTATCGATTTCCTTATAAAAATATGATTTCAGGTAATTCTTTCGAGCCTGCTCCTCTCTTTTAATATATTCATCGGCCTGTTTGAAAGATAAATCGAAATATTCCTGCACGTGTTTTATCCTGGCTTCCAGTGGCGCTACCAGTCTAACATGAAAAACATTTTTTAGCTTTGCGGTAATGACGTTTGCACCCCTTCCGACAAGTATAACATTTCCTATTTCAGCGAGCTTCAAAATAGTTTTTGAAGTTTTTTGTACAAGTGTCCAGTTGGATTCATTAAACCAGAAAAAATCCTTGATAAGAGTATCAACGTTTGAGTACTTGTCCTCTATTCTGAGGCCTGCAAACATTTCCGGAAGATTATAATCGGCAAGTACTTTTTCTATAAGGTTTTTATCGAAATATGTCCACTCACATTTTGCAGAGTGCTGATTCATTATCTCTGTAAAGTTTTCGCCGACCATTGTTGCCCCTGCTCCTGTCTGACGAGAAATTGTTACTGTCGGGAAATATCCTTTTATTTTCAGATGTCGGTTAAATTCATCGTTGTGAGTAGAATGGCATTCTATATATCTTCTGCATTTTTCGTAAGCGCCAAGTGTTTTCATAATTCCCCCCGCAGTTAATCTGGTAAAATATAATTTTTATTAATCCAAATAGATATGTCAAAAAAGAGAATTGTTGAATTTTTAAACGCTGAAATATCCTCTTATTTTTTCGGAAAGCAGGCCGTTTGTTTTAGTGTTTACAAATTCATTTTTATTCGGCAGATAATTGTAATCTTTTTCCCAATCTGAGATATTTTCTGTGATTTCATTTACTGCGTTGCAAATGAAAATAATCTCTTCATTTGTCATTGTGGGGTGAATTGACATTCTTATCCAGCCGGGCTTCTCGGAAAGATCGCCGTGATTTATTTTTTCGGTTATATGTTGTGATTGTTTGTGGGTAACGTGAAGCAAATAATGACCATATGTACCTGCGCAGGAACACCCGCCCCGCATTTGTATTCCATAACGGTCATTTAATAACTTTACTATAAGATTATAATGAATGTTTTCAATATAAAATGAAATTGCTCCAAGCCTGTGTTCAATATTTCCGGCTAGAATGTGAAGGCCCTTTATTTTTTTCAATCCCTCAAAGGTCATCTTCACGAGTTCTTCTTCGCGGGCCCTTATATTTTCAACACCCATCTGTTCTTTTAGTTTTATGCAGAGTGCTGCCTTGATGGTCTGAAGAAATCCCGGTGTACCGCCATCCTCTCGCGCTTCAATGTTTGAAACAAATTTGTGTTGGCCCCATGGATTTGTCCAATCAACAGTGCCTCCGCCAGGATTATCGGGAACCATATTTTTGTAAAGCTTTGAATCAAAAATTAATACTCCGGGTGTTCCTGGCCCACCCAAAAATTTATGAGGTGAGAAAAATATTGCATCAAGCTTTTCCATTGTATCTGAGGGATGCATATTAATTTTTGCGTAGGGTGCAGAACAGGCGAAATCAATAAAACAAAATCCTCCATGCTCGTGAACCATCTTTGCCATTTTGTGGTAAGGCGTTTCTATTCCTGTAACGTTTGAACATGCTGTAAAAGCGCCGATCTTTAATTGTCTGTTTTCATATTTATTTAGTAATCTTTCAAGGTCGTCAAGATCTATAAGCCCTTCCTTTGTGGGTTTGATAACAATAACTTCCGCAATTGTTTCTAGCCACGAAGTGTGATTGGAATGGTGTTCCATGTGAGTAACAAAAACAACGGGGCGTAATTTTCCTTCCAGCTTAACAAAAGAACGTAATTGTTCCGGTACCTTTAATCCGAGAATCCGCTGCCATTTATTAATCATTGCAGTCATTCCGGAACCCGCTGTAATTATTGCGTCATCTTTTGACGCGTTAACGTGATCTTTAATAATTTTATGAGCTTCATGGTAGGAGAGTGTCATCTGTGTACCTGTCTCACTCGATTCTGAATGAGTGTTACCGACAAGTGGTCCGAACAAATTGCAAATTTTTTCTTCAATTGGTTCGTATAATCTTCCGCTGGCTATCCAGTCAGCATAAATTATCTTTTGTTCACCGTAAGGAGAAATAAATGTTGCGTCGTGACCAACAGTTTTTGTTCGGAATTTTTCAAAATATTTTTTAAGATCGCCCATCCGTGCTCCAAATGGAAAAACAAAATGTGCATCAAATATAATGATTTTGGAAATGCTTTTCAGCGCTGTATTTATAACAAAATTAAGCCTACTGACTATTACAGGACGCTTAGACTGTTTTATTTTAACTTGGCTCTTTTTTTTCTATTTTTAACCAATCAATTAATAAAACCCCATCTTTATGAAATATTTAATCGGTATTGACGGCGGCGGAACAGGTTCATCCTGTGTAATTACCGATTCGGACGGAAAAGTATTATTTCATTGCAAAGGGGGCCCCACCAATTTTCTAAGATATGACATAGGGGAGGTTTGTAAAACTACATATTCATTAATCAATGAATGTAGAAAAATCCAAAATATTTCGTTTAAAGATATCGGGGGCGTTGTAATTGGTACAGCTGGAGCAGGAAGAAAAAAAGACGCGCTCTTTCTCAAAAAATATTTCAGGAAATATCTCAGATCAAAAAAGATATCCATAAAATCGATTGAAGTAGTTGATGATGGAATTATTGCGCTTGAAGGAGCTTTCTCAGGAGGGCCCGGCTGCATAATTATTTCAGGGACAGGTTCAATAATCTACGGGAAGAATCAGAAAGGAAAATATTTCAGACTGGGTGGGTACGGAAATAAAATTGGCGACGAGGGAAGTGGATACTCAATTGGTAGACAAGGTTTAAATGCAGTTGCAAAAAGTTTTGATGACAGAGGTAAAAAAACTATTCTGACTGGTTATTTAAAAAGAAATTATAAAATTGATACCGGCCAGGATTTGATCGATAAAATTTATCGTGGAAATTTTGATATTGCATCCTTTGCTCCTTTTGTAATTAAAGCAGCGATGAGAAAAGATAAAATTTCAAAAAATATTTTAAACAATGAAGCAAATGAGCTTTTGCTGCATATAGAAGCCATGATAAAATTACTTAATAATAAAATTAATGTAGCTTTACTTGGTTCTCTGATTTCAAATAAGAATTTTTATTCTGAATTGTTAAAGAAAAAGATAATCAAAGAGCTGACAGGTATTAAAATTGTTAAACCGGAAAACTCTCCTGAAATCGGTGCGGCTTTAGTTGCCCGGCAACTTATTAAAAAATGACCTGCTTATATTTTTATGATTTATAAAGAATGAGAACCAATTAAATGACAGGCAAACACATATCCGCACGCAATTCCTGGAGCTGGGTCCCGTCTTTATATTTAGCGGAAGGGCTTCCTTACATAATTGTAATGTCGGTTTCAGTCATTATGTACAAGAGGCTGGGCCTTTCAAATACTGACATTGCATTGTATACGAGCTGGCTTTATTTGCCGTGGGTGATAAAACCGCTCTGGAGCCCGGTTGTTGATATACTGAAGACCAAGCGCCTGTGGATAATCTTAATGCAGTCATTAATCGGTATCGCATTTGCAGGAATTGCATTTACAATTCCGACATCAAATTTTGTACAGTACACTCTTGCATTTTTTTGGTTGATGGCATTCAGTTCTGCAACACATGATATAGCTGCTGATGGATTTTATATGCTTGCTCTTTCTGAACACGACCAGTCTTTTTTCGTTGGAATCCGTTCAACATTTTATCGTGCTGCTATGCTGACCGGAAACGGGTTGCTGGTAATACTGGCAGGCTATTTTGAAAACTCACTCGGGAATATCGCTTATGCCTGGACTATCTGTTTTTTTATTCTCGCTGCCTTATTCGCAATCTTTTCAATTTACCACCTTTTTATTTTTCCCTATCCTGCAAAAGATAAACCAGTAGTTAGCGATAACAATAGGAGTTTCATAAAAAATTATTTCAGTACTTTTATAATATTTTTCAAAAAGAATAAAATTGTTATTGTTCTCGCATATATTTTGTTTTACAGACTAGGAGAGGCACAGCTTGCAAAAATTGCTCCTCTGTTTCTGCTTGATTCAAAAGCAGTAGGAGGGCTGGCACTAGCAACTGAACAGGTGGGATTTATTTACGGAACTATTGGTGTTATATTCCTGGTGATTGGAGGAATTGCGGGTGGGATAGTTGCCTCAAAGAACGGATTGAAATACTGGATCTGGTGGATGGTAGCTGCAATTAATATCCCTGATCTTGTCTATGTATTCCTTTCCTATACTCAGACATCAAATTTGTATTTAGTTAATGCTGCGGTTGCACTCGAACAATTCGGGTATGGATTTGGTTTTACGGCCTTTTTGCTATTCCTGATATTTGTTTCAGAAGGTGAGCACAAAACTTCTCATTATGCAATTGCTACCGGTATTATGGCACTCGGAATGATGATACCCGGAATGATAAGTGGATGGATGCAGGAAAAGATTGGCTACCAGCATTTTTTCATATGGGTTTGTCTTTCAACCATACCGGCTTTTATTTTAACAAAGTATATTCCGCTTAATTCTGAATTTGGTAAAAAAAAGGAAGTCGCCTGAAATGTTGAAAACTAAAAAATCGTACCTGTTTCTAATTTTATTTCCAATGCTGATTGCATGCGCGGAACAAAACGGAGGTAATAAAAAAGAAGATGGGAAATGCGACTTTTCAAATGTTGAAAAGATTGTAAATAATGCAATAAAAGATTCAGCTTTCCCGGGGGCCGTTGTACTGGTTGAAAAAGACGGTAAGATAATTTTCGAACAAGCGTTCGGACATTTTACATATGATAAAAATTCAAGCCCTGTGAAGTTCAACACTTTGTTTGATCTCGCATCACTTACAAAAGTAATTTCAACAACCAATTGTACTATGATTTGCATCGACAGGGGATTATTCAAACTTGATGATAAAGTTTCAAAGTATATACCTGAATTTGCAAAAAACGGGAAAGAGAATATTAAAATAAGAAACTTACTGTTGCATAACAGTGGACTTCCGGCGTTCAAGCAGTATTACAAAATGTACAATAATCCCAAAGATGTTTTAGATGATATTTTTGCCACTAAACTTATTTATCCAACAGGTACAAAAACTGTTTATTCTGATCTTGGAATAATTACTCTCGGTAAAATTATTGAACGAGTTACTGGTATGGAACTAAATAAATTTGCACAGAAAGAAATTTTTGACCCTCTTGGGATGGAAAATACAATGTACAACCCTCCCGATTCTCTAAAGAAAAAGTGTGCACCTACAGAGCTGGATAATTACTGGCGGCATAAGCAAATACAGGGAGAAGTACACGATGAAAATGCATCTATGCTCGGTGGAGTGGCAGGGCACGCCGGACTTTTTTCCACGGCAGAAGATATTTCAAAAGTATTGCAGATGCTTTTGCAGAAAGGAAATTATAACGGCAGGCAGTTAATCAAACAGAAAACGGTTTCATTATTTACAAAACGGCAATCGGAAGTAAGTACCAGAGGGCTTGGCTGGGATACAAAATCACGGAAGGGCTCTTCAGCAGGTGATTTATTCAGTGCGGATTCCTACGGGCATACCGGATTTACCGGAACTTCTGTCTGGACAGATCCTGAAAGAAAACTATTTGTAGTCTTTCTAACAAACAGGGTTTACCCAACGAGAGCTAACCATAAGTTATACAAGGTTCGTCCTGCTCTTCATAATGCTGTGATAAGAGCTATAGAGAACAAATAAAATATTAATCAGTTTTATCAATTCAATATTAGCTAATGTTTAAAGAATTTTCCACAAAAAATTTCCTTTTCAGCTTTTCCCTGCTGATTCTATTCTCATTTTTTCCTTCAGTGTTAAATAATGGAATTGACGATATAGAATTACAATCAAAGGAGGAAATTAAATATCCTTCTGTATTCCCGTTGACCAATGAGGACGAGGATTGGATTGAAAGTAATCTTGCTAAGATGACAACCAGGGAAAAGTGTGCACAAATGATTGTGCCGTGGGTTTTTGGAAAGGATTATTCAAATGATTCACTTGGTCTTGCAAGGATGACACACTTTGTAAAAGACCTTAAAGTAGGTGGATTACTTTTTTCGAGCGGAGATGTATTTAACGAAGCGATTGATATAAATAAGATGCAGAAGATCGCGGACATTCCGCTGTTGATTTCGGCTGATTTTGAATCCGGTTTGGGAATGAGGTTATCGGATGGGACAGGCTTTCCATACAATATGGGTGTCGCAGCAACAGGTGATCCGGAATTTGCATTTGAAATGGCAAAAGTCATATCAGCTGAAAGCAGGGCTATTGGGGTGTTCCAAAATTACGCCCCCGTAGCGGATATTAATAATAATGCCGATAATCCTGTTATCGGTATACGCGCGTATTCAGAGGATAAAAATATTGTGGCAAAATATGCCGGTGAATTTATAAGAGGATCCCGGCAGATTGGTATTATAACGACAGCAAAACATTTCCCCGGTCACGGAAATACTAAAATTGATTCACACATTGATCTACCGGTAATTGAAGGGGACAGCACGTATTTGTTTAATAATGAAATTTATCCTTTTAAACGAGCAATTAATAATGATGTGCAATCTATTATGGTAGGTCATCTCGTCGTTCCCGCCCTGGAAGATAATGATAGTCTGCCCGCAACTCTTTCCTATAAAATTGTTACTGACTTATTGAAACAAAAACTCGGATTTGACGGGCTTATTATAACCGATGCAATGAATATGCAGGCACTTACAAAATATTTCCCGGAGGATACTGCGGCTGTAATGGCGGTTAAAGCTGGTAATGATATTTTAATAATGCCGCCGCATGTAGAAACCACGATAAATGCGTTGGTAGATGCTGTTCAATCGGGTGAGATTGATATACAAAGGATTAATGAGAGTGTAAGAAAAATTCTTGCTGCTAAAAGATGGCTTCAACTTCAAAACAATAAAATTTCCAATATTGATGATATCTGGGAAAAGATTGCTACCAAATCGAGTCTGGCACTTGCTTCAAAAATTGCTGATAAATCTATAACGCTTGTAAAAAATACGAGAAGGGTAATTCCTATAAAGTCGGGGAGATTTGAAAAAGTCCTGTCTGTAGCATTCTCTTCTGGAATAGATGAAGACTCAACGCTGGCTTTTCAGGAAGGGATAAAAGAAAATTTTAAGAAAACCAAAATTTATATGCTTAATAAAAAAAGCAAAACCAGGGAATATGACAGAATATTAAGAGACGCGAGGAAATCAAAACTTATACTTGTACCATATTATATGCGCCCTCCTTCCGATGAGGATTCACAAAAATTATTCATAAAATTTAAAAAAGTAATTGACAAATTATTGGTTTCAAGGGCACCTGTTGTATTAATAAGTTTTGGTGATCCTTATTTATTATCAAGATATTCAAATGCTAAAACTTATTTATCAGCTTTCAGCGATGCACCTGTATCTCAAAAATCTATGTTAAAAGCTTTGTTTGGTAAAATTGATATTTCAGGCGAGTTGCCTATATCAATTCCGAACACTCTGTACAGAAGAGGATACGGAATAAAGCTTAATAAATTGGACCGGACCGGGGAAAGCTTTTAATCATAAATCAGGAATTTGATCCTGTAAAATTTCAGGATATTCTCAAAAATTGGGTTTCCTGAGGACATAGCCCGCAGTAACGAGTTAACTAATTTACAGATACAGTGAAAATTGCAAATCTACTAGTTTAAACCAAAACACCTAATTCTGTAGCTTTCATAATATAACTAGGCTCGGAATAATTGTATCACAATAAAACATTTCCAAGCAGTTTATCTCGAAATATACGCCCTTCCCGTATACATTCAGAATATTATTAAAATTCGTATAGCCCAAATTGTAGCTTTTTTGTCTGAAATCGGTTCTTTTAACCGCCTATTTTGCCGTTAATCGGTAAAAATGTCTTTGGTATAGATCTTGATCTTGTGCGGAAAAGAACATTGAGGTAACATATGAAAACTGCTAATACCAATACCTGCAACAAAAATGAAGCTAGAACAGAGTATTTACATTTAAAATCAAATGGTAAGGTCATGAATACAGGAATTAAAAGAAGCAGGAGATTCAGCGGTAATATTACCAGTACTGAAAATCAATCCAGAATTATTCCCTTAAAGCAAAATGATGATAAATTAGATTTTGAAAAAAGACGTGAAAGTAGAAATGGTAATAATGTTTCTAAATTAGAGTATGATGACAGAATTTTTGTCACTGTGAATTCCACGTCTAGATTTATCAAAGTATCAAACATTCAATGTATTACTGCAGAAAAGGACTACACATACATTTGTACAGCAGACGATAAAAAACTGCTGGTATTGCGTTCTATGATTGAATGGGAATCAAGACTACCAGGTAAATATTTTGCCAGAATTCACCGTTCCACTATTGTTAACCTGGACTATATTGAAAAAGTTGAAAAGTGGTTTAATTACGCATACAACGTTTATATTACTGGCTGGGATGAACCATTTCAGATGAGCAGAAGGTATGCTTCAAAAATTAAAGAAAGATTCAGATAATTATTATAAGACAGTTATAGAAACTAACTGGTAAATTAACACTCTTTTTTGTAATCTTTACACATAAATTTTATACATAAATCGTATGTGTAAAGATGCACTTTAATTTCAGTAATATTTTTATCTCCATTTCCCTAACATTTTTAATGTTTATTTCATTTTCCTGTGATAATAGTTCGAACCTTGTCTCGCGGGAATCCACCGGTCCAGTAGCAGGGGAGACACTATTATTTTGTAATGGTAAAGTAACACCCTTCATTGAAACTGTAAAAAACGGACCTCCTGTTAATGTCGGTATAGCTTTTCAGGGGGATATAAAAGGCGGTATTGAATCAACGAACAGTATATTACTTTATCTCAAATTTACTCCCACAAATAACAATTCAATTTATGATCACGTTACATTAAGATGGAATCCATACGGTACTGTAAAAACGGGTGGATTTTCTTCTTCATATATCGCGGTTGATTTTAATCTGATTAACGAAAACGAACAAAATACAATTGTAGAAGGAGACTCAGCTAAAAATTATAAGCAGCCGGCTCCTGAAAAAATACCTTCAGAGTATAAACTATTAAAAAATAGTGCGACCGATAATTTCGGTGTTTTGTTTTATGATTCCACATCCAGTGACATTATAAATGGTAAGTTATCCAAAGAATTAACATATGGATTCTTTGATGGGGAAATAGTTTCACACGAAGTAGTTTTTACTTTCGATTATCTAAAGTTGGTCTCAAAATCTGTAGGTGAAATCAAGCAGCCTGCGATTTATCCAAAAGCAGGATATTATCCGGCTAAATATGTAATCTCCTATGAACCAACAAAAGATACATTTACAATTACATTAACTGATTTTATAAAACATTAGGTCTAATTTAAATAGGGAGAATTTATGTCTTTGAAAAAATCTCACGATAAAATGATTGCCGGTGTGTGCGGTGGAATTGCAGAGTGGCAGCAATGGGATCCAACAGTTGTAAGAATTGGTTATGTCCTTCTTTCAATTCTCAGCGCGGGATTTCCGGGAATACTCGTTTATATAATTTTAATGCTGATTATGCCTCCGGCAGATTCTAAATAAAAAATAGTGAGGAAAATAAAATGAATTTTATGCCATTTATTATTTCTGTTATACTATTTATTTATTCGCCGGGATGTAATCCGAATAACAGCCAGGAAGGTGCTGCTGATAATATGGGAATTACATTCCCTTCGGGTTTTCATATCGGTATCTTTGCGGATAATATTGACGGCGCACGCGCAATGACAATAAGTCCCAACGGAACCTTGTTCGTTGGTTCAATGGGGGAGGGAAAGGTTTACGCTGTCATGGACACAAATAGAGACTACAATGCCGATGAAATAATTACGATCGCTTCCGGTTTAAATTCTCCTAACGGAGTAGCATTCAGGAATGGCTCTCTTTATGTAGCAGAAATTAACCGGGTTTTAAGATTTGATAATATTGAAGCTAATCTGTACAACGCGCCTCAGCCGGTTATTATTAATAATAATTTCCCTTCTGATGCTCATCACGGATGGAAATTTATAAGATTTGGCCCTGACGGCAAATTATACGTTCCTGTTGGTGCACCCTGTAACATTTGTGAAAGACCTGATCCATATGAATCAATAACAAGAATGAATCCAGACGGTTCAGGATTTGAAATTTATGCACGTGGTATAAGGAACACAGTTGGTTTCGATTGGGATCCCCGGACAAATGAATTATGGTTTACGGATAACGGAAGGGATATGCTTGGAGATGATATCCCGCCGGATGAATTGAATCACGCACCAAGAAAAGGAATGAATTTTGGCTTCCCGTATTTTTACGGAAAGAATATTCCTAATCCTGAATTCGCAAATGCCGGAAAAGATCCATCAAATTATACGCCTACTGCGCAGGATCTTGGTCCTCACGTAGCTTCACTCGGAATGAGATTTTACACGGGCAGTATGTTTCCCGCAGAATATAAAAATCAAATTTTTATTGCCGAGCACGGAAGCTGGAACAGGAGTCAGAAAATCGGATACAGAATTACTCTGGTTAAACTTGAAAATAATGAACCGGTAAGTTATTCGGTTTTTGCAGAAGGCTGGCTGAAAGGAGAATCTGTTTCAGGCAGACCTGTTGATTTGCAGATTATGTCGGATGGCTCTATGCTTGTCTCCGATGATTATGGCGGCAGGATTTACAGGATTAGTTACTCAAAATAAGTTTTCTGAATGTGTCCTGATTTCATAACGAGTCATCCCGAATTTATTTCGGGATTAGGTAAACTTTTTACGATTCTGAAACAGGTTCAGAATGACAAAATAATTTGATGTCCATTATAATGAAACCAGGACACGATTCATCAATAACTCATATTAGTAAGTTTCACCTTTCCTCTGAATATCCAGTAAA
>Ga0315556_1002219_pt1 | contig 11181 bp, 7 predicted proteins | sample SalMarSW160310MG_FD_202112 | JGI IMG/M metagenome (GOLD analysis project Ga0315556, IMG submission 202112) | Salt marsh sediment microbial communities from the Plum Island Ecosystem LTER, Massachusetts, United States - Salt Marsh Sediment SW1603-10 ...
AATCCAGGGAGTATCAGCACAAGCAACATAACCATACAACCCATCCATCTTTTCATCCTTATCCTCCTTCCCCTAACAATTTTCAATCAGGGTCCGGGCAAAAAAAATCCCCGGACCGACTTTAATCGATCCGGGGATGTCCCATTTTTATCCTCAAGATCCGGCTAACCTTCGGTCCGCGAAGGTTTCGATGCCTTTTGTTCGGACAGGTCTTCTGACTTCCCCGCCCTTTCAGCGGCCTTCCCATTCAGAATAGAAAAGTGGCGCACATGGCCGAAAGGGTTCCTTTTTCGTAAGGTTCAATAAACCCGGAAAAAGGCGAGGTTACAGCGGCGGGCCCGTCCCCGATTTTAACGGGGTTCCCTATTAAGCTCAAAACGAGCGTCCGAATAATCGCTTCCATAAAGAAAAAAAGGACTGAATGTCAAGGAAAAAAATTAAAAAGTTAATTTTAAACGTTTCGTCTCGCCCAGACTTTTTCGAGAAAGTTCAATGAGGCAAGCAGATGATCATAAGAAAAAACCTCTAAGGATACGATGCCTGTGAAACGTTTCAATATTTCAAGAATCGTTTTTAAATCCGACGTTGATAAAAGATCCAAAGCCTGATGGTCTCGACCATTGTTTGCGCCGTGCAGATGGATGATTGAAATGATGTTACGATACCGGTCAAAAACATCTTTCATGTCAAATCCGTATATAATCAGATGACCCAGATCCATGCAGATGCAAAGATTAAAATCCATCAAGATGTCTTGTACCCATTCGATCGGGTAATCCAGGGTTTCGACGGATATCATTTTACCGCTGATGCCGGCACCGTATAATTTTTCCATACTGCGGCAGATATTTTCCTGCCAATTTTTCAGGGATTCACTTTCAAAATCGCTCCCTTCATATGGCAGATGAATGGTATGCGTGGAAGGAAAGAGGGGTGCTGTAAGGTCGATGATCTGTTGAATCGTTTCGATGGCAAATTCCCGCCGGGAGCGATCCTGAGCGCCCGGGGATATATCCAGCGGGTGATGGATATTATAGGAAAGGTCATATTCATTTGCCAAAGATAAAAGGACGCCTATTTCATCCTTTGACGGCAGGCTGTCCGGCGTGCTTTCAAAGAAAATCAGTTCAATTTCATCCAGATATGGGCCAAGCATTTCAATATTTTGGATGTAGTGATCCGGATATATGAAGGAGGTGGTCGCAATTTTAAATGGAAATGCGCTTTTATAAGATTTCGGCAGGGAAGGGTACATAAACAAATGATAAGTGATCTAAAGTGCCTAAAGTTGTGGCGTCGCTTGCGAAGCGCAGGCGCTTGCGCCGCGTGTTGCGCCTGTAGTTTTGTATAATTGACGGAATTTCTCAATCCCGCCAAGGCGGGACTCACTTTAAACCCTGGACCAGACCGATAACCATCAACTAAATACTAAACACTTCCGTCACTTCATATCGATACCAATAAAAAAAGGAGCGATTCAATGACTTCGGTCATGGCGCCCAGCATGTCGCCGGTGATGCATCCCATGCGTTTTTTATAATAAAGAATAATGATGGCGGTTGCGAGCGCAAAGAAAATATTTAACAGGATTGCTTTCCATCCGAGAAAGATCGAGACGACGACCGGAATCAGCAGCCATTGGAAGGCGGGCAGTTTTATGGCCTCGTCAAAAAAATCATGCCCGGTGCCGCCGCCTGCTCTTCCGTATTCCAAAAATCGGATACCGAAAATCATGGCGCTTCTGGAATAGGCGGGAACAAGTATAAGTAACAGCATCCGATGTTCAGGAAGGTGCATGATGCCCCCCCATTTGACAGCCAAGGTACAAACGATGGCCACAAGTCCCATGACGCCGATGCGGCTGTCCTTCATGATGGCCAGTGCCGTTTCTCTGCTGCGATGTCCCATAAGCCCGTCGGCGGTGTCTCCAAGACCGTCGATATGAAGTGCCGCAGTCAGAACGACCAACAGGACAACATCAAGAATTGATGTTGTCTGAACCGGCCAAAAGATCAACGCCATTTGATCGAAGACAGAGACCAGCAATCCGATGATTAAACCCACGATCGGGAAAAAAGGAATCATGCCTTTTGGGTCATACATTGTTGATTTCCCAAAAGGTATGATGGTTAAAAATTGTAATGCAGCAATTAAACCTTTCATTTTATTTTTACCGGTATTCCCGCCACCATCCAAATGACGCGGTCTGCGCAACCCGCCACTTTCTGGTTGGTGAATCCGGCAATATCTCTAAACCGCCGGGCGATATTGTTTTCAGGGACAATGCCGCATCCCACTTCGTTGGAAACCAGAAGCACCGGGCATTCGATTTTCTCAAGGGACCGGGTGAGCGCTGCAACATGGGCGTCGATCTTGGTTAGACCTTCGTCATGCATGATCAGGTTGTTGATCCAGAGCGTCAGACAGTCCACCAGGAGCACGTTTTCCTTTACCCCGTATGTGTTGATGGCTTCAGGTAAAAAAATCGGCACATCGATGGTTTTCCAGGTGTCGCTTCTTTGCCGTTGATGGTGCCGCACCCGCTGCGCCATTTCTTTGTCCTGAGGGATGCAGGTTGCGATAAAGATCTTTTGTCCGGATATTTGTTCCGCCAGATGCAGGGCATGTCTGCTTTTGCCGCTTCTGCATCCGCCGATCACAAGAATTGTTTCTATCACAAATCAATCCTTATTCATATATTTTTTGGGCACCAGCGTCACTCGCGGAAATTTGCCAAGGGGGCTCTCATCCACCAAAAGTGTGCATCCATAGGCTTTTTCCAGGGTCTTGTAAGTGAGTACTTCATCCGGCAGCCCCTGGCACAAGACGTGACCGTCGTGAATCAGAAGCAGGTGATCGGCATACATGGCCGCGAGGTTGACATCGTGGGATACCATCATGACGGTAATGCCTTTTTCATTTTTCAACCGTTCCATCAAATCCATTATTCGAACCTGGTAGGCAAGATCCAAAGATGCCGTGGGTTCATCCAGAAGGATGACGTCGGGTTCCTGACAAATCGCCCTTGCAATAAAGACCCTTTGCTGCTCACCGCCGCTCAATTGGTCCAATTTTCGATGGGCCAAATTTTCCATTCCGGTAAAAGCAATGGCCTGCCTGGCGATTTCCATATCCTTTTCTTCCTCGAGCCCCAGAATGCCGAGGTAAGGAGAACGTCCCATCAACACCATCTCGAAGACGGTAAACGGAAAATCAACGGACAGCATCTGAGGGACGAAGGCAATGGTTCGGGCCAAGGCTCTTCGCTGATACCGGTCGATGGCGCGATTCAGGATCTCCAACCGGCCCGCTTGAGGCTTAAAAATGCCGGATATGACCTTCATCAATGTGGTTTTTCCCGAGCCGTTGGGGCCGATCACAATAAAAAAATCCTTAGTGGGAACTTGAAAGGAGATGTTCTTCAAAACAAGGTTTTCCCCGAATGAATGACTCAGATTTTTGACGTTGATGGCACTATTCATTTGGCGGATCTTTTCAATAAATAGATAAAGAGCGGCGCGCCGATCATGGCGGTGATGACGCCGGCAGGGATCTCCCCTTGTTTTGGAAGGGTTCGCGCCAGTATATCACAAACCACCATGTAAGTGCCGCCGCCAAGCACGCAGGCCGGCACCAGAATCCTGTGATCCGGCCCGAAGACGAGTCGAAGCAGGTGAGGCATGACCAAACCCACAAATCCCACAAGACCGCAGTAGGATACGGTTGCACTGACCATAAACGATGTCGTCACCAGAAGCGTAACGGTAACAAGCTTTATGTTCACGCCCATGGTTTGGGCCAATTCCTTTCCCATGAGAAGCAGGTTCATCGGGTTGGAAAGCCAGAACACAAGGATAAAGCAGGGCAGCAGAATTGCGGCCAGGATGCCGACTTGCCGCATATCTCCCAGGGAGAGATCCCCCATCAGCCAGAAAATGATGTTGTGAAGTCTGGAATCCTGGGTCATGGAAATTAAAAACATAATCACTGCCGCACAAAAGGCATTCACCATTACTCCTGAAAGAAGGAGCGCGTCTTTTTTCAGGATTGTTTGTCCGGAAGACATGGCCAGTATGAGAACTAGGGTGGCAATGCTGCCGGTAAAAGCGGTCAGGCTCACCCCCGGAAACCTTGAAAAGCCCATCAGTATGCCGATAATAGCCCCTATTGCGGCCCCACCTGAAATCCCCAGAATATAAGGCTCTGCCAGCGGGTTGCGAAGCAGGGCCTGAAAAACAAGTCCGCCCAAGGAAAGTGCGGCGCCCACCAAGGCTGAAAGAAGTACCCTGGGGAACCGGATTTTCCAGATAATCGTATGCAGCATGGCGTCGGAGGCGCGTATCCCAAAAATAGTTTGAAGAACGGTCCGCATCGAACTGTGGGTCGGCCCCACGGTAATCCCCAAAAACATGACGGCCACCAGAACCATCAGCAACAGAAACGAAATGATCATAAGGCGTTTTAACAAAATGGGCTTAGCGTTAATCATTTGGTTCCCTCAAAAAGCTCGGGATGAATCAGCCTGACCATTAATTCCAGACCTTCCACCAGGCGCGGCGTCGGACGGTCAAAGAGATTGGAGTCTTCGACATAAATGCGATGATTGCGGACTGCCGGCAAGCTCGGCCATCGGTTCCATTGAGCCTTGACCTGCTTAAATATCGCGGCCCGTGCCATGGACGTGATGATAATTACTTCCGGAGAAAGCGCCAGAACTTGTTCTATGCTGTAACGCGGATAAGCAATTGGTCCCTGGGCGACGTTTTTCCCGCCGGCCAAGACGATGAGTTCATTGCTAAACGTATGGGTCCCCACGGATACGATGGGTGAAACCCCGATTTGAAAAAAAACCCGGGGCCGATACACCGTTTGTGCAACCAGGGATTTAACCTGTTGAATCCTTCGATTCATGCTTTGCACGAGTTGGTCTGCTTTTTTTTGGACATTTAAAAGTCCGCCGATTTCCTGAACGGTTTGAATGACGGTTTCCAGATTTCTGGGATTAACGGCATAGACAGGTATTTTTAAAGATTCCAGACGGCGCGCCACGGCGATGGGGTTTCCGTCTTTAATGGCAATACACAAATCAGGCTTTAACGCCACTATTTTCTCAAGATCAAGTTGAACATATGAGCCGACTTTCGGCAGTTTTTGAGCCTCAAGGGGAAAATCGCTATAGGTTGTCACGCCTTTCAGACGATGTCCCTGGTCCAGGGCAAAAATAATTTCCGTGATGCTCGGGGCAAGAGAGACGATACGCTCCGGCTTTTTCGGAACCGTAACATGTCTTCCCATTTGATCGGTTACAGTTTTAGCATCCGATCGCTTTTCTGCAAAAAAAAACGGCAATATTGCGATCACGAGGATAATGGTTATGGTTCTGCTTTGGATCATCTCGATTCTAAAAGCATGTTGAAATCATTGAACATTAGAAGTGTATTTTTTAACATCCCTGCATAGATAGCCCTATCAGGTAATTTTAAAACGGGAGTAAAGTCAAGAAGTTTGTTTAGAAGCTATCTCAAAATAATCTTTTGGCCCAAACTCGGCGTTGGAACCTCGTTTTAAGTCCTCGACATACTGGAGTATGCCTGCGGGTTAAAACTCGGCTCCGCCTTGATTTTGAACCAAAATCTTTATTTTGAGATGGCGTCTAGCGTCATCGAATCGGACGCAGATAAATTTTCAGTTGAAAACAGACCGGGCGCCATGCAAAGGAAAATCTCTTTCTATTTAAAAATCATTATAGTATGATTTTTATCGAGGTGTGGATCAGATGAACGGCCTGAATATCTTTACCAGCAACCGCATGGAAATCCTTGCCGAACAATTGGCCCGAATTGTTCGGCAACCGTTGCCTTCCCCCTTATCTCCGGAGATCATCGTTGTCCAAAGCATGGGGATGGCGCGCTGGGTATCCATGGAGATTGCCGGACACAACGGCGTCTGCGCGAACAGTTTTTTCCCATTCCCCAACACGTTCTTACATGAAATGTTCAAAACGGTTATCCCGGATCTGCCGGAGGAATCCCCCTTTGAGCTTCCGACATTGACCTTTAAGATTATGAAGATTCTGCCTGAATGCATTCAACTTTCGGAATTTGAAAGTCTGAGGCAATACCTTATCGATGATGACTTGGGTATGAAACTGTTTCAGATTTCCCGTAAAATAGCCGACCTCTTTGACCAGTATATGGTGTTCAGACCCGAGATGATTTTCAACTGGGAAAACGGCAAAGAACATCATTGGCAGGCCCATTTGTGGCGCAAACTTTCAAGGGGCGTAAAGCACTTGCATCGCGCCGGAATCCGGAAGACCTATCTCGGAACGCTTAAAAATTCACCCCATCTAACCGATAACTTTCCAAAACGCGTATCTATTTTTGGTATATCGCATTTACCGCTGTTTCATCTTGAGGCCATTGTCGACATATCGAAATTTACCCAGGTGAACCTTTTTTTCATGAATCCGTGCAAAGAGTATTGGGGAGATATTGTTTCCGGCCGCGAGTCCCGTAAGTTTAAAAATAAATATGATCGAACCCGCGGTATTGAAACGAATCTTTATCTGGAACCAGGGAACCGTCTTCTGGCTTCCATGGGGATTTTGGGAAGAAATTTTTTCTCGATGCTCAGTGATTTAAATGGCCATGTTGTCGAATTGTTTCATGAAAATCAGGACATTACAATTCTTGAGAAAATCCAGACGGATATTTTACACCTAATCGATCGTCAGGGGTATCCCCGGCAGTCTGTTTTAAATTCCGAACCGATTGTTGTTTCTTCATCGTCACACACTGACCGTCCGCCATTTTCGGATATTGATACTTCTTTCCGGGTTCATTCCTGTCATAGCCCGATGCGGGAAATCGAGGTGCTTTACGATAACATCCTGGCCATGATGGAAGAAGATCCGGATCTGTTACCCAAAGATATCGTTGTCATGGCGCCCGACATCGATCTTTATGCACCGTTGGTTCATGCAGTGTTCGGTGCACAGACCGATGAAAAAATGAGAATTCCTTATACGATTGCGGACCAGCGTATTATCAAAGAGAGTCGTATTGTAGAAGGGTTCATGTCGATTCTCAATCTCAAAGGCAGCCGGATGGGTGTCAATCACGTCATGGCCCTTTTAGAACTGCCTGGAATAAAAGAAAAATGCGATATTACCGAATCGGAAATCGAAGTTTTTGAACATTGGATCGATGACACCCATATCCGGTGGGGGATCGACGCAGAACACCGCCGCCATTTGGGTCTTCCCGGTTTTAATGAAAATAGCTGGAAATCCGGCATCGACAGACTTCTTTTGGGATATGCGATGCCGGGCTTTAACCGCAAACTGTTCTCGGGTATCCTCCCATATGATCATATCGAGGGCGGTGATGCAAAGACCCTTGGAAAGTTCGTTACTTTTTTGGACCGGCTGTTTAAAATTGTATATGCCTTGAATCAAGCCAGACCATTAAGCGAATGGTACCCAATCCTCCTAGAAGTGCTCCAGCAGTTTTTCGCCGAAAACGAGGACTCGGAATCGGAAATTCAGATGCTGAGACGTCATTTGGATGTGTTGTCTCAAATAGAAGCGCTATCCGGTTTCGATAAACCCATTGGCATTGAAGTTGTCGTATCTTTTTTGGAGAGTCTTTTTGAGCGTGAACAGCGACAAAGCGGATTTATATCAAGCGGAGTGACGTTTTGCGCGATGCTTCCCATGAGAAGCATTCCATTTAAAGTGGTCTGTCTTGTTGGCATGAATTCCGGTGATTTTCCGCGCGAGAGCATCGCATTGGCATTCGATCTGATGGCAACAAACCCTAAGATCGGAGATCGTTCCAAAAGAAATGACGACAAGTACCTCTTTTTGGAAGCGCTCTTATCCGCCAGAAACAAAATTTACATCAGTTATGTCGGGCAGAGCGTTCAGGATAATACCCGGATTCATCCGTCCGTGCTTGTGAGCGAACTGATTGATTATATTCAAGACGGATTTGGGCTTTCGAAGGAGCAGGTGGTCATCTTTCACCGGCTTCAAGGCTTTTCTCCGGAATATTTTAAAAATAACGGCAAGCTCTTCAGTTTTGCTTATGAAAATTTTGTCGCCGGCTCAAAAATATTTGAAGACAGAACAGCCCCGCCTTTTTTAACAACCAGGCTGCCTGACCCTGTCAAAGCGTTCAAAGATCTGACCATTCAGCGGATAAGCGCTTTCTTCAGCAATCCTGCAAGATATTTCCTTGAAAACCGCTTGGGAATATTCCTTCCCGGCATCACGGATGTGCTGGATGAAAGTGAATATTTTCGTCTGGATCATCTTGAAAAATATTTGTTGGATCAAGAACTCGTGAAAACAAGACGTTCGGGTTCAGACCTGAAGGATTTTTTCCGGTTTAAACGGGCTTCCGGAGAACTCCCCCATGGGAAAGTCGGCGAATGCATTTACAATGAAATGAGTCTGGATGCAGAAGCGTTTGTCCGAAGAATCAATGTGCACATCAAAAATGATCGTTTCGAAGGCCGTGATGTTGATCTTAACCTTGCGGATTTTAAGATATGCGATCGCATTGCCGATGGTTATGAACATGGAGTTGGCAAAATCATATATGCAAAAACTAAACCTAAATACTTATTAAATACATGGATATACCATCTTTTTATTTGTGTATTGCTTCAAGATATGAACCGGGTTCGGAGTCTTCTGATTTGCAAGGATGCTGCATGGGAATTTACCGCGGTTTTCAGCGCACTGGATATCCTAAAGAACCTTCTCGAATTTTATTGGAGGGGAATGGCCGAGCCGTTGCATTTTTTCCCTGAATCATCCTTTGAATATGCCGGTGGCATATTGCAAAAGCATCGAACGCCACAGGAAGCCTTAACCGCCGGACGCAGAAAATGGAAAGGAAGCGAGTTTTTACGAGGAGAATCAAAAGATCCATATTTTGAACTGTGCTTCGGTAAAAACGATCCATTGGATGAGGACTTTGAAAAAACTTCAACGATCATTTTCGAGCCTTTATTGAAGCATTGCGCTGAGATTCTGTGATGAAATTCGATGATAAACATTGCCAAACATAAAATATGTTTTATTTTATTATTTTTGTTATAGTGAAAAATCATTGCGAGATTCAGGTCGGTACTTGAAGCAAGAACATTTTGCAAACCCAATAGTTTTTACAGGTTTTAAACGTTAGGAGAAAGAATGGCTGAAACCGACAAAGATGACCTCATCAGCATCATCGATGAAGATGAAAAAGATGTACCGATTCCCGATACACTTCCGCTGATTTCCGTACGGGATATCGTGGTCTTTACCGATATGCTCCTTCCGCTTTTTATCGGCCGCGATAAATCGGTTCGTGCCGTAGAAGAGGCCGTGGGAAAAGACGGCTATTTGTTCTTGGCCGCCCAGAAAGATCCCAATTTTGAAAATCCGACCCCTGATCAAATTTTTCTGATTGGAACTGTCAGCAGGGTGCTGAGAATGCTCAAACTTCCCGATGGTCGCGTAAAAGCGCTTGTACAGGGTATTGAGAAGGCCAGGATAGTTAAATACGTTTCAAAAAGGTCGGTGTATCGTGTGAAAATCGAAATGATTCCGGATCGGCCGGTTGAAGAAATCAATTTAGAAATCGAAGCGTTAATGCGGAATGTTATCGAGCATTCCGAAAAAATACTGGCCCTGCGCGGGGAAATGAATACGGATGTCGGATTGATTCTTGAAGGTGTGGATGATCCCGGAAAACTTGCCGATCTTGTTGCGTCAAATTTGAAGTTAAAAATTGACGAGTCCCAAATGTTGTTGGAGTTGATCGATCCTTTTGAAAGGCTCAAAAAAGTAAACGAACTGCTCTCGCGAGAAGTGGAGTTGTCCTCCATGCAGGCCAAAATACAATCAGACGTAAGGGATGAAATTTCCAAAAGCCAAAGAGACTATTTTTTGAGAGAGCAGGTCAGGGTTATCCATAAAGAACTTGGTGAAAGCGACGGCAAATTAAAGGAAGTCTCCGATTATAAAAGAAAAATAAAAAGAGCCAAGATGACAAAGACCGCGGAGAAGGAGGCTTTAAAGCAGTTGAAACGGTTGGACCAGATGCATCCCGACTCTGCCGAATCATCGGTTGTTCGAACCTATCTGGACTGGTTGGTTGAAATGCCATGGAGCAAAGCCACCAAAGATATCATTGATATTAAACAGGCAAAAACGGTTTTGGATCAAGACCATTTGGGCCTTAATCATGTAAAAGACCGCGTCCTTGAATATCTGAGTGTTCGCAAGCTCAATCCAAAGATGAAGGGACCTATTTTATGTTTTGTGGGCCCGCCCGGCGTCGGAAAGACGTCATTGGGACAGGCGATTGCGCACGCCATGAATCGAAAATTTGTGCGTATTTCCCTCGGGGGTATTCGGGATGAGGCTGAAATCAGGGGGCATCGGCGGACGTATATCGGCGCCCTGCCGGGACGCATCCTTCAGGGTCTTAAGCAGAGCGGTACAAACAATCCTGTTTTTATGATGGATGAGATTGACAAGTTGGGTTCCGACTTTCGGGGCGACCCTTCCTCCGCACTGTTGGAGGCTTTGGATCCTGAACAAAACTCAGCATTTAGCGATCACTACCTGAACATACCTTTTGATCTTTCCAAGGTGATGTTTATCCTTACGGCCAACTTTACCGATACGATTCCGTCGGCACTTCTTGACAGAATGGAAGTGATTACGCTTTCCGGATACACAGAAGAAGATAAAAGGAAAATCGCCCAAAAACATCTGATACCCCGTCAGATGAAGGAAAATGGTTTAAAGCCTGCTGGTTTGTCCATCAGTGCGGACGGATTGTCAAAAATCGTATCTGAATATACATCCGAAGCCGGTTTACGCAACCTTGAACGAGAAATCGGCACCCTTTGCCGTAAGGTAGCGCGTAAAATTGCCGAGGGAAACAAGGGCCCGTTTCGGATCACAAAGAAAAATCTGCATAAATATTTAGGTATTCCAAAATATTTTCCTGAAATGGACCAGGAAAACAGCCAGGTTGGTTTGTCCACCGGTCTGGCCTGGACACAAGCCGGCGGCGAGGTGCTGTACGTGGAAGCGTCATTAATCGGCGGCAAAGGAGAGTTGATCATCACCGGTCAAATCGGAGATATTATGCAGGAGTCGGCCAGAGCAGCCTT
>Ga0315556_1002220_pt1 | contig 11181 bp, 8 predicted proteins | sample SalMarSW160310MG_FD_202112 | JGI IMG/M metagenome (GOLD analysis project Ga0315556, IMG submission 202112) | Salt marsh sediment microbial communities from the Plum Island Ecosystem LTER, Massachusetts, United States - Salt Marsh Sediment SW1603-10 ...
TGGAATAATAGGAAATACTAAACGCATACTTCCGAAAGGCAGAGAACTAAAAATTGATTGGAATTCCTGGAAATTACCGAAAATATTTTCACTTATTCAAAAAACTGGAAATATTCCCGATGAAGAAATGAGATCAGTTTTTAATTTAGGTATCGGACTAATTGCCGTAGTTTCTAAAAAGGACGTTGAGAAAGTTTTTAAGATTGCAAAATTAAATAAAGAAAAAGCTATTGAAATAGGAGAAGTGGTTTAAGGTTTATTATGCTCATTGATACACACGCACATCTTTTCTTCCCGAATTTTGAAGAAGACCTCGACGAAGTTATTAAGAAGGCTCAGGACGAAAACATAAAGTTTATCATCGTCCCGGCGACTGATATTGAAACTGCGAAAAAAACTGTTGAGCTCACAAAAGAATACGATATGGTATATGGGACGGTCGGTGTTCATCCACACGACACAAAAGACTGGAATGATTCATTCATTCCGCAGATTGAAGAACTGGCCAAAAATGACAAGATAGTTGCCATTGGCGAAATTGGTCTCGATTATTATTATGACTATTCACCGAAAGAAAAACAAATCGAAGCCTTCAAAGCCCAGATTGAACTTGCATTAAAATTAAATCTGCCGATAATAGTTCACAATCGTGAATCAGATGAAGATGTTATGAATATAATTCGTTCTTATAAAGGGAGCGGACTGCGTGGACAATTTCATTGTTTTAACGGAACACCGGCGGATGCGAGGGAATTAATTGAACTTGGGCATTTTATTTCATTTACTGGAAACATTACCTTTAAGAAAGCAGATACACTTAGAGAAACTTTAAAAAGTATTCCAGCCAGGTATTTATTAACAGAAACGGATTCACCTTTTATGACACCTGTACCTCACAGGGGAAAAAGAAACGAACCTGCAAATGTTAAACTTGTGGCTGAAAAGATAGCAGAGATTCATAATATAAGAATGGAAGATGTGAACAGAATTGTTGAATACAATACTTATAAATTATTCGGAATAGGTGAAAAGCCGCCGGTCAGTTACACATACCTGATGAGAAATTCTCTTTATGTTAATATCACTAATCGTTGTAATGCGGCATGTATATTCTGTGATCGTGATGGTGAGGCGGTTTTAAATGGTTATAATCTAAAGATGAACAAAAATGAGGAGCTTTCCGCTGAAGGTTTTATAAATGAAATTGGTGATCCAAAAAAATATGATGAAGTTGTATTCTGTGGTTATGGAGAGCCTACAATCAGGTGGGATGTTATAAAAGAAATCTCAAAATATGTAAAATCTAAAGGCGGAAAAACAAGGCTTAATACTAACGGTCACGGTAATGAAATTAATAAAAAAGATATAACGCCTGAAATGGAAGGTCTGATAGATTCGGTTTCTGTTAGTCTGAATGCCCTGGATGAAGATGAATATGCACGGCTTGTAGGAGTTGATAAAAAAATGTTTCAGGAAATGCTTGACTTCACGAAAAAATCGAAACAATTTGTACCTGAAGTTGTTCTTACCATTGTAGCCGAACAGAACATAGACCTGGAAAAGGCAAGAAAAATTGCAGAAGAGGAAGTTGGTGTCAAATTCAGGGAGAGAGAGTATTTCTAAAAACTATTTCTTAATGAAAATATTTCTATCGTTAATTATATTTTTTTTTGCTTCTCAGAATGTATTTCCTCAGAAAAATTTAGGAAAACTTTACAGGGATATTAATAAAGTTCTATCCGATGATTTTTTTACATCATCCCAGATTGCTGTGGATGTTTTTGATCTGACAACGAGGGAATCTCTCTATCAAAAAAATGAAAAGCTTCTTTTTCGCCCGGCTTCAAATCTTAAAATTTTGACTTCAGTTTCAGCACTTCTTTTCCTTGGCCACGATTATAATTTTACTACAGCACTTTATCACACAGGTTACATAAAGAATCATAGTCTATTTGGCGATCTTTACCTGGTTGGAGGATTCGACCCGCTTTTTTCAACAGAAGATCTCGATACATTGCTGATAGGATTAAAGCAGGCAGGGGTTGAAAATATTGAGGGAAATATTTATGCAGATGTTTCTAAGAAGGATTCACTTTTCTGGGGCGCCGGCTGGATGTGGGATGATGATCCTTCAACAGATTCACCGTATCTCTCTTCACTAAATATTAATGAAAATTCTGTTAAAATAGCCTTCCAGCCTTCGTTAATAGATTCTCTTATTAATGTCGAGCTTATACCTGAATCAGATTATTTTACGCTTAAAAACACAGCAATTACAATAAGAGATGATTCTTCTAAAGTTAAAACAGACCGCAACTGGATCAACAGGAAAAATGAAATTTTAGTTTCCGGTTATTTACCTTATGTTGCAAAACCAGATACAGATGCTGTCAATATTTATAACCCTCCATTATATTGTCTTAATCTTTTTAAAGATGCACTGGTTAAAAATCACATTTTTTTTGATGGTATTATTGATACAGCAACTTTAAACCAGGAGGCTGATCTTATCGGCTTACACAATCGCGCATTTAGAGATGCAATAAATAAGTTAGATAAAGACAGCGATAACCTGGTTGCAGAAATGACTTTATATGCATTGGCATATAAATATAATTTAAAACCAGTAACGGCCAAAGAGGGTGTCAAAGTAATAGACAGTCTTGTTACATTGACCGGGTTAGACCCGGCAGACTACAGGATTGTGGACGGTTCAGGTGTCTCTCATTATAACCTGGTTTCATCAGAACTGATTCTTGGTGTGCTGAGTTATATCTATTATAACGAACCGGATTTATTTGATATATTCTATAGATCTCTCCCCATTGCTGGAGTGGACGGTACACTGGAAAAGAGAATGGTAAACACTGATGCAGAGAATAATGTTCGTGCAAAAACGGGAACTATAAGTGGCGTAAGTTGTTTATCTGGTTATGTTAGAGCAGCAAACGGACATAATCTAGCATTCTCGATTATGATACAAAATTTTGTAACCAAAGCACGTGTTGCAAAAAAAATTGAAGATCAGATTTGTAATATTCTTGCTGAATATAAATAACTATTTCTAATATTCTATTTGAGAAAACTAATGCGAATAATTAAAAGTTTAGCCCCGGTATTTATATTGCTTCCTTTTTTACTACTCATATCCTCCTGCGGTGAAAAGCAGCAACCCGGACCAACAAAACCATTGTATGAACTCACAAAAAATAATAATATTCCGAAATTTGATGCTGATAATGCCTACAACCAGGTAAAGGCACAGGTTTATTACGGGCCAAGAAACCCGAATTCAAGCGGACACGATAATGCATTGAATTATCTGCAAAATGAATTAAGAAAATATTGTGACAATGTTGAACTTCAATCATTTTCTTATACCGGTTATGGAGATGAAAAACTTAATCTTACAAACATAATCGGTAAATTTAATCCCGATGCTAAAAACAGGATAGTCTTATGCGCTCACTGGGATACTAGACCAAGAGCTGAAAAGGCTGCGGATCCCAAAAGACGTGATGAACCAATTCTTGGAGCAAATGACGGAGGAAGCGGGGTTGGAGTTCTACTTGAGATTGCCAGAATTTTAAAAACCAATAAAATTAATTTCGGTGTAGATCTTGTCTTGTTTGATGGGGAAGATTACGGTAAAGAAGATGATCTTGACAATTTTTGTCTTGGCTCTAAATATTATGCTGTAAATTATAAACATACAAGTGTTCCAGCATTTTGCGTTTTACTTGATTTAGTCGGAGATAAAGATGCTACATTTGCGAAGGAAGGAAATTCCCTTAGATTTGCTCCGCAGGTTGTTGATATGGTCTGGGGTATTGCAGAACAAATTAATGCTAATAAGTTTTTAAACAAAGATGGTGGATATATATACGATGATCATATTCCCCTTGAGCAGGCAGGATTTAAAGCTATCGATATAATTGACGGAGATCTTATCGGTGCAGATACTCCTGTAAAGAGAAGAAACTACTGGCACACTCATAAAGATAATATGGACAACATCGGTAAAAACACTCTGCAGCAGGTTGGGGATGTAATTACTCAATTACTTTTTACCCTGAAGTTTAACCCTTAATAAAGGACGCAGTTACCCGGTGAAAAATTATAAAGAATTTACTATTACTGCCGAACCGTTCAATGCTGAAATATTATCCAGCGTTTTATGGGAAATGGAAATTTCTGGAATAAATGAAGAAGTAAATTGTCTTAAAGTTTTTGCCGATATTGACAGCAATATTAATGTTGATACAATCTCAGTCTATTTTAAAAAACTTCAGGATGAAAAACTTCTTTTCAATTTTAATATCGAAGAAAATATTCTTGAAGAAAAAAACTGGAATGAGGAATGGGAAAAAAATGTTAATGCAATAGAGATTTCAGATAATCTTGTTATCAAACCTACCTTCAGAGAATATGAGGAAAGACCGGGACAATTAATAGTTACTATTGATCCCAAAATGTCTTTTGGAACCGGGGAACACCAAACTACAAAATTAGTACTACGGTTTGTTGAAAAATATATAACAGATGGCGCAAAAGTTCTTGATGTAGGTTCAGGGACAGGTGTTCTGGCAATTACGGCGGTAAAACTAGGCGCAAAGTCGGCTGTAGCTGTAGATAACGATGAATGGTGTCTTAATAATGGAAATGAAAATTGTGAATTGAACGGCGTTGCTGACAAAGTCGATGTAAAACTTGGGCTTGTACAGGACATTAAAGACAGTGATTTCGATCTAGTACTTGCCAACATTCAGAAAAATATTTTAATAGAAATTTCTGAAGAATTAAAAAACAGATTATCCGGTAATGGAATTCTCATTCTATCAGGCTTACTTGCTTCCGATGAAACTGATATAAAAACTGAATATCAAAAATTTGGCCTGAAATTAATTGAAAAGGATCAAATGGGCGAGTGGATAGCACTCGTTTTTAAATTTTAGAAATAAATTATTTTGCTTTGTAAATAATTTTTCCCCCTAAAACTGTCATATCAACTTTCACGTCTTTTATTTTAACAGGATCAATTGTCAAAATATCCTTGTTAAGAACTATTAAATCAGCAAGTTTACCCGGTTCTATACTTCCTTTTTTATTTTCCTGAAATTCCGCGTATGCACCATTAATTGTGTAGCATTTTATTGCCTCTTCAATTGAAATCTTTTCCTGCGGTTCCAGGCCATTCGGATTTTTACCGTCCGATGTTCTTCTTGTTACGGCCATATATAAACCGAATAAAGGATTTAGTGTAACAACGGGGAAGTCGGTGCCGAATGCAACTTTAACACCAGCTTTTAAAAATGATTTATAAGGGTGCATATATTTTAGTCGTTCCTTACCAATTCTTTTTTCGGCCCAGTTACCATCTTCCATTAAATGTGTGGGTTGGACTGAAGCAATTACCCCAAGTTTAGCAAATCGTGGAATATCTCCGGGATGCAAATGTTGGGAATGCTCAATGTGGAATCTCCTACCCCAGGCTGGATTTTCCTTCTCTATTTTTTCAAAAACATCAAGAGTAGCGGAAACAGCGCGATCACCTATAGCGTGAACGCATATTTCTAATTTATTTTTGTCCGCGTCGAGCGCCCACTTTTCAAAATTACCGTTTTGAAATATATCATTAGGCAATCCAAAGGTGGTTGTATCCTGTGCATAATGATCAAAAAACCACGCCGTGCTCGATCCAAGTGAACCATCAGCATAGGCTTTTAAAGAACCAATTTGAATGAAATCATCTCCGAAATTATATTGAACACCAACCTTTATTAGTTTTGTGTAAGTGTTAATGGGCATTCTCGTTGAAACCCTTACTGTCAGTTTATTTTCTTTTTCAAGTGACTGGTAAGTTTTTAATTGTCTTATAAAAGATTCATCAGTTGTGTACGACATATCTTCAATACTTGTAACACCGAATCTTTTTGCTTCGTTCATTGCAGCGGTCGCTGCTTTTATATAATCATTATCCGAATGTTCAGGAATTATATTTCTAACCAGATCCATAGCATTATCTTTCAGTATCCCTGTTGGTTCACTGGTTTTAGGATCTTTAACAATTAGTCCGCCTTCAGGCGATTGTGTGTCTTTTGTTATTCCTGCTAATTTTAGCGCATAAGAATTTACCAGCGCCATATGTCCGTCATATCTCCTGATATATACAGGTGTGTTTTTTGTAAATGGATCAATCATCTCTTTTGCAGGTAAATCTTTTACCTCCCAGTTTTCGTGATCCCAGTTCCCACCTGTTATCCACTGTCCCTTTCTGTCTTTAATATAGTCCCTGAAAATTTTAATAAATTCTGCACGATTTTTAGCTGGATTCAAATCGAGGCCAATCAGGTAAAATCCTCCATTAATAAAATGTGTGTGTGAGTCTATAAAACCAGGAAGCATTAAGCGGCCTTTTAAATCAACAACTTTAGTATCTGATGAGATATGTTTTTTCGCATCCTTGTCTGAGCCGACAAAGAGAATTTTGTTTTCTTCAGTAACAACAGATTGAGCAAGTGGTTGCTTCTTATTGACAGTGTAAATTTTTCCATTAATAAAAGCAGTTTTGCTGAATTGAGCATCCATAGTTCCTGATAATAATATTAAGGAAAAGAGAAGTGTAACTAATTTCATAATGGTCCCCACATATTCAGTTATTTATGGACTAAAATAATTCATATTTATGGATAAACAAATAGCATACATTTATAAATGTAATATTTCCATTATTTATTTTATGATATTGTTAGCATAGATATTAATAAATTCTTAAGTTGAACAACTAATTATCTATCAATACAGTATTACAGATTATTATATGAATCTTGACGTACTCGTTTTTGCTGCCCACCCCGATGATGCTGAGCTTTCCATGGGAGGAACCATTGCCAGGTTAACCAAAGCAGAACATAAAGTTGGAATTGTAGATTTTACAAAGGGAGAACTTGGTACAAGAGGAACCGCCGAAACAAGGCAAAAGGAGGCATTCCAGGCCGCTATATCACTCAAAGTTGCAGTAAGAGAAAATCTTTACATCCCGGATGGTGAAATCCGCGATACAAAAGAAAATCTCATTAAAATTGTAATGGAAATGAGGAAGTACAGGCCAAAGATTATATTTGCTCCTTATTTTAATGATCGTCATCCCGATCATATTGATGCAAGTCATCTTGTTAAGAAAGCAATGTTTTCATCGGGACTGTTAAAAATTAAAACTTTTGATAAAGAAGTTGCGCAAGATGCTTACAGGCCACAAAAACTTTTTTATTATATGCAGACTTATACTTTTGAGCCTACTTTTATAGTGGATATTTCTTCAACTTTTGAACAGAAGATGAAGGCTGTAAAAAGTTTTAGCACACAATTTTATGATCCCAAAAGCACAGAACCTGAAACATTTATCAGTACGCCTAAATTTTTAGACTATATTGAATCAAGGGCAAAATTTTATGGTTTTCAGGTTGGTAAAGAATATGGAGAGCCGTTTTTCTGTGAAGAAAAAATTGAAGTAAATCCGAACAACTTTTTATAACCACTCAGCTTTTGCTTGAAGGAATTGTAATACTTACCACTGTTTCAATTCCATAATTACTGCTGATGTTAAACTTACCTCCGTGTAATTCAGTCAGCTTTTTGCTGATAATCAAACCCAGCCCGGAACCCTGTTGTTCGTATTGACCTCTTTCAAACTGTGCGTATGCGCCTATACTAGATATTTGGTCCGCTTTCATACCTCTTCCGTGATCAGTTACGCTAATTACAAAATTATCTTTTTCATTATAAGCACTTACATATACTTTATCGCCCGGGCTGGAAAATTTAAATGCATTGTCCACCACCTCTTCTATAATTGTGGTCAGATCTTCCGCTGCCATTTTGATCCTGCAGTCAGTAGTCTCTTTTAAAAAATCGTTTAGCCTTCCATATTTTTTTGCAATTCTTGTTAGAATAGAATCTATAAATTTCTGGGTTGCTTCAAATAAAGAGGCTTCGATTCTGGCCATACCCTTTGAGTTATTAGACATAAGTTCCAGTTTGCTATAAGTAATGAAATTCTGGATTAATCTGTTAAGCCTCAATCCTGAATCGCGGATGGTACTGGCAAACTCAAAGACTTGGTCGTTGTAAATTTCTTTATGTTTGTCCATTAACAATTGTGAGTAACCTAGAATAGAAATAAGAGGGGTTCTTAATTCGTGGGGGAGTGATCGTGCTATGTTTTTAGTAAGCTCACTTAATTTTAGCTCGATCTCTTCATTTTTCTTTAGGCGGGTTTCTACAGAATTTAGTAATTCAGAATTTGTAAAAGGTTTAGTTATATAATCATCTGCCCCCAAATCCATCCCTGTTCGAAAATCTTTTTTATCGATCATCGCACTTATAAATATGAAAGGGATTGATGAAATTGTCGGATCTTCACGAAGTGAGACCAAGACTTCGTGGCCGTTCATTTCAGGCATTTTAATATCACAAAGAATCAAATCCGGCTGATATTTCTTAGCGGCTAAAATTCCCTCGCGCCCGTTTGCGGCTTCAAGGCATTTATATCCTTTCAGTTCAAGAATTTCAATAACCGATTCTCTAATGAGGCTTTCATCTTCAATAACCAGTATTTTTTTCATTTATTCAATACTCCGGTTAAGTTTTATTACTTAAGCAAAACATCACCTCATTGTGTACTAATTTAACTAAAAGTTTGAAATATACAAAAACAGAAAGCTGTTATCTGTTTCTAATTTATTTATTTACGCAAATAAATGGCTTAATTTTTCAACAATTACTCTTCTTTAGTAATTTTATTTTGGCATTACAAACAGTGAGTCAGGCAGATCCATCCCTGTTTTAATGCTTTTAATTATCTGGAATGTTCTTGAATTGGGAGTTATAATTTCAAACTTAAAAGGAAAATTAACACCGTTTACTTTTTTATAATTACTAAGATATGTTTCTTTATCTCCTTTTTGTTTATTAAGTTTTACAATTTTTACAATAAGATAATTTTTAGCGTCCAAAAAAACATAAGAAGAATCAGTTGGTGAAAGTTTACACTTTATCTTGTAAGCATTTCTATTTAACACTTTTTCTTTGCCCTCTAAAGTTACCGTGTGTTTCTTTTCGCGGTAGCAAAAAAAGTACCCGTCAAGGTCCGCCATAAATTTTGTTTCATCCAGAGCAGCTCCAGTTAATTCCTTCGGCGATATGCCAGTTGCTTCGGGGTCAACGCACCAGGCTATATGTCCGTCGTAGGCGGTTACCCTGGTCTTTCCGTCTTCTGTTATTTCCATTCGCATTTTATCGGGTCTTTTAAAGTACGTTTTAACAGGAATTTTTCCATTCATTTGAACTATTTCAGAGGTAATCTCCATAGTTTGAATTTTATTGAATGCGTCCTGCTTTACTGCATCAAAGTGGAGATCAATTATTTCACTTAGGGATTGCGGAAAGACTTGATAACAGAATGGAATAAAAATAAGAATTGCCATTATATAAATTAACCTTTTCATAATTCCTCCCGATTTTAGAAAAATCTTTAATTAAAGATTTACAACTTCTTCAACAGGGAAGAGAGTAACTGTGCTTGACAGAAATTCAAAAAGGACAAATTGGTACAAAGAGGTAATGCCTAGTAGTTTTTGAATTGATATTCAATACGGCACATTTGCTCCCCCGATAACAACCAGAATAAATTTATTGAAAATATAAACTTTTAGCAATTTATAAATAAGGGGGGGCTTCAATATGTTATCCATTCAACACATTTTTATTGAAATACTTGCACTTAATTTCTAATTTAACTAGAAATTTAAGATTAATTTTTCTATTCGATGATTTCAATTCTTATTCTAACCAATCTTTTCAAATAAAATCTTAAGGTGCAAGATGAAAATATTTTCCAGGATAATGATAGTTTTTCTGGCTATTTCGATTCTGTCATTCCCGCAGGACGAAAAGCCGGATAAAAATAAGGATCCGATGAATTCTTCAACATTCAGCGGATTAAAATTTAGAAATATAGGGCCTGCATTTTCATCCGGAAGAATTGCTGATTTTGCAGTTAATCCAAAAAATCATAACGAATATTATGTGGCCACAGCAAGCGGAAATATCTGGAAAACAAATAATTCCGGAACAACTTTTAAACCCATCTTTGATAAATACGGGGCATATTCAATCGGGTGTATTACAATAGATCCAAATAATCCTTACGTGGTCTGGACGGGAACCGGTGAAAATAATCACCAGAGAGCGCTGGGCTATGGCAATGGGGTCTATAAATCTACTGATGCCGGAAGCACCTGGAAAAATATGGGATTGAAAGATTCGCGGCAGATTGGCGGAATTGTAATTGATCCTAGAAATTCAGAAATAGTTTTTGTTGCTACTGAAGGTTCAGCATGGGGACCAGGTGGTGACAGAGGTTTATACAAAACCATAGATGGCGGAAAAACCTGGAAAAAAGTTTTGAATATAAGTGAGAATACGGGTGTAAATAATATAACATATGATCCACGCAATCCGGATGTAATGTATGCAACTTCAGAACAAAGAAGACGTCACGTTTTTACAAAAATTGGCGGAGGTCCGGAATCAAAAGTTTATAAATCAACAGATGGTGGTGAGACCTGGAACAAAATAATGACAGGCCTGCCGAGTGTTGATTTAGGCGGAATGGGAATAGCAGTATCTCCGGTGAATCCGGATGTAATTTATCTTATCGTGGAAGCTGCCGAAGGTAAAAGCGGATTTTTCAGGTCCACAAATCGTGGGGCAAGCTGGGAAAGAATGAGTAGTCATGCTTCTTCCGGCCAGTATTACAATGAAATTTATTGCGATCCTAAAAATGTTGATAAAGTTTATTCAACAGAAACAAGATCAAGAGTAACACTCGATGGGGGAAAAACCTGGCAGCTTGTAGGCAATAATGCCCGTCACGTTGATGATCACGCTTTATGGATTGACCCTGATTTTACCGATCACTTTCTGATTGGTGGTGATGGTGGTGTTTATGAAACATTTGATGGTGGTAAAAATTTTGATTTCAAAGAAAATCTTCCTATTACACAATTTTACAGGGTGTTTGCTGATAATAGTGAGCCGTTCTATTATGTTTACGGCGGGACACAGGACAATAATAGTGTAGGTGGACCATCTGCCACAATTAGTCGGGATGGCATTGTT
>Ga0315556_1002221_pt1 | contig 11176 bp, 8 predicted proteins | sample SalMarSW160310MG_FD_202112 | JGI IMG/M metagenome (GOLD analysis project Ga0315556, IMG submission 202112) | Salt marsh sediment microbial communities from the Plum Island Ecosystem LTER, Massachusetts, United States - Salt Marsh Sediment SW1603-10 ...
TGCAGCAGATGTTCACCGAACAACTCGATGTGGACAGCGAAATCGCGGCAATCCTGGTCCAGGAGGGTTTCTCGACCATCGAGGAAATTGTCTATGTGCCGACCAGCGAACTGCTGGCAATCGAGGAGTTCGAGGAAGAAATGGTCAACGAGCTGCGTGGTCGCGCACGTGACGTGCTGCTGACCCAGGCCATCATGAAGGAAGAGAAGCTTGGTGATGTGAGGCCGGCGGACGACCTGCTGTCCATGGAAGGCATGGACATGGCCCTGGCCTACGAGCTGGCCGGCAGGGGCGTGGTCACCATGGAGGATCTGGCGGAGCAGGCAGTGGATGACCTCATGGATATCGAGGGCATGGACGAGCAAAGGGCGGGTGCACTGATCATGACTGCGCGCGCCCCGTGGTTTGCCCAGGAAGCTGCTGAATGACGCTTTGACCGGAGAGGAGCAAGACAGGCATGACAGAGGTCACGGTAAAACAATTCGCGGAGGTGGTCGGTGTTCCCACAGACCGCCTGCTGGTGCAGCTCGTTGAGGCGGGACTGTCCATCAATGACGAGAACGCAACCATCTCGGACAGCGAAAAAACCCGGTTGCTGGACTACCTGCGCAAGAGCCACGGCAAGCGTGAGTCGCTGTCCGCGGGCGGGCCGAGCCGGATTTCACTGAAGCGCAAGACCCAGAGCGAACTGCGTGCCACGGTACCCGCGGGGCGCGGCCCGGCCGGACGGGGTGCATTGCGCACGGCGCGTCCCGAGGCGCGCACGGTCACGGTCGAGGTGCGCAAGAAGCGCACCTATGTGAAACGCGCGGAGCTGGTGGCCGAGGAGCAGGAACGGCTGAACAAGGAAGCCGAGGAACAGGCACGCCTGCAGGCGGAAATACAGGCGCGCGACGAAGCCGAGCGCAAGCAGCGCGAGGAAGCGCGGCGCCGCTTCGAGGAGGAACGCGAGGCCGAGGAACGGCGCATGCAGGCCGAACGCGAGGCGCGCGAGAAGGCGGCCGAGGAGGCACGCCGGCAGGCGGCGCCACCGCCGGCCGAACAACCGCGGCGCACCGACGCGGAGGATGCGCGGCACCGCAAGCCCGCTGACGGTGACCGGCGCTCGCGCCGTGCCGGCGGCGATGAACGCAGCACCAAGTACGGCCGCAAGGAACTGCACGTCACCGCCGGCAAGGCCGGGCGGCGCAAGAAAAAGCCGGCGGCGCAGCGGCGTGTCAGTATCGAATCGAGCGGTGAACACGGCTTCGAGATGCCGACCGCATCGGTCGTGCACGATGTCGCGATCCCGGAGAGCATCGTCGTGTCCGAGCTGGCACGCAAGATGTCGGTCAAGTCCGCGGAAGTGATCAAGAACCTGATGAAGCTGGGCGTGATGGCCACCATCAACCAGGTGCTTGACCAGGATACCGCCACGCTGGTGGTGGAAGAGATGGGGCACGTTGCCAAACCCATGTCCGACGATGTGCTGGAACAGGAACTCAAGCAGCAGTTGCAGGAGGTCAGCGGCGAAGAGCTGCCACGCCCACCGGTGGTGACCATCATGGGTCACGTCGACCACGGCAAGACCTCGTTGCTGGACTATATCCGGCGCACCCGGGTGGCGGAAGGCGAGGCCGGCGGAATCACCCAGCACATCGGCGCCTACCATGTCGAAACCGACCGGGGCATGATCAGTTTTCTGGATACCCCGGGCCATGCCGCCTTCACGGCCATGCGTGCCCGTGGTGCGAGCGTGACCGATATCGTGATTCTGGTGGTGGCGGCCGACGATGGCGTCAAGCCACAGACCAAGGAAGCGGTACAGCACGCCAGGGCGGCGGGGGTGCCGATGGTTATCGCGGTCAACAAGATCGACAAGCCCGGCGCGGACCCCGAGCGCGTAAAGAGTGAAATGGCCGCGCTGGAGGTCGTGCCGGAAGACTGGGGCGGCGACACCATGTTCGTACCCGTTTCCGCCAAGACCGGCGCAGGCATCGATACCCTGCTCGAGGCGGTCCTGCTGCAGGCCGAGGTGCTGGAACTGAAAGCCGTGCGCGACTGTCCAGCGACCGGCATCGTGGTCGAATCCAGCCTCGACAAGGGACGCGGTGCCGTGGCCACGGTACTGGTGCAGAACGGTGTCCTGCAAAAGGGCGACCTGATCCTGACCGGCACCGAGTACGGCCGCGTGCGCGCCATGTTTGACGAGAGCGGCCGGCAGATCTCCGAGGCGGGGCCCTCGATACCGGCCCTGGTGCTGGGGCTTTCCGCCGTGCCGGGAGCGGGTGACGAGGTGATCGTGGTGTCCGACGAACGCAAGGCGCGCGAGCTGGCCCAGCTGCGCCAGGAGCGTTCGCGGGACCAGCGTCTTGCCAGGCAGCAGCAGGTACGCACGGAAGATATCTTCTCCGCGGCTGCCGAGGGCGAGCGCCCGACGGTCAATATCGTTCTCAAGGCCGATGTGCAGGGCAGCGTGGAGGCGCTCAGCACTGCGCTGACCGCCATCACTTCCCAGGCCGAAGACGTCAAGGTGAAGGTGATTTCGGCCGGTGTCGGCGGCATCAACGAGTCGGATGCGAACCTCGCGGTAGCTTCCAATGCATTTATCATCGGCTTTAACGTGCGTGCCGACGCATCCGCGAAACGCCTGATCGAGGAAAACCACCTCAACCTGAAGTACTACAGCGTGATCTACAATGCCATCGATGACGTCAAGGCAGTGGCGAGCGGCATGCTGGCGCCGGAGGTGCGCGAAAACATCATCGGGCTTGCCGAGGTGAGGGAAGTGTTCCAGTCACGCAAGCTGGGTGACATTGCCGGCTGTGTGGTGGTCGACGGCGTGGTGCGCCGCAGCTCGCCGATCCGTGTGTTGCGCGACAACGTGGTGATCTTCGAAGGCGAGCTGGAATCGCTGCGCCGGTTCAAGGACGACGTCAACGAGGTCAAGGCCGGAACCGACTGCGGTATTGGCGTGAAGAATTACCACGTCAGGGCCGGCGACCAGATCGAGGTGTTCGAACGTGTCGAGGTGGCCCGCAGCCTGTAGCGGGACCAGCCATACTGGCAGGGCAGGGGGCAGACCCCGCTGCACCTGCTGCAGGATCAATCATGCCGAGAGAATTTCCCCGTACCCGTCGCGTTGGCGAACAGATCCAGCGTGAGCTGTCCGAACTGATCCGGTCCGAACTGAAGGACCCGCGGGTCGGCATGATCAGCATTTCGGCAGTAACGGTGTCGCGCGACCTGTCGCATGCACGGGTATACGTCTCGGTGCTGGGAGATGAAGCGCAGATGGCCAGCTCGCTGAAGGCGCTGCAACACGCCGCCGGCTTCCTGCGTCACAGGCTGGGGCAGGCCATGCGGATGCGTGTCATACCGGAACTCCATTTCCATCTGGACCGATCGATCGAGGAGGGTGCGCGTATCGGTGCGCTCATCAACCTGGCCATTGCCAGTGACCGTGGCAAGCGGGAGCCGGAGTAAACCTGCCGGGGCACGCGCGCCGTACCCGGGCCGGGGCGATCAAGGGGTCAGTACCCTTCTTTGCTGGAAGCGATTTCATGGCACTGAGGCCCGGAGAAGGGTACTGACCCCTTTGGATGGCACCACGCTCGCCGCCGCGCCCGGCCAGCAGCAAAAATCGTCACGGTCGCGGCCACGTGGAATGACGGGATAGGTTCCAGGAAATGCACAAGCACAAGCGCCACAGCAATCTGCGGGATGTTCATGGCATCCTGCTGTTCGACAAACCGGCCGGGCTGACCTCCAACGCGGCCCTGCAGGCCGTCAAACGACTGTACCGCGCCCGCAAGGCCGGGCATACCGGCAGTCTCGACCCGCTCGCTACCGGCCTGCTGCCACTCTGTTTCGGGGAGGCGACCAAGATTTCCGGCTTCCTGCTCGATGCAGACAAGCACTACCTCGTCCGCTGTCAGCTGGGTATCCGTACCGTGACCGGCGATGCCGAGGGCGAGGTGCTCGAGCAGCGGCCGGTCCCGGCGTTGGATGTCCCCGGGCTGGTCCGGGTGCTGGAGGGTTTTCTGGGCGCCATCGACCAGGTTCCGCCCATGTACTCGGCGCTCAAGCACAAGGGCGAGCGTCTCTACAACCTGGCGCGCCAGGGAGTCGAGGTGGAGCGGCAGTCGCGCAGTGTGACCATCCATGCCCTGGAACTGCTGCACCTGGAAGGCAGCGTGGCGGACCTGCGCGTGCACTGTTCCAAGGGAACCTATGTCCGCACCCTGGTTGAGGATATCGGTGCCGAACTGGGTTGCGGCGCCCACGTGGCCGGCCTGCGCCGGATCGGGGTCGGGCCGTTCGACGACAGCAGGCTGGTCAGCATGGCGACGCTGGAAGCGTTTGCCGGCGCGGGGGATTTTTTCGGCATGGACCGGCTCCTGCTGCCCATCGAGGACGGTCTGAGCCAGTGGCCGGGGGTGCGGCTGTCCGGCGATGCCGCCTTCTACCTGCGCCAGGGACAGCCGGTGCTGGTGCCCCAGGCGCCGACCGCGGGCTGGGTGCGCCTGTACGAGGGGGAACGCCAGTTCATGGGTATGGGCGAGATACTGGACGACGGCCGGGTGGCGCCGCGCCGGCTGATGTCCGCACGCCGCTAGCCCGGGTCGTGCTACCCCTCCCGGATGGGTTGTGGCCGGCACAAACGGAAGCTAGAATACGCTGCTCACTTCATTGAGAAGAAATTATTGAAATTTCACGGAGTTTGATTGATGGCACTCAGCGCCGAACAGAAACAGCAAATCGTCAGTACGCACCAGCGCGGTGACGCGGACACCGGTTCCCCCGAAGTGCAGGTTGCCCTGCTGACCGCCAACATTACCGGTCTCACCGAACATTTCAACAGGCACAAGGCGGATCACCATTCCCGGCAGGGCCTGCTGCGTATGGTCAACAAGCGCCGCAAGCTGCTGGACTACCTCAAGGGCAAGGACACCAGGCGCTACCAGGACCTGATCGACAGTCTGGGCCTGCGTCGCTAGCGGATTCAAAGCTGGCACCCTGCAAGAACCACCTCTTTTCCAACACAGGAACACTACTCGTGAGCTTGATCAAAAAATCCTTCCAGTACGGTGACCAGACCGTCACGCTGGAAACCGGGGAGATCGCCCGCCAGTGCAGCGCGGTCATTGTCAGTGTGGGTGATACCAAGGTACTGGCCACCGTCGTCGGCGACAAGAGCGCCAGCGAAGGGCGCGACTTCTTTCCGCTCACGGTGGATTACCAGGAGAAGGGTTACGCCGCCGGCCAGATTCCCGGCAACTTCTTCCGCCGTGAGGGACGCCCGAGCGAAGCGGAAACCCTGCTGTGCCGCCTGATCGATCGACCGATCCGCCCGTTGTTCCCGAAAGGTTTCAAGCACGAGGTGCAGGTGATCGTCACCGTCATCTCGTACGATCCGCAGATCAACCCCGATATCCCGGCGCTGATCGGTGCTTCCGCGGCGCTGACCATTTCCGGCCTGCCATTTGCCGGCCCGATCGGCGCGGCACGCGTCGGGTACATTGACGGCAACTACGTGCTCAATCCGCGCACCGAGCAAATGGAAAACTCGCTGCTCGACCTGGTGGTTGCCGGTACCGACAGCGCGGTGCTGATGGTGGAATCCGAGGCCAGGGAACTGCCGGAAGACGTGATGCTGGGTTCCGTGGTGTTCGGCCATGACCACCAGCAGGTTGTCATCCGCGCCATCCGGGAATTCGCTGCCGAGGTGAATGCCCCGGCCATGGAATGGAGTGCTCCGCTGGAGAATACCGCCCTCGCCGCGGCCGTCGCGGCAGCCGGTACGGAGCGCATTACCGCTGCCTACCAGATCGCCGACAAGCTGGAGCGCTACAGTGCACTGGACGCGCTGCGCAGGACGCTGGTGGAAGAGATTGCCGACGACGAGTCCGACGACGGGTTCGGAAGTGCGGATGTCGCCGCCGCGATCGGCAAGCTGGAAAAGAAAATCGTGCGCGGCCGCATCCTGTCCGGACAGGCGCGCATCGATGGCCGTGACACGAAGACCGTGCGTCCGATCACCATCCGCACCGGGGTGCTGCCGCGTGCCCATGGTTCCGCGCTGTTCACGCGCGGCGAGACCCAGGCACTGGTGGTCACCACGCTGGGTACCGAGCGGGATGCCGCGCTGATCGACGGTCTGGCCGGTAATTTCAAAGAGTCGTTCATGTTGCACTACAACTTCCCGCCGTATTGCGTCGGTGAGACCGGCCGCCTCGGCGGCACCAAGCGGCGCGAGGTCGGGCACGGCAAGCTGGCCAAGCGCGGCGTGCAGGCCGTGATGCCGTCCAAGGACAGTTTTCCCTACACCATTCGCGTGGTGTCCGAGATCACCGAGTCCAACGGGTCCAGTTCCATGGCCAGCGTGTGCGGCAGCAGCCTGTCCATGATGGATGCCGGCGTGCCGATCAGTGCGCCGGTGGCCGGTGTGGCGATGGGCCTGATCAAGGAAGGCGACGAGTACGCCGTGCTGACCGACATTCTCGGTGACGAGGACCATCTCGGTGATATGGACTTCAAGGTCGCCGGCACTGCGCAGGGCATCAACGCGCTGCAGATGGACATCAAGATCCAGGGCATCACGCAAGAGATCATGGAAACCGCGCTGGGACAGGCCCGCGCAGGGCGTATGCACATCCTCGGCGAGATGAACCGGGCCATTGCCGCACCGCGCGAGGAAGTTTCCGCATTCGCTCCGCGTTACATCACCATGAAGATCAACCCGGAAAAGATCCGCGACGTGATCGGCAAGGGCGGAGCCACCATCCGTTCCATTACCGATGAGACCGGGACCAGCATCGATATCGATGATGACGGAAACGTCAAGATCGCCTCGGTCGACCTGGAGGCCGGCAACGAGGCACGCCGTCGCATCGAACAGATCACGGCGGATGTAGAGGTGGGGACGGTCTACGATGGCAAGGTTGCCAAACTGATGGACTTCGGCGCCTTCGTGACCATCCTGCCGGGCCGCGACGGCCTGGTGCACATCTCGCAGATCTGCGAGGAACGGGTACAGAATGTCAGCGACAAGCTGTCGGAAGGCGATATCGTCAAGGTCAAGGTGCTGGAAGTCGACAAGCAGGGCCGCATCCGGCTGAGCATGAAGGCGGTGGGCCAGGACTGACCGAAGCTGTTCCGGGCAGCATGGAAAAGGGGCCGGGAGGCCCCTTTTTTCGTGTGGTCGTCGCGGGTTATCGGGCAGGCAGGGAAGAGCCGGTCACGCGCAGTCCGCCAACCCGTGGCACGACGCAGTGGTTGCGCGAGCATCATCCGGGTCATCGTCCGCGGCACGGCCGTGCCGCGGACGGTCACTCCGCCGGTTCAGGATGCGCCCCGGGCTGCCGCGCGCTGCCGGGTGAATTCCAGCATCCTGCGGGCATGATCCTTTGGCGTCACTCCGTATTCCACGTACTCCAGTTTGCCCGCGGGATCGACCACGAATGTGGAACGGACGACCCCCAGCCTGCGTACCCCGTTCTTTTCCTTTTCCTGGATGACGCCATAACTGTTGCAGACCTCCTTGTCGATGTCCGCCAGCAGCGTGACACGCAGTCCGTACTTCTGGCGGAAGGCCTGGTGGCTGAAACAGTCGTTGGCGCTGATTCCGACTACCTGGATGCCCGCTGCGGTGTACTCATCGATGAGATCGGTGAATTCGTTGGCCTGTATCGTGCAGCCCGGGGTGTCGTCCTGCGGGTAGAAATAAATGACCGTCCATGAACCGTTGAACTCCTCGAGCGTGCGCAGGTTCATGTCAGAATCCGGCAATTCAATTGCCGGAGCCATGTCGCCAATTCTGAGCATGGTGGCTCTCCCTGTGAATTATTCGAGTGATTAGAACCTGTCTCATAATCGCCACGGTCGCGGCCGCGCGGGTTGATGGGATGGGTTCTATGGGCAACCAGCCGATAGTGTAGCGCAAGTTCCGGCAGCGGAGGGAATGCCGGCAGCCGCCCCGGGATGCCGGGTACGCAGGTTGTGCGCTGGTTATTTTCCGGAGGCCAGCGCGCGCTGGCTGGAAAGCCGGAGTGTGTAACTGTTGTTTTTCACGCAGGACAGGGCGTTGTCGCCGTGGAAGGTACATTCCAGGGTGTGGGGTGTACCCCATCCGGTTTTCACGGTATAGCTCCCCATGCCGGCATCATCGCCGGCAGCCGCGTCCGTCCCGGACAGCGGGGTGGCCTCGATCACGAGGTTGCGATAGGTGACCGTGAATTTGCCCCTGGTACTGAAATGGTCCACGATGGCCTTGGTCTTGAATCGAATGATATTGTGGCCGGTCCGGCTGCTCTGGTCATCGCTGAAACACACCAGCCGGTGATCCTCCGTCCTGCAATGGTTGATCGAGGAGGGCAGGTACGTTACCGGTTCGTCGCCACGATTCCAGGCTCCCTGCATGAGGTCGTCGAGACGGTAGTGCACGGGATTTCTCGCGGCCTGCGCCTTGCTGGCAGTCCTGTCCGGTTTCGCCACGCGGGTTTTCCTGTGCGGGGGTGGGCGCGTGCTGGCGCCGGGGGGCGGAGGCGGCACCGGCTGCGGCGCTTGCGCAGCGGCGGCCGATTTTTCCATGTCGATGTTTTCGGTCACGTTGATCATTTCGCCACGGGCCTGCTCGAAACCGCTGTCGACCGCCTTGCTCAGCCACTCGAGCGCCAGCTTGTTGTTCCGGGATGTGCCCTTGCCCTCGGCATACAGCTTTCCGTAGTAGTACTGCGCGGCAGGCAGGCCGTGGTGTGCTGCCTGGCCAAACCATTTGAAGGCCGTGCGCGGATCTGCACGTACACCGGTGCCTTCATAGTAGATCACGCCGAGCTTGTAGGCCGCCTTGTCACTGCCCTGGCCGGCTGCCTGCTCGAATGCATTGATCGCCTGTGCGTAGTCGATCTCGACGCCGACACCCATCAGGTACATGTTGCCGAGGTCATACTGCACCTCGGGGTCACCCTTCCCTGCCTGGGCCAGGGCCTTGTCAAAACGCGCCTTGTTTTCCTGCATCAGTTTCAGGCGCGAGACGGCCTGCTGATTGTGTTGTGCGGCGGCTTTCCTGTACCACTCCATGGCCTTGTCGCGGTCCGGCGCGACGCCGCGCCCGTTCTGATACATCGCACCGACATCGTACTGGGCCTGGCTGTCACCGCGGCCGGCCTCCCGGAGTTTGCCCTTGAACAGTGCACTCCAGATGTCGTTTCCGGCGTGACAGAGCGTGGTGGCCAGCAACAGACTGAGTGCAGTAGCAATTCTCTTCATGGATCCTGACCTGGTGCGCGGGTGACCGGAAACAGGCGGGCGACGCCTCCTTATATGGCGTTATCGGTATTCCGTGAGTGCTCTTGAGACGGGCCGCCAACGGGTGCCTGTCTCCATGAAATACAGTCAGATAGGGAAAAATCAGGCGGCCGGGGAAGGCGCCCCGGCCGCGCCGTCGCGCAGGGTGCGCTGCAGGTGCGCCAGGACACGCTGTTCCAGCCAGTAGACCGGATGCCAGGGGCGGGCCCCGCTGACAAAACCGGCGTGTCCGCCGTCGGCGGACAGTTCCAGGGTGACCGCACGACCGGTTTCCGCGGGATCGGGCAGTGCGCTGGCCGGCAGGAACGGGTCGTTCCGGGCCTGCAGGATGAGCGTGGGGACGCGGATCCGCTGCAGGTACTGCCGGCTGCTGCTGTGCCGGTAGTACTCGTGGACGTCGCGGAAGCCGTGTAACGGGGCGGTAATGGCATCATCGAAGGCATGGAAGGAGCGCAACGAGCGCAATTGTTGCAAGGGGACGGGAGGCGTGTGGGTGTGCGCCTTGATCCGTATGGCCTGGATCAGGCGGGACAGCAGGTGATCGCGGTAGATGCGCGACAGTCCGTGTTGCAGGCGCCGCGCCGCTGCATCGAGGTCGAAGGGTACCGAGATGGCCACCGCGGTTTGCAGCGGCGCCTGTGCGCCCTGTTCACCCAGCCATTTCAGCAGGACGTTGCCACCCAGCGAATACCCGATGGCAGCGGCGATCCGGGTGGACGGATCGCCGGCCAGCTGCCGGATCACGAAATCGAGGTCGGCGGTGTCACCGGAGTGATAGCTGCGCGCCAGCCGGTTCGGTACACCACTACGGCCCCGGAAGTAGAGCAGGCCGGCGCGGTAGCCGTGCCCGGCCAGTTGCTGCAGCAGTGCGCCGCTGTAATGGGAATCCAGTGAGCCTTCCAGCCCGTGCAGGACCAGGATGGCGGGATGGCCAGGGGTTGCCGTCCAGTCGATGTCGACGAAATCACCGTCCGGCAATTCCACGTGCTGGCGCCGCAAAGCCGGCATCACCCGCCTGCGCAGCAAGGACGGGAACAGCGTTTGCAGGTGTGCGCCTGGCAGCCACCAGGCTGGCCGGAAGCTGCTTGCCGTGATCATGTCCCGGCCCGTTTCCGTGGGCCGGGTCAGTTCTGCGCGCGGTGTGCAACCAGGTCATCCACCACGGCCGGGTCAGCGAGGGTCGAGGTGTCTCCGAGCTGGTCGATCTGGTCGGCCGCGATCTTGCGCAGGATGCGGCGCATGATCTTGCCCGAGCGTGTCTTGGGCAGTGCCGGCGCCCACTGGATGACGTCCGGCGTCGCAATGGGCCCGATCTCCTTGCGCACGTGCTGGATCAGTTCCTTGTACAGTGCGGCGCTCGGTTCCACGCCGTTCACCAGGGTGACGTAGGCGTAGATCCCCTGGCCCTTGATCTCGTGCGGATAGCCGACGATGGCGGCTTCGGCGACGGCGTTGTGCAGGACCAGCGCGCTTTCCAGTTCGGCGGTACCCAGATTATGACCGGAGACGATAATGACGTCGTCCACGCGCCCGGTAATCCAGTAATAGCCATCTGCATCGCGGCGGGCGCCGTCGCCGGTGAAGTACAGGCCGGGAAATGCGGAGAAATAGGTGTCGATGAGGCGCTGGTGATTGCCGTATACCGTGCGGATCTGCCCCGGCCAGGGATGGGTGATCACCAGGCTGCCTTCCCCCTCGCCTTCGAGGATCTTGCCCTCGGGATTGACGATGGCCGGGCGCACGCCGAAGAACGGGTGGGTGGCCGAGCCGGGTTTCAGGGGCGTGGCGCCGGGCAGGGGGGTGATCATGTGGCCTCCGGTTTCGGTCTGCCACCAGGTGTCGACGATCGGGCAGCGTGCTTCACCGATCGTGTGGTAGTACCACTCCC
>Ga0315556_1002222_pt1 | contig 11174 bp, 9 predicted proteins | sample SalMarSW160310MG_FD_202112 | JGI IMG/M metagenome (GOLD analysis project Ga0315556, IMG submission 202112) | Salt marsh sediment microbial communities from the Plum Island Ecosystem LTER, Massachusetts, United States - Salt Marsh Sediment SW1603-10 ...
GCGTCAGGATATGGGCCAGGGCGTCGGCGGGCTTGCTGTGGATGCGCTGGGGCGGGTGTCCCTCCTCGTCGAGACGGCGCAGACCCTCGCTCGCGGTCCAGCGAAACAGCATGAGACCACGCCGCAAGGCGATGCGCCGGAACAGATCGACGACGCGCGGCTCTTCGCGCGACTCCACGACGATAATGGGCATGCGGGAGGCGACCAGGGTCTCCAGCTCGTGCAGGTCGGACACGGGATATTCCTAGGGTTTATCGCGATAAGGAGAAATACTCGAAATGTCTGGGGCGTGCTCGCGGATTAACGGGACGCATCTCCAGTTGTCTAGATCGCCACCTCGGAATCGGCGAGCTGAGCTTTACCCTCGTGGAAGGGTGGCTGGGCCGGGCTCCGCGCATACCTGAGTGCGATCGGCAACGTTACGGATTCTACGCCCCCTTCGTAAGACATTTCTGACGCCTTGGTAGTCTGCCGCTGAAATTCATGTGACGTCAGGGCAGATTCCGATCCATGTGCTATATAAACGAGAGTCGACGAGTAACCGACGGTGCAAGTCGGTTTTAGCAATTCATCGCGGTAGGTGCAATCCTGCGTGATCGGGCCGGTCGCGGGCTCGTTACACCAATCTGCACATGAGTCGCGCTTGGCGCCGAGATATCGGCTCGGGCACGAAGGTGATTTTATCCTCGATATAGGGAGAAACTACGATGATGCGAAAGCTCTGGACCTGCACGACAGCAGCTTTGCTCGCCGGTTTGCTCGTAACAGGGTGCTCGAAATCTCCGTCCGCCGGAGGTCCGGACGAGGCCAAACGTGCCGGGCGTGACGCGGCCTCGTTTCCGCAGGCGGACGAAGATTACTTCCGCGATATGGACGGCGGCATCGCCCTGTCGCCCGAGGAGGTCAAGGGCCGCAACATGTGGAACGTCTGGAGCGGCGGTAACGATCGACTTTGGAACCTCATGACCGACTACACCTTTGGTGCCTTTGATCTGCTCAAGACGATCAGCTCGCATCCCAGTCTCGGCTATTCCCGCGACAACCGCTGGGACTACATCGGACTCGTCAACGAGCCCTGCTTCAAGACCCCCACGGAGCCCAGAAAGGACCGCTTCGGCCTGTGGCTCGACGTGCGCACCGAGGATTGCGCGCCCGACCCCTTCGAGAACGAGAGCAAGTACCCCGGTGTGGCGATTGGCGCGCGCGGTAAGTCTCTCGGCGATGGCACGACGCTGCCGGTGGGGTCCTATTACGGCTATCCCTCCGGCGTCATGGGGCTGCGGCTGTTCCCGAATCCGGATTTCGACGAGAAGGCCGCGAAGGCGTGGGATCCGGAGCGCTATTACACCGACCCAGGCTATTACAACCGCAAGGACCTGGTACGCCCGTATCGTGTCGGCATGTCCTGCGGCTTCTGCCACATCGGCCCAAGCCCAACGAATCCGCCGGAGGATCCGGAAAACCCGGAGCTGGCCAATCTGAGCTCCTCGGTGGGCGCGCAGTACATGTGGGTGGACCGTATGTTCATCTTCGACGCCAACAAGCCCGAGGGGCGCACCAACTACATGTACCAGCTCGCGCACACCTACCGTCCCGGCGCGATGGATACCTCGCTCATTTCCACGGACAACATCAACAATCCGCGCACCATGAACGCGATCTACGACTTCGCGTCGCGCATGGAGGTTGCCAAGCGGATCGGTCTGGAAAAGCTTTCCGGGGGGGAGCTGAACAACAAGCAATTCCAGGACTTCGTGAAAAGCGGTCCGCTGCTCGATTTCTATGACCCGGAAACCCACATCGTGCGCACGCCGCGGGTGCTCAAGGACGGCGCCGATTCGGTTGGCCTTTTGGGAGCGCTCAATCGCGTTTACATCAACATCGGTTTGTACAGCGAAGATTGGCTGACGCATTTCAACGCCGTGGTCGGCGGCAAGACGACCACGCCGATCGAGATTGCGACCGCTCAGAAGCAGTCCGTCTATTGGCAGGCCACCGAGCAGGGCACACCGGCGACGGCCCTGTTCTTCCTCAAGGCGGCACGGCCCGATCGGCTCGCGGACGCGCACGGTGGCGAAAAGTATCTGACTGCCGACGAGGCGACGCTGGCGCGCGGAAAGGACGTGTTCGCGAATACCTGCGCCCGCTGTCATTCGAGCAAAGGGCCGAAACCGCCGGCCGATTTGAAGCCGGACGAATGCATGGGCAAGAACTATCTCGGCTGTTTCAAGCGCTACTGGAAATGGACGCAGAGCGACGAGTACAAGGCCCAGATGCGCGAGATCGTGCGGGCGCCGGATTTTCTCGAAAACAACTTCCTGTCGACCGATGCGCGCATCCCCGTAACCCTGCTGCGCACCAATGTATGCAGCCCACTCGCCACCAACGCAATCCGTGACAACATCTGGGACAACTTTTCGTCGACCACCTACAAGCAGCTCCCGTCCGTCGGCACGGTGACCGTGCATGATCCCTATACCGGCGCGCCGGTACCCTACGAGATGCCGGACGGAGGACGCGGCTATACCCGTGTGCCATCGTTGATCAGCCTCTGGTCGACGGCGCCCTTCCTGCTCAACAACAGCGCGGGGCCGTTCGACAGCAGTCCCTCGGTGGATGCGCGGATGAAGGTATTCGAGGCATCCATCGAACAAATGCTCTGGCCGGAGAAGCGCGAGAAGGACGCGGTCCTCGGCGACAAGGTGCCTGGCACCATTGACCGCACCACCGCACGCAGTCAGATAACGATTCCCCTGGGCTATGTCCCCGAGGCGCTACAGCCGTTGCAGGGGACGCTGCATCGCTGGCTTCCCTGGCTGGTCGACGAGGGCGGCGACGTGGTGCTGGGGCCTATCCCAAAGGGCGTGCCGGTGAACCTGCTGGCCAACCTCAAGCTGCGCGCCGAGAGTGACGACCTGGGCGAGAAGGCGAAGCACGTCGAGCGCGTCGGCAAGCTCCTGGTCAGGCTCAAGGCCAATCTGGCGACGCTGCCCGAGGATGCCAGCGATGAACAGCTGCGTGCCAAGTTTGCGGACCTGCGCGAGCCGATGCTGGAGCTCAGCAAGTGTCCCGACTTCGTAGTGAATCGCGGCCACTATTTCGGCACCGAGGAATTCAACCGGCAGGAGGGCTTGACCGAAGATGAGAAGGCATTCGGCACGGAGACCGCTCTGAGCGACGAGGACAAGCAGGCGCTGATCGCCTTCCTCAAGACCTTCTGAGCATGCTCGTCTCATGAGCACCCGGATGGCCCCGGAGTGGGACTACGTGATCGTCGGCTCGGGCGCGGGGGGCGGAACGCTCGCCGCGCGCCTGGCCGAGGCGGGCATGCGCGTGCTCCTCCTCGAAGCCGGCTGCGATGCCCCGGCGACAGAGGGCGAGCGCATGCCGGACGACTATGAGGTTCCGGGCTTCCATGCCTTCGCCAGCGAGAACCCGGCCATGAGCTGGGACTTTCGCGTCCGCCACTACACCGACGAGACGCGCCAACGCCGCGACTGGAAGTATGTTCGGGATGGAAAGGGGGGGCTGTTCTACCCGCGAGCCGCAACGCTCGGTGGCTGCACCGCGCACAACGCCATGATCTACATGCTCCCCCACGATTCGGACTGGGAGCAGATTGCGGAGATCACCGGCGATCCGTCCTGGCGCGCCGCAAGCATGCGGCGCTACGCCAGGCGCGTGGAGAGATGCCGCCACCGGCCCCTGTGGCGCCTGCTGAGCCGTGTCGGGCTCGATTTCACCGGACACGGCTGGGACGGATGGCTGGATACCGAGCGGGCACTTCCCCATGAGGTGTTGGCCGATGACGCACTGATGGACACGGTCCTCGGCACCGCGCGCGCCTTCGCCAGCACCCTGCCCTTCCCCGTGGCACGGGCCCTGCGCTGGCTCTTGCGCGGCGGTGGCGACCCCAATGCGCGCCAGTGGCCTCGGCGCAATTTCAAGGGAATCTGCTACACACCCCTGTCCACCCACGACGGCCACCGCATGGGGCCGCGTGAGCGGCTGCTCGCGGCCGCCGCCACCCATCCAGATCACTTGCATATCGAAACCGACGCGCTGGCGACGCGCGTCCTGTTCGATGACGAGGGTAACGCCACGGGCGTGGAGTACCTCAAGGGACGTCGCCTCTACCGCGCGCACCAGGATCCCTCCGCGCGAACGGGCGAGACGCATCAGGTACACGCGGAGCGCGAGGTGATCCTCTGTGGGGGCACCTTCAACACACCGCAGCTACTCATGCTCTCGGGTCTTGGTCCGGCACAGGAGCTGAACGCCCATGGCATTCCTGTGCGAGTGGACCTGCCAGGCGTCGGACGGAATCTGCAGGATCGCTACGAGGTGGCGGTGACCTATCGCATGCCGCGGCCCTGGGAGGTGCTGGCGGGAGCCAGCTTCGAGCGCGGTGACGCCGCATGGCGGCACTGGGAAGAATCGGGGTCTGGCCTCTACAGCTCCAATGGCTCCGTGATCGGCATCGTCCGCCGCTCCGCGCCCGGCAAGAGCGAGCCGGACCTCTTCTGCATGGCGATGGTGGCCCGCTTCGAAGGCTATTTCACCGGCTTTTCCGAGTGGATCCCTGCGCATCGGGACTACCTGACTTGGGTGGTGCTGAAGGCACACACGGAGAACCGCCGTGGCATCGTGAAGCTGCGCTCCGCCGATCCGCTCGACACGCCGCTCATCGACTTCCGCTATTTCGAGGAGGGCGACGATGCAACGGGAGAGGACCTACGCGCGGTCGTCGCCGGCGTCAAGCTCGTTCGCCGCATGACAGCACCCTTGATCGCCGACGGCACTGTCTCCGAGGAGCTGACCCCGGGGCCGGCGGCGGATTCAGACGACGCCCTGGAGGATCATGTTCGCGACACCGCCTGGGGTCACCACGCATCCTGCACCTGTGCGATGGGTCCGCGAGAGCGGGGAGGCGTGCTGGATGGCGCCTTCCGCGTTCACGGCGTAGGGCGACTGCGCGTGGTCGACGCCTCCGTGTTCCCGCGCATCCCAGGCATCTTCATCGTCAGCGCGGTCTACATGATCGCCGAGAAGGCGGCGGATGTGATCCTGCGCGACGCTCGCACCTGAGATTAGACCCCAGTTTCATTCACCCTAAAGGAGAGCACCATGGAGTACACGCCGGCAAAACTCATGACCATGTCTCAGGAGGAGCTCGACGAGCTTTTCAAGGCCAGCCCGGCCGGAGACATCCCCAACGGCGAGGCCACAGGGACGGCGATCATCGCCCCAGGCACGAGGATCTCGGACGAGATTGCCAAGATGATCAGCTTCTTCGCCTGGCAAGGGAAGACCTTCAACGCGGAGAAGGGCTTGTTGAAGAACAAGATTACCGGGTTCGGCATCGAGGCGATCGTGGCCAAGGTCTACAAAGGCCCGAGCTGGCTCGACGAAAAGGAATGCATCGTGCTCGACTACTCCGACACCTCCCTGGTGGCGCACTGGATTCGGGACGAGATCCGCCTCATTGCACCGGACTTCTACCTGGGCAAGGTGTATTGGGGCAAGAAGCGGCTCATCGATTTCTGCCTCGAGTTCTGAGCCGGTGATTCCACAGTCGTATTTCATGGTGGTGGCCAGGATCGCGGACAGCCGCGAGGCCGACCTGCGCGCCTTGCTCGCCACCATGAATTCCGAGCCCGGTATCGCCGATCCGCGCAACCCCTTGCTGCCCTTCGGCGACTTCGACAGATTGCACTTCGCGCGCTTCGTGATCCTCGAGGATGCAACCACCGTCGATTTCGCCGTGCTCGGCCTGCCGGTTCCGAAGTTTCCCTTGCAGCTGGCATTCCTGGCCGATTGCGACGGCGATGGGCTCGCGGTGCTCGCCGACCTGGCGCAGCGGGCGGAGCCTGGTCTGCGCCGGATCTTCCGGCATTGTGAAGGCTTCGACGCCGAGGGCGACTTGTTGGCCTGGTTGAAGGCCCACGACATCCCCGTTGGTGCAAACTACGTCAATTGGGTCGGCCGCACCGTCAGGCAGATCAGGGAGGAGAACGCCTTGCGGCGCTTTCTTTCGGCCAAAGTGCCGCGCGATCCCCTTTCTTCGCGGGAGTCCGCGGGTGAAAGGGCGCAGCAGGTCCGCCGCGAGCTGATCGACCTGGTGAAAGGCGAGCAGCAAGCCGGCCGCTTGACCCTCAGCGAAACGCTGCCCACACCGCTCAGATGGCGTATCCGCAATCTGATCAATGCCATCGGCGTTCCGCTGGTGGGCTTGGTGCTCTCACCCCTGCTCCTGGTGCTGGCGCCCTTCGTCATCTACCGGCTGCGCAGGCTGGAGAAGAGCGATCCCGAGATCTATCCGCACCCGGACCCGGAGGCGTTAAAGGCGTTGCGCAAGCTCGAAGACCGCGACGTGACCAACCAGTTTTCGGCACTGGGCTCGCTCAAGCCCGGGCGCTTCCGCCTTTGGCTGGTGAAGGTGATTCTGCTCTTGATCGACTATGCCTGTCGCCACGTCTTCAACCGCGGTTTTCTGGGACGCGTTCGCACCATTCATTTCGCCCGCTGGGTCTTTATCGATGGTAAGGCCAGGATCTACTTTGCCAGCAACTATGACGGTAGCCACGAGGCCTACATGGACGACTTCATCAACAAGGTGGCCTGGGGCTTGAACCTGGTGTTCAGCAACGGCGTCGGTTGGCCGCGCACTGACTGGCTGATCAAGCGAGGCGCCCGCTTCGAGCAGCGTTTCAAGTACTACCAGCGCCGCCACCAGATACCGAGCCAGGTCTGGTACAAGGCCTATCCGGGCCTGACCGCGCTTGACCTGATCCGCAACGCGCGCATACGCGAAGGATTGGAGAAGTCAGAGATGAGCGATGCCGAGACCTTATCGTGGCTGAGCCTGCTATGAGCCTGCCCGCACCCGAATTCGACGATATGCAGGCCCTGCTGCGCTTCGGCCTGGGCCATCTCGAGCACGCCTGTTTCCTGCTGCTGCGCGTGACGGACCAAGAGGCCGCACGCGCCTGGCTCGCAACCGCGCCGGTGACCAGCGCGGTTCGTGCCGAGTCGCCGCCGGGGCAGGCGCTGCAGGTAGCCCTAAGCAGCGATGGACTGCGCGCGCTGGGCGTCGCCTCGCCGCTCATCGAGGGCTTCGCGGACGAATACCGCGTCGGTATCAGTGCCGATCCGGGCCGCTCCCGCCGCCTCGGCGACTTGGCCGGCAATGATCCGGCATGCTGGGACTGGGGCGCGGGCGACCAGGTGCCCCATGTGCTGCTCTTGCTCTACGCCAATGCGGACACCCTGCCGCCGTTTCTGGAATCGATCCGCCGGGAATGCGCCGCAGGTTTCGAAGAGATCGCCGCACTCGATACCTCCGAGCTGGACGAATTCGAGCCCTTCGGCTTCAAGGACGGCATTTCCCAACCGGAGATCGATTGGGACCGCACACGGCCGGCTCGCGACCAAGACCGGCTGAGCTATACGAACCTCGCCTGCCTCGGCGAGTTTGTCCTGGGGTATCCGAACGAATATGGCGGCTACACCGACCGCCCCCTGATCGACCCGCGAGGTGTCGAGCCGGGCGCGCTGCCACCGGCAGAGGACGCTCCGGACATGCTGGACCTGGGTCGCAACGGCAGCTATCTGGTGCTGCGCCAGCTGCAGCAGCACGTAAGCGACTTCTGGCGCTACCTCGACGCGCAGGCCGGAGGCAATCCGGAGCTACGCGACCGGCTCGCCGCCGCCATGGTCGGCAGAACGCCGAAAGGCGATCCGCTGGTGAGCCTCGACGACGCAGGTGATCGGAATGCCTTCACCTACGCCTCCGACCCGCATGGCCGGCGCTGTCCGCTCGGCGCGCACATTCGCCGCGCTAACCCACGCAATGCCGATCTGCCACCCGGAAGCAGCTGCCCCTGGTCACGCCTCGAGCGCATACTCGGCTTCGACGCCGCGGCGCTGGACCAGGACCATGTGGCCTCCACGCGCTTCCACCGCCTGCTGCGCCGTGGCCGCAAATACGGGCCCGATGTGCCTCTCGACCGAGCCCTCGCCGACGGGCCGACCGATGCCGAGTCGGGCCTGCACTTCATCTGCCTGAACGCCAACATCGGACGGCAGTTCGAGTTCGTCCAGGCCGCCTGGATCGCGGGCACCAAGTTCGACGGGCTCATGAGCGAGGGCGACCCCTTGCTGGGACACCGGCAGCCCGGCAGCGACCACACCGCCAGCGATGTGTTTTCCATACCCCAGGCGAACGGGGCGGATCGACGGCTCACAAACCTGCCCCCGTTCGTCACCGTGCGCGGGGGTGGGTATTTCTTCCTTCCGGGTTTGCGCGCCCTGCGCTTTCTGGCCAGGGCACGCTGAGAGAGGATCACGATGGACTCGAACACCAGCCGTCCCGTACCGCCCGCCGACACGGGCTCGGCGCTGTTGAACTGGGTCTCCGACACCAGCCTGTTCCTGCTGCAGATGGAGCGGCGCATCGATCCCTGGATACGACCGGCCTTCGATGCGATCCTGCGCGATCCACTGGCACGTCTGACCACCGCCCTGATCAATCTTCAGCGCCGTGACGAGGGGCTCGCGATCGCGGAGGAGAGGCCGCGGCCCGAGGAAGAGGCTTGGCTCGATTCGATCGTCGAGACCTTCAAGCAGCAGATGAGTGGACTCTGGAAGCCCGGCGGCTTCGAGCGCGGCGGCAACACCAAGACCCACGGCATCGTGCGCGCCGAGCTCATCGTCCACGAAGATCTTCCGGCCAACCTGCGCCACGGCATCTTCGCGGCAAACCGCAGCTATCCCGCCTGGGTGCGCTTCTCCGGCCCCGGCCCTTATGTCACGCCGGACATCGACGACGTCGGCTTCATGAGCATCAGCGTCAAGCTCATGGACGTGCCCGGCCCGAAGCTCATGGACGAGGAGCAGCACACCCAGGACATGTTCGGTGTCTCGACGCCGACCTTCGTCACGGCCGACACCTACGCCAATGCCCACTTGCAGAAGTGGAGCGTGAAGAACGCTTCGCTGTTCCACTTCGTCAACTTTAAGCGTCCCCACTTATTGGATTTCATCATGCAGGGGCTCTGGATCAAGACCCAGAGCAGCCCGTTCGAGGCGCCCTATTTCAGCTGCGTGCCCTATCTGCTCGGCGATGGCCAGGCCATGCAGTATTCCTTCTGGCCCGTCTCGAAAAGGAAGACGCCCATCCCGCGCCTCCCCTTGCGGCCACCCGACGACTACCTGCGCGCAGCAATGGTCAAGGCTCTCGATGAGGGTGACGTGGAGATCGAGCTGCGCGTGCAGCTGCAAGCGGATCCGCATCTGATGCCTATCGAGAACGCCGCCGTGCTGTGGCCCGAAAGGCTGTCGCCGCGGGTACCCGTCGCCACACTGCACATCCCGCGGCAGAAATTCGATTCGCCCGAGCAAATCGCCTTTGCCAGACGCCTGTCCTACAACCCCTGGCATTGCATCACCGAGCACCGGCCGCTGGGCAACCAGAGCCGGGCACGACGGCGCATGTACTACGAGCTGTCCAAGTTTCGGCACGACATGAACAAGGTGCCTCACTACGAGCCTGACGGGTCGGAGACCTTCCCCTGAGGAGGCGCTGATCATTGGGCAGCCTGGCGAAGACCAACACGGGCTTCCTGCCCGCCGGGAATCACTGAATCAGTCAGCGTTTCCCTAAGGGGCGAAGGAGAGACCGGGCACCGGATCGATTCGGCAGAAAACTGCCAAGGTGGAGGGAATATGTCTGAAGCAGATGAACATTCCGGTCCGCACCTGAGCGGTGACGTGCTGTCCCACACCCTGGCTGCCGCCGTAATGGGCAGGGTCAGCTTGACGAAGCTGGTCTGCCCATCCGGCAGTGCCAGCTCCATCCGCGTCGACCGGATCGTCCTCGGCAGCGCGAGCGTCGCTAGCGTGGATATCCAAAGGGTCCACACGGCTCTCGACACTGGCAAGGTTACGCTGGAGGATGCGCGGGCCGTCGTCAGTCTCGCCATCAATTTCAGCTATGGACTTCATGTTCGCCTACCCGGACCGATCCCGGACATCAATATCGACGACGACATCCGGATCGGTACCATTCGTTTTCCATTCGAGATCGGCGATGTCCGGATTCCGGCTCTGAGCAACGTCGACCTGATGATCCCTTCGGCCGGACTGGAGGACGTTCAGGCGTCGGTAGACCCGGTCCGCCAGCTCGACCTCGGCGGAGCGCGCTTCAGCGCGCTGCAGCTCGATGGCACGGTGCTGCCCGCAGCGGGTTTCGGGCTGGGCGGGCTGAGCCTGGGGCCGGTCCGCATTCGCGACGTCGGCATCCCCGCCATCTCCTCGGCCCACTTGGCGGTGGGCGAGCTCTCCCCCGACAATCCCCTGGTGCTGCCTTCCATCGGCGTACGCAACATCGGGCTGCCTGCCGTCTCCGCGCCGCGCGTCGAATCCGAAAGCCCCGTCGTCATTCCCGGCGTCCGATCGCAAACCCGGGAAATTCCACTGGTGCGAAGCGGCATCCTGCGCGCATCCATCACCATCGAGCCCACGCTCACCATCGCGATCAGGACCTTGGTCATCCGGGATATCTCGGCAGCCTCGACCATCGACCGGATCGACGTGCGTGACCTGAGTGCGCCGGTAACGCTGTCGGGTGTCTCCCTGGATGGGCTGATGCTGAACGACGTCGAGCTGGAAAGCATCGCTACCCAGGGATAGTGCAAAGCGACATTTCATTCTGGAGAACCCGATGCCTACGAAAACCACCCCGGAATACACCGCGTTCGAAGAGCTCTGGCAGCTGGCGAGCGCGCGACAGGACGACCTGCAGGTCGGGCAGATCGACGAGCCCGATACCGATTTCTCGCCGGCACCGATGCTGAAGCTCCTTTCGCGCCTCGCGGACGCGCTGGTTGCGGCCGGTGCCATCGACGACGAGCGACACAAGCAGATGCGGTCCGCGATCGGCGTCCTGGAAGAGGTGATACGGACGGTAGACCCCGGTGCACTTGCGACGGCACTCGAGGCGGTCAACGCCCAACCACTCCCGGCCCAGTGAGGAAAGGATCATGACTACTCGATCAAGTCCAAGACCGGCCGCGACCGCGCACCCCGGGCTCGATGCGGCGCTGTTGGACGCCCTTACCAGCGCGGTGCTGCGTCGAATTCGGGTCGCTCGGCTGGCCGCACATTCCGGTGAG
>Ga0315556_1002223_pt1 | contig 11173 bp, 5 predicted proteins | sample SalMarSW160310MG_FD_202112 | JGI IMG/M metagenome (GOLD analysis project Ga0315556, IMG submission 202112) | Salt marsh sediment microbial communities from the Plum Island Ecosystem LTER, Massachusetts, United States - Salt Marsh Sediment SW1603-10 ...
GATCTGGATACTGTTTACAATATCACCTCTTTAACAACAAAAGATAGAGAGGGAGATTTTTATTCCCCAAGATTTGAAAGACGTCTCGGAAAAATTTGGATAAATATGAGCGGTATCCGTCAGCCCGGAGAAAAAGTAGTTGTAAACATTAAATATAATGGAAGGCCGAGAATTGCGCCGAAACCGCCATGGGACGGAGGATTTACCTGGGCTAAAACTGCTGATGGATTTCCCTGGATTGCAACGACTTGTCAACTTAACGGAGCGGATATCTGGTGGCCCTGCAAAGATTATCCATCCGATGAAGCAGATTCTGTTGCATTACATTTTACTGTTCCTGAACCTCTTGTAGTTGCCTCGAATGGGAAATTAATGAGCATAGTTGTGAACAATGATAAAACAAGAACATATAATTGGTTTGTTTCCACGCCAATCAATAATTATGGCATATCGCTAAATGCTGCACCCTTTAAAACAATTTCAAAAAAATATGTCAGTGTTGCAGGCGATACTTTAAATGCAACATTCTGGGTACTTCCAGAACATTACGATAAAGGAGTAAAAATATTTCCGCAGTTTTTACAGCATCTCAGATTTTACGAAGAAACTCTAGGACCTTATCCTTTTCGTGCTGATAAATATGGTATAGTGGAAACTCCACACAAGGGAATGGAGCATCAAACAATAATAGCTTATGGAAATGAATTTAAACAGGGCAAATATGGTTTTGATGAATTACACCAGCACGAACTGGGTCACGAATGGTGGGGGAATCTTGTTACTGCTTATGACTGGAAAGACTTCTGGTTGCACGAAGGTTTCTGTGCATATATGCAGCCGCTTTATGCAGAAAAACTTGGAGGTGAAAAAGAATATCATAAATACATGAATGAAATTCGGGGCAAGGTAAAAAATGCGCATGCTGTGGCTCCCGAAGAATCAAAATCAATTCAGCAATTATATCAGGACGGGGATATTTATGTAAAAGGCTCGTGGATACTTCACACATTAAGAAATTATGTGGGGGATAAAGATTTTTTTACAATGTTAAGAAGAATGGCATATCCTGATCCTGCAATGGAAAAAGTTACTGACGGAAGACAGTGCCGTTTTGCAACCACGGATGATTTTATAAGAATTGCAAATAAATATTCCGGAATGGACTTAAAATGGTTTTTTGATGTTTATGTAAGACAGCCAAAACTGCCGGAATTAAAATCTGGTATGGTCGGAAATAAATTAGAGCTAAGCTGGGAAACTCCGAACGATCTGCCCTTCTTCTTGCCTGTTGATGTAAAAGTTGGCGATAAAATTATCCGTGTTGAAATGAAAAAAGGGAAAGGAGATATTGAGATTCCTGATGGGACTAAGTATGAAATTGATCCGGATAAAAATATTTTAATGAAAGAAGAGAACGCAGAATAATTTAGTAATTAAGAATATTGTTATTAAACTTTAAGGGAATGCAGATAAAGTGTTCCCTTTTTTATTTCTCACTTGTCTAGCCGTCCTGAAATAAGTAATTTTATACAACCAAAGTTTATCCTATAAAATGACACTTCATCAGGAGTAATTATGCAGAATCCTAATAATATTAAAGCCAAAAGAGAACGAAGCTTTTTCGGTGATGTTCTTGATTATTTCAACAAAGCATCGCAATACACAAAATATCCTGCAGGTCTTTTGGATCAGATTAAAGATTGCAATAGCGTTTATGAAATGAAATTTCCGGTCAGGATCAAAAATAAAATCAAGGTAATTACTGCTTACAGGGTGGAACATAGTCAACACAAATTACCCGTTAAAGGAGGAATCCGTTACAGTCTTTCCGTGAACCAGGATGAAGTGATGGCGCTTGCGGCATTAATGACATATAAATGTGCTGTAGTTAATGTTCCCTTTGGAGGTGCAAAGGGAGGAGTTTGTATTGATCCCAAAGAATATGATGAGGTTGAACTAGAGCATATTACAAGAAGATATACGTCAGAGTTAATAAAGAAAAATTTTATTGGACCTGGTATTGATGTGCCGGCTCCAGATTATGGAACTGGAGCGAGAGAAATGGCCTGGGTGGCTGATACATATGCAGCTTTTAATTCCGGATCTATTGATGCGCAGGGTTGTGTTACTGGCAAACTTATAAGCCAGGGCGGAATCAGAGGTAGAACCGCGGCAACAGGAAGAGGAGTTTACTTTGGAGTTAGAGAAGCATTGAACAATGAAAAAGATTTAAAGAAACTCGGACTAACCGCAGGTGTTGATGGAAAGAGAGTTGTTGTTCAGGGATTGGGAAATGTTGGCTATCACGCTGCAAAATTTTTCTTTGAAGCTGGTGCCAAAATAGTTGGTATCGCAGAATATGAAGGATCGATTTATGATCCAAAGGGAATTGATATTGAAAAATTAATGAAGCATAGAAAGGAAACAGGTTCTATTCTGAATTTTCCCGGATCTAAAAATTTGAAAGGAAGGGGAGATGCTCTCGAACTTGAATGCGATGTATTAATACCGGCAGCACTCGAAAACCAGATAAATTCAGGCAATGCAGATAATATCAAAGCCAAGATAGTTGCTGAAGCTGCAAACGGCCCGGTAACACCGGAAGCTGAAAAAGTTCTTCTTAAGAAAAATATTTTGATTATCCCTGATTTATTTTTAAATGCCGGAGGTGTAACTGTTTCTTATTTTGAATGGCTGAAGAATTTATCGCACGTGCGTTTCGGAAGAATGGGAAAAAGATACGACGAATTAATTTATAAAACTTTGGTAAATTCAATTGAGTCAGCAATTGGTAAAAAACTTGACGATTCATCAAAAAAAATTATAACCCATGGTGCGGATGAAGAAGACCTTGTAAATTCAGGCCTTGAAGAAACAATGGTTTCCGCATATAATGAAATAAACGAAATTTGGAAATCAAATAAGAAAATTCCTGATTTAAGAACTGCGGCATTTGTAACATCAATTAATAAAATTGCCGATTCATATTATGCACTGGGGATATTTCCTTAAATAAGGTTTTTAAACCCAGCCTCTTAACTTGCACGCTTCTGCAACTCTTGCAACACCAACAACCATAGCGCCTAGGCGTGGATGAACTTTCTTGTCTTTTACCGCTTCCATTACAGTATGATAGGCCTTTTTGAGCTTGTCGTCCAGTCTTTTGTGGACAAGTTCCTCATCCCAGAAATATGAATAATTATCCTGAACCATTTCGAAATATGAAACAGTTACACCTCCTGCGCTTGCAAGAATATCAGGTATAACGTGTACGCCGTTTTTGTTCAGAATAATATCTGCTTCCGGTGTTGTTGGACCGTTCGCAAGTTCACAAATTACTTTTGCTTTTATGTTGTTTGCATTTTTAGAAGTGATTGCATTTTCAAGCGCTGCCGGGTAAAGGATTTCCACATCCAGTTCCAGCAGTTCTTCATGTGGAATTTGTTTTGCGCCCGGGAAGCCAAGCACTGAACCGGTTTTTAATTTGTGCATTACAAGTTCTTTCGGGTTGAATCCTGCACTATTAATAATAGCTCCGCGAGAATCGCTTACAGCTATTAGTTTTCCTCCTCCTAAAATTTCCTGGTGAAGCAGCGCAGCACGCTGTCCCGCATTGCCGAAGCCCTGAATTGCATATGATTTTGTCGGATCAAAACCATGAAGCTTGCAGGCTTCTCGAACGGTAATCACTCCGCCGCGTGCAGTTGCATCTCTTCTTCCTTCTGTTCCTCCGATTTGCTGCGGCTTGTCTGTTAATACTCCGGGCTGATGAAGATTCATAATTGTTTCGTATTCATCCATCATCCATGCCATTGTCTGGGGATTTGTATAAACATCAGGTGCGGGTATATCTTTGTTAATTCCAATAAATGGGGCAATAGCTCTTATATACTCTCTTGATAAATTTTCAAGTTCTCTCGATGACATTGATTTAGGATCGCAAACTATCCCTCCTTTTCCTCCTCCGAGCGGCAGATCGACCACGGCAGTTTTCCACGTCATCCAGCAGCCGAGTGCCCTGATCGTATCAACTGTCTCATCCGGATGAAACCTGATTCCGCCTTTTGCCGGACCACGCGCAAAGTTATATTGGATTCTGTAGCCCTGAAAAATTTTAGTTTTACCATCGTCCATTTTAATATGGAGAGTAAAATTAAATTCTCTTTGCGGGGTGCTGAGTAATTCAATTGTAGCCTTATCCAGGTTTAAAACTTTAGCTGCTTCAAAAATCTGTTGTCTCGCGGTACTAAAAGAGTTATATGATTCCATAATTTTATCCTTTGGACTTATTATTTATTTCAGGAGACTCAGGTTCAGGATTGGTTGGTACATCCAGAATTATTCTGTACCAACAATTTTTGCAGGTCAACACTCTGTCTACACTTAAAAGAACCTGCTGCCACGGGCTGAGTTTATGTCCGCAGTGAGGACAATTTTCGATAATGTCCTTGTTTAATTCAGGTTTATTTTTCTCCAAGATTACCCCCCGGCTTAAAAATTACTCCCTTGTTTTGATGTCCGTTCATTTTAATAATTATCGGAGACTTAAAATGCAGAAGTTTAGTGAAAGTTTTTGAAGCTACCGGCTTTTGATCAATCAGCCAATCCCAGTCAATTAATCCCTGGCTTTTATGGCTGTTCACACTAAAGTAGCCGATCATAAATGAAGTGATGTTCTGGAAAAAGTGTGAACCCTGTGAAGGCTCAACCGATAAATCTTTGAAGCCCGATTCAACTATTGCTCGTGCGCCTGCTATCTGTTCCCAGTTTACAGGAATCCCGAGCCAGGGATCAAGTGAACCCCATCTGCCAACACCGATTAATAAATATGGTCTTTTTTCTTCTATTAATTGGCTGTTGAACTGGCTTACTTCTTTTGCGACATCGCGGCTTTTGGATCTATCAAATGAATGGTAATCAACATAAACCACATCGTAAATGTCATTGAGAACTCCATCGCCGAGTACCTGTTCACTGAAGCAAATTAATTTTTCGGTTTCAAATTTATCGATTGTAATTTCTTCGTGATCCCTGTTTATAACTAGCGGCCTCATTTGCAGTAAGCCAAATTCTTTTGGCTTACCTTCAGGAACGGCAAGGTTAACTGCAAACTCAATTTCAATTGGCGTTCCCATTCCCCAGGTGCCCATGTCAAGAAGCAGATCTATAATTTTTGAAAGTGGGAAAAGTTTATGCTTAAGCATCGGTCCAAATGTAACCATTCTGATTCCGGCCCTGCCAAGCCCGTCCGATATCGAGTCATTCTCAGGAGAGTACGTTGCTCCCACCAGGCTGAGCGTTCCTTCTTTTTCTGCTACATCAAGATCATATGTCTCTATCATTTTATCGTATGTTGCATAACCAAAATCAGATATACCCTCAAGGTTAAGGGCGTAAAAATTCTTTTGACTATTATCCAGAGATTCTTTGGTTGAATAAAATTGTATCAGGTCAGTCGGGTACTTAGGGCAGAATCTTACAACATTACCACCATCTACTACAGTTTTTCCTAATCCCAAAGCTACTGAAACTATTCCATCCGTTGATTTTTGAGGAGCGATCGGATAAAAATTGTATGACTTTGCAACTCCGGAAATTTCCGGGTAGAACTTATGATCGCGTTTTGATCCTATAATTTTCTGAACTATTACCGCCATTTTTTCTTCTTCAAGACGGTATGAAGTAATTTTTATGTAACCTTTCGCACCTTGATAGAATGTAGATGCATAAACTCTTTTAATAGTATTAAGCAGGTCGTTTAATTTTATAAGAGGATTATGATGATTATTTGGAATCATATAAGTTTCATAAACACCCGCAAATGGATGATACTGAGAATCTTCCAGGAGGCTCGATGATCTTACAGCAAGTGGCGTATGAACAATGTCAAGGAAGGCTGCAAGTTCCGCAAGAATTTCCTCCGGGAATTTCTCGGCTTCCAAAAATCTTTTGGTTATTTCTTCATCATCCTCGCAGCTAAGCGCAAAACTTCTTAGTTTGTTATCATCGAGGAACTGATCGAAAACGTTTGTTCCGATTACAACTGCTGCAGGTACAGAGATTTGAATTCCCTTGAACTGATCGCGCACGTTATAATTGTTAATTAAAGTATTTACGAATCCAAGTCCTCTTGCTTTTCCCCCTAAAGATCCGCCGCCAATCCTTGCAAAACTGCTGTCAGGGTCAAAAGATTCCTTTGTAAAATCTGCAATTATTCCCCTTTGACGTAGGTTCCGATAATTATGTAATGAGTTTATCAAATGCTGGCGCAACTCTTCTACTGAAGAATAGTCCGAAACTTTTCTTGGTCGCAGTTGGTGTGCAAGCCAGAATTCTGTGCGGGCTTTTAACCAGTTTGAAAAATGATTTCTTTCTCCATGATGTTGTATACTTTCTATAGGAACGATTTTAAGTTGTTCTTCAAGTCCTTTCAGGTTGTTTGCTCTGCCGACTTCAAATCCACTTTGTGTCCTGAAAATAAAATCGCCGAAGCTAAAATAATTTGTCATAAAATGTTTCAGTTCATTTATCAAAACCGGAGAATCTTTTACCACAAATGAAGCTCCGATTTCATCCGCCTGTTGTGAACAATCAGAATTATTTGATGTCAGTAGAATCGGTATGTCCGGGTGCTCTGCTTTTACATTTTTAGCAAATTCTATCCCGGCTACCGGATCGTCGCTGCCATTTCTGGGGAAATCCACATCTGAAATTACACCAAGGACTAACTCCTTATATTTTTGGTAATAATTCCAGGCCTCTTCGTAATTGGTACAAAGCAGAATTTTGGGACGCGCACGCATTCTTAAAAACCTGTGGGTGAGATTTATTCCCTCTGAAATTAATCTTTGCGACTGGTTTAAAATTTCAGTGTAAATTACAGGGAGAAGCGAAGAATAGTATCGAACATTGTCTTCAATAAAAATAATATTCTGAACGCCCACAATCCGGCTGTCGTGGTCGACGTTCATTCTGTCTTCAAGATATTTCACAATCGCAATAATAATCCTGAAGTCTCCGTGCCAGATAAAAATTTTATCGAAGACTGAAGTCTCTGGTTTTAGTAATAAATATTTTAACTCTTTGTTATCATGTGCGAGGAGTATAATAGGAATATTTAAACCCGATTCTTTTGCCAGTGTAGCAAAGTTGATCGGATGCATATCTTCAATGTGCAGGGTAGTAATTATAAGATCGAATCTTCTTTCCTCTTTTGCTATTGCGATTGCATCTTTGCCGCTTGAAACTCTTGTTAATTCAGGAGAGTGGCTGAGGTTTAATCCCTGGTATTCATTTCTTATTAATTCGTAAAGTCTTCCGTCTTCTTCGAAGAGATACAAATCATAGAGACTTGAAACGAGAAGAATGTCCCGGATTCTTAATCTCATTAAGTTTTGGAAACCCTGGAACCGGTTACCGTAACCATGCTCAACCCAGTAGTCGTCAAAACTATCTTTTATTGAATCATATTTATCTCGCATAACTGCCTGCAGTTAATGATGAATAATTATACGAAATTATTCCCAAATAAGTAGAGGCATTCAATTTAATAATGAATGCCTCCTGAACAGAACATATTAGTAGTTATACAACGCCTTGATCCATCATAGCATCGGCAACTTTCAGGAAACCGCCTATGTTAGCACCGTTAACATAATTACCTGGCGTTCCGAATCTATCAGCCATATGAACACAGGTTGAATGAATATCTTTCATAATCATTTGCAGCCTGCTATCCACTTCTTCTCTGTTCCACGGCAAGCGCATGCTGTTTTGTGTCATTTCTAGTCCTGATACAGCAACACCGCCTGCATTGGCTGCTTTTCCCGGTCCGTAAAGAATTTTTTTATCGAGGAATATTTTTACACCGTCGAGCGTCGTAGGCATATTTGCTCCTTCGCTAACAACGTAAACTCCGTTCTTGATAAGATTCTGTGCATCCTTCCCGTTAATTTCATTCTGGGTTGCACTCGGGAACGCGCACTGTGCTTTGTGATTCCACAACGGATTTGAATCGGCTTTCGGATCGATTTGGGTGTAAATAGCATTTTTATATTTTTCAACATATTCTTTTATTCTTCCACGCCTGACATTTTTAAGTTCCATTACGAACTCAAGCTTTTCATTATTAATTCCTTCCTCATCGTAAATGTACCCGTTAGAGTCTGACAATGTTACGACTTTAGCCCCGAGAGAAATTAATTTTTCAACTGTATATTGTGCAACGTTTCCGCTGCCGGAAACGAGACAGACTTTTCCTTCGAGAGTTTCTTTTCTGGTACCTAACATTTCAGCTGCAAAGTAAACAGCACCGTAACCGGTAGCTTCAGGTCTTATTAGCGAGCCACCCCAGTTCAGACCCTTTCCTGTCAGCACACCTGTAAATTCGTTTCTAAGTTTTTTGTATTGACCGAAGAGATATCCTATCTCTCTTCCGCCAACACCTATATCACCGGCAGGGACATCAGTGTTCGGCCCAATGTGTCGATAAAGCTCACTCATGAATGCCTGGCAGAAACGCATGATTTTCAGGTCGCTTTTTCCTTTCGGATCAAAATCGGAACCACCTTTTCCTCCCCCCATTGGAAGAGTTGTAAGGCTGTTCTTAAATACCTGTTCGAATGCGAGAAATTTTAAGATGCCGAGATTGACTGACGGGTGAAAACGTAACCCACCTTTGTAAGGTCCGATTGCGCTGTTCATTTCAATTCTGTAACCCTTGTTGATGTTAACTTCTCCCTGTTCATCAACCCAGGGAACGCGGAAGGTAATAACTCTTTCAGGTTCAATTATTCTTTCCAGTATTTTTGCCGCCCTGTACTCCGGATGTTTTTCAAATACCAGCGAAAGAGATTCTGCAACTTCTTCTACTGCCTGATGGAATTCGGGCTCAGCAGGATTTTTTGCTTTGACTTCCGCAATCAGATCCTTAATGTAACTAGACATGATCGCCTCCTTGAGTTATGTATAGTGTATATATTATTCAGCGTAAGGTAAGTTATATATCTACGCTTTTTGAAGTAAATTTTATCCCCCAATATTATGAATAAAATTTCATTTCCCCGGTTTTAATATTATGCCCTTATTTTGATGCCCGCTAATTTTTACAGAAACAGGCTCTTTAAAATAAAGATGTTTTACATAATTTGTTTCATTAATAGCATTTTGTTGCAGAAGCCAATCCCAGTTTATAAAACCCATATGTGTGAACGTATTTACAGTAAAATAACCTACTCTGAAAGAGGTAATATTCTGGAAAAAATGTGACCCCTGGGAGGGAGTTACATTCATATCCTTAAATCCGCCTTCGACAATAGTGACAGCGCCGGAAATCTGATCCCAGGTAACCGGAATTCCGAGCCATGGGTCAAGGGAGCCCCATCTGCCTACTCCAATCAAAATGTAAGGTCTTTTTTCGTTTATCAACTTTGAGTTTAGTGCACTAACTTCAAGAGCAGTTTCCTTTCCTTTTGATCTGTCGAATTTATTTATGTCTACAAAAACAATATCGTGAATGTCTGTGATAACACCATTACCAAGCACCTGTGTACTCTGGCAAATTAAATTCTCTTCAGAGGTATCATCAAATTGTAATTCAACATTTTCCCTATGAATAACAAGCGGTCTCATTTGAAGCATTGCAAATTCTTTTTTATGTCCTTCTTCTACAGAGAGGTCTACCGCAAATTCAATTTCAACGGGAGTTCCCATGCCCCACGTGCCGATATTTAAAAGTAAGTCGAGAATTTCCGGTAGAGGGAAAATACCATGCTTTAAGATCGGTGCAAACGTAACTACTCTCATTCCATCTCGCGAAGTTCCATCGTAAACCGCTTCATTTTCCGGTGAATATGTTGAAGCAACAGAATAAAGTGTATTATCTTCTTCTGCACAATGGAGGTCGTATTTTTTTACGAGTACATCTGTAGTTTCATGTACATCCGATTCAAGATGTCCTTTTATATCCAGAGCAAAGAAATATTGTTGAGCATTTTTGATTGTTTCTCTTGTAGAGAAAAATTGCAGCAAGTGTTTAGGATATTTTGGACTGAACCTTATAGTGTTACCTCCTTCCACAACTGTTTTGCCAAGTCCTAATGCAACCTGTGCAATTCCGTCGGAAGATTTTTGCGGGGGGACTGGATAAAAATTAAATGACTTAGCTACTCCTGAAAAATCCGGATAAAATCTTCCGTTCTTTTCTGTCCCAACCAGCCTTTGAATGATGACGGCCATTTTTTCTTCTTCCAGCCTATAAGAAGTGGCTTTCATATAATCTTTAGCCTTCCTGTGAAAGGTTGATGCGTAAACGCTTTTGATACACTGCAGCAGCTCTTTGAGTCTTATGTTTTTATCGGGATTGCTGTTCGGGATCATGTAGGTCTGGTATACTCCTGCAAAAGGCTGGAACTGGGAATCTTCAAGCAAACTTGATGATCTTACAGCAAGAGGACCCTTTACTAATTCCAGGAATTCAGAAAGTCTGTTTGAAATATCCTGGGGGAAGTTAGTCGATTCAATAAATTTATGAGTTATTTTCAAATCATCATTTTCGTTTAAGGCGAAGTACTCAAGATGATTTTTTTCAATAAAATAATCGAAAACATCTGTAGCGATTACAATGGCAGAAGGAACGAATATCTCGATGTCTTCAAATTTATTTCGGATGTTGTAATTTATAATCAACGTGTTGATAAACCCAAGACCGCGTGCTTTTCCACCAAGTGAACCCCACCCGATTCGCGCGAAGCTATTTTTCGGATCGAAATTGTCTTTGTCAAAATCAGTTATAACACCTCGTTGACGCGCTTCCAGATAATCTTTTAGTGAGCCGATTATCAAATCACGAAGGTCTTGTACTGATTTAAAATCGGAAACTTTAGCCGGGCGAAGTTTATGAGCCAGCCAGAATTCAGTTCTTGCTTTCAGCCATTTTGAAAAATGGTTACCTTTCCCATGATAAATAATACTTTCATCAGGAACGGTTTTTAAAAGTTCCATCATTTCCTTAAGGTTATGTGCTCTTGCAACTTCTTTTCCGTCGGCTAATAGAAAAACAAAATCACCAAATCCGAAATTATCCAGCATAAAATCGCGTAAATCGTGAAGTAAAGTCGGTGAACCCTTTAAAAGAAAAGATGCCCCTACATCCTGGGCTTTGCTCATATATTCT
>Ga0315556_1002226_pt1 | contig 11169 bp, 11 predicted proteins | sample SalMarSW160310MG_FD_202112 | JGI IMG/M metagenome (GOLD analysis project Ga0315556, IMG submission 202112) | Salt marsh sediment microbial communities from the Plum Island Ecosystem LTER, Massachusetts, United States - Salt Marsh Sediment SW1603-10 ...
CTTCCTTTTTGAGTAGTCCGTTGCAACCCGCCCCCGCAACACGCGGCTAAGACCGCCGACATTTCTGTTCCAATGTGCTTCTCGCGCCGCAATCCCGGACTCCATTGGTGGTGGAGTCCGGGAGCCGGCCGGATGGTACGCCGATTGCTTGTATGGGACCCATCGTTCAGCAACCCGGGGAAACTGCACCACTATGAGTCGTATTCATCTGATCGGCGGTGAGAAGGGCGGCGTTGGCAAATCGGTCGTCGCACGGCTACTGGCCCAGTACTGGATAGACCGGGAGACGCCGTGGACCGGCTTCGACACCGACCGCTCCCACGGGGCACTGCTACGCTACTACTCGGGGTATGCCGAGCCCTTGGAAGTAGGCCGCTTGGAGAATCTCGACCGCATCATGGAGGCTGCCAGCGGCGAAGAGGTGAACGTGCTGGTGGACTTGGCGGCCCAGACCGAGCGTGATGTTCACAATTGGGCGGAGACCGGCGCTGTGCTGGATCTCGCCGAGGAGCTCGGCATCGATCTCTATCTTTGGCATGTGATGGACGACGGCAAGGACTCGGTCAATCTGCTTGCCAACCTCATCGAGCGCTACGGCCAGAAGGGCCGCTACGTCCTGGTGCTCAATCGGGGGCGTGGCGAGGATTTTGGCATGTTTCACGAGTCGCCCGCAAAGCAGCGTGCGGCGGAGCTCGGTGCCGCGATCATCGAGCTCAAGGCGTTGCACAAGCCCACCATGCAACGCATCGACCGACTGGACAAGAGCTTCTGGGCGGCGAGCAACTCGGCGCCGGACGGCGCTGGCCAGGGTTTGGGACTGATGGAGCGCCAGCGGGTCAAGGTCTGGCTGCGCAGCGCCTATGGGGAATTCGAGCGCCTCGGCGTATAGGCCGGCCACTGAGGGGTACGCCCAGATCAACCCGGCCATCGTGCTGGTCTCTGACGCCGGCTTCGGCGGGGCGGCAAGGGTTACATAGGTGAGGCGATGCGCCTTTCGCCGCACCTTGAAATCGGGGCCCCTGCGCTTTGCTTTCCAGTGATTGTGGCGAAGAGGAGGTCTTCTACGAGGCGTATGTCCAACCACCCATGCGTCGCGGCCGTTCTGCTGGTGGTCGTCTCCGGCCCGGAAATACGCGGGATTATTCTGGGATGCAAGCAAGATCGCTTGGCGTAGCCAACTGCGGGGCCGACTTCCGGTCAGCTGTTGCGGGGCACGAGGTGGTAGACCCGCTCTTCCAATCGGCTCAGGCCGCGCTCGCGAAAGCGCGGGTTCTCCCCCAGCACGTCGAGCACGAACAGCCGCTGCACGGCGTAGGTCTCACCGTACAGCGCCGTTACCTCGGCCTCGGCGACGGCGAAGGGCGGGCCGTTCATCGCGCCCTGGTCGTAATCCATGGTGACCAGCAGGGTCTCCGACCGCGGTGGTGCGATCGCTCGCAGGTGCGCCGAATAACGCTGCCGCATCGCGGGCGGCAAGGCAATCAGCGAGGCGCGGTCGTAGATGCCGGCCACGTCTACCAGGTCCGGCGCACTGAGGTCGAAGAAGTCGCCCTGCAGGATCGCCAGGCCGTCGCTCTCCCAGCGCCGAAAGGCGCCCTGTCGCCTCACCCGCACCTCCAGGTCGTTCTCGCGGAAGAAGGCCTCCACGGCCAGTGGACTCACCTCCACCGCGATCACCGGGTGGCCCTCGGAGCGCAGCCAGAGCATGTCTCGACTCTTGCCGCACAAAGGCACGAAAACCTGGCCCCCGGGCGCTGCGCCGAGGCACTTCCAATATTCCTGAAGATGCGCGTTTATCTCACGCTGATGGAAGCCGATCTCGCCGCGCCCCCAACGTTCGAGCCAGAACTCCGAATCCATCATGTTTCTCCCGTCGACGGCCGAGGTCGTGCGGTAGCACGCCGATAGTTATTGATGCGGCCATGTTTGAGCAAAGTCGAAGCAGATGGCCCTCATTTGCGGGGAAGACCGAGCATTCGCTCGCCTGCCCCTCGCCGGCGATACCGGCAAAGACACTCGAGCAACGGGCGGGAAAGTGGCGATCAGTACATCTTGTACGGCAGGAATTTTCCGCTCATGACGATATGCACCCGGTCACCCTTGGGGTCCGGCTCCCGGGCAATGTCCATGGAAAAATCGATGGCGCTCATGATGCCGTCGCCGAACTCCTCGTGGATCAACTCCTTGATAGCGGTGCCGTATACGTTCACCAACTCGTAGAACCGGTAGATCAGTGGGTCGGTCGGCACGACGGTGGGCAGCGAGCCTTTGTAAGGCGCCACCTGCAGCACTTCAATGGCTTCGGCGGGCAGATCGAGCATCGCACCCACCTTGCCGGCCTGCTCTGGGGTCAGGGCCATCTGGCCCAAGAGGGCGGCCGTGGTCCATTCCTTGCTCTGTCCGGTGGCCTCTGCGAGCTCGGACCACTTGAGCCGCTTGCGGCGCTTGCTGGTCAGGATGATCTGGGTGATCTCGTCTCGGTTCATGGTGATCTCCTTGCAATGGAGGTGAAAGGGAGTGGCGTCAGTGTACCGATCGGTCCCGTCATGGCGATTATGCGCCTGCGGCGTGCATGCTCAACACAGCGACGAGGGCCAGGGCCAGGACGAATGATACCGTCTTCCAGAAGACGACCGGATGGCGCTCCATCAGGGGTGGTCGAGTCTTGGCTAGAAATGCTTGGCTCGGGTGGGAGAGGTCGTAGACGAGCTCGGACTGCTCGCCGTAACGCTTGTAAGGATCGGGGTGGACCGCCTTGGCGATGGCCTCGTCGACCCAGGCGGGTATAGGCCGCGCTTCGGTTTGTGCCGTAGCATACCGAAGCTTGCCCTGGGCGGCTCGGGTGCGGCATGGGGGCACCTGGGTGCCATAGGGCAATGTCCCGGTAAGCATCTGATAGGTGACGACGCCGAGCGAAAAGATGTCCGAACGGGTGCTGCCGTTTTCCTCGAGGAAGTATTCGGGCGCTGAATACTGCTCCGTGCCCAGGATCGGAGCCAAAGCGCTTGCGTCGTCGATCCGTACGTGCGACGCCGATTCCCGCGATCTTTACGCCCCCGGGCCCCGGCTCGCTGGAGAAACGGAAGGTAAAGATTTTTCACCGGCCTTTTCAGGGGCTCGTTCCACCCCGAAACCCGGGTCTCCGGGCTTCGGCCCCGGGTTCTCTATGTCACGTACAACAGGACAGGTCGGGCCATGAACAGGGTGACCTGTTTTGTGGACGTCTTGAGTTTCTTCTTTCGGCTCTTCAGCTATTCAGCCGTAGGCAAAGATCCACCGTGTCATCGTCCTGTCCGGGACGGGTCTCGAAGCCGAAGTTTCGGGCCAGACGCTGCATGGCGGTATTGTCGCGCAGGGTCTGCATGAACAGCTCGCCGGTCCCGCGGGCGCGGACGTAGGCGATCATCTTTTGCATCAGCTGCTTGCCCAGCCCTTGGCGTTGCAGGTCGGAGCGCACCACGATGGCGAACTCGGCGTGCTGGTTGTTGGGGTCGGCGATGGCGCGGACCACGCCCAGGGTCTCGGGTTGCCCCGCGTCGTCCGTGGTGGTGGCGATGAAGGCCATCTCGCGGTCGTAGTCGATCTGCGTGAAGCGGGCCATCTGGCTGTGGGGGATCTCGCGCAGCAGCCCGAAGAAGCGGAACCGGATGTCCTCGGGCGAGAGCTTGGAGATGAAGACGTGGTGGGCCGGCTCGTCCTCGGGGCGGATGGGGCGCAGGGTGATCTGGCGGCCGTTGGGCAAGCGGGAGCGCTCCTCCAGCTCCTTGGGGTAGGGCCGGATGGCCAGCCGCTCCGGGCCGGCCTGATCGCTGGGGTGGACACGGATGCGGGCGTCCAGGGCCAGCACCCCGTTGTGGTCCGCGAACAGCGGGTTGATGTCCAGCTCCGCGATCTCCGGCAGATCCACGATGAGCTGGGAGATCTGGATCAAGGTGAGCTTGATCGCGTCCAGGTGCGCGGGCGGGCGGTCCCGGTAGCCGGCCAGCAGCCGGGAGATGCGGGTACGGGAGATCAGCTCGCCGGCCAGCTTCATGTTCATCGGGGGCAGCGCAACGGCGCGGTCCTTGATGACCTCCACCGCGATGCCGCCTGCTCCGAACAGGATGATCGGGCCGAAGATGGCATCGGTGGTCACGCCCACGATCAGCTCGTGGGCCCCCGGGCGTCGGGCCATCCGCTGCACCGAAAAGCCGCGGATGCGGGCGTCGGGCTCTATCTCCCGGAGGCGGTTGAGCATGGCCTGGGCGGCGCGCTCCACCTCCTGCGAGCTTTCCAGGTCCAATACCACGCCCCCCACGTCGGACTTGTGGACGATGTCCGGCGACAGGATCTTGATGGCGACGGGAAAGCCCATCTGGACCGCCGAGGCAGCGGCGGCCTTGGGCGTGCCGGCGATATGGGTCTCGACCACCGGGATGCCGTAGGCGGCGAACACCGCCTTGGCCTCGGGCTCGCTGAGCTGCTCCCGGCCCTCCGCGAGGGCGTTCTCCAGCACCAGCCGGGCGGTGGTGGTGGCCGGCGTGAACTCGCTGGGGACCGAGGGCGGGGTCTCCATCAGCAGCTCCTGGTTGCGCCGGTAGCGCACCATGTGCAGGAAGCCGCGCACCGCACTCTCGGGGGTGTCGTAGGTGGGCAGCCCGGCCTCGCGGAAGATGCCACGGGCCTTGGCCACGCCCTGGCGCCCCAGCCAGCAGGTGAGGATGTTGCGCTGGGCCCCTTTCGCAGCTTCGGCTACGGCTCGCGCAGACTCCTCCGCGGGGGCGATAGCGGTGGGGGCGTGCATGACCAGCAGGGCGTCGATCTGTTTGCAGGCGAGCAGTGCCGACAGGCCCGCGGCGTATCGTGTGTCGGGGGCGTCACCGATGATGTCAACCGGATTGGCCCGGGACCAGGAGTCCGGCAGGGCCTGGTCCAACCGCTCGATGGTCTGCGGGGCGAGCTCGGCAAGCTTGCCGCCGGCGGCGATCAGGTAGTCCGTCGCCATCACGCCCGGGCCGCCGCCGTTGGTGAGGATGGCCAGGCGCTCGCCCTGCATGGGTCGGGTGCGGGCCAGGGTCTCCACGGCGTCGAACAGCTCGTCGATCTCGTACACCCGCAGCATGCCTGCGCGGGCGAAGGCGGCGTCGTAGACGTCGTCGGCTCCGGCCAGAGCGCCGGTGTGAGAGGCGGCCGCCCGGGCCCCTTCGGCAACCCGCCCGGCCTTGATGGCGAGCACAGGCTTGTTGCGCGCGGCGGCGCGGGCGGCCGACATGAACTTGCGGGCGTTCTTGATCGATTCCACATACAGCAGGATGGCCTGCACCGTGGCGTCGGAGCTCAGATAGTCCAGCATGTCACCGAAGTCGACGTCGCCCTTGTCCCCCAGCGAGATGAAATGCGAGAAACCGATGCCTCCCGAGCGGGCCCAGTCCAGGACCGTGGTGCACAGGGCGCCGGACTGGGAGATGAAGGCAATCTTGCCGGGCAGGATGTCTGTGTGGGAGAAGCTGGCGTTCAAGCCGACAGCGGGAACGATCATGCCCAGACAGTTGGGCCCGAGGATGCGCAGGGCGTGGGGACCGGCGGCATCCAGCATGGCCTGCTGGAGGGTACGGCCCTCCTCGTCGTGGTGCTGGCTCATGGCTGCCGTCATCACAACGGCTGCTTTGGTGCCGCGCTCGCCGAGCTGGCCGATAATGGATGGCACCGTGTGCGGCGGGGTCGCGACCACCGCCAAGTCCGGGGTTACCGGAAGGCTTTCGATGTCCGGGTAGGCCAGCACGCCGGCCACGGAGCGGTGTTTGGGGTTGACGGGCATCACAGGCCCGCCGAACTCCCCTTTGAGAAGGTTGCGCATGACCACCGAGCCGACGCTGCGCGGACGGTCGGAGGCTCCGATCAGCGCCAGGGAGCGGGGCTTGAACAGGTAATCGAGGTTACGGACGCTCATGATTGCTCGCTTGTCGCGCGGCCGGGTTGTCCAACGGCGGGGTGGTTATTCCACGGAGGGCCAAAGGGGGGGGCCTTGCGCGCTGAAAAACTGAGAATGCTGCAGTGCAATATATCCGCACCTGCCTAGAGAACGCAATAAATTCGCCAAGTTGTCACAAGCGTAACCCGCCAATGAGCAGAGGTCTTCCGCAGTGCAATAAGCAAGGATCGAGCCAAGGAACCTGGGCGACGAGCGGCGGCCCGGGTCCGGCAGGGGTCATCCCGGCTGGCCCGGCGGGACGCCGGAGGTACGGGCCTTATCGGTTGGGACAGACGCGGTTGTTTCGTCACCGCATCCTGCGAGCTGTCGGGGCCGGCGCCATCCGGGTGTTCGTCGTTTGTTTCGTGATGACGGTTGTTCCCGCGTTTAATCAGGTGCAGCGGGGGCCTCAGGCAGCGAAATCCGCGGCCGGCCCTCGCGGCACGGGGCCGATCGTCCTTGAGAGGGTTTCCGGCGAACTGGCCAACAAAAGCGAGCACTGCGAAAATTCGCGCCCTGGTCTCCGTTTTCCCCGCAGGAGGAGTGGACATGCGTGAAAGAGCGCTGCTGATCGGATTGTTGCTGGCGAGCATTGCGGCCGTCGGGGCCCATGCCGCCGGTATGGACTGCGCGCCGCTCGGCCATATTCCGGGCTACCAGCCGCTGAAGGATCCCCCTGAGCGGTACGAGTACGAAAGCGCCGACTTCAGCGTCGCCAAGGGCGACGAGACGGAGACCGTCACGGTTGCGGGGAGCTATTGCAGGCAGGACTACACGCCGAAGGAAGGCGCCGAGCCTATGTCGGACCTGGAAGTGCTGATGAACTATCAGGAGCAACTGACGAAGCTGGGTGCAACCATCCTGTCCAAGGACGACGCGAACACGGTGGCGAAGCTGGTACAGAACGGCCAGGAGACCTGGATGCATGCCGAGAGCGGCGGCGGCGAGACCACGGTGACGGTCGTAAACAAGCATCCACCGAAGCAGGTGCTGACCGCGCCTTCCGGGAAGGACTATCCATTGCTCGGTCACATGCCCAACTACGTGGCCGGCACGCCGGAGAAGCGGCATTTCGATCAGTTGGATTTCGACGTTGCCAACGGCGACGAAGCCAAGACGGTCACCGTGCAGGGGGCTAAGTACCGGGTCAGCTACTCGCTCAGGGAGGGCGCGCAGCCGAGCAGCGATCTGGACATCCTTCAGAACTATCGCACTGCGCTGGAGGTGCTCGGGGCGCAGATCCTGTTCACTGATGCCAGCAATGTGGACGCGCGCCTCGAGAAGAACGGGAGCCCGGTATGGATCAAGATCTCCAGCGGGGGCGGCGAGACGGACCTCAGCGTTATCGAAGAGAAGGCCTTCCAGGCGAGCATCCAGCCGCCCAAGGCCGACGCGCTCAAGGCCGCACTCGAGAAGGACGGGCACATCGCGCTCCACATCCACTTCGATTTTGGCAAGGCCACACTGCGGCCCGACGCGCAGCCGATATTGGCGCAGGTCGAAAAGCTGCTGCGGGACAATCCCGCGCTCAAGCTCTCGGTGGAAGGTCACACCGACGACGTCGGCGGACAGGACGTCAACCTGAAGCTATCGCAGGGTCGCGCAGCGGCGGTCGTGGGCGCGCTGGTGAAATCCGGAATCGCGGAGGATCGCTTGCGCTCCGCCGGCCACGGCGCCGACCAGCCGATTGCCGACAACGCGACCGCCGAAGGTCGCGCGAAAAACCGGCGTGTCGAGCTGGTGAAGATTTAGCGGCGCACCGCTCTCGATGCACCGAGGATCAAAGAAGGCAGACGGTCGACAGTAGACAGGGAAAAGCTCAGTGCGGGGTCGCTGAGGGTCTTTTCCTCCCTCTCCCTCCGGGAGAGGGGCGAGGTGAGGGGATCGAAAGAACGTAGACGGGTAGACGGTAGACTTTCTCACCAACCTTTTGCCGCGGCCTCGGTCCCTTGTACCCACGCCCATATCCGACGCCCTCGCGGGAGACCCTGGGGAGCAATGCGGGTTGGAAGCAAGGTCTATCGGCGAAAGGGGGGGCGAAGCCCCCCCGCCGGTTCAGATGAACAGGTTGACGTCCGCCTTCATCGCGCGGGGCAGGAAGCTGGCCGCGCCCACCCACTCGGCAATCTCGGGGATGAAGTCATCCTTGGAGTAGTCGAACAGGTCCACGGTCATCTGGCAGGCGACCAGCTTGACGTCCGCCTCGATGCAGGCCTCGCGCAGCTCCTCGATGCTGGCGATGCCCTTGTTGTGCATGGTCTTGCGCATCATGTGGGTGGCCATGCCCTCGAAGCCCGGCACTAAGGTCATTACCGAGGTGGGCACCGGCAGCGGTTTGCCGCGGATCCAGGCCGGCCCCTCCGGAAGCTTCATGGGCATGGCCGGATTGCCGAGCGGCGAGACCTTGAGGTCGAGCTTGCGCTTCAGCAGGCTCAGGCCGTAGAAGGTGAAGAACACCGAGACGTCCCAGCCCAAGGCTGCGGCGGTCGAGGCCAGGATGAATGGCGGATAGGCCATGTCCAGGGTGCCCTTGGTGGCGATGATGGTCATGGCAGGGATCTTGGCGGCCTTGCGCTCGGCCATCTTCTCCTCGAAGCGTCGGTCGAACCAGGCGTCCAGGTCCTTGGCGGGCATGTCGATCACGGAAGCGATGTTGCTCATGGGGGTGTCCTCCCGACGGTCAGTGCTTACGGATGCGGAACACGAAGCTGTCGTCGGCCGCGGTGTGCTCCAGCAGCTCGTGGCCGGTTTGCTCGCAGAACGAGCTGATGTCCTTGACGGATCCCGGATCGGTGGCGATCACCTCGAGAACCTCGCCGCTTGCCAGGGCGGCAATCGCCTTACGGGTGCGCAGGATGGGCAGCGGGCAGCTCAGGCCGCGGGCGTCCAGGGTGTGCAGGTGTTCTGTCATGGTCGTTACCTCTCACTTGTTGCACATTGAAGATGACCGGTCGGTCAAGTACAAGGCCAAAAAAAACGGGCCTAGTTCAGCAATTCGATACGCAGGGACTTGATCGCCGGCCCCAGCGTGCGGATCACGTCGGGATCGTTCTGGGTCTTGGCCAGCAGGATCACCCCCTCCAGGTAGGCCAGCATTGCCGCCGCAGTGCTGTCCGCGTCCAGGGCGGCGATCGCGCCGCTCGCCACCGCCTCTTCCAGCGTCTCGCGAAACTTCCCCTTGGTCTTATTGAACACCGCCATCAGCTTGGCGCGCAGAATCTCCTCGCGGGTGCTGACCTCCAGGGCCAGGTTGCCGAACAGGCAGCCGCGCACGCGGCCCTCGATGTCCTTGGCCGCCTTTTGCCAGTAGTAGGCCGCGTCCACCATGTACTCCAGGCGTTCCAGGGGCGCTAGGTTGTGGTCGAAGGCTTCGGCCACGAAGCCGTGGGCCCAGTCGTCGGCCATGTCGTCGATCACCGCCAGGGCGAGGTCGCGCTTGGACGGAAAGAAGTGATAGAAGCTACCCTTCTGTACCCGCGCTTCGTCGCAGATCTGCTTGACGCCCACGTCGGCGTAGCTGCGGCTGTGAAACAGCTGCCGAGCGACGGTGAGAATGCGCGACTTGGTGTTTGTCTCGAATTGCATGACCGCCATGCTACTAGACCGGTCGGTCAAGGTCAACGGGCTCGCCGCCGGGGAGGTGACGCGGTCGGCAGAGCGCCGAACCGGTCTTCGACGTCCGGGATCAGGGTCGTGCGGCGGCACCCACCTCTTCGCGGGCGCGCTGCACCTTCTTCACCAGCCGACGGGCGACGTAGTCGGCGAATGCCTGGGGGTTGTCGTAGTTTATCTCCAGAGCCAGTTGGGCGAGCCCGTTGACCAGGTTGCGGGTGCGCGCGATCTCTTCGAAGGAGCGGCCGCAGGCGCGGCAATGGACGCCACCCTCAGTACAGGCGGTCTTGCCCAGACAGGGTCTGAACGCCGTCATCAGCAGCCCACCTCCAACGCGGTGAGCTCCGCTTCGGCGTGCCCGAGGGTCGCTGCGCTGAGCAGATCGCCGACATCCGCCTCCAGCACCTCTATTCCCAGGCGCGCGCAGAACCGCAGCTCCTTGTCGGTCGGCTCGGCGATCAGCGCCCAGGCGGGAGGCCTGCCTGAGCCGTAGATGATGTCGGAGAGCACCATGCGCTCGGTGTCGCGGGTCAGGCGCAGACCGAGCAGCAGGTACTGCTTGCCACGGCGGTACTCCTTGAGGAAGCGGGGGATGGCGAACCCGCCCATCAGCTCTGTGATGTAGTCGACATAATCGGCGTCGGAGGCGATGAAGGTAGCGTCCGGACGAGGACTTCCCATGGGCTTGAACAGGATCGGCAGGGTCGGGTCGACCTGGTCTTGGTCGACCTCCCGGTAGGCGGCGCCGTCGTACTGATCGATGCGGAAGCGATAGTCGGTCCCCCCGACCCGGGCGACGCCCCGGATCAGGGTATGGGGCGTATCCGCGTAGCTGTCCTGCAGCTGGGTGTCGCGGTTGATGTCGACCACATAGGGCGGCTTCACCGCAGCCAGCCGGTCGTGCAGCGCGGCGCGGCTCCAGGACGGATCGGAGTAGGTGTTGGTGAGAAACCGGTTGACCGCGCTGCGCCCCCGCTTGAGCTCGACATCCATGGCGGCGCGCGGAAACTCCCACATCAGGCGTGGCGCCACGGGGCGCCCGTTGTTCATGGCGAGGATCAGGCTGTCGCTGTCCGCGGGCATGGGCTGGCTGGTCCCGCTGTGGGTCACGTCGGCGAGCACGCCCGGGCCAAGATAGGGCACGATTCGGCCTGCGCACAGGCCGCTTGCAAGCTCCGACAAGCGGGTATAGGTCATGGGTCCTCTCCTCATGCTGTTGCCCCACGTGGCAAGGTCCGACAGCGGAAGGGCCGCTGCCGAGGGTCTCCGCAAGCCCGGTGCCCCGTGGGAGGCTCACAAGGTCGACGGGCGTTACCGAGGAAATATAAGCAAGAAAGGAGCCATGTCTGGAGCGGGCCGTCATCCGCGGGTCTATAGAATCTGGCGGACTCCGGACAGGGACATCTTGTAGGAAGCGCGACAACAGCCCTGCAGGGATCCTCACGGATGGTCGAGCTCGACCTCGTAGAGACCCCCGATCGCCCGGTGCTCGTCTTCGCCCTGGAGCAGACCAGGCAGCAGCCCGGGGAAGTACAGCAGCTTGACCAAGGGTAGGTCGCAGACCAGCACCCGGTCGCCGAACTCGTCGGCGCGCTCCCGGGTCGCTG
>Ga0315556_1002228_pt1 | contig 11157 bp, 12 predicted proteins | sample SalMarSW160310MG_FD_202112 | JGI IMG/M metagenome (GOLD analysis project Ga0315556, IMG submission 202112) | Salt marsh sediment microbial communities from the Plum Island Ecosystem LTER, Massachusetts, United States - Salt Marsh Sediment SW1603-10 ...
CCCGCTGGACGTCGTTGGGTCCACCTTGTGGTCGGCCAGACCACGGCGGCGAACCCGCCTAGCCAGCAGACGCGAAAACCCGGTCAAATGGTTCTACCTGACCGGATCACGCTCTAGGTCTCGAAATCTTCCGAGAGCATCTTGGGATTTGTCTCACGGATGTTGGCGGACAGCGTTTCGACGAGATGGCGGTGCAACGCGCTGCGAAGTTCGCCCGGCGCATCGAACGCGCCATCACGGATCATCGCGACAAGCTGTCGATTGTAGCCGGTTACGAGGGCTTCATCGATCGCCTGGTTGTCTCCATCGACCCCCAGAAGGCGCCGCAGCCTTTCGCCTTCACACCGCAGCTCTTTCCGTCCCGTGTGGAGTCGCGCAATTGCAACGCCGAGAGCACGATTGCACATCAAAAGAGCCATGCGGTTCTCGCGCGGAACGACCTCGAGGACTTCTGTCTTCAAGAGGCCCAGAACCGCTTCGAGAAGCTGCTCCGTATGCGGCGCATCCCTCATCAGGCTTTCTCCGCGCGATCGATCAGCCGAAGCGCCTCGAGCGAGATTTCAGAGGCCGCAAATCCGGTCAAAGCCAATTCCAGCAACGGAACCTTGCCGCTTGTGAAGCGGTATGCCTGCTGGATAGACACCGCTGCCCAAACCGTGTTGGCCATAGTGTCCCAGTACCGCTCCGACGCCGGATCGATCAAACGCCCTGCCGCCTTCTCGTAGGCTGCGCGGAAAACGGACCGGGGTCCAAACCCGCCACCGCCGAGATCGGGCCGAGCGAAGCGGAAGAAGCGAATGCAAAACCATGCATAATCCTCCAGCGGATCGCCCCATCTGGCCCGCCCCCAATCGATCACGGCCTCAAGTCGCCCATCTTTCACCATCAGGTTGCCGTTCCGGTAGTCGCCGTGGACGAGGACCGGTTCGGGCGTTTCCGGGGCGTTGCATTCCAGCCAGCGAAGCGCGAACTCAAGTGCCGGTGCGATGCATCCCGTGCTGTCCAGCCAAGCGCGCAGGCCCGAGACGTGATCCAGCGCGGGGCTGGCCTTGATCGGCCTCAAGCCAAGATGGCTCCGAGCAGGAACGATCGTCTGCGTCCTTGTCAGGGCCGAAGCAATATCCCCGAGAAGCCGCTCGGCGGAGTCCATCACCTTGGCATCGCGCTGCAGCTTCCACGGGCGTGCTTCGCCGTCGCAACATTCCATAACCAGGAACCGCTCGCCAAGAACCCTCGCGTCATTGCACAAGAAGAGCGCGCGCGGCGAGGGAGTGCCGCTTTCGTTGGCCGCCTTGATGACGTCGAATTCCACCTCGATCGGCAACGTATCCTCTGTTCCGACCGCCATCGGCGCCCGCAAGACTGTGCGCTGCCGCCCCGCCCACGCGCCGCCCACGACGTCCAGGTCGAGAAACCAGTTCTGCTGGCACGTGCCACCTTCCATGCGCTGCGTCGATCTGACCTCGATGCGGTCGGCTCCGGCCGCGTCCGACAGCCATTCGGCCAGCCGCGCCGTGTCGTCGGGGAACCTCAGCCCCATGTCGACATCTCTTCGGGCGCCTCCAGAAAATGACGGGCGATCACCATGCGATGCACCTCGCTGGTTCCATCGCCCAGTCGCGCCAGGCGTGCGTAACGATACATCCACTCGAGCGGCAGATCGGTCGAATATCCCTTGCCGCCACACAGTTGTATCGCCGTATCGACGGCCTTCTGCAGGGCTTCGGAGACAACGACCTTCGCCATGGAGATTTCCTTTTGGGCCCGCTCGCCCCGGTCGAGCATCCAGGCGGCACGCATGGTCAGCAGCCGGCCCGTTTCCACCTCCATCGCGGCATCGCCCAGCATGGCTCGAATGACGTCGTTGTCTTTCAGGCGCCTGCCGAACGCTTCACGCCGGGAAACGTAGTCGACGGCGATCTCGAGCGCACGACGTGCCATGCCGGTCCACCGCATGCAGTGGGTGAGGCGCGCAGGACCCAGGCGGATCTGCGCGAATTTCAGCCCGTCGCCCACGTTCAGCAGGACCTGTTTGTCAGGTACTTCGAGGCCGTCGAAGTCCAGTTCGTAGTGCCCGCCGTGATCCTCGGGCCCCATGATTCCGATGCGCCGGACAAGCCGCCAACCAGGCTGGTCCTTGTGAAAGAGAAAAGCCGTCAGGCCTTTGCGCGGATCGTCTGACGTTCGTGCGATCAGGATGAAGATCGAGGCGTTGCCGGCGCCGGTCGTGTACCACTTGCGGCCGTAAATTCTCCACCCGCCGTTGACGCGTTCGCCTCGGGTGCGCATCATCGATGGATCCGACCCGGCCCCTGGTTCCGGTTCAGTCATGGCAAAGGCAGACTGAACGTCGCCATCGATAATGGGCTGCAGCCAGGTCGACTTCATGTCTTCCGGCAGAACGCGGTTGAGGGCGATCATCGTGCCGTCGTCGGGCGCTGCACAGTTGAAGCACAGTGGACCGAAAATCGACCTGTTCATCTCCTCGTAGGCCGCGGCCAGGCCGACGAACGGCAGTCCCTGGCCGCCGCGCTCGCGTGGCATCTGTGGAGCCCACAGTCCGGCTTGCTTGACCTTCTTTCGGAGGTCTTGCAGCACCGGCATCGCGATGTTCTGGAATTCGTCGCGCTGGGAAATGTCGTTATCAATCGCAAGCACATGCGTGGCGATGAAGTCGCGTACTCGGTCGCGAAACTGCGCAAGTTCCGGTTCAAGGGAAAAGTCCATCAATGCCCTCTCGCGGCGGACAGTCCAGGCATCCCCGCGGTCCGCAGGAACTGTGTCTTCCTCTCTACAACCATCAAAGCGGGGGCGCACCCCATTGCTGGTAAGGTAGAGGCGGGTGAACCGCATGCCGATGGGTTCAACCTATACGCACATTGCTGGCAGTGGAAAGGGGCCAGCTTGCCCGGTCGCTACCGTCGCAACGTCGCCGCATGGTCTTTTGCTCCCTGCAGGCGATTATCAGCCACAAGCGGGCCTGTCAGAATGAGGAGACCGTGCAGATTGCCGGGGCTTGTTCGCAGCAGTGCATCGGCAACTGCACTCACATCGTGCCAGAAGGCGATACCGGCCGGCCCCTGCTGGATACGCCGGCCGCGCATGGGCCTTGGGCTAGGGTCTGTTGAGAATCACGGTTGTGGTGCCGGTTGTCGGATCGATGATGGAGGTGACCTCGCTCACCACGCTGGCAGGAAAGTCGCTGATCTTTGCATGCCCGCGAATGGCGTTTCTGCCGGTCTGGTGCGTGGAGGATCACGGAGTTGTTCTCTACACCATGGAGGATTTCGACGGGGCGGGACGTCCGGTTCGTGCCTGAGAACCATTACGCTGGCGCTCGACGTGCCTTCGAGTGAGTCTTTTCAAGCTTTCGTTTGGCAGCGCTGACAGTGGGATTTTCGCCAGGCTTTGGCTTATCGGATGGGCGGGATTTATTGTCTGCCCAACAGGGCCAGCGTCCTTATCGAAGCGTTTTCGTTGGCCGCGCGTCAACCGCAAAGGTATGAAAGCAATTATGTTCGCCCGGCACGGCGGCCGCGTGCGGCGTGGGCCGGCACCGTTCTCGGCTTTCTGGCGGGGGTAGCGGTGACGGGAATTTGGTTCATTGCCTGACGCCGGAAAGAGTAATCTTTGCAGGGCGACCGGAGCAATCTTGTCCAGCAAAGACGAGAGGGTTTGAAAATGTCCGCTACGGGTCGATGCTGTCGAAAAAGTCGCCGTATTCCCGCCAAAACCGGATTCTTTATCGAAATCTGAAGGAGTAGGGTGGCAAGGAGCGACTGGGTCCAATTGCTCGGGCATGCCGTTCGATGACGTGTTACACAACGATCGATCGTGCTGGGGCCGGGCTTCTGGTCCTGCTGACTGCGCTTGCCGCCCTCAGCGAATGGGGCGTGAGCGTGCCGCCGCTGCCTAGGCACCTGGCAATGCTGGCGATCATCGTCTTGCTGAGCTTGCGCGTCCGCATCTCTCGGCTGGCCTTCGTGCTGGCCGGCATCGCGCTGACACTCTGGCTGACTTCTTCCAACCCGGACTGGCGGACGATCGCGCTTTCAGGGCTCGACAGGGCGGCCTTCATCGCCGCCTTCTTCACCGCGCTCGCGACCTTGCGCAATGTCGCCGCGACTTCCCCTTCGGTACGCCGGGCAGGCGATTTTCTGGCAGCCCAGCCGCCCGGACGCCGGTATGCCGCATTGTCGCTCGGCGGGCATCTCTTTGCGTTGCTCCTGAACTACGGTTCCATCTCCCTTCTCGGCAGCTTGGCGACCCATGCTGCGCAATCCGAAGACAGCCCGGTGATCCGCAGGCACCGCACCCGAAGGATGCTGCTGGCCATCCAGCGCGGCTTCATCTCGTCTTTACCGTGGTCTCCGCTGGGCTTTGCAATGGCGATCAGCACCGCACTGGTCCCGGGCGCGACCTGGGCGTCGGCGGTCGTACCCGGGCTGGGCTCGGCACTGATCATCGCACTTAGCGGATGGGCGATGGACTCCATCTTCAAACCGCGCCTTGGCCGGATTCCGCCACGCAAGCCGGTCGAAGGCTCCTGGGCGCTGCTGTTGCCGCTCTTCGGGCTGCTGGTGCTGCTCGCCGTCAGCGTCGCCACCCTGCATGTCGGTGCCGGTGTCCGGATAATCGGGGTGGTGATGCTCGTGGTGCCGTCAATCGCCATTGGCTGGGCGGTGCTGCAGCGGCTGGGCATCGGGCCCGAGGCGGGATTGGTGGCCCGCACGGCCGGCTTTCTGGACCGCGATCTGCCGGGCTATCGCGGCGAAATCACGCTTCTGGTCATGGCCGGCTATATCGGCACCGTCGGCGCGCCGCTTCTGCAACCGCTGGTTCTGCATCTCGGCATTGATCCTTTGGGCCTTCCCACCTGGGCGATTCTCGTCCTGCTGGTGTGGATCATTCCGGCAATGGGCCAGTTGGGCATGAACCCGATTCTCGCCGTCGTGTTGATCTCCCCGCTGATCCCCAGCCCCGTGGCCCTGGGCATTACGCCTGCCGCCGTGGTCGTGGCGATCGTGTCGGGCTGGGCAATGACCGGGGCAACCTCGCCCTTCACTGCAACCACCCTGCTGACCGGTGCTTTTGGCAATGTCAGCGCGCTACACGTCGGGCTGCGCTGGAACGGCGGTTATTTCCTGGTGGCGCAGGTGCTGCTGACCGCCTGGGTCTTGGTCTTTGCACTCGTGATCGCCTGACCGCGCCGACGCCGGCAACGGCAGCGGGGTTCGATCAGTTGCCTGCCGCCATGGCCATCTTGTAGTCGAATGCCTCGAAGTTATCGAAGGTCACGGCAAGTTCGCCGTTCTTGGTTCCGGCGTGGTTCATGTGCTCGATGGCGATGCGATCAACCACCCGCCGGGCAGGCGCGGTAATACCGGGACGCATGCAAATGGGGGGTTTGGCGGGCCTTTGCTCCACCGGATTCCCAGCGGCCGTTGACCGTCCTTGAGTTTTGATCTTGGGCTGCCTTTCCAGGCCGCTTGCGACAAACGGGTGCACCAAATGGGCTGGGAAGCTGTACCTCGATATCATTATCTGTACTTGGCGAGAGGGCCGGTTTACCTGCCTGGGCGCCTGCCCATCGGCAAAAGTCGTCGCACGCCAGCCCACGCGGGTCAGCGCTGCAAGACCCGCGTGGGCAGACGTGCGAGGCCCAGCAACGCCACCATGGTCACGGCGATGAGGATGACGGTGAGCGCCGCGCCGTCGAACACCGCGCCGCGGTCGGTAAGGCTGAAGATGCCGACCGGCAACGTCACCCAGCCCGGCGGATAGACCATCACCGTTGCCCCCAGCTCGCCCATGGACAGAGCAAGGCTCAATGAGAAGGCCGCGATCAGGTAGGGCGCGACCAGCGGCAAGGTGATGCGCCTGAGGAGATAGGCGGGACTTGCACCAAGACTTGCCGCGATTTCCTCATAGTCAGGCGAAAGCCTCATCAGTCCGGCCGAGACATTGCCGAAGGTGAAGGCCGAAACCAGGGTGAAATGGGCGAGGATGACGATCGCCGTGGTGCCGTTGAGCAACACCGGCGGGCGGCTGAACGCCACCAGCAGCCCCAGCCCGACCGAAACCGAGGGCACCGCGCTGGGCAGGAAGAAGACGATCGAGAGCAACCGCCGCGGCAGCGCCCGCATGCCCCTCAGCGCCAGCGCCGCCCAGCTTCCCGATACCAGGGCGATGAGGCTCGCCATCAGCCCGGTGGCAAGGCTCACCCTGAGCTGCGCACCCGATTCGCCGTGCACCGCGCCACCTTCCCATAGTTAACCTTACGACAACAAAATTCTCGCCATTATCGCAACGTCAATCATGTCCGGCTACTAGAGGACATTCGCGGCAGACCGCCGGGGCGAATTGTCCCTTCTGTGAAGGAGCCGTCATGAGCGACACTGACCGGATGGCCTGGGTGGACATGGCAAAGGGCCTGTCCATCATCCTGGTCGTGATGATGTATGCGGCCTACAACACCGGCAAGTACACCGGCGAGACCGGCTTCCTGCATTACGTCATCGGCTTTGCCACGCCGTTTCGCATGCCGGAGTTTTTCCTCATTTCCGGGCTCTTCCTGTCGCAGGTGATCGCCCGCCCGTGGCGCCGCTTCGCCGACCGCCGGGTGGTGCATTATTTCTACTTCTACGGCGTTTGGGCCTTCATCATGATCGCCCTGAAGGAAGGCCTCTATGCCCGTTCGCCGGCCGCCATGGCGCAAGGCCTCGGCCTGGCCGTTGTCGAACCCTATGGCGTCTTGTGGTTCATCTACATGCTCGCCGTCTTCGGCGCCACGGCGAAGCTCCTGTGGCAATGGCGGGTGTCGCACCTGCCGGTCCTGGCGCTGGCAGCGGCGCTTCAGATGACCGGCATTCACTCAGCCTCCTATGTAGTCACCCAGTTCTGCGGCTATTTCGTCTTCTTCTATGCCGGCTATGCCGCCGCTCCCCTGGTGTTCGCGCTGGTCGATTGGATGAGCCGCCGTATGGTGCTGGCCGTCGTCGCGCTTGTCGCCTGGGCCGTCTTCAACGGGGCGCTCGTCTTTTCCCCCGGCCATGCGGTTCTGCCGCAGGAAACGCGCATGGGGCTGGCGGCCTTTGCGCCGCTGCACCTGGCGCTGGCGATTGCCGGTTCGGGTGCGCTGTGCGTCCTCGGCGCGCTGTTGTCGCGCCTGTGGTTCATGGACTGGCTGCGCTGGCTGGGCGAGCATTCGCTGGTTGTCTATCTGGCCTTCACCCTGCCGATGTCGATGGTGCGCGCCGTTGCGCTCAATAGCGGGCTCATCACTCACACCGGGCTGTTGAGCCTCATCGTGCTGGTGGCTGCCACCGCAGGCCCGGTCGCCCTCTACCTCATCGTCGGCTATACCGGCTACGGCCGCTTCCTGTTCGAGCGCCCGGTCTGGGCACGCATTGCCTCAGCGCAACCTTCTGTTCCCGCCGCAATGCCGTCCACGGCATCCGTGCGCGGCGCAAATGGCGGGCATCATTCGACCTGAGAGCACCCCGAACCTATTCGTGCCGCAGGGCCTCGATCGGGTCGAGGCGGGCGGCGCGGCGCGCCGGGAAGTAGCCGAACACCACCCCCACGGCGGCTGAAAAGCCGAAGGCGACAAGGACGATGACCGGATCGACGGTGAAGGGGATATGCATGGCGCTCGATGCCACCACCGCGAGCCCGAGGCCGCCGGCGATGCCGGCGATGCCACCGAACAGCGACAGCACCACCGCCTCCACCAGGAACTGCGTGAGCACCTGGCGTTCCTCGGCCCCGATAGCCAGCCGGATGCCGATCTCGCGGGTGCGCTCGGTGACCGAGACCAGCATGATGTTCATGATTCCGATGCCGCCCACCAGCAGGCTGACGCCGGCCACCGCCGCGAGTAGGCCGGTGAGTGCCGTTGTCGCCGCCGTCTGGGTCTCGGCGATCTGGCGCATGTCGCGCACCGTGAAGTCGTCCTCCTTGTCCCCGACGATATGGCGGCGTTCGCGCAGCAGCCATTCGATGTCGGATTGCACCTTGGCGGTCTGCGCGCCGTCACGCGCCGAGACGTAGATGCGCTGGATGTTGGTGTTGCCGGCGATGCGCCGCTGGAAGGCACGCAGCGGCATCAGCACGACGTCGTCCTGATCGGTGCCGAAACCGCTCTGGCCCTTGGCCTCGAGCACGCCGATCACCTGGCACGAGACGCTGCCCACCCGCATGCGCTGCCCGATACCGTCGGCATTGCCGAACAGCGCGGCGCGCACCGTCTGGCCGACGATGCAGACGGGACGTCCGCCCCTGATCTCGCTTGGCAGGAAGATGCGGCCGCGGACCAGCGGCCAGGCCTGGGAGGTGAAGAAGTCGTTGTCGGTGCCGGTTGCCGTGGTGATGCGGTTTTCGGTGCCGTAGATGACCGTCACCGCCTTCTGGGCCACCGGCGTTACCGCCTTGGCGCTGTGCAGTTGGCTCTTGAGCGCCTCGATGTCGCGGGCATTGAAGGGCTTGGCATCGGAACTGGCGCGGCCGGGGCCGAACTGGCCGGGACGCACGAACAACAGGTTCGAGCCCAGCTTGGACATGTCGGCGGCGACCTTGGCGGTGGTGCCGTTGCCGATGGTCACCATGGCGATGACCGCGCCGACGCCGATGACGATACCGAGCACTGTAAGGAACGACCGCAAGGTGTTGCGCGCGATGGCCTGGATGGCGAGTTTGAGGGTTTCGAAGAACATCAGGACCTATGCCGCGTCCCGGCTCGGCCCGTCGCGGGCGATGCGGCCGTCGATGAAGTGGATGAGGCGGTGGGCATACGCCGCCATGTCCGCCTCGTGGGTCACCATGACGACGGTGATACCTTCTTCTTCGTTGAGCTGTTGCAGCAACTGCATGATCTCATGGCTGGTCCTGGTGTCGAGGTTGCCGGTCGGTTCATCGGCCAGCACCACCATGGGCTGGGTAACAATGGCCCGGGCGATGGCGACGCGCTGCTGCTGGCCGCCCGACAGTTCTCCCGGCGAATGGTCCTCGCGGCCTTCGAGACCGACCCGCCGCAGGGCTTCCATCGCCCGCCGCCGCCGCTCGGCCGGGCGCATGCCGCGATAGATCAGCGGCAGCTCGACGTTTTCCATGGCCGAGGTACGCGCCAAAAGGTTGAATCCCTGGAACACGAAGCCGAGAAAATTGCGGCGCAACAAGGCGCGCTGGTTGCGGGTGAGCGCGCCGACATCGACGCCGTGGAACAGATACTGGCCGCTGGACGGGGTATCGAGACAGCCGATCATGTTCATGGCGGTCGACTTGCCCGATCCCGACGGTCCCATGATACCGACGAACGCCCCTGCCTGGATGGCGATGTTGACACCATCGAGGGCCCGCACCTCGGCGACGCCGCTGCCATAGACCCTGGAGACGTCTCTCAGTTCGATCAGCGGGGCGCGGGGATCGTCTGATTGCGGCATGGTTGCCGCCTCAGCCGCTGCGTGCCGTGGCATCGACGATAACCTCATCACCGGCCTTCAGAGGACCACTGACGATCTGGGTGCGCTTGCCGTCGCTCACCCCCACCTTGACGTGCACTTCAACGGGCGTGCCGTTACGCAGCACCCATACCGCCGGGGCCGATGTGGAATTCACCGGCCGGCTGGGGCGGCGGAAGCGGGGGCGACCGGGCAGAAGCTTCGACAAGAAGCTGCGGTTGTCGGCCTCGCTGTCATCGCGCGGCGGGGAAAAGCGCAAGGCCTCGTTGGAAACGGTGAGCACGTCCTTCACCTGCTCGACGGTGATCTCGGCGGTGGCCGTCATGCCGGGCCGCAGCAGCAATTCCGGATTGTCGGCAGTGAGCACCGCGGTATAGGTGACGACGCCCTGCACCACCTGCGAGCCATAACGCAATTGCCGGATGCGGGCTTCGAACTGGCGGTCCGGATAGGCATCGACGGTGAAGCTGGCGGTCTGGCCTTCATGCACCTTGCCCACGTCGGCTTCGTCCACGTCCACCTGGATTTCCATCTTGGAGAGGTCCTCGGCAATGGTGAACAGCACCGGTGCCTGCAGCGACGAGGCGACCACCTGGCCGGGGTCGACATTGCGCATCAGCACCACCCCGGCGATGGGCGAGCAGATGCAGCTCTTCTTGAGATTGGTCTCGTTGAGTTGCAGGTCGGCCTCGGCCGCCGCGACATCGGCATTGGCGCTTTCGAGCCCGGCGACCGCGCGATCGTAGGCGGCGCGGGCGGTGTCGAGGTCCTGCGAGGAGGCGACGCGCTGCTGAACAAGGGTCTGCTTGCGTTGCAGGTCTTGTTTGGTCTGCACCACGGTGGCCTCGGCCACGGCGACGTTGGCTTGGGCGGCCTTCAGGTGGGCGCGCGAGCTTTCGACCGTCGCCTTGAGCTTGTCGGTATCGAGTTCGGCCAGCATCTGGCCGACCTTGACGTGCGAGTTGAAGTCGACGGCCACCGTCCGCACGATGCCCGACAGTTCGCTGGAGATGTCGACCTTGTTGGTGGGCTGCACCGTCCCAGTTGCCGTGACGATGACCGTGATATTGCCGCGCGCCGCGGCATCGGTGCGATACTGAAGGCTTGCCGAGGTGCCGCCGCCCCCGAGCATCTGGTAGGCCACAACCCCGGCGATCGCCAGCACCACGACAATGGCCGGCCATTTGAGGCGCCGCATCAGCCCCGATGACCGCTTGCTGCCGACCCCGAGGACAGCCTCGATATCGGCCTGTTGGTCTGTACCGCTATATTTGCCACTCATCTGCTGTCGCCACCTTCGAGTCGGCAACGATCATCCCGCCAATGGCGATCACGATCAAGCCGCTGCCGGCCATATGCCCGGCGATTGTGGCAAATTGAGCGGCGGCGGGGAGTGGCGATGCTGCCCGACCCGCAGCGTTTGCTAGGGTCTGTTGAGATTCACGGTTGCGGTGCTGGCGTGGCCCATTTTGTTTCTGGCTAGCCTTGAGGGGCGCCGTAGGGCCCATCCCTTCAAGCCGCTCAAAGTGACGTCCAGAGGCAAAATGGGCCACGTCCCTTCGGGATTTGACAGGATTGGCCCATCTTCACGCAGTTTCGTCGTCGAATATGCCAGCATGTCCTTCCTCCTCAACCCCGCAAATCTGAGCCAATCCTGTCAAACCAGCACCACAACCGTGATTCTCAACAGACCCTAGGC
>Ga0315556_1002230_pt1 | contig 11156 bp, 7 predicted proteins | sample SalMarSW160310MG_FD_202112 | JGI IMG/M metagenome (GOLD analysis project Ga0315556, IMG submission 202112) | Salt marsh sediment microbial communities from the Plum Island Ecosystem LTER, Massachusetts, United States - Salt Marsh Sediment SW1603-10 ...
GCTTACCAGGAAACTGCGCGATAAAGGAACGATGGCCGGTAAAATAATTTTTAACGAAAGAAAGAAAATCAATTTCCAGGATATAAATAAAATCGATCTCGTTAAGGAAGTAAGCGTAAAGGCGCCGGTTGAATACAATAGAAATCATAAAAAGATTATCCTGATTGACTGCGGCACAAAAAACAATATCATCAGGGCTTTCCTGGAAAGAAACATCTCGGTTATAAGAGTACCTTATGATTATGGTTTCAATGATATTGAAGCCAACGGAATACTGGTATCAAACGGACCCGGCGATCCGAAGATGTGCAAAAAAACAATTGCCAACGTTAAAAAGGCGATGAGCAAAAATATGCCGATGCTCGGTGTATGCCTCGGCAGCCAGATAATGGCGCTGGCGGCGGGCGCCAATACCTACAAGTTAAAATATGGACACCGGGGTCACAACCAGCCATGCAACGAAACTGGAACAAAGCGAACCTACATCACTTCACAAAATCATGGTTTTGCGGTTGACGCCGAGACACTGCCGCAGGACTGGAGAGAGTGGTTCATTAATGATAATGATGGAACGAACGAGGGGATAATTCATATTTCTAAACCATTTTTTGCGTCACAGTTCCACCCGGAAGCTTCACCAGGACCTGATGACAGTGAATTTATTTTTGATTTGTTTATAAGAGCTTTAAAATGATAAAACGCGGAAAACCAAAAAAAGTATTAATCCTTGGATCCGGTGCTTTACAGATCGGGCAGGCCGGCGAGTTTGATTATTCGGGCAGCCAGGCAATCAAAGCATTAAAAGAAGACGGAATTACTTCCGTCCTTATCAACCCGAACATCGCAACAATACAAACCTCGGAAAATTTTGCGGATAAAGTTTATTTCCTTCCACTGAAAGCAGATGTTGTGGAAAGAATAATCAGAAAGGAGGAGCCGGACAGTATACTACTTCAATTCGGAGGACAAACTGCTTTAAATGTGGGTGTTGAACTTTATGAAAAAGGGATACTGAAAAAACACAACATTAAAGTTTTGGGAACGCCGGTTGAGGCAATCCAGGCTACGGAAGACAGGCTGATTTTCGGCGATAAAGTTAAGGAATGTGACCTGAAGGTTGCGGTCAGCAAAACCGCCAGAAATCTAAAGGAGGCCGTTACAGTGGCTGACAAAATCGGTTACCCGGTTATGGTCAGGATCGCATACGCCCTTGGCGGACTCGGCTCCGGTATTGTGAATAATAAAGTAGAACTTACCGAAAAAGCGAGAAGAGCGTTTTCATTTACGAGCCAGATTTTAATCGAGGAATCTCTCTACGGATGGAAAGAAGTTGAATATGAAATAGTTCGCGACAGGTACGATAACTGTATAACAATCTGTTCGATGGAAAATGTGGACCCGATGGGAATTCACACAGGAGACAGTATTGTAATCGCGCCGGTGCAGACGCTTTCGGCAAAAGAAAACTTTATGCTTCGTTCCAACGGAATAAAATTAATCCGGCATCTCGGCGTGATCGGTGAGTGTAATATCCAGTACGCATTAAATCCTAAAAACGGTGATTACAGAATAATTGAGGTAAACGCCAGGTTGAGCAGAAGCTCCGCACTTGCGTCCAAAGCTACGGGTTATCCGCTTGCGTTTATCGCTACCAAGCTCGCTCTCGGTTACGCATTAAATGAAGTAGAAAACATTATTACCCAGCAGACTTCAGCCTGTTTTGAACCCGCACTCGATTACGTTGCGCTGAAATTTCCGCGCTGGGATCTGCAGAAATTCCAGCAGGTCAGCACGCAGCTTGGATCAGAGATGAAATCAGTCGGCGAGGTAATGTCGCTCGGTAAAACGTTTGAAGAGGTCCTGCAGAAAGCCATACGCATGCTTGATATGGGTTACAAGGGATTTGCGGGCAACGGTATCAAATTCAAAAATCTTGATGAAGAAATTTCAAATCCAACTGACAAAAGGATGTATGCTATAGCCCAGGCTTTTCGGAAAGGATATAGCGTCAAAAAGATTCACAAGCTTTCAAAGATAACACCCTGGTTTCTTTACAAGATGAGAAATATCATTGATACTGAAAAGAAACTAAAAGGCCTGAAACTTAACAAGCTGAGTCAAGTGCTGATGCGCGAAGCAAAAGAGAATGGTTTCTCCGATTTACAAATTGCACAGCTTACTGATTCCAATGAATTTGAAGTTAGAAAGGTCAGGAAATCATTTAATGTTATCCCGGTTGTAAAACAGATTGATACGCTCGCGGCCGAATACCCTGCCCAAACAAACTATCTTTACCTTACATATCACGGACGTGAGGATGATATTCAAACCGGAGGCGATAACCAGATAGTGGTGCTGGGAAGCGGGGCTTACAGAATCGGCTCTTCTGTAGAATTCGATTGGTGTTGCGTTAACGCGGTAATGACTCTTAATAATATGAATCATAAAACTATTATGATCAATTGTAACCCGGAAACCGTGAGTACCGATTATGACATTTGTGATAAATTATATTTTGAACAGATTACTTTTGAACGAGTGCTAGATATTTACGAAAAAGAGTACCCGGAAGGCGTAATTATTTCTATGGGCGGACAAACCCCGAACAACCTTGCAACAAGACTACATAATGAAGGAATTAAAATTCTGGGTACCTCTCCTGATAAAATTGACAGTGCGGAAAACAGGCATAAATTTTCTTCAATACTCGATTCTTTAAAGGTTGATCAGCCGGAATGGAAAGAACTCACCAGTTTCTCAAAGGCAAAGGCATTTGCCCATAAGGTTGGCTACCCTGTCTTAATACGACCGAGTTATGTGCTGAGCGGTGCAGCTATGAGCATAGTCTTAACAGATGAAGAATTAAAAACTTTTTTGCAGAAAGCCGCCGCAATCAGCAAAGAATACCCGGTGGTAATAAGCAAATTTATTACAGAAGCCAGGGAGATTGAAGTTGACGCAGTTGCGGACAAAGGAAATTTATTCTGTTATGCAATTTCAGAACATGTTGAAAATGCAGGTGTGCACTCAGGAGATGCTACAATCGTTCTGCCCCCGCAGAGGACCTATCTCGAAACAATGCGCCGTGTAAAAATAGTGACTAAGGAAATAGCCAAAGCCCTTGAAATAACAGGACCCTTCAATATTCAATTCATAGCTAAAGATAACAAAGTAAAAGTAATCGAGTGTAACCTTAGAGCATCAAGAAGTTTTCCTTTTGTCTCAAAGGTTTTGAAGATAAACTTCGTAGAAATTGCTACAAAATTAATGCTCGGCGAGAAAGTACCGAAGATTGATAAATCATCATTTGATGTTGACTACGTTGGAGTTAAAGCCCCGCAGTTTTCATTTACAAGATTGAAAGGTTCCGATCCTGTACTGGGAGTTGAAATGGCATCAACCGGCGAGGTAGCATGCCTTGGTGATGATTTTAATGAGGCTTTTCTTAAGAGTTTTATATCGACAGGTTATAAGATTCCACAGAAAGGTGTTATGCTTTCGACCGGTACCCCAAAAGACAAAGCCGAGTTTCTTGAAGATGCCAAAACACTCTACGCAACGGGTTATAAATTTTATGCTACAAAAGGCACAGCTGAATTCCTGAAAAAATATGAAATGAAAGCAACTGTTTTACACTGGCCTTTAGTAAATAAAGAACCAAATATTTTAACATATCTCGAAAATGGGAAAATCGATCTTGTAATAAATATTCCTAAAAGTGTAGATAAATTTGAACTTGATAATGATTATCTTGTGAGAAGAAAAGCAATTGATATGAATATTAACCTGATTACAAACGTTCAAGTTGCCAAAAGATTTGTAAAAGCAATGGAACGATATAAAGAGGAAGATCTCACTACCAAAAGCTGGGATGAATATATTTGACGATGAGTTTATTTTTTATAATTTTCTTCGCGCTTTACACATTAATTAATTCATACATTTTTGTCAGGGGATGGCAAGCATTAAGCTATCTTCCCTTTCTGAAACCTTTCTTCGCACTGGTTTTTCTGATCTTTTCTTTTTCATATATTTTTGTGAAAATATTTGCAGAAAAACTTCCCGCTTATATTCACGATCCATTATTATGGCTTGGTTCATTCTGGTTTGCATTTCTACTTTATTACGTACTGTTTTTATTTTTAATTGACCTTACACGACTGGGAGATCATTTTTTCCATTTTCTTTCAGCATCATTAAGAGATCCTTCCCCGTTAACTAAATTATATACAGGAATTATTATATGTTCAACAGTATTTTTAATCGTTGCAGCAGGGTTTATTAACCGAACAAACTTCAAGATAAAAACACTAGAATTAAATATACCGAAGAAAGAAAGCATGCTTAATGAATTAAACCTTGTAATGTTTTCTGATCTCCACCTGTCACCGATAAACAATGAAAAGTTTTTGGGAGATATAATTGATAGGGTAAATTCTCTCAACCCAGATATTGTTCTGCTGCCCGGCGACATTGTAGATGATAAAGCTGCTATCTTAAGTAGAAACAGGATTGGCGGTTCATTCAGAAAATTAAGGCCCAAATATGGTGTGATAGCATGCACGGGCAACCATGAATTTATAAATAATGCTGATTCAGCCGTAAAATTTATGGAAGAATTTGGGATAAAAGTTTTAAGAGATAAGGCGATAAATGTTGAGAATGCATTTTATGTAATAGGGAGAGAAGACAGAAATGGAAATAATTTTTCCGGAAAGAGAAGAAAGTCCCTCAGCGATCTACTTACTACATGTTCTGAAAATTTGCCGAAAATTTTGCTCGATCATACACCCGTACAATTAAATGATGCGGTAAAAAATAAAATTGATCTTCAACTTTCGGGTCATACACACAACGGACAGATGTTTCCCTTAAATTTTATCACTAAAATGATCTACGAGATAAGCTGGGGTTATCTTAAAAATGAATTGACACAATTTTATGTCTCATCTGGTGTTGGAACATGGGGCCCGCCAATTAAACTTGCAAGCGATGCAGAGATTGTCAATATCAGGATAAAATTTATCTAGAATTATTTCTCTCATTCATTTTACAATGGATTAAGAAACTTAAAACACGAAAGTAATACCAAACTTAAACTGATCGTATCCAATTCCCGGCTCAGTATTGAAAGGCCAGTTCATTTTATCCTGTCTTAATTCATAAATCCCGTATGACAAAGCGTTTTTCAGAACAAAGTTTACAACAGGTGCAACATTTGGTGACGAATCAAAAATCTCATCAACAAACCTGTTTACGAATGATTGCCCTAAATCTTCGATAATGGCACTGCCGACCCATTTTGCAAATAAATGACGGGGAAAAATTATTGATCTTTCGTACCCGGCTTCAAGAGTAATCATTCTACCGGCTTCAAATCTAATCCCACCTTCTGCAGTTGTACCAAATCTTATTGATTCATTTATTTCATCAAGCCTGTTGGGCGGTATTGCTGCAAATGTAAGTATGTCCGGCCGCTGAACTTCCGTTCTCGCCCAGACCATCCCGGAACTGTTATAAAATATAATAGCAGATTTTCCCAAATCATATCCGTACCCTGAAGATTTAACCAGACCTGCCCGCCATAATTTTGTATTAATTTCAAGTCCTTTTGAACTGCCGCCAAGCTCGCTTGGGAAATAACTTAATACCAAATATCTGTACTTATAACTGAAAATACCTTCAGTATCCCATTTATTCTTTTCCCTTGTATAGCCAATTTTAAATTCAAGCATATTCGGATCTGCAAATTTATCTGCTGAGTTTTTCAGAGTAATATTAGAAATACCGAAATTAAGACTCAAAGTGGGACTACCATGTATGCTTACGTTAAACATATCTGAACTTTCATCCCAGTCGTACCATTTATGGTGCCCTGTATCTGTAGAGTCATTATCCTGGGCAAAAATAAAAGAAGTAAGCAACATACTAGTAAAGAAAAACAATAGTAAATTTTTAATTTTCATTTTTTCCCTGCAAAATATTTTTAGAAAAATTAAACAAATCATGTGCCGTTAATTTTATTCTGTTTATGTGATTAATTCCCTGCAAAACGTTCAATATTTTATACATGAAAGTATAATATGTAGTACAAATCAGCTCAACTATTAATTCTAAAGACGAAATTCAGGGAAGAAAGGTTACTATAAATGATAGGCGTATTAGAAAAATTCAACAAAAATATTATAAAATTTTTTTATATTTGGCATTTAATTTTTCATAAAATGATAGAAAGAAATGCCGGACAAAAATAATGTAATTTTCCCGATTCCATCATCAGATAAGCTCTCGAGCAAAAATCCATTTTACAAAGAGAAAATTAATAAGCATGAAGAAGCCTGCAGGAACAAGGAAGATTTTTATACTGATCCTGAAACCGGTTTTACAGTATTCACTGTGTATTATCACTTAAAGAGAGGAAGCTGCTGCGGAAGCAATTGCAGACATTGCCCTTTTGGAAGGTGAAAAAAAGGGAGGGCTAAATCCCTCCCTTTAACACTATAAGATATATTTACTCAGATCTCTGTCTTTTACGATCACATCTAATTTTTCTTTAACTACTTTAGCATTAATCTTTACTTTATTTGCTGGTACTTTATCCGGTACATCAAATAAAATATCATCAAGAAGTGTAGTAAGTATTGTGTGTAACCTCCTGGCACCTATATTCTCAACCTGTGAATTAACCTCTGTGGCAATCCGGGCAATTTCTTTAATTCCATCTTTAGTAAAATCAAGTTTTACGCCTTCAGTCTCAAGCAATGCACAATACTGTTTCAGCAATGCGTTCTGCGGTGTCATTAAAATCTGAATAAAATCAGATTCAGTAAGCGTTTTTAATTCAACTCTGATTGGAAATCTTCCCTGTAATTCCGGAATAAGATCAGAAGGTTTTGAAACGTGAAACGCACCTGAAGCAATGAACAAAATATGATCGGTTCTTACAACTCCATATTTTGTATTAACATTTGTACCTTCCACAATCGGGAGCAAATCTCTCTGTACACCTTCGCGCGAAACATCCGGTCCCTGTCCTTTACCGCCTCCGGCAACTTTATCGATTTCATCAATTACAACTATACCACTGTTTTCTACTCTTTCGATGGCTTCATGCTGAACGGCATCCATATCAATTAACTTCTGTGCTTCTTCCTGGGCTATTATTTGTCTCGCTTCTGCAACAGTAGTTTTCCTTTTCTTCTTTTTCTTGGGCATCAGGTTTCCCATAATTTCCTGGAAATTAATTCCCATATCATCGAAACCGAGTGGCCCGAGAACCTGCATTCCAACTGCGGCCTGCGAAGAAGCATCAAACTCAATCATTTTCTCGTCAAGTTCGCCGTTCTTCAATTTTACACGCATCCACTCACGAGTCTTTTGATTCTGGTAAACTTCTGAGTTTACTTCCTCTTCAGAATTTTCTCCCTGTGGACTGGCTGGTTTTTTCACAGGCGGAATGAGAATATCAAGAATTTTTTCTTCGGCCAGCGCCAGGGCTTTTGCTTGAACAAGTTCAGTTTTTTCAGTTTTAACGAGATTCACAGCGTAATCGGTCAGATCACGAATCATTGATTCCACATCTCGCCCGACATAACCAACTTCGGTAAATTTTGATGCCTCAACTTTTACAAACGGAGCGTTAGCCAGTTTTGCAAGACGCCTTGCGATTTCCGTTTTACCAACACCTGTTGGCCCGATCAAAATTATATTATTCGGCATTATTTCGTCTTTCAAAACATCCTGTATCTGCTGACGTCTCCACCTGTTCCTTAATGCAATTGCAACGGCTCTTTTTGCATCTGTCTGTCCTATAATGTAATTATCAAGTTCATTTACAATTTGAGTCGGAGTTAATTCTTTCCTGTTATTAGGCATAATTTTCCTGTTTATTTTTTTATTTCTTCAACATTAATTTTATCATTTGTGTAAATACAAATTTCTGAAGCAGTTTTCAAAGATTGTTCAACTATATCTTTAGCTGTAAGTTTGCTGTACTTTTTCAGCATCTTTGCTGCAGCCAGTGCGTACATTCCACCTGAACCAATCGCAACAATCTGATCATCGGGTTCGATTACATCACCATTGCCTGATATTACAAGGGCCTTATCTTCAGTAATTACAGCAAGCATCGCTTCAAGTTTCCGAAGATATTTGTCGGTTCTCCAATCCTTTGCAAGTTCAACTGCTGCACGGTTAACATTTCCCCTGTACTGCTCAAGTTTATCCTCAAACCTCTCCATCAATGTAAATGCATCAGCAGAGGCTCCGGCAAATCCGCATAAAACTTTTCCGTTAGCTATTTTTCTAATCTTGATTGCATTGTGCTTCATAACAGTATTACCAAGAGTAACCTGTCCATCTCCACCAAGAGCGGAAGTGCCGTTATGCACAACTCCGATTATTGTTGTAGCTTCAATTTTCATATCCATATTTAACTCCAATAAATAAATTTTGCATCATCATTAAATTTTTTTATTCAAATAAAAGGAATTAACCTGGGAACGGCCTTTTGATATTCAGCATATTGTTCCCCGAATTTATCGGCTAATTTCTTTTCTTCATAAAAAGATCCAATGTAAAAATAAAATACTATCCCGATTATTAATGTAACATCAAAAAGATTCATCGCGGGCCTTGCAGCTATAAAAATTATTGAAAAGAAATAGAGAGGATGTCTGACAAATTTATATGGTCCTTCCGCAATTAATGTCATATGCTCATCAAGTTCTTCCCTATTATAATTATTATTGATCCATCTGAAGATCTGATTTATGCCTAAAAATTCCTTAACACAAAAATATTTCAATGACCAGAATATCCCGGCAAGCGCAAGTAACTGAGGAATCAAAATAATAAAATCAAACGGGCTTTTTAGGTCATATATCTTTACATCCGGTCTGGGAGAGTATTCATAAATCAGATAGAATGACAATAAAGATAGTATAACATATGCCAGCCTGTAAAAAGCCATAAAATCGCCGGCTTTTTCCTTAACAAAGGTTTTAATTTTTTTGTTTGCAAGTAAGGAGTGCAGAATTCCGAAAAGCGTAAACAACATAAGAATTACAGAAACATCCATCAGCTTTTCTATCATAGTTCTTTACGTAATCTGGCAACCGGAAGTCTTAATTGTTCCCTGTATTTTGCTACCGTTCTGCGGGCAATATGAATTCCTTTCTCATTTAACATCTCGGCTAACTTATCGTCACTGTAAGGCGATTTTTTATTTTCACTATCAATTATTTCTTTTAGCAAATCTTTTATATGCTTATTGGAAATTTCTTCACCGGAATCGGTACTTAGACCTTCACTAAAAAAGTATTTTAATTCGTGGATTCCCTGTGGGTTCTGAACATATTTCCCGTTTACAACCCTGCTAATTGTAGAAATATCCATCTGTATTTCATCTGCAATATCTTTGTAGATCATCGGTTTAAGATATTTTGAACCTTTGTCGAAAAATTCATGCTGCTTTTCCACAATTGCCTGCATAATTTTCATTAAAGTTTCTCTTCTTTGCTGGATGCATGCTATAAACCATTTTGCAGATTCAAACTTTTCACGAAGAAACTTATACGTTTCCTTATCTCTCTTGTTTTTTTTGCTTCGTTTATTTGAATCGAGCATTTCCAGGTATTGCTTGCTCAGAGTTACAGAAGGTACACTTCTGTCATTTAAGGTAATTATAAAATTATCTTCATCCTTCTCAATCATAAAATCAGGTGTAATCTGGTTAAGCTGTACGGACTCAATATTACCTTCACCTGGTTTTGGGTTCAGGCTCTGAATAAATTCAATTGTTCCTTTCAGGCTAACATCTGTTAAATCCATTTTTTGCTTAATTGCATCGTAACGTTTTTTAGTAAAATCATCAAAATAATTAAGTAATAACTGCTCACCCAGGTATTTATAATATGGATCAAAATCAGATTTTCTTGCCTGTATCAGCAAACATTCACGTAAATTCCTAGCGGCTATCCCTACAGGATCAAAAACCTGAATTTTTTGAAGTAAGTTTTCAGCTTCCTTCATGGGAATAATGATTTCATTAAACATTTCCAATTCATTAAGAATATCGTCCAAATCCCGTTTTAAATAACCATCTGCGTCAAGGTTACCGATTATTTCTTCACCAAGAGTAAAATAGTTTTCATCAAGATTTAACATTCTTAATTGGTCAGTCAGATGTTCACTTAGACTTTCTAGGGATTCTGCAAGAGGCTGGTAAACTTCATCGTCTTTACTTCGGTTAGACCTGTCAGATTCGTCCACACTATCATTCATAAAATCTTCAATTTCAAATTCCTCATTATCAGAATCTTCAACTTCATCTTCCGTAGACTCATTATCCTTATCTTTTTCCTGCTCCTGTGTAAGGTCATACTCTTCTTCCAGTATTGGATTTAGCTCCAGTTCTGTTTTAATTCTTTGTTCGAGTGCGAGAGTATTTAACTGCAAGAGCTTCTGGTATTGAATCTGCTGCGGTGATAATCTTTGCTGCTGTGATAATTTTTGATTAAGTGATAACATTAGACGATCCGATACTTTCTCTTAATTTTGAAAACCATTTTTGTCCGTACTTTCTTTTCAGAGGTTCTTCACAAAAATTTATTAATTTAATTTTTTCTTCTCCGCCTTTTTTTACAGCGGGAGTGCATTCAGAAAATTTTTCATATCTCAAAACTTCCCCACCGAACCTTGAAATCCTTATCGGAAACAAATGGCAGGAAATTGGTTTCCTGAATTCTGCTTCCCTGTTATTAAACGCTTTTTCAATTCCGCATTTTGCTATATCTCCATCAAAATAAACGAAAACACAGGCTCTCCTGTTCACGCTTTTTGTCATGAATTCGCCGTCCTTTTCATCAACAAAGCCGTTTTTTTCAATTTCAGCTATATGTTCATCCGGCAAATATTTCTTTACAATTGGCAAAATCTTTGAGATTTCATCAATTTCTTCCTTTTCCAAAGGAGCCCCAAAATCACTTTCGAGAGTACAACAGGCTCCTTTGCATACAGAAAGGTCACAGGCAAATTGAGATTCTTCAATTTCTTTGCTTACAAGCACTTCTTCTATAGAAATTAGATTGTTTAAAAACATTGGAATAATTTTTGCTGAAAGATAACAATTTGTATGTAAATACAAAAATTTAAAG
>Ga0315556_1002234_pt1 | contig 11148 bp, 6 predicted proteins | sample SalMarSW160310MG_FD_202112 | JGI IMG/M metagenome (GOLD analysis project Ga0315556, IMG submission 202112) | Salt marsh sediment microbial communities from the Plum Island Ecosystem LTER, Massachusetts, United States - Salt Marsh Sediment SW1603-10 ...
GTCCCTGCTCAAGGCTTGAGCCGTGTGCGATGAAAATCGCACGCACGGTTCTTAAGGGACGGGGCGACGGTAACGTCGCCTCGCTCCCTGACTATCCCGAACAGACCCCCAGCGTATCAACCGCTGCAGTTGTCGAGCTCATGGAACACTAACCAAGCAGAGAAGTCAGAAATCAAAAGCAGTAGAGCAATGTCTGCGGATATCAAATTGTTTGGAGTGTGGAAATAGCTCTATTGAACCGATTGGATCAAAGGATGCCGCTGTGAGCGGAATACACTGACAATGCGTCCCGGTCGGGGATGGAAGAGCAGCTTCCGATTTCGTCAAAACCGCGATTGGTCTTACCACTAAAAGCGGATGGTTTGTCGACGTGTGCAGGCGTTTAAATGGGTGAAAAACCGACTATGCTCATTTGAGAGTGTTTTGCTCGGTTTTTAGGCTGTGCAGGTTTTGGCTCAGCGCCTTCTCACCCGAGTCGAGCGCCACACAAGCCCCGAGGGGCTATCCATTATGCACAGAATCTTCTTCGTGATTCCCGATGTCCCCCACGCACGCCGCATCGTCCATGATCGTCATCATCCGGAGGCGGAAGTGGGTGGCATCGGATGGACCAGTCCGGTCCTCGGCGCCTGACCGTCAGCGCGCAATTGCCAGTAGCCACAACCCTCATTGGAGGCAAAACAGATGATCATTCGCACCTGCCAGCTGCCCAGTTGCAAACAACAGCCAACAGAAGGAAACGGCCACTATGCTTAACACACAGCCCAAGAAACGAGATTTCCTCCAAGTCGGGTCCCCTCTGTTCGACGAGTACGGCTATCTGGTGCTCCAGGAAGGTTGGAGTGAACAGCTTGCTGCCCAGATCGCCGAGGAGGAGGGAGTGGGACCGCTGACGGAGGAGCACTGGCGCGTCCTCAACTACGTGCGCGACAAGTTCTTCCGCCTCGGAGCGCTGCCCAACATGCGTCGGATCTGTCGCGAAACGGCACTCTCGAGGGCGGAGATCTACGACCTGTTCGGCGGCTGCCTGAGCGCATGGCGTATTGCTGGTCTGCCGAATCCCGGTGAGGAGGCGCAGACATATCTGAGTTGATTCCGATGAGCGGTCGAGCATGAAATCGCCCGAAGTCCAACGAGCTCATGCGCTGTGGACGCCGCGCAGCATCGCTTCGGTACTCTGCAGGCTACTGGGCCTGGCAGCACCGCTGCATGCGTGCCATAGATAGGCACCGGCAGAACCCGACGAGGAGACTTTCTTCTCGAAGAAGATCTGCCGTTTGAACGTTCTGCCGGTGACCATTGCCTTTCTGAGCATCGATGTCGACCACTGCAATGGCGCGAGTGAGGTGTCATGGGCGCTTCGCGCAGACCGTCGTCCGGCAGACGCAAGACGACAGGGATTGAGATTATCTTCCGCTAGCGGCGATCCCCGGTTTTCGGTGAAGTCGCTCGCGGAGAATGCTCGTCAACGCAGCCATGTCACGCACCACCCCGCAAGGTCTTTCCCTCATACCTTCCTTCCGCGACGGGTGCGGTGTCGGCCTGGTCGCCGACCTGCAGGGAGGGGCCTCCCACCAGGTAGTTCAGGATGGGATGCGCCTCCTCGAGCACCTAGGTCATCGGGGCGCCCGCGGGGCCGAGGAGAAGACGGGCGACGGCGCGGGCATCCTCATCCGCAAGCCACATGAGCTCTTCGCCGCCGAGCTTCCCGATCTCGGCGCCTTCGACGCTTACGGCGTCGGGCAGGCGTTCTTCCCCGCCGACGATGCGCTGGAGGGGGATCTGCTCCGGCTGGTGGAAGAAACGGCGGTCGAGCGCCATTTGACTATCGCCGCGTGGCGGATCGTCCTTACCTACGCGCATGTTCTCGGACGTGCTGCAAGGGAAAGCGAGCCGCGCGTACGGCAATTCTTCGTTCGGCCAAAGCGTCCGATGGCAAAGTCGAAGCTGGACGTGAACCTCTACGTCCTGCGTCGACTCATCGAGCGTCGCGCTCGCGAGTGCCTGTCGTTCTCGGCCCGCCAGTTCTATATCTGCTCGCTGGACCGCCAGACACTGGTCTACAAAGGGATGCTCACTGCTCGGCAGCTCCCGGCCTATTTTCCGGATCTGTGCGATCCCCGCCTGAGGTCGCCCTTCGCGCTGGTGCACTCGCGCTTCTCCACCAACACCCTGGGTGCCTGGTATCTGGCGCATCCCTATCGCCGCCTGGTCCACAACGGCGAATTCAACACCATAAGGGGAAACGAGAGCTGGATGCGCGCGCGGGAGGCGGATCTTCAAAGCCCCCTTTTCGGTGCTGACATAGGGCTGATCAGGCCCGTAATCGAGAAGGACGGCAGCGACACGGCGAGATTCGACAATGTGCTCGATCTGCTGCTGTCGGCGGGTCGATCACTGCCGGAATCCTTGCGAAGGATGATCCCGGAGGCTTGGGAGAACGACCCCCTTATTGCACCGCAGCGGCGCGCCTTCTACGACTTCCATTCCACCCTCATGGAGCCCTGGGACGGACCGGCCCTGGTGGTGGCGACGGACGGCCGCTACATCGGCGCTGTACTGGATCGCAACGGCTTCCGTCCCTGTCGCTGGTGCCTGACCGCCGACGGGCGCTTGATCCTGGCCAGCGAGTCGGGCGTGCTGGATCTGGACGAACGCACACTGGCAAAGAAGGGCCGCCTGAGACCCGGAGAGCTTCTTCTCGTGGACAGCGAGCAAGGGCATATTGTGCCGGAGTCCGAGGTCTTCACCGAGCTCGCGCGTCCCGAATACGGGAGGTGGCTGCGCGAGCATCGTCTGCAGCTGCCGACGCTCAAACCCGCGCCCACCCTGGCGGCCGCCACCGACCATGCCCACCGCCGGGACAGTCCGACCCGCTATCAACGGGCGTTTGGCTACACCGAAGAACATCTCCAGTACCTCATGGTGCCCATGGCCGAGGCGGGAAAGGATCCCATGGGTGCCATGGGCTCCGATACGCCGCTGGCCGCCCTGTCGGCGCAGCCCAAGCCCTTGTTCGGCTATTTTCGCCAGCTCTTCGCCCAGGTCTCGAATCCGCCGCTGGACTTCATCCGCGAGCGCATCGTCACCTCGCTCCGCACCCACATCGGGCGGCAACGAAACATCCTCGAGCCCGGGCCCGAGCACTGCCATCAGGTGTTGCTGGCCTCTCCGGTCCTGACCGAATGGGAGCTGGCATCTCTGAAGAGCATGGACGCGAAGGGGGTTCGCGCCCAAGAGCTGGACATGACCTTCGGCGCTTCCGAGACGCTGGAAGGGGCTCTCGGACGCTTGTGCGGCGAGGCCGTCGCCGCCATCGACGCGGGCTTCGAGGTGCTGGTCGTCTCCGATCGGCGGGTAGGCCCACGGCGGATACCCATTCCGAGCCTCCTGGCGATCGGCGCCCTGCATAAGTTTCTGGTGGCAAGGGGCTGGCGAACGCGCGCCGGCTTGGTGCTGGATACAGGCGAGCCCTGCGTCGTCCATCATTTCTGCACCTTGTTGGGCTACGGCGCCGACGCCATCCATCCCTGGCTCGCCTACCAGACACTTGACCAGCAGATCGCCCGGGATCTCCTGCAAGGCAAGATCTGGGATGCCCACGAGGGTTACCGCAAGGCGGTGGAGGACGGGCTGCTGAAGGTGATGTCCAAGATGGGGATTTCCACCCTGCAGGGGTACAAAGGAGCCCAGGTCTTCGAGGCGATCGGCCTGGAGGAGGCGCTGGTCGAGCGCTACTTCACCGGGACCCCCGCGCACCTGCCGGGCATCGGCCTGCGCGAGTTGGAGCGGCAGGCAAGAGCGCTGCACGAGCAGGCCTTCGGCTCCGAGCCCGCGGCCAATCTTGCCCTGCCGCAAGGGGACGACTACTACTGGCGGCGCGACGGCGAGCTTCACTTCTGGTCACCGCGGACCATCGGCCTGCTCCAGCACGCCTGCCGCACCGGCCGGGCTGATGTCTACCGCGACTTCGCTGCAGCCATCTACGAGCAGGAAAACGGGGGACAGACGATTCGCGGCCTGCTGGAGTTACGCACCGAGCCGCGGGACCGACTCGACCTCGACGAGGTAGAGCCGGCGGAGGCGATCATGAGACGCTTCTCCACCGGCTCCATGTCCTTCGGAGCACTGAGCCAGGAGGCCCACGAGGCCCTGGCCGTGGCCATGAACCGCATTGGGGGAATCTCGGGCACCGGCGAGGACGGCGAGCAGGTGGAGCGCTTCGGCACCGAGCGCTCCTGCTCCATGAAGCAGGTCGCGAGCGGCCGTTTCGGCGTAACCATCCAGTACCTAACAAACGCCCGGCAGATCGAGATCAAGATGGCCCAGGGCTCCAAGCCCGGCGAGGGCGGCGAGCTGCCCGGGGCCAAGGTGGACGAGGGCATCGCCGTGGTGCGCTTTTCGACACCCGGCGTGGGCCTGATCTCGCCCCCGCCCCATCACGACATCTACTCTATCGAGGACCTGGCGCAGCTCATCTTCGACCTCAAGTGCGCCAATTCCGACGCCGAGATCCACGTCAAGCTCGTCGCCTGTGCCGGCGTCGGCATCATAGCCGCCGGGGTCGCCAAGGCGCGGGCGGACGCGGTGCTCATCAGCGGCGGCGACGGGGGCACGGGTGCCTCCATGAAGACCTCCATCAAGTCGGTCGGGAGCCCCTGGGAGCTGGGATTGGCGGAGACCCAGCAGGTATTGCTCGCAAACCGGCTGCGCTCGCGCATCCGGGTACGGGTAGACGGCGGCTTGAAGACCGGCCGCGATGTGGTGGTGGCGGCCCTGCTGGGGGCCGAGGAATTCGGCTTCGGCACCGCGCCCCTCATCGCGCTCGGCTGCATCATGCTGCGCAAGTGCCACTGCAACACCTGCTCGGTGGGAGTGGCGACCCAGGATCCGCAGCTGCGCCAGCGCTTCGCCGGGCGCCCCGAGCACGTGGTGAGCTACCTTCGCTTCGTTGCCGATGAGGTACGCGAGCTCATGGCAGCGCTCGGCTTTCGATGCATGGACGAGATGATCGGGCGCGTGGAGCGACTGGAGCCGCGCCCCAGGGTGGGCCTCGATCTCAGTCGGCTCCTCTACCGCCCGCCCTCGGGGGATTCCCCGCGCAAGGTCCGCCCGCAGCGGCATGCGGTGGCTGAGCAGAAGGAAGCGAAGCTTATGCCCCGGCTCGAGCCGCTGATCCGCGCGGCACGGCCGGCGACGGTGAAGCTGGCCCTCACGAACCGCGACCGCACCTTCGGCACCTTGCTCAGCTCCCGGGTTACCAGGTTGCGAGGCGAGGATCCGCTGCCCACCGATACCCTCCAGATCCTCTGCCGAGGACACGCCGGACAGAGCTTCGGCGCCTTTCTCTCCTCCGGACTGACCCTGCACTTGGAGGGAGGCGCCAACGATTACTTGGGTAAGGGACTCTCGGGGGGGCACATCTGCGTCTCCCCGCCGGCGGGTGTCCCCTATTGTGCAGGAGACACCGTCATCATCGGCAACGTGGCCCTGTACGGGGCGACCTGCGGCGAGGTCTACCTCGGAGGTCAGGCCGGAGAGAGGTTCGCTGTACGCAACTCCGGCGCCTACGCCGTGGTGGAGGGCATCGGGGATCACGGCTGCGAGTACATGACAGGGGGTGTCGTGGTCGTTCTCGGCCCCGTGGGCAAGAACTTCGCCGCCGACATGAGCGGGGGCGAGGCCTTCGTCCTCGACGAGCGTGGCGCTCTCCCCTTGCGCATCAACCCCGAGTCGGTGCGGCTGAGTGCGCTTTCCGATGCCCGCGATGAGGGGCTGGTCCGGCGCCTCTTGGTGAATCATCACACCTTCACGAGGAGCCCCCGAGCCGCGCGGATATTGGCCGACTGGACCCGCTCGCGCGAGCGCTTCGTCAAGGTCATGCCCATCGCCTACGAGCGCGTGATCCGCCAGGCGCTGGGTGCAGGAAGGGATCTCCGCGCCCCGCTTCCGCCACGTGCCCTGAGCCCACAGCACCTCGCGGTCCCATTGCGCCGGATCCTCGAAGCGGGGGCGGCGGCGCGATGAGCGAGCGCCATCCAAACGGGTACCTGCGCATCGCCCGAACGCCCATCGGCTACCGGGAGCCGGCGGTGCGGGTACGAGATTATCAAGAGATCTATGCGCCCACCTGGGAGACGCAGGCCTTGCAACAACAAGGGGAGCGCTGCATGGACTGCGGCGTGCCCACTTGCATGGGAGGCTGTCCGATCGGAAACCGCATCCCGGAATGGAACCATCTCGTTTCCCGGGGCCATTGGCGGGAGGCGCTGCGCCGGCTGCATGCGACCAATAATTTTCCCGAGTTTACCGGCTACACCTGCCCCGCGCCCTGCGAGCCCGCCTGCGTGCTGGCTCTCGGCGGGGCAGCGGTGACCGTCAAGAGCATCGAGCGCGCCATCGTGGACAAGGGCTGGGCGGAGGGCTGGATCGTCCCCGAGCCACCGGCGGAGCGCACCGGCTATCGGGTGGCGCTCGTGGGCAGCGGTCCCGCCGGGCTGGCGGCCGCCCAGCAGTTGAACCGCTCGGGACATCGAGTAACCGTCTTCGAGCGCGACGATGCCGTCGGCGGTCTCATGGTCCACGGGATCCCCGACTTCAAGCTCGCCAAGCACCAGATCCGGCGCCGCGTTCGTCAGCTCCAGGCCGAGGGAATCTCCTTTCGCACCGGAGTCCATGTCGGCGTCGACCTCCCTCTAACCGCCCTGCGGGAAGAGCACGATGCCGTTTGCCTGGCACTCGGTGCTCATGTCCCGCGCGAGCTCACAATCCCGGGCCGAAATCTCGAGGGCGTCGAGCTCGCGATGCCCTATCTCTTCGCCGAGAACAGGCGCCAGGCAGGGCGCGAGGTCGCGTTGTCGATGTCGGCCAAGGATCGCAGAGTGGTTGTCCTCGGCGGCGGCGACACCGGCGCCGACTGTGTGGCAACGGCGCTGCGCCAGGGAGCGGCCCAGGTGGTACAAGTCGACATCAATACGCCGCGGCCTCAAGAGCGCCCCGCGGACAATCCATGGCCTGAGGCGCCGCTCACCTACAGCCAGACTTACGCCCAGGAGGAAGGCAGCAAGGACGAATACGGGTTCGAGGCAATGGCCTTCGAGGCCGATCCCGTCGGACAGCATGTCGTTGCCGTGCGCGGCCAGCGCGTCACCTGGGAGTACAGCGGAAGACGCCGGCGCCTGTCGAAGAGGCTGGTGGAGGCCGATGTGCGTATACCGGCCCACCTGGTGTTGATCGCCTTGGGCTTCCGCGGCCCGGAAACCGGACCCTTTGCCGGCGACAATCTCGCGCTGCGCGAGAACGGCACCGTTGCGGTCGGCTGCGAGGACATAATGACCAACCTCGAAGGGGTCTTCGCCGCAGGGGATGCCAACATGGGGCAATCCCTCGTGGTCTGGGCCATCGGCGAAGGGCGCGATGCGACCAGGGCCATCGACATCTATCTCACCGGCGATTCCCGCCTGCCGCCCAGCATCCGGACCGTCAATGCCGCAACCGAGTGGCGGATGGGCCTATGACGGAGCTGTGGAGCCGCTAACGGGCAATCGTGTTTGTCCGCCGGATCTTGTTCTGAAGCTGAAGGATTCCGTACAGAAGGGCCTCCGCAGTCGGCGGGCACCCGGGCACATACACATCCACGGGCACGATTCGGTCGCAGCCACGCACAACGGAATAGGAGTAGTGGTAATAGCCGCCGCCGTTGGCACAGGAGCCCATGGAGATGACCCAGCGGGGCTCGGCCATCTGGTCATAGACCCGGCGCAGCGCAGGCGCCATCTTGTTGACCAGTGTCCCTGCTACAATCATCACGTCGGATTGGCGGGGGCTAGGCCGAAACACCATGCCGAAGCGATCCAAGTCGTAGCGCGCTGCCCCGGCATGCATCATCTCCACCGCGCAGCAGGCGAGCCCGAACGTCATGGGCCACATGGAGCCGGTACGCGCCCAGTTGATGAGCTTATCGGCGGTCGTCGTCACGAAGCCGGCCTCGAGGATACCTTCTACTCCCATTTCGGCAACGCCTCCGTCGGCGATCTGGATTTCGCGCGTCCGTGTGGGTCAGGTCTCGGCCGCTAATCGATCGCTTACTATGAAAGTACGCGCCGAAGGCGCTCCGACTCCCCCTCTCCCTTTATGGGAGAGGGCCGGGGAGAGGGAACGATCAGGGGCGAGGCGACCTTTCATCCTCGGGGGTGGCTCGCCTCGTCCCATGATCGTTAGCTCAGCTCAGCCCTCCCGGCTTCCCATGCAGGCCGGGTGTCGGAGAATGGCGTCGCGAAATCGACCCGCCGGGAAGGTTCCAACGTCGACATGTCTTTTCTGAGTCAATTAGTCAGTTTTATTGGCTACGGGTTTCATGCCGCCATTTGCCTGTACTGCGCTGTGTCGACGACGGATAGGCAAGATTGAGTAGAGATGCCTTGCAGGGTTACGGTTTGCGGTATTGGCAGGTCACTCATCAAACCGTCGCCGGATCCGGTTTCTCCGGATCAATCTGGTACCTCTCGAGCGCTTCGGACATCTTTTCCGCCGGGATCTCCTGTTCATCGGCCAGCGCCTTGAGTGCCGCGACCGCCACGTAATAGCGGTCGACTTCGAAGAACGCACGTAGTCTGCTCCGGGTATCGCTGCGGCCATAACCGTCCGTGCCCAGAACGCTGTAATTTCGGTGGATGAAGGGGCGGATCTGGTCTGCGAAGCTACGCATGTAGTCGGTTGCCGCGACCACCGGGCCGGGGTGTTTGGCGAGGCATTTCTCGACATAACTGCGCCGGGGTGTCGCTTGTGGGTGCAGCATGTTCCAGCGTTGTACCGCCAGGCCCTCACGCCGTAACAGGGTGAAGCTCGGTACGCTCCAAACATCGGCCGCGACGCCGAAGTCCTCCTCGAGCAGCCGGGCGGCCGCGATGACCTCGCGCAGTATCGTGCCCGAGCCCAGCAGTTGCACCAGACGTTGGCGCTTTCGATTGCCTTGTTGGAAAAGATACATACCGTTCAGAATCCCGGCTTCGACACCCGCAGGCATCGGGGATGGGCGTAGTTTTCGTTCATGAGCGTAATGTAATAGAAGACCTTTTCCTGCTCGCGGTACATGCGGCGCAAACCGTCCTGGATGATGACGGCAAGCTCGTAAGCGAAGGTCGGATCATAGGGCAGGCAGTTGGGCACCGCCGCGGCGGCCAGATGACTGTGTCCGTCCTGGTGCTGCAGGCCTTCCCCCTCGAGGGTGGTGCGCCCGGCGGTGCCACCCAGCAGGAAGCCACGGGCCTGCATATCTCCGGCCGCCCAGATCAGGTCGCCGACGCGCTGGAAGCCGAACATGGAATAGAAGATGTAAAAGGGGATCATGTTGATCCCGTGGTTGCTGTACGCCGTGCCGGCCGCCATCCATGAGCCCAGGGCGCCGGCCTCGTTGATGCCTTCTTCGAGCAGCTGACCCTTCTCGTCCTCCTTGTAGTACATGACCTGGTCCCTATCTACCGGCTCGTAGCGCTGGCCGACCGACGAGTAGATGCCGAGCTGCCGGAACAGGCCTTCCAATCCAAAGGTACGCGCCTCGTCCGGGATGACCGGGACGATCAGTTTGCCGATCTTCTTGTTGCGACACAGCGTGGCTAGTATCCGCCCGAAGGCCATAGTGGTCGACATCGCCCTGTCTTGGGTGCCCTTGAGCAGCAGGTCGAGCTCGGCGAGCTCGGGAATCTCGAGCGGCTCGGCCCGGGTGCGTCGCACCGGCAGGAAGCCGCCCAGTTTTTCGCGGCGATTTCTCAAATAGCGGATCTCGGGGCTGTCTTCGGCGGGTTTGTAGAAGGGGGCCTCAGCGATGCGGTCATCGTCGATAGGGATGTTGAACCGGTCTCGAAAATGTTTGAGCGCCGATCCACCCATCTTTTTCTGCTGGTGGCTGATATTCTGACCCTCACCGGCCTCGCCCATCCCATAGCCTTTGACGGTTTTGGCGAGGATTACCGTCGGCTGCCCTTCGTGTGCTACGGCCTCCGCATAGGCGGCGTAGATCTTGTGCGGATCATGGCCGCCGCGTTTGAGCCTCCAGATGTCCTCGTCGGTCATGTTGGCGACCATCTCCGCAAGCTGCGGATACTTGCCGAAGAAATGCTCCCGGGTGTAGGCGCCCCCGCGCGCCGTGTAGGTCTGGTACTCACCGTCGACGGCTTCTGCCATGCGCCGGCGCAGCAGACCCATGCTGTCGCGCGCCAGCAGCGGATCCCAATCAGAGCCCCAGATGACCTTGATGACGTTCCAGCCGGCGCCGCGGAACACCGCTTCGAGCTCCTGGATGATCTTGCCGTTGCCGCGTACCGGTCCATCGAGGCGCTGCAGATTGCAGTTGACCACGAAGATCAGGTTGTCCAGCCGCTCACGGGCGGCCAGCGACAGCGATCCCAGCGACTCGGGCTCGTCCATCTCGCCGTCGCCGAGGAATGCCCACACCGTGCGCCCGGCGGTTTCCAGGATGTCGCGATGGTCCAAATAGCGCATAAACCGCGCCTGGGCGATGGCCATCATCGAGGTCAGTCCAATGGACACGGTCGGGAACTGCCAGAAACCCGGCATCAGCCAGGGGTGCGGATAGGAAGCCAGACCCGTGCCGCCGGTCTCCTGGCGGAAACTGAGCAACTGCGCCTCTGAGATGCGACCTTCCAGGTAGGCGCGGGCGTAGATGCCCGGCGCCGAATGGCCCTGGAAGAAGATCAGATCCCCATCGTGTCCGTCGCTCGATGCCCGGAAGAAGTGGTTGAAACCCACATCGAACAGCGTAGCCACGGAAGCAAAGCTGGCGATGTGGCCGCCCAATCCGCTGTGGTTGCGATTGGCCTGAACCACCATAGCCAGGGCATTCCAGCGAATCAGCGAACGGATGCGCCGTTCGAGCGCCTGATCGCCCGGGATGCGTGCCTGTTGGTGTTCCGGAATAGTATTGACGTAGGCGGTGTTCGCGCTGTAGGGGAAGTGCGCACCCGAACGCCGTGCCCGCTCGATCAGTTGCTCGACCAGGAAATGCGCGCGCTCGGTGCCTTCACGTTCCAGCACTACCTCGAGGGCGTCTAGCCATTCGCGGGTTTCAACTGAATCGATGTCTGTTTTCGCCAACATGGCGCGAGGACCTGATTAGTGAATTCTTACCCG
>Ga0315556_1002235_pt1 | contig 11147 bp, 5 predicted proteins | sample SalMarSW160310MG_FD_202112 | JGI IMG/M metagenome (GOLD analysis project Ga0315556, IMG submission 202112) | Salt marsh sediment microbial communities from the Plum Island Ecosystem LTER, Massachusetts, United States - Salt Marsh Sediment SW1603-10 ...
TCCCGATCCGCAAGGAATTCAGCAGCGAGCGCTTGTTCAAGATTCATCGCGCCAGCGATCTCCAAGGCACTTCGAAGCTCCTCCAGGGCCTTGGTTTCATCTCCCATTTTCAGGTTCGCTCGAGAACGGAAGAATCGGACGAGAACCTGGTCCACTGGCTCGAGCTTGTAAGCACTCTCCACGCGATCCAGACTCTTCCGGGCGTTTGCCGGACTGGCCGCGATCTCCAACGCTGCCATCTGGATAGCGATCTTCGGAGACGAAGTGTCAGACTGTGATAGGTCAATCGCCCGCTGCAGCCATTCCTTCGCCGTCGAGAATCCTTCGTTTCTGCGGTGGAGGACCGACGTTTGCACGCATATGTACTGGGTCCACCCGGCGTCTCCTATCCTGCTCATGATGGCCAACGCCTCACCGTAGAGTTCGGCCGACTGGTATCTAAGTCCCACATCGTTGAAGAGATCAGCCTGGCCCAAATAGACTTGCGCCTGGTATTGGTGGCTCCCAGCAAGCTTGGCTCGCTCCAGGCTTTGGCCGTAGTGATGAAGAGCCTCCTCGAATTGGCCAGTAGAATGCTCTATAGTTGCAAGATTGTTAAGCGCTATTGCCATCGGAATCGGAGATCCAATACTCGAGACAACATCAAGAGCATCTGACGCGGTCTTTCGAGCCTCCACGACATTCCCAGCTGCCAATTGAACAGTAAGGAGCGTTGAGAGAGCCGTGCCTCTTCGAAAGCCCTCATCATCACGATCAACTGCCTCGACGGCTTTGTGTGACAAGCCAAGAGCTTCCGAAATCTCACCCTCCCTTAGCTTCAACATCGCTCTGAATCTGAGGCTGTCCACCTCAACTAAATTGAGATGTGCCCTCTTGTTGTGGCGGGTTGCGACAGTCAGCCATTCATCTGCAACAGCATCTTTGCCACGCCGGAACGCCAGGGTGGCCAGCAGCATGGCACCTCGTGCAAGGAACTCTTGTTGTACCTGTACGTCAGACGAATCGAACAGCCCCCCCAGAAGTTCTTCCGCCCTGTCGAGATTTCCCGCGTCCAGTTCATTTACGGCCAGGTAGAGTCGAATATGGCTGTTCGGGAATGTGTGAACCTTGAACAACTCCGCCCACTCCGCCAAGGTTTTGTGCCTTCCTGCGTAAAACAACTCATGAGACCTGGATTCCGCCAACTTTCTGGCACGGCCAATATCCCCTGCCATAATGTTTATCTTGACAGCAGATTCGATATCCCCTGATGCCTCCAAATACTCAGCAGACCTTTGGCACAGGGCGGCGAAGGATTTGGGATCTGATGCTTGTCTGGTCTCAAGGAGGAACTCTCGGAACAGCGGATGATATTCGAATGTAGTGGGGCTATCCCCGGTCACCGTGACAAACAGACCTTCGGCAACAAGACGCTCGAGATATTCCGCGCTTGCATCCTCCTCAAGCACAAATGCGCAGGAATCTTCGCTCATTACAGGAAGCACCGAAGAATTGAGCATGAACTGTCTTATGTCTTCTTGTTGTCGATTGAGAACAACAGATGCGAGGTACTCGTACACCATCGGCCTAGGAGTTAGACCAATCGACCGCAGACTCCTCCCTCCAAGAGCCCCTGACATGACAATGCCAGTAATCCAGCCATTTGTCTCCTGGAGGATCATTTCGAGGTCGGCATCACTGAGCGACTCGTCAAAGGCGGTTACAGCAAGCTCGGAGAGCTCACCCTTGGTCAACGCGAGGTCGTGAGGTCCAAATCCAGCGAGTGAACCGAGTGCCATCAACCTGGCAAGCGAAACTTCAAGAACCTCTCTACCTGCTGCCAGGACACTCACTTGGTCAGGGAGGTACTCGAGAAAGCGGTCAAAGAATGATCTATCTTCTTCGGAGTCATTAATGACATCTGCTTCATCGATCATGAGAACAAATGCCTCATCGATGTTCTCGTCTATCAGTGCAACGAGCGCTTGAGCTAGCTCCTCAGGAGAGGAGCCGGCAAGTGCCCTCAAATCCAAAATGTTCTTCAGACGTCGAAACCTGCGTTCCAGCGAGGCCAAGAGTACCGAGGCCAAGCGCATTACATCTCGGTCAGCCTCCGTAAGACCAACCCAGCAAACCGGGATCTCCGTATGCGCGGCAAAATCAGCCAGAAGGGTGGTTTTCCCGTAACCTGCAGGCGCAGCAATGACGATTAGCTTGCGGGCGATCTCGCCATGAATGGCGTCCACCAAGCGTTCACGGTGGAGTTTGTTGGCATCGAATGCCGGGGGTGTAATGGCATGCTTCAGCGAAGGATCAAGCCTGGCCATGTTCCTCGCCTAGCGAAGGGTTGAGAGCGCGCATTGCGACAGTCGGTCATCGGACTCTCAACGCGCTCTCAACGATTTGACACGACTTACAATCAGTTTACAGATTATAGAGGACCCCAGGGACAATGCCAAGTGGGAGATTTCACTCAACATTTATGACTACACGAAAATGGTCTGTTCTGAGACATCACTGCCTTTTCTCATCCTCGGAACTTGATTCCCAAGTCCTGCTCGAGCAGTCGCCGATAGCGCCGTTCGTGTTGGATTCGGGAGACGCGCCGTCCAAGACGTGACAGTGATTCCATATAGGCCAGGTTGAGATCTTCACGATAGGGGTCAAACTTCAGCGCTATTCGGAGGTAGCTCAAATTGGCTTCCGCATCATCTCTCCGTCGACTACCGAGCGCCAGTTTCACCGCGAGGTCTACATAAAGACCTTCCAGCATCGCACGGCGCTCCAAGATCCACTGATCATCATCGCCATCCATGAATGGTCCGGTATAGAGATCAAGTGTCTCGCGTGCAACATGTGACCACGGCAGCTTGGAGGGATCGAGTTCGGCTGACTGATCAATTCCCCTGGAAAAGAGCAAGACATCGTAGTTCTGCACGATACTGGACTCCAGATAGTACTGGCCACCTGAGAAACCGATGGAATCACGACTGGAATCACGACCGAGTGATTGGCGCAGGTGATAGATCACCGTATGGAGACTGCTTGTTTGCTTCTCCGGTGCCACGCCACGCCAGAACAACTCCCCCAATGCATCACCTCTGACTCGTTGGTTCTCCGCAAGATACACGAGCAGTCGAATCTCAAGGGGCGCAAGCGAGGTGACGCGCGAGCCTTCCACCATCACCTGGGGGAGACCCAAAGCGATAATCTTCACCCCGCTCTTGGCAGAGACTCGGTCACCCGCCAAGCGGTAGGGCCGAATAGCTGAAGCATGCATTTCTCGAATGCGCGCTTCGACAACGCGGAGCTCCCTAGAGTCCATGAGGTGATCGGAAAGGAAGTCGAGAAACTCATGGTCAATATCGAGTTCGGCCGCTATCATCTGTATCGCCCCACGCTCCGAGGACCGCCGTAGCGCCATCTGGGCCCACCACGTCGCTCGTTTGTAGTCCTCCAACTTGTAGCAAGACCTAGCTAGAAAGAAGACCGCTAGCGTCCGGTCTTGGGCCGTGAACGGAACGCTCCTCCAGACCGACCAGACAAGACTCAGCACTTTGTGTGGGGATGATGTCGACATTAATGCAAGGTGCTCAATCACAAGCCTCGTGTGGACGTTTGCATTTGGCAGACTCCGCCCTTCCTCAACAGCAAGTGTGGCCCCAGCCAGATCTCCACTCCGCCGGTGCAAAGCGGCTTGGAGAGCAATGACGTATTTCTTCCAGAACTCGGACCCTTCCTTCTTGCAGATGCTTTCCTTCAAGTCGCCAACCTTGCGTGCTGCCTCTGGCAGAAGGCCAAGCTCTGAGATCATCTCCATTTCCGAAATGGCAACGGTCTCTTCTACGTACTTAGAATCTACAGCCCCAGCAGCTCTCTTGGCTCGGTCAAGAGCATGCATCGCAGATTTGTATCTCCCTCGCAAATGCCGTACATATGCCAGATCCATCAGCGCGGCGGACAAACCGTAGAGAATACCGTTTGTCTCGAAGACTTCTGTGGCCCTTTCAGCACTGGTTTCTGCCGAGGCAAGATCTCCAGCGTAGCACTCCACATAGGCTCTTGTTGTCCATGCCAGTCCCATGTGAAGAGCAGATGCCCCCCTCCCGTATCGGTCGGTTGCGAGAACAACGAACCTCTTGGCAGCATCTCTATCCCCGTAATGATCCGCGGCAAGGAATGCTTCTAGCCGAAGGAGTCGTACCCATCCATTTGGGTCGGAATGTCCATGAAGGAGGCGCTTAAGTTCGCTAATGCGATTCTCAAGCCCTGTCCAGTCCTCCGCTGCGAGCGCGAGGAACGCTTTGCTTCCGCTGATCCTTCTCTGAAGCAAAAGCCGCTCGGTCTCCTCCAATGTTCCAGAAGCCGAACTCGCAACGGTAAGGATAGGAACAACCTCCAACCGGTGGCCAAATGCTTCCAACAATGACGCCAGATGCAAATTCAGATTGGGAACGCCTATCTCCGTGTTCTGAAAGTAGTTGCTCCAGCGCCGGAGGGTCTCCAGCCTGCCTTTGTGGAATAACTCTTCCGCTACGTCGAGCGCTAAGGGTTTGGCCTCCCTCGCCTCCCCCGCCGCCATCAACAGCTCAACCGCTTCCTCGGCCCATTCATCGGTCTCGGACAGGGCTCGTGCCGATCGGATCAGCAGGCGTCGGTGGTTCTGCTCGTCCTTGGCTTTGGCTCGCGACTGCAGGAAGCTTGAAAACAACTGGTGGTACTCATACGTCTTGGGATCGTCGTCGGTCACACTGATGAAGATGCCGCGGCGGAGCAGATCGTTCAGCATCGCCTGGCTGTCATCCCGCCCCAGCACGGAGTCGCAGAGCTCGGCGGTCATTATGGGAAGCACCGACGAGTCCAGCAGAAATCGCTGCACCGCTGCTGGCTGACGATCGAAGACGGCCATAGCCAGATAGTCATACGCCAAGGGCTCATCGGCGGCGATCAAGCTGGGCACGTGATGGCTTACCAGCCTCTCCGAAAGCAGCACCCCGGTCACCCAGCCGCCGGTCTCCTCCATCAGGTCCCCGACCAGAGCCTCGCTGACCTCTTCCCCAGTCCTCCGTTTCACGACCTCACCCAGCTCATCGGCCCGCAGGGCCAGGCTGTCCGAGTCAAATGTGGCCAGTTGGTCGGATGCCAGGAGCTGAACAAGGGGGATGTCGGGCAGCTCCCTGCCCCCGGTGACGATTGTCTGCCCATCCGGACCCTCCTTGACCAGCTCGGCGAGAAACGCTCGTCCGTTTTCCGATGGGTTGAGCCAATGCACGTCGTCGAAGACCATCACATACGGTTCGCGCACCTGGTCCTTCAGCGCCCGGGCAATCGCTCTGGCCAGGGCCCTGGAACTGGCTCCCGCCAAACCCTCAATGCGCACCATACCCCGCAGCCGCCGAAATCGCCGAGTGAGAGAGGTCCACAACACGTCCGCCAACCGCATCACATCTTGATCAGCTTCAGTCAGGCGCACCCAACACACGGGACGATCGGCTCGCGCGCTGAATTCGGCCAGCAAGGTGGTCTTCCCGAATCCTGCCGGCGCCGAGATGAGGATCAGTTTCTTGTCAAGTTTTTCGTTGAGCGCGTTGATCAGCCTGGGACGCGGCGCTTGAATGGACTCCAGGCTGGGAGGTGTGATGGCGTGGCCAAGATATGAACTGGGTCTCCCCATGGGACCTATCCCCCCTTCACTTGGTCAGTTCAATTCCAGCGTCTGCTCTGTTTCGTCGACTTTGGGGCCGTCGATGTATTCGACCGAACAATGTGCCCGATAGACGCCTTCGGGATCTGTCTGGCGAAGATGAAGCGTGAAAGACATCCGTGGGGCCATGGCTTCGATGATGCTCGTGCTGGCCACCTCCTCGCCTCGGCTGTCTTCAACCACCATATGCAGGCTCGGGGGCTGCTGGAACGGCGTCAGATCAATCTCGACCTTCAACCGCCGCCCGTCCCCCAAGGGGGTGAACTCCAACCGCCGGATTCGCACATCCTCTGGCGGTACGGGGATTTCGGACGGATCCACCAGGTTGAGATCCAAGGCCAGGCACCCTTTCAAAGTTCGTCGTCTCCGTATTATAGTACCGGGGTTCCCCGTGTTCACCCTTGGGAGGGCGCCAATGACGGACCCGTATGCGTTTGAGACGTTGGCCATTCACGCCGGTCAGTCCCCAGACCCGTCGACGGGGGCCGTCATGCCTCCCGTTTATCTCACGTCGACCTACAAACAGGACGCCGTGGGGGAAGCTCGCGGCTATGAATACTCGCGCACCGGGAACCCGACTCGGCATGCCCTTGAAGTCTGCCTAGCTGCCCTAGAAGGCGGCAAGCAGGGCCTGGCCTTCGCCTCCGGGATGGCGGCCGCCGATGCCGTGCTTCATCTGCTCAACCAGGGCGATCATGTTCTTGCGGCTCATGACCTGTACGGGGGCACCTACCGGATATTCCGCAAGGTTTTCGAACAGCTTGGCGTCTCCTTCACGTTTGCCGATGCCTCTGATACCGACCAGTTTCTGAATCAGATCGGCGACAAGACGCGTCTGGTCTGGTTGGAAACCCCCACCAATCCCCTGCTGGATTTGTGCGACCTGGCAGCCATCGCCGAAGGCGCCCGCGCCCATCCGTCCCGGCCCTTGGTTTGTGTGGACAACACTTTCGCTACACCCTACCTCCAGCAGCCTCTCGCCTTGGGCGCCGACATCAGTCTGCATTCCACCACCAAGTACTTGGGGGGTCATTCGGACGTGGTGGGGGGCGCGCTGGTCATGCGTGACGAGGACCTGGCCCAGCGCCTGACCTTTGTCCAGAACGCCGTAGGCGCCGTACCGGGCCCCCTGGACTGCTTCCTGGTGCTGCGAGGCATAAAAACCCTTCCAATCCGCATGGATCGGCACAGCGCCAATGCCAGCCGCCTGGCGGAGCACTTGGCCGGGGATGGCCGCCTCCGCCACGTGCGCTACCCGGGATTGCCTAGCCACCCTCAGCATGATCTAGCGAAACGCCAAATGCGCCTTCCGGGCGGCATGATCTCGTTTGAGGTGGCCGCCGGCGAAGCCGTGGCCCGACGACTGGTCGAATCGACCCGGTTGTTCACCCTAGCTGAGTCGCTGGGTGGGGTCGAGTCGCTGATCGAGCTTCCGGCGCCAATGACCCACGCGTCCGTGGCTGGTTCCCCCCTCGAAGTCGATTCGTCGCTGGTGCGCCTGTCAGTCGGCCTTGAGTCGCCCGACGACCTGATCCAAGACCTGGACCAGGCGCTTGAGGCAACTCATCAGTCCTGAGTCACCCGAGGCAGGAGCCGCCATTTGTGACAATTTTCACAATTACGTGGCGTGAGTCTTCGCCTTGCGGCACAGGCAACCGGAACGGCCGGGGGTTCGTCCGGCTTCAGGATTGTCTTCGGTCACCTGACCCAGATTGGCTCACTCATCAAAGAGGAAGGTTGATTCTGCGTAGAAGCGCACCTGGCGACGCTTCATAAGTTGCTTCACCCATTCTTCAAGATCAGCCTGTTTCTGTTCCAGAGGGATCTCGGATTCCAGATGGGCAACGGGGAAGTTGACCCTCAAGGCGCGCGGAGAAATCACAAAACGTGTGATCCCGGTCGGAAAGTACAATCCCTGCGCGGCGGCTGTGACAACCTCCTGGACCCCAAAATTGGGGAACACCACCAGGCATCCCTGCTGGTCATACAAATGGTCGAGATCTTCGGGCCGCACTGCGCTTGTTCGCTCAAAGTGCCAGCGGCCGTCGTAAGTGGTCACGATATGGTTGAGGGCCGTCAACCTGTCTCCCAGGCTCTTCAATCCATTTTCAACTTTCCACACCGCCCCTCCGCGTACCGCAACATAGGCCTCGGCGGCTTCGGCCTCAAGCGCCTCGGTGGCCTGATCGTGATCGCTTTCTACCAGGGCAAGTTCCGGATCGGCTTCCAACCTCTCAAGAATCTCATCTGGGTCCGGACAAAAGACGACATGGTTCCAAGTCTTGACATTCACTGAGTCACCATTCGGATGCGCCACCTGAACCAGCGCATGGGGGAGCCCCAATGACGTCAGAGCGAGAACCCGGTTGGCCCCGTCGAGCACCACATAGCGGATCCGTTCACCGCCGAGCGGGAGGACAACGGGTGGATTCTTGAGAATACCGTCCCGGCGCAGAGCCTCAACCAGAGGTCGGGCCCGCTGTGGATCGGTGTGTTCATGTGGTTGTAGGGAGTCCGTGGGGACGATTGCCAGGTGCGGCAAGTCAGGCAGGCGTTTCATGTTTCTCCAAGGGCGCCAAATACTCCAAGGCATCAATAATCGTCAGAATACCGACTGGACGCTGACCGTCATCAACCAGCACGATCACCTTCCTTTGCATCAAATCGGGCAAAACCTCGACCAAGGGAGTCGCCGACCGACTGGTTCGGACGTCAGTGTTGATCATCCCCTCGATGGTCTCATCGGGCGGATGGTCGTGATCGCTGCTCAACATGTGATTGAGCAGCTCGAGCTCCGTCACCAATCCTACCAACGCGCCATCTTCGTCCACCACCGGCAGTTGGTCAATGCCGTTTTGACGCATCCTTCCGATCACATCCCGCATCGTGTCGCCTCTGGAGGCCGTGATCAGCGCCGACAGTCCGCGGGCTCGAGCAACCTCCAAAGCGCTGATGCGGCGTGTGTCGACCGGCAGGAACCCATGTTCGCGCATCCAGTCGTCGTTGAAGAGCTTGGACAAATAGCGGGCGCCGGTGTCAGGAAAGATGACCACCACCAGCCTGTCTTCTGGAAGGTCACGCGCATATTTCAGCGCGCCTGCCAGCGCCGACCCGCTGGACCCGCCAGCAAAGATGCCTTCGTCTCGGACCAGACGGCGAGTCCAGAGGAAGGACTCTGCGTCGTCGACCTGCACGACCTGGTCAACCAGTGAAAGATCCAGAGTGCTGGGAACGAAATCCTCCCCAATGCCTTCCACTTTGTACGTGGTCGCGTCCAGTCCTTCAGCCGAACCTCCCCGCTTCCACGCTTCGTAAAGCAAGGAGCCCTCTGGATCGACCCCCACAATCTGCACATTTGTGTCCTGTTCGCGCAAGTATCTGGCGACGCCCGTGATCGTTCCTCCTGTGCCCATGCCAATCACGACATCTGTCACTCTGCCCTCGCTTTGCTCCCAGATCTCGGGACCCGTCGAGTGGTAGTGGCTCTGTGGATTGTCTGGATTGTGATACTGGTTTGCGAGCACAGCGTTGGACGTCTCTTCAACGAGTCGTCGTGCCACGGAGTAATACGAACGGGGATCGTCCGGGGCGACGGCGGTCGGTGTGATCACGACCCGCGCCCCGTAGGCACGCAGAAGCCTGATCTTCTCATCTGACATCTTGTCTGGGATCACGAATACGGCCTGATATCCGCGCAGCGCGCAGGCGATCGCCAGGGCAGCCCCCGTGTTGCCCGACGTAGCTTCGACAACGGTGCCCCCTGGCCGGAGCTCCCCGCTCTTCTCAAAGCCGTCAATCATTGGGAAAGCGATTCGATCCTTGATCGAGCCGCCTGGGTTGAACATCTCCAACTTTGCATACAGGGAACATTTCAACCCGCGGGCGACGTGATTGAGACGGACCAAAGGCGTCCGGCCGATCGTTCCGGCAACATCGTCGAAGACATTGTTTTCGAAGGAGGCGTTAAGCCCCAAGGGTGACATGCTGAGCTCGGTCCTTCTGATCAATCCGCTAGTCGAAAGCGTACCACGGTTTGAGATGTCGGCCAAGATTTGGCCGCCTCGACAGCCATTCTGGCAACCGTCAAAGAGTATAATGATTGCCGTTCGACGCCCCATCCCCCTTGGTCACCTCCGGCGGAGGCGGCCAGAGTTGGTGGGTGCGCACTGCCTGGAGGAGAGGATGCAGCCGCCAGGACGGTCTACCACAATCACAGGAGCCAGTGCATGTCTGATCGAACGCCCGCCATCGACTACGCCAAGGACCACAGCGAGGCTTTTCTTGACTCACTAAATGAGCTGCTGCGTATTCCGTCGATTTCGACCCTGCCAGAGAACGAACCAGACATGGCCAAGGCCGCCGAATGGCTGGCAGAACGCATGCGGAGCTTGGGCTTTTCCGAAGTTGAGATCATCCCCACAAAGCGCCATCCTGTGGTCTATGGCGAACATTTGGAAGCCGGACCTGATGCCCCAACGATCCTTGTCTACGGGCACTACGACGTCCAGCCGGCAGATCCACTTGACCTTTGGGAAACTGATCCGTTCGAACCCACCGTTCGCGGGGACGATCTCTTCGCCAGGGGCGCCTCCGACATGAAGGGGCAGATTGTCGCCCACTTGATGGCTGTTGAATCCATGATCAACACCAGCGGCCTTCCGGTCAATCTGAAGTACATGGTTGAAGGTGAAGAGGAAATCGGCTCGCCGAACATCGAAGCGTTTATTCAGCAGCACAAAGACAAGCTGGCCTGTGACGTCTGCCTGAACGCAGATGCCGGCATCCTCGCCGCCGACATACCCGCCATCACCTACGGGCTGCGCGGGCTGGCCTACTTCGAGATCCGCCTGCAAGGCGCCGATAGGGACTTGCACTCCGGCCGATTCGGCGGAACGATCCCCAATCCAGGCAATGCGCTCGCCAAGCTGATTGCTGGTATGCACGATGAACAAGGCCGAGTGACGCTGCCTGGCTTTTACACCAAAGTGCGCCCTCTTTCGGACGAAGAGCGCGACGAGCTCGCCAAGCTGCCGGAAGATGAAGCCTGGTGGAAAGCACAATCGGGTTCGGACGTTCTCACCGGCGAAATCGGATACACGCCCACCGAACGCGCTTCGGCCAGGCCCACGCTGGATGTCAACGGGCTGCTCTGCGGATTCACGGGCGAAGGCTCAAAGACCGTCCTTCCGGCCAAGGCCATGGCCAAGATTTCGATGCGCCTGGTGCCCGATCAGACTTCGGCCGAAGCCGAGACGTCCCTGCGCCAGTACCTTGAGGAAAACATGCCGGCAGGTATCTCTTGGGAGCTGATCAATCACGCCGGCGGGGAGCCATCCATCATCGATGTGGACTCCCCCGCAGTCAAAGCGGCCAGCAAGGCCTTTCTGCAGACCTGGGGGAAGGCTCCCCTATTCGATCGCGAGGGTGGCTCAGTCCCCGTCGTCGGGATCATTCAGAAGCGGCT
>Ga0315556_1002236_pt1 | contig 11138 bp, 14 predicted proteins | sample SalMarSW160310MG_FD_202112 | JGI IMG/M metagenome (GOLD analysis project Ga0315556, IMG submission 202112) | Salt marsh sediment microbial communities from the Plum Island Ecosystem LTER, Massachusetts, United States - Salt Marsh Sediment SW1603-10 ...
CGATTCAGGTAAATTCAACATTTCATCGAATTGGGTTACAAAATCGCTGTACATCCATTTATAAATCTGTTCTCCACGGAATTTTTTTTCACCTATTGAGACAAAGTATTCCTGTAACTCTTGTAAAGTTAAGCCTTTAAGCAGAATCTTTTTTTTGCTTGAATTTTCTGAGCCGTTTATTTCGGCTATAGGTTTTTTCATAGCCACAAATATAATAATAAATTATCGGGGTTAAAATTTAGGATTACTTCTGAATTCTACAGTGCCTAATAAATTGCTATAAATTAATTATTACCGTATTTTTGACATATAGCTGATGTTTTAATAGCGGTCATCATTTCGAAAACATCTTTCCGGTGAACCCACCTTAATGGGGATCACATATTTCTCAAACATTTGGGTAGAATTTACAAGGGAGTAAATATGAATTTCGATTTCACAGAAGAACAAAAAATGATAATGGAGTCAGCCAGGGATTTTGCTCAGGCTGAAGTAGCACCAACTTCAATTGAAAGAGACATCAAAGCAGAATTTCCTACTGATATTGTAAAACAAATGGGAGAGCTCGGATTTCTTGGAATGATGGTTTCTCCTGAATATGGTGGTGCCGGACTGGATACTATCAGCTATGTTCTTGCTATGATTGAAATCTCAAAAGCTGATGCAAGTGCTGGTGTAATTATGTCAGTGAACAACTCACTCGTTTGCTACGGGCTCGAAACATACGGGTCTGATTATATAAAAGAGAAATATTTAAAACCATTGGCTAAAGGAGAAAAACTCGGTGCATTTGCACTTTCAGAACCTGAAGCAGGAAGTGACGCAACAAAACAAAAAACTACAGCAGATAAAGATGGTGATTTCTTTGTACTTAATGGGATGAAAAACTGGATCACCAATGGAACTACTGCTGATTATTACCTTGTAATGGCAACTACTGATAAAGAAAAAGCTCATAAAGGTATTTCAACTTTACTAGTTGAAAAAGGCACAGAAGGATTTACGCACGGGAAAAAGGAAGATAAATTAGGAATCAGAAGTTCTGATACCTGTTCCTTATCTTTTGAAAGTTGTAAGGTACCCGCAAAAAATATTGTATGGGATGAAGGCAAAGGATTTAATTTTGCAATGAACACACTTAACGGTGGCAGAATAGGAATTGCAGCTCAGGCAATCGGAATTGCTGAAGCTTCACTTGAGGCTGCAATTAAATATGCAAAAGAAAGAAAAGCTTTCGGCAAAACTATCTCAAACTTTCAGGCTATTCAATTTAAGATTTCTGATATGGCGGTAAAAGTAGATACTGCAAAACTTCTTACTCTGCGTGCAGCAGCTATGAAGGATGCCGGAGTGAAATACTTCAAAGAAGCAGCTATGGCAAAACTGTATTCATCAACAATTTCTGTTGAATGTGCACTTGATGCAATTCAAATTCATGGCGGGTACGGTTATGTTAGAGAATACCTGGTTGAAAGATACCTCAGAGATTCAAAAATTACAGAAATTTATGAAGGCACATCCGAAATTCAGAGGATGGTAATTGCCAGAAGCCTGTTAGATTCTGTAAAATAAAAGATCAGATTTTCTAAAATGCCGGTTAAACCGGCATTTTCCTTAAAATCAGTCATAAAACCAATTTAAGCCTATAAATTTGTAATTGGATATTGTTTGAAAAACAATTTAAATTGAAAGTAAATATTTCAATTTCTGAACCAGATTATTTTATTTTCCGATCACTTAATAATTAAAGAATAAATACGGTTTTATTCTTTTACAAGCTTTTAGAGGAGGCTGGATGAAAAGAGGAACACTAATTGGCCTTTCAATTGGCGCAGTAATCGTGCTGTTCATGGTAATTCTTTTTATGTGGGGGAAAAATGTATACAATAGTCTTGTTACATTAAATGAATCAGTGAACCAAAGTTGGAGCCAGGTTGAAAATCAGTACCAGAGAAGAGCAGATCTTATACCTAACTTGGTAAGTACTGTTAAAGGATATGCAAATTTTGAAAGAGGTGTTCTTACAGATGTTACAAATGCACGTGCAAGAGTTGGACAGATGAATGTAACTCCTGAAGTACTTAATGATCCTGCTGCATTCCAGAAATTTCAGGCAGCCCAGGGTGAATTAAGTGGAGCACTTTCCAGATTACTTGTGACAGTTGAAAATTACCCTGAGTTAAAAGCAAATGAAAATTTTCTCCAGTTGCAGGCTCAACTTGAAGGGACTGAAAACCGTATATCTGTTGAACGCAGAAGATTTAATGAAACAGTTCAGAAATACAACACTACAATTAAGCTTTTTCCTAATTCAATCTTTGCTAATATTTTTGGTTTTAAAGATAAACAGTACTTTAAAGCAACGGCAGGATCTGAAACACCTCCAAAAGTTGAATTTTAGTTTTACATGAAGTTATTACTAGCGTTATTATTTTCAGTATCAGTTTTGTTTGCCCAGCCAAAAATTCCTACGCTTAATCACTGGGCAAATGATTTTACAGGTACTTTATCCTCTTCTGAGTTAAGTAATCTGGACCTGCGTTTAAAAACCTACCAGGATACTACATCCAACCAGCTTGTTATGTTGATGATACAATCACTTCAGGATTACCCGATTGAATATTACACTATGGATGTTGCAGAGAAAAATAAGATCGGGACTAAAAAAAATGATAACGGTCTTTTATTTTTGATAGTTAAAAATGACCGAAAAATGAGGATTGAAGTTGGTTATGGACTTGAAGGAGTGTTGCCTGATGCGCTCGCTAGTTCTATTATTAGAAATGTAGTTGCACCTCATTTCAGAAGCAATGACTATTATGCCGGAATAACTGACGGAATAAATGCTATGATGTCCGCAATAGCCGGTGAATACAAAGCTGATAAATACGCTAAAGACAATAGCAGCAAAAAAACAAAAGGTATTGGCACTATAATATTTATCATAATCATGATTATTATGTCATTGTTCAAAGGCCGCAGAGGGAGGAGAGGCGGATTTATATTTTTCCCCGGTGGATTTAGCGGTGGTTCCGGTGGCGGTAGTTTTGGTGGGGGTGGATTTGGAGGATTTAGCGGCGGCGGCGGCGGTTTTGGCGGCGGCGGAGCCAGCGGTGGATGGTGATTTACTATTTTTCCTGCCCTATTGAAGTTCAAGTAATGTTTAGTTAGTATTGCAAAAGAAATTTCAGTTATTTTATTTGAGAATTTGAACTAAACGTTATTCCTGTTTGGAGGAATAATTCAGACATTATATAGGAGATAATTTATATGGCAATAATGATAACCGAAGAATGCATCAATTGCGGTGCGTGTGAGCCTGAATGTCCAAATACAGCAATTTATGAAGGTGGGCAGGAATGGGAACTTGCAGGTAAAACTTACGGTGATGGCGACAAAGCACCAACCGGTGCCGAAGGCTTTTTCTCAGATGATTTCTTTTATATTGTGCCTGACAAATGTACAGAATGCAAAGGTTTTCACGATGAACCACAATGTGCGGCAGTATGTCCGGTTGATTGCTGTGTACCTGATCCAAAGCACGAGGAAGACGAAGAGACACTTCTGAAAAGAAAAGACTACCTGGATGGCATTGGCAGATAAATTCGGATAATATTACTATTATTAAAGGCGTCTTTTGATGCCTTTTTTACTATCTAACCTGTTTGCTCTAAAAATTGCATATTTGGTTTCCATTCTCAGCAAAGAGAAGCGATTTTCTAATAATTGTGAATCCTTACATATTTAGGCCATATTCCGACTTTTTTTCCCGTTTTTTATTACCATTTTCAATTTACAGGATTGGCACAAATTTAGCAGTTATTAAAGACAAAAATTATAATTCTGTAAATAAAAATCATAATAAAAATTAAATTTAAGAATCACGGAGGTCTAAAATGGCTATTAAAATAACTGATGAATGTATAAACTGTGGAGCCTGCGAACCAGAATGCCCTAACAATGCAATTTATGAAGGCGGTACTTCATGGGAATTGGATGGAAAAACATATGGGGACGGCGATGCTGCTCCTTCTGGCGCTGAGGGATTTTATTCAGATGATTTCTTCTATGTAGCTCCTGACAAATGTACAGAATGCAAAGGATTCCACGATGAACCACAGTGTATAGATGTTTGTCCGGTTGAATGTTGTATTCCTGATCCTGATCATGTTGAAGATGAAACAGCATTACTTGCAAAAAAGGATTCACTGGAAGCAATGCAAAACTAGTTCTGAATAAAAAAATTAGTGTTAAACAAATGGCTTTAGTAAGAAATTATTAAAGCCATTTTTTGTTTTTTGTGTATCCAATCTTCCTTTTACATTTCTTCCTATATCCTTAACTTAAAGTTCAAATATTATTTTTTGAATAAAATTCAGCATATAATGAATATTGGTAAATATAAATTAACCGTTGTAAACACCGGATATTTTCGTCTTGATGGCGGAGCAATGTTTGGAATAATCCCCAAAGCACTATGGAAAAATTCAAACCCGCCGGACGAACAAAATAGGATAAAACTTGCTACAAGGAATCTTTTGCTTGAAAACGGGAAAAGAAAAATTCTTGTAGATACGGGAATGGGAATTAAATGGGGAGATAAATCAAAATATATTTATGAAATTGACCAGGAAAAATTTTCAATTGAAAAATCTCTGGGCAGGATAAATCTAAAACCAGATGACATAACAGATGTAATATTAACACATCTCCATTTTGATCACACCGGCGGATCTACAAAGCCAGAAAATGATAAGCTAATCCCGACTTTCACGAACGCAACATACTATGTTCAGAAAGAAAATTATGACTGGGGTGTAAATCCTTCTGATAGGGATAGGGGAAGTTATATTAAAGATAATTTTGTCCCGCTGATGGAAGAAGGCGTGTTAAATTTTATAAATGGCGAAGAAATGTTCGACGATGAGATTCAATTCCTCGTTGTTAACGGTCATACATTCGGTCAACAACTACTAAAAATATCTGATTCATCAAATACAATTCTCTACTGTTGCGATCTATTACCGACCACTTCTCACATTCCCGTACCCTATATTATGGGATATGATTTACAACCCCTGAAAACAGTAGCTGAAAAGAAAAAAATATTACCCCGGGCGGTGGAAGAAAACTGGAAAGTATTCTTTGAACATGACCCGGAAACAGTTCTGGCAACAGTTTCACAAACTGAAAAAGGTTTTAAAGTAAATGAAAAATTCAGCTCTCTCTTATAGAAACGAATTATCCGGATTTACTAAAGTTTGCGAAACCAGTGATCTGTCAGAACATCAGGGGAACCGATTTATCATTCATAATACAGAAATTGCTGTATTTAAGGTTGATGGAAATATTTATTCGCTAAGTAACATTTGCCCACACCAGCATTCGGCTCTGATTTATGATGGATTCATCGAAAAAGGCTGTGTTGTTTGTCCTGCTCATGGATGGATGTTCGATTTGCAGACCGGGAAAACTCAAACAGGGGGAAGGGGTATTGATTCTTTTGAGACTAAAGTAATTGATAATCAGGTATATGTAAAAATTATTCAGCAAGAAATGAAATGGTAAAATTCATTTGTTATGAAGCTCACAAATGAAATAATTGTTCGTGAAGCAAAATCTGTTGGATTTGATCTTGTTGGTTTTGCAAAAGCCGATGAATTGAAAGAAGAAGGAAATAAACTCGAAGAGTGGCTCAAGCTTGGTTATCAGTCAGGTATGAGCTATATGGAGCGAAATACCGATAAGAGAAAAGATGTAAGAAAAATTCTTCCCGGCGCAAAAAGCGTTATATCACTCGCCCTAAATTATTACACGGATGAGAATTATTCTAATGATAAAAATTCCGGAAAGGTTTCCCGCTATGCATGGGGTACTGATTATCATTTAATAATTTGGGAAAAACTTGAAAAATTGGAAAATACATTAAAAGCAATTGATCCTGATTTTGAATCGATGTCCTATGTAGATACAGGCCCGGTAATGGATAAGGTATGGGCAAAAAAAGCTGGACTTGGCTGGATTGGTAAACACACCAATCTTATTAATAAAGAAATTGGCAGCTGGTTTTTTCTGGCAAATATAATAACCAATTATGATTTCAATTATTTGGAGGAAATTCCAGATTTTTGCGGTTCTTGTACTGCTTGTATTGAGGCGTGTCCAACAAATGCAATTGTTCAGGAATATGTTGTTGATGCGAACAAATGTATTTCAAATCTTACTATTGAAAATAAGAACGAAATCCCCCAAGAGTTTGCAGGCAAATTTGAAAACTGGTTATTCGGTTGTGATATTTGCCAGGACGTTTGCCCTTGGAATATTAAATTTTCAGAAATTACAGGCGTTCCTGAATTTTACCCGAAGGACGGAAATAAGGAAATTGAATTGTCGGAAATTAAGCTAATGGATAACAAGCAATTCAAATTCCGTTTTGCGCGAAGTCCTATTTTGAGAATAAAATTGAGGGGACTGATGAGAAATGCTGATTTTATTGAACAAAAATGAATCTTTTGGTACTTATGTGTATCTAACCGTTAAATATTTAAAATAAAATATGCTTAATTTTAAACAATGAATAATTTTTGTTAATACAGAATTTGGAGAAAAAATGGCTAATAATCATCATAATATAATAATAATAGGCTCAGGCCCGGCAGGCTTTACTGCAGCATTATATGCCGGAAGAGCTAATCTAAACCCGGTAATTTTTGAAGGAATGCAGCCGGGTGGACAGCTCACGATTACAACAGAAGTTGAAAATTATCCCGGATTTGAAAATGGAATAATGGGTCCTGAATTGATGGATGTAATGAGAAAGCAGGCACAGAGATTCGGTGCAAAATCAATTTACAAGGAAATAACTGGGGTTGATTTTTCAAAAAGACCTTTTACGCTTAAAACTTATGAAGGTGAAGAATATAAAGCTGATGCAGTAATCATCTCTACAGGTGCTTCTGCAAAGTTGCTCGGGCTTGAGAGTGAAAATAAATACATGGGATTTGGTGTTTCTGCATGCGCTACTTGCGACGGATTTTTCTATAAAGGATTAAAAGTACTTGTTGTAGGCGGCGGCGATACTGCAATGGAAGAAGCTGATTTCTTAACTAAATTTGCTTCTGAAGTGACTGTTATCCACAGACGCGAAGAGTTCAGAGCTTCAAAAATAATGACTGAGAGAGCAGAAAAGAATCCTAAAATCAAATTCCAGACTAACAAAGTAGTTAAAGAGGTTTTAGGTAAAGATGAAAATGGAAGAAAAGTAATGACCGGTGCAATACTTGAAGATACTAAAACCGGCAAGACTGAAGAAGTTCAGGCAGACGGACTTTTCATTGCTATCGGCCATAATCCAAACACTGATTTATTTAAAGGAGTTCTGGATATGGATGAAACAGGGTATCTAAAAGTTAAGGGAGCTTCAACCTATACAAACGTTCCTGGAGTTTTTGCTGCCGGTGATGTTGCTGATAAAACATACAGGCAGGCAGTTACAGCCGCCGGAACCGGATGTAGAGCAGCAATAGATGCAGAACGCTGGCTTGCTGAAAATGAATAGTTATAACATTATTTAAAATGAAAAAGGCGTCCATAAAGGACGCCTTTTTTTGTGCGGAAAAATTATTGATCTCCTTTTTGATCCATTTTCCGAGCTAACAGGTTGGCAAAAATAAAACCTAAACCTGTTATTGTGAACAATAAAAACGGAACCCAGTAATCGGCACCGGTGGCATCCTCAAGCATAAGACCGAAACCAAGTGCAAGCCCAAAGAACAAACAAATAACTCCGAACTTAAGTAATCTGAAGGGATCGTAATTACGCTTGTTATTGAAAAATTCTTTTATTGCTTCAGCATCAAGATTTTTTTCTATAAGCATCTGTCTTTCCCTTGATCTCAAATACAAATATACCACCGCAATTAAGCCCGATACCAGGAAGAAAACTATCGGTATAAAAACCGCAACTACTCTTTCATCCATTTTATATCTCCTTATGTTTTAACTTTCTTCTTCTGACTGTAATCCCGGTGTACAGGTTACATCTATTATATTTCCGGGGTCAATCCTGCTTTCTAAATATTAAGACTTAAAGGTGATCCGAAAGGTTACAAATTATATGAAAAAAGCTTCTTACAATTCACATTTAAGATTATAATTGATTTTTGACCATTTTAGTTGTTATTTACGGTGTGTCCAATATTTTGCTCTAATTTTTTATAGCTGATCTGTAACCTTTTAAGTCCATTAAATGTCTTATAAGTAAAGATGAAGAACCTTACAGATTTAGAAATAATAGATTCTGTCAAAAAAGGGAATCAATCAGATTATGCTATTATTATTGACAGGTATAAAAATAGAGCCTTTTCCCTCGTTAAACGGATGCTTAAAAATGAAATGGATGCGGAGGAGGTTCTTCAGGATTGCTTTATCAAAGCATATGATTCGCTCGATAGTTTCAGGCAGGAGTCGAAATTTTCAACCTGGTTTTACAGGATAGTTTACAACACTACTTTGACAAAACTATCGGGCAAAAAAAGAAAAATCGAACTTGAAATGACTTCTGTAGAGGATCATTTTGATCTTGAGAGTGATTATGATTTTAAGGTTTCTGAAAAAAAAGATATGGCTGAATTTCTAAATAAAATGGTAGAAAAATTACCTTTAAATTATGCCTCCGTTATTACTATGTTTTATATTAATGATATGAGTTGTGAAGAGATTAGCGAAGCTTTGAATACTTCAGTAGCAAATGTAAAAGTATTACTGCACAGATCGAGAAATGCACTGAAGGATATTCTGTTGAAAAATAATTTTGCAGAGGAATTATTATGAAAAATTTATCGGATGAAATATTAAATAAATTTACAGATAATGAACTTGATCAGGCGACCCTTAAAATGGTGCGTGAACAGCTCAAAATTTCTGAAGAAGACAGAAAAAGACTAAAAGCAATACAGGCTGTGGATAACGGTTTAAGGGATATGAAATCAGAATCTGTTTCAACCGATTTTACATCAGTCCTGATGAAGAGAATAAGTAAAAAATCAAAAGCAAAAAAAGAACAGCAAACTTTTATAATTTCTATCTCTTCCATCTTTGTAATTATTGCCCTTGCTATAGTTGGATATGTTATGCATCTAATTTTTTCTGCACCTCCGTCTACAACAGGCGGTACAGCAATGGCAACACGGGAAACCCTTAACATCATGAAAGATGTAATGGAACCGGTTAAAAGCTTTTTCGCTAATGTAAATATATCTGTTATTGGAAGCGTATTCTCACTTGGGCTTTTAATTTCTATCTATTTTGTCTTTGATCTTGTAAAACACACAAAGAACAATTTAAGCAGGCAACACTAAATTTGAGTTATAAGACTGTCATCTTGCAGCCTTTTTTATTCCCTTAAATCAGACTTCTTTCCCAACTTTCTTTTTAACTTCGTATATTTATTTTGTAAATTATTTTGAAAAATAACGGAGCCTGTAAAATGTTAGTTATTACTACTCCAACAATTGAAGGTAAAAAAATCTTAAGATATTACGGATTGGTCAGCGGCGAGGCCATTCTGGGAGCCAACATATTTAAAGATTTCTTTGCTGGTATAAGAGACATAGTCGGTGGTCGTTCTGCTGCCTATGAAAAAGAATTGAGAAAAGCTAAGGATATTGCTGTAACAGAAATGTCTGAGCAGGCTAAAGCAATGGGAGCCAATGCCGTTGTTGGCATTGATCTCGATTATGAGACCATCGGGGGAGGCGGGGGAAACATGCTTATGGTTAGCGCATCGGGTACCGCTGTTCTTTACGAAGAATAACCAAAATATTATGAATACAAAAACAGGTTACGTAACCATACTTGGTTTGCCAAATGCTGGTAAATCTACTTTGCTTAACGCATTGCTTGGGCAAAAACTCTCAATTACGACTAATAAACCTCAAACAACGCGCAAAAGATTACTCGGAATTTTATCAGATGAAAATTACCAGATCATTTTTCTCGATACACCAGGAATCCTGAAACCGGCTTATCTTTTACAGGAAAAAATGATGGATTCGGTTATACAATCTATTAAAGACGCGGATGTTATTATTTTAATCTTGGATGTAGCGCTTGATCCTGGCGGTGAGAAAACTTTAAAGGATGCTTTTATTTATGATTTGCTGAGCAAAAGCAAAAAGCCAAAGATTTTACTTCTTAATAAAATTGATCTTTCATCTCAGGAACAGGTAAATGAATTAATCGGGAAGGTTGGAAAAACAAATTACTTTAAAAGAATCATTCCCATTTCTTCAAAGCTGGCTTATAACGTGCATACAGTAATCAGTGAAATTATTGAAAATTTACCTGAAGGTCCCAAATACTATCCGGATGAAAATGTGTCCGATGAAAATGAGAGATTTTTTGTGTCCGAAATAATTAGGGAAAAAATATTTGAACATTACAAAGATGAAATTCCCTACAGTTGTGAAGTGGTTATAGCAGATTTTAAAGAGCGTGAAGGCAGAAAGGATTTTATCCAGGCAGAAATTATTGTTGAACGGGATAGCCAGAAAGGAATATTAATAGGTAAACAGGGAACTGCCCTGAAAAGAATTGGTGAGGAATCACGTGCCTCAATTGAAGAATTTTTGCAAAGGCCAGTCTATCTTGATCTTCACGTTAAGGTAAGAAGTAAATGGCGGACAGATGAAAATATGCTGAAGTCCTTCGGATACAAGGGCGAAAAAGATTAAAATATAATCTCGTTTATAATCATTCCGAGTCTAATCAAAAAAAGCAGATGAAGAAATTTATTGGTGAAGGTGCTTTAGTACTTACTACATTGGTATGGGGCGTCACTTTTGTTGTAATAAAATTAGCGCTTACCGATGTTTCCCCGTTGCTTTTCGTTTCAATCCGATTCAGCATTGCTGCTTTAATTTTGCTTCCCTTTATGTTCGGAATTTTAAAAGTTTCTACAAAAGAGGCAATAGTTGGTGGAGTAATATTAGGACTTCTAAACTTTGCCGGATTTGCAACTCAAACAGTTGGACTGAATTTTACATCCGCTACAAAATCCGGATTTATTACCGGAACATTTGTCATTTTTACGCCAATCCTTCAATTTATAATTGAAAAAAGAATTCCTAAAAAAGAAA
>Ga0315556_1002238_pt1 | contig 11134 bp, 8 predicted proteins | sample SalMarSW160310MG_FD_202112 | JGI IMG/M metagenome (GOLD analysis project Ga0315556, IMG submission 202112) | Salt marsh sediment microbial communities from the Plum Island Ecosystem LTER, Massachusetts, United States - Salt Marsh Sediment SW1603-10 ...
TCTGGGTCAATTCCTCGACCCCTTATGAGACGCCGGTCCAGTACCTCGCCGCGGTGAGGAAGGAGCCGGGCAAGTTCAAGATGGGCGGCACGGGCTCGAAGCAGGAAGACCAGATCATCACCGCCGCGATCGAGCAGCAGATGGGCGTGAAGTTCACCTACGTGCCCTACCACGGCGGCGGCACGGTCGCCACCCAGCTGGTCGGCAAGCACATCGACTCGACGGTGAACAACCCGATCGAGCAGGTGGCCCACTGGCGCGCCGGCAGCACGCGGCCGCTGTGCGTGTTCGACTCGCACCGCATGCCCTACAGGAAGAAGCTCGCCGGGAACATGTCCTGGCACGACATCCCGACCTGCAAGTCGCAGGGCCTGGACGTCGAGTACCTGATGCTTCGCGGCATCATGACGGCGCCCGGCGTGTCGCAGGACGCGGTGGACTACTACGTCAAGCTGCTCGAGAAGGTCCGCTCGGAGCCCGAGTGGAAGGCCTTCATGGAAAAAGGCGCGTTCAACCAGAGCTTCATGACCGGCGCCAAGTTCGACGACTGGCTCAAGAATGCGGCCGAGGTTCACTACAACCTGATGAAGAAGGCCGGTTTCCTGCATAAGTAGCAGTTCTGAATGCGGCGGGATTGCGGGGGCGTCATGACACATCGGCGTCTCCCGCAGCTTGCTGCCCGTCTCGAGCTTAGGATGCGTTCCTCGCCGAGGAACGGCATCGTTCCGAAATGAGCGTCTCGCATGGCTGAAGGTCACGACCACGAATCCCAGGGGGAACACGGCAAGCCCGTCGTTTCATACCGCACCATGAACATCGCCGTGTCGGTGATGCTGATGATCGTCGCGATGATCGTCATGGTCGCGAGCTACCGCCTCGGCGCCGGCTGGGCCAAGGACGTGGGGCCGGATTCGGGCTACTTCCCGTTCTACGTCTCCCTGATCATGTTCGTCACCAGCGGCGTCACCCTGCTGCAGCACCTGCTGATGCGCCACCGCGAAGGCGAGCGCGTCTTCCTGCACTACCGGGAAATGATGATGGTGCTTCAGGTCCTGGTGCCGACGCTGATCTTCGTCGTGCTGTCGATCTACATCGGGATCTACATTTCGATGGCCCTGTTCATCGCCTTCTTCATGATGTGGCACGGGCGCTATCCCTGGTACAAGGCGCTGCCGGCCGCGGTCGCGGTGCCGGTCGTGCTGTTCGTCCTGTTCGAAATCTGGTTCCTGGTGCCGCTGCCGAAAGGCCCGTTCGAGGCATGGCTCGGCTATTGATGAAGCCGGCGCGGCGCGCCGGCCGGGGGGAGGAGGTCTAAGTTGGACGCGTTTCTTTCGCTGCTGCACGGCTTCGAGGTGCTGCTCACGGTATCCAACCTCGGGTACATGCTGCTCGGGATCCTCTTCGGCGTGCTGCTCGGCTTCCTGCCCGGCGTCGGCGGCGCCAACGGCATCGCGATTCTGCTGCCGCTGACGTTCTCGATGCCGCCCACCACCGCGATCATCATGCTGGCGGCGATCTACTGGGGCGCCCTGTTCGGCGGCTGCATCAGCGCCATCCTGTTCAACATTCCCGGCGAGCCGTGGTCGGTGGCGACGACCTTCGACGGCCATCCGCTCGCCAAGCAGGGGCGCGCCGGCGAGGCGCTCACCGCCTCGCTCAGCTCGTCGTTCATCGGCGCGCTGATCGCGACGATCGTGCTCACCTTCCTCGCGCCGATCGTGGCGAAGTTCGCGCTCAAGTTCGGCCCGCCGGAGTTCTTCTCGGTCTACCTGCTGACCTTCTGCAGCTTCGTCGGCATGGGACGGCAATCGCCGTTCAAGGTCATCTCGGCGATGATGCTGGGCTTCGCCTTCGCCTCGGTCGGCACCGACGAGATCACCGGGGGGCTGCGCCTGACCTTCGGCACAGAAGTGCTGCTCACCGGCTTTCACTTCCTGATCGCGGTGATCGGCCTGTTCGGCATCGGCGAGATCCTGGTGACGATCGAGAAGGGGCTGCACTTCGAGGGCCAGTCCTCCAAGATCAATCCGTTCATCGTCTGGCAGACGTGGAAGAAGCTGCCGCAGTACTGGGTCACCATCATCCGCGGCACCGCGGTCGGCGTCTGGCTCGGCGTCACGCCGGGCGGCGCGACCCCGGCCTCGTTCATGAGCTACGGCCTGGCCAAGCGCTTCTCCAAGAACGGCAGCAAGTTCGGCACCGGCCAGCTCGAGGGCGTGGTCGCGCCCGAGACCGCCGCCCACGCGGCCGGCACCAGCGCGCTGTTGCCGATGCTCACCCTCGGGATCCCCGGCTCGCCCACCGCGGCGGTGCTGCTCGGCGGCCTGCTGATCTGGGGCCTGGACCCGGGGCCGCTGCTGTTCGTCGAGCACAAGGACTTCGTCTGGGGCCTGATCGCCTCGATCTACCTCGGCAACCTGGTGGGCCTGTTCGTCGTGCTCTCGACCGTGCCGCTGTGGGCGAGCATCATGAAGATCCCGTTCGCGATCATCGCGCCGATCATCATCGTGATCTGCGGCATCGGCTCGTACACGCTCTCGAACGCGCCGGCCGACCTCGTCTTCATGGTCATGTTCGGCGTCATCGGCTACCTCTTCAAGAAGCTGGACTATCCGCTCGCGCCGATGGTGCTCGCGATCGTGCTGGGCGGGCGGACCGAGAACTCGTTCCGCCAGGCGATGCTCGGCTCGCAGGGCGACCTCTCGATCTTCTGGTCGAACGGGCTGGTCGGCAGCATCACGGCGCTCAGCATGGTGATGCTGTTCTGGCCCGCGATCACCTGGCTCTACCGCCGGCTGCGCTAGCGCGCTAGACGCGGTTGAGCTTCTGCTTGAGCCGGGAGAGCGTCTCGGGCGTGAGGTTGAGGTAGGCCGCGAGCTCCTTCTTGGGGATGCGGCCGGCGAGCTCGGGGTGCTTGCGCTGGAAGCGCGACAGGCGCCCCGGCGCGTCGAGCAGGTGCAGGGTGATGGTGTGCGCCATCACCTCGGACATGAGCTTCATGACGTCGTACTCGAAGCGCGACATGACGTCGGGATGCCGCTCGATGAACTCGACCCACTGCGGCAGACCGAGCTTGACGGTGCGCACCTTGGTGACCGCGACGATGCTGTAGGGCATCGGCGTGTGCAGCCGCCAGGCCGCGTACGAGGTGTCCTGATCGGATTCGCCGGCGAAGCGCAGGATCATCTCCCGCCCCTCGGCGTTGGAGACGACGCGCTTGAGCATCCCGTCGAGGATGAAGAACTGCTCCATCTCGGTGCCGCCCTGGCGCACCAGCAGGTCGCCCTTGCGGTACTCCGCCACCGACAGCAGCGGCTCGAGCTCGTCCCATTGCGCCGCGCTCATGTCCTGCAGGATCAGGCTCTGGCGCAGCTGCAGGCGGATCGTGTTGCGCTGCGGGTGGGTGGCGAGAGAGGCCATTCGGAAAGCTGCGTCGCGGCGCCGCCGCAAGACGGCCATTTTAGACGATTGAAACCTTGACCTCAGTCAAGGGCGTTTTCGAGCCCCACTCACTACCATAACGACCCTCAGCAAGGCGCACCCCAAGACGCGCATTCAAGGCACAGGAGAACATCATGGGCGCAACCGTCAGCGAGCCGAAAGTCACCGCGGACGTCAGTCAGACGCAGGAAGTCACCGACGGCTTTCACCTGGTGATCGATGCCCTCAAGCTCAACGGCATCGACACCATTTTCGGCCTGCCCGGCATCCCGATCACCGACCTCACCCGCAAGGCGCAGGCCGCGGGCATGCGCGTGATCGCGTTCCGCCACGAGCAGAACGCGGGCTACGCCGCTTCGATCGCCGGCTTCATGACGCAGAAGCCGGGCATCTGCCTGACCGTGTCGGCGCCGGGATTCCTCAACGGCCTGACCGCGCTGGCGAACGCCACCACCAACTGCTTCCCGATGATCCTCATCTCGGGCTCCTCCGAGCGCGAGGTGGTCGACCTGCAGCAGGGCGACTACGAGGAGATGGACCAGCTCGCGATCGCCAGGCCGCTCGCCAAGGCGGCCTTCCGCGTGCTGCACGCCGAGGACATCGGCGTCGGCATCGCGCGCGCGATCCGCGCCGCCGTCTCGGGCCGCCCGGGCGGGGTCTACCTCGACCTGCCGGCGAAGCTGTTCCCGCAGTCGGTCGACGCCGAAGCCGGCCGCCGCTCGCTGATCAAGGTGGTCGATCCGGCGCCGCGCCAGATCCCGGCACCGGAAGCCGTCAAGCGCGCCGTGGATCTGCTTCGTTCCGCGAAGAAACCGCTGATCATCCTCGGCAAGGGCGCCGCGTACGCGCAGGCCGATTCGGAAATCAAGGAGCTGATCGAAAGAACGGGAATTCCCTACCTGCCGATGTCGATGGCCAAGGGCCTGCTGCCCGACACGCACGAGCAGTCGGCCTCGGCGGCGCGCTCCTTCGTGCTGCCCGGCGCCGACGTGGTGATGCTGATCGGGGCGCGGCTGAACTGGCTGCTGTCGCACGGCAAGGGCAAGACCTGGGGCGGCAAGAGCCCGAAGGACTGGGGCGGGCAGAAGTTCGTCCAGGTCGACATCTCGCCGCAGGAGGCCGACAGCAACGTGCGCGTCGACGCGCCGGTGGTGGGCGACATCGGTTCGTGCGTGTCCGCCTTGCTCGCCGCCATGGGGAGCACTATCCAGAAGCCCCCCGCCGAGTGGCTGGACGCGATCGCCGAGAGGAAGACCAAGAACGTCGCCAAGATGGCCGAGACGCTGGCGAAAACCCCCTCGCCGATGAACTTCCACAGCGCGCTCAACGTGGTGCGCGACATCGTCAAGGCGAACCCCGACGCCTACCTCGTCAACGAGGGCGCCAACGCGCTCGACTTCACCCGCAGCATCGTCGACATGTACAAGCCGAGAAAGAGGCTGGATGTCGGCACCTGGGGCGTGATGGGCATCGGCATGGGCTTCGCGGTCGCGGCGGCCGTGGTCGGCAAGCAGCAGGTGATCGCGATCGAGGGCGACAGCGCGTTCGGATTCTCCGGCATGGAAGTCGAGACCATCTGCCGCTACAAGCTGCCGGTGTGCGTGGTGATCCTGAACAACAACGGGGTCTACCGCGGCGACGAGAAGAACCCGGCGGGCGGCGCCGACCCGGCGCCGCTGGTGTTCGTCAAGGACGCGCGCTACGAGAAGCTGATGGAAGCTTTCGGCGGCGTCGGCGTGCACGCGAGCACCGCTGACGAGCTGCGCAAGGCGATGGAAGAAGCGATCCGCTCGCGCAGGCCGACCCTGATCAACGCTATCATCGACGAGGGCGCCGGGACCGAGAGCGGCCGCATCACCAACCTGAACCCCAGCGCCAAGAAAAAGTGAGACTCCGGAGACCAGCATGGAAGCCTTGAAAGACGTACGCATCCTCGACATGACCCACGTGCAGGCGGGGCCGACCAGCTCGCAGCTGCTCGCCTGGATGGGCGCCGACGTGATCAAGTTCGAGAACCCGCAGGGCGACGCGACGCGCGGCCAGCTGCGCGACGTGCCGAACGCCGACAGCCTCTACTTCACGATGCTCAACTGCAACAAGCGCTCGATCACCGTGAACATGAAGACCGCCGAAGGCAAGGAGGTGTTCGCCGACTTGCTGAAAAAGTGCGACATCATCATGGAGAACTTCGGCCCCGGCGTGCTCGAGCGCTTCGGTTTCGGCTGGGACAAGATCCACAGCATCAATCCCAAGATCGTCATGGGCTCGATCAAGGGCTTCGGCTCGACCGGCCCCTACTCCGACTTCAAGGCCTACGAGAACGTCGCGCAGGCGATGGGCGGCTCGATGAGCACCACCGGGGTGCCCGACGGCCCGCCCTTCGTCACCGGCGCGCAGATCGGCGACTCGGGCACCGGCCTGCACCTCGCGATCGGGCTGCTGGCGGCGCTGCACCAGGCGCGGCGCACCGGCAAGGGCCAGTACGTCGAGGTGGCGATGATGGACGGCGTGATGAACCTGTGCCGGGTCAAGTTCCGCGACCACCAGCGCCTGACGCGCGGCGAGCTGTCGGAATATTCGGTGCCGACCTACAAGGAGATGGGCGAGGTCCCGCGCGCCGGCAACGACTCGGGCGGCGGCCAGCTCGGCAACGCGATCCACTGCAAGCCCCACGGCGCCAACGACTGGCTCTACATCGTGGTGCAGGAGGCGGTCTGGAACGCGCTCGCCAAGCGCATCGGCCCCGAGATCGGCATGCCGGACCTCGCCGACGACCCGCACTTCGCCAAGATCGGCGAGCGGCGCAAGAACCAGCAGCTGATGTGGACCCTGATCAACAAGTTCGCCGAGAAGTACACCAAGCGCGAGCTGATGGCGATCCTGAATCCGCTCGACGTGCCCTGCGGCCCGATCATGAGCACCGAGGACCTCGCCAACGACGAGCACGTGCGCGGACGCGAGATGTGGGTCGAGCTCGACCACCCGCAGCGCGGCAAGTGGTTCAACGTCGGCATGCCGATCAAGCTCTCGGATTCGCCCGCGGCCATCAAGCGCTCGCCGACGCTCGGCGAGCACACGGACGAGATCCTGCGCGAAGTTCTCGGTTATGAATCGGAAAAAATCGCCAAGATGAGAAGCGCAGGCGCGTTCTCGGCCCCACCCAAGAAGGCGGCGTGATGAAAATCGCGATCATCGGACAGCAGGACTTCGGCAAGGCGGTGCTCGAGGCCTTCCTCGCGCGCGGCGACCAGGTGGCGGGCGTGTTCTGCGCGCCGGAGAAGCCCGGCGCGCGGCCGGACGTGCTCAAGGTCGCGGCCGGGGAGAAGGGCGTGCAGGTGTTCCAGTTCGCCTCGCTCAAGTCGGACGAGGCGAAGAAGGCGCTCAAGGACCTCGCCCCCGAGATCGGCATCATGGCCTACGTGCTGCAGTTCGCGCCGCAGGATTTCGTCTCGATCCCGAAGCACGGCACGATCCAGTACCACCCGTCGCTGCTGCCGAAGTACCGCGGCCCGAGCTCGATCAACTGGCCGATCATCCGCGGCGACGCCAAGACCGGGCTGACGATCTTCCGCCCCACCGACGGCCTCGACGAGGGGCCCGTCGTGCTGCAGAAGGAGACCCCGGTCGGACCCGACGACACGCTCGGCAGCGTGTACTTCGAGCGCCTCTTCCCGATGGGCGTCGCGGCGATGCTCGAGGCGGCCGACCTGGTGGTCGCGGGCAAGCACAAGGAAACGGTGCAGGACGAGTCGAAGGCGACCTACGAAGGCTGGTGCCGCGAGGCCGAGGCCCGCATCAACTGGCACACCCACGTCGATTTCACCTACAACCTGATCCGGGGCTGCAACCCGGCGCCGGGGGCCTGGACCACGCTGAACGGCCAGAAACTGCAGATTTTCGACGCCAAGAAGCACCCCGTGCGCACTTTCGGGGCGGTCAAAGGCAAGGTCGGCGAGGTGGTCGAGGTCGGCGCCGCGAGCTTCCAGGTCACCGCCCAGGGCGGCCGGATCGAGGTCCTGCGCGCCAAGCTGGGCGACGGCAAGAAGGTGGCCGCCGCCGACCTCTTGGGCACCGGCCAGATCAAGGCCGGCATGCTGCTCGGGGGCTGACCCCCCTTTCCGGCCCCTCCCGACCCCCCGGGGAGGGCCGCGGCTGCGTACAAAATTTGGCATTTGCCGCGGTTTGGCATTTGACGCAGCTCACATCCGACTGCAACAATGCGCATTAGGCTTTTGTTTTATGGGGGTTGTTTGGGGGCCGCCCGCGCATGAAGTCGAGGTTCTGGAAGTCAGACTGGTTTCTCGGCCTGGCGGTGGCGCTGCTCGTCTTCTTCGCCAGCGGCAGCGACCTGCTGCAGAGCCTCGAGCGCAAGGCCTACGACATGGGGGTGCAGGCGTCTTCGCGCACGCCCTCGGACCAGATCGCGGTCATCGCGATCGACGACCAGAGCATCGCCAACATCGGCCGCTGGCCGTGGCCGCGCGACGTGCACGCGAAGATGATCGACCTGCTCGCCGCCGCCAAGGCCAAGGTCATCGGCTACACCGTGTTCTTCAGCGAGCCGCAGCTCGATCCCGGCTACCGCTACATCGTCAAGCTGCTCGAGATGGCGCGCCAGGCGCGGCCCGGCACGCCCGAGGGCGACGCGATGGCGCCCATGGTCGCGCTGCTGACGCAGGCCGAGGCTTCGCTCAACACCGATCGCCAGCTCAGCGAGAGCATGGCGAAGGCGGGCAACGTGCTGCTGCCGATGCTGTTCACGCTCGGCACGCCGCGCGGCCGGCCGGACCGGCCGCTGCCGGACTTCGTGCAACGCAACGTCTGCCAGCGCGTCGGCGGCGACCAGGGTTTCGCGCTGCCGGCCGAAGCCGTCCAGATCCCGGTGCCGTCGATCGGCATGGCCGCCGCCGGCCTGGGCCATCTGAACGCCTATCCTGACGTCGACGGCGCGATCCGCACCGAGCCGCTGGTGGTGAATTACTTCGGCCAGTACTACCCGTCGCTCGCGATGCAGATCGCGGCCCGGAGCCTCAACCTCGGGCCGGCCGACATGACGGTGCGCCTGGGCGAGGGCGTATCGCTCGGCAACCTGAGGATCGGCACCGACCCGTCGACGCAGATGCTCACTTACTTCTACAAGGACCGCGGCGGCAGGCCCGCGTTCCAGGTCGACTCGTTCTACGACGTGTTGAGCGGCAAGATTCCGGCGGGCAAGTACGCCGGCAAGATCGTGCTGATCGGCGCCACGGCCGCCGGCGTCGGCACCACCTCGGTGACGCCGATCGCGCCCGCGATGCCGCCGGTGCTGACGCTGGCGCATGCGGTGTCGTCGATCCTGCAGCAGGACTTCTTCGTCTCGCCGGCCTGGGCCTGGGCCGCCTCGAAGTTCGTCTTCCTGCTGGTGGCCCTGTACCTGATCATCCTGCTGCCGCGGCTCAAGGCCGGCCTCGCGGCCACGCTCACGGGCGCGACGCTGGTCGTGCTGATCGCGGTGCACTTCGGGCTGATGACCGCCCGCGGCATCTGGCTGCCGCTGATGGTGCCGGCGACGCTGCTGCTGCTCGGCCATCTCGCGCTGGTGACCAAGCGCTTCATCGTGACCGAGCGCGCCAAGCTGCGCTCCGACGAAAGCTCGGCCGAGTCGAACCGGATGCTGGGCCTCGCCTACCAGGGCCAGGGCAACCTCGACATGGCGTGGGACAAGTTCCGCCAGGTGCCGATGTCCGACGCGGTGCTCGAAAACCTCTACAACCTGGCGCTCGATTTCGAGCGCAAGCGCCAGTTCAACAAGGCCGAGGCGGTGTTCCGCCACATGCACGCATTCAGCCCGAAATTCCGCGACCTGGAGCAGCGGCTGTCGCGGGCCAAGCAGATGTCCGAAACGGTGATGCTGGGAGCCGGGGGCGGCGCGACCAACGCCGGCATCCTCGGCGCCGGCGGCACGGTCGAGAAGCCGATGCTCGGGCGCTACCAGGTCGAAAAGGAATTGGGCAAGGGCGCGATGGGCGTGGTCTACCTGGGCAAGGACCCGAAGATCGGCCGGGTGGTGGCGATCAAGACGATGGCGCTGGCGCAGGAGTTCGAGCCGGAGGAGCTGGCCGAGGTCAAGGAGCGGTTCTTTCGCGAGGCCGAGACCGCGGGGCGCCTCTCGCATCCGCACATCGTCACCATCTACGACGCCGGCGAGGAGCACGACCTGTGCTACATCGCGATGGAGCTGCTCAAGGGGGGCGACCTGGTGCCGTTCACCAAGCCCGGCCAGCTGCTGCCGCAGGACAAGGTGGTCTCGATCGTGGCGCGCGTGGCCGAAGCGCTCGGCTACGCGCACCGGCAGGGCGTCATTCACCGCGACGTCAAGCCGGCGAACGTCATGTACTACCCGGAGACGGACGCGGTGAAGGTCACCGACTTCGGCATCGCGCGGCTGACCGACAGCTCCAAGACCAAGACGGGAATGGTGCTCGGCACCCCGTCGTACATGTCGCCCGAGCAGCTCGCCGGCAAGAAGATCGAGGGCCGCAGCGACCTGTTCTCGCTCGCGGTGAGCCTGTACCAGCTGCTCTGCGGCAGGCTGCCTTTCGAGGGCGAGTCGATGGCGCAGCTCATGTTCAAGATCTCGAGCGAGGCGCCGACCGACATCCTGACGGTCAATCCGGCCGTGCCGCCGGCGCTCGCCGCCTTCCTCGCGCGCGCGCTGGCGAAGAACCCCGACGAGCGGTTCCAGACCGGCGAGGAATTCGCCCAGGCGCTGCGCGCCGCCGCGGGCGGCGGCCCCGCCGGTGCCGCGGCCCATCCTCCGGTCGACATCGAGCTGTGAGCGCCGAATGGACCTGAGCCAGGCACTGCGGATCGTCAGCCGCACGGATCCCGGGATCGTGCGCCCGCACAACGAGGATGCGGTCGCCGCGGATGCGGCGCACGGGGTGGCGGTGCTCGCCGACGGCATGGGCGGCTACAACGCGGGCGAGGTCGCGAGCGGAATGGCGACCACGCTCATCACGACGGAGCTGGCGCGTGCGCTGGAGAGCGTGCGGCCGCAGGATCCGGACCCGCAGTCGCGCAGGCCGCAGGCGGAGCGCCTGCTGCGCGAGCAGATCCTGAAGGCGAACGCCTCGATCTACCAGTCGGCGCAGAGCCAGCCGCAGTACGCCGGAATGGGCACCACCCTGGTGACCTGCCTGTTCTACGACAACCGCATGATGGTCGCGCATCTGGGCGACTCGCGCCTGTACCGCATGCGCGACGGCGGCCTGACCCAGTTGACGCGCGACCATTCGCTGCTGCAGGAGCAGATCGACTCGGGGCTGCTCACGCCCGAGCAGGCGAAGACGGCTCAGCACAAGAACCTGGTCACCAAGGCGCTCGGCATCGATCCGACCGTCGATCCCGAAATCCGGGAATACCGCACGGCTCCCGGCGACATCTACCTGCTGTGCTCGGACGGCCTGTGCGACATGGTGAGCGACGAGGATATCGCCATGGCGCTGGAGGCCCTCGGCGCGAACCTCGAGCTCGCGGCGGAGCAGCTGGTGCAGATGGCCAACGACAACGGGGGGCGCGACAACGTTTCGGTTATACTCGTACGCGTCCTGCGGGAGTACCCCGCCGCCCGCGGCGTTATGGCCAGGTTTTTTGCATGGTTAAAATAACCCCCAGGGGTCAGCTATGGCGAAACTGATACTCAGCATGGACG
>Ga0315556_1002241_pt1 | contig 11130 bp, 10 predicted proteins | sample SalMarSW160310MG_FD_202112 | JGI IMG/M metagenome (GOLD analysis project Ga0315556, IMG submission 202112) | Salt marsh sediment microbial communities from the Plum Island Ecosystem LTER, Massachusetts, United States - Salt Marsh Sediment SW1603-10 ...
CTGCTCGCGAAAGGTGGCGCGCACACCGCGGATGTTGTGCATGCCGAGCCACGCGGCGAGCGTCGCGAGCAGGATGAACGGCACCCAGATGTAGCCCGCATTCTGCAGCCAGACGTGGCTGATCGCCGGGTCGCCGTAGCTCTGCGGGGTGCCGCCCATGAAGGCGAGCGCGCCGCCGTAGATGGTGACCGGGACCACGGCCTGCATCACGCCGACGCCGAGGTTGCCCGCGCCCGCGTTCCAGCCGAGCGCCGAGCCCTGCATGCGCTTCGGGAAGAAGAAGCTGATGTTGGCCATGCTCGCCGAGAAGTTGCCGCCACCCAGGCCGCAAAGCAGCGCGATGGCCACGAATACGACGTAGTTCGTGCTCGGATCCTGCACCGCGAGCGCCATCCACAGGGTCGGCAGGAGCAGCGACGCCGTGCTGAACACGGTGAAGTTGCGGCCGCCGAAGATCGGTACGACGAACGAGTACGCGAGCCGCAGCGCCGCACCGGAGAGGCCCGGCAGCGCGGCGAGCCAGAACAGCTCGCCGGTCGAGAAGCGGAAGCCGGCCTTGGGCAGCTCGATCACGACCACGCTCCAGACCATCCAGACCGCGAACGACAGGAACAGCGCCGGCATCGAGAACACGAGGTTCCGCAGCGCGATCCGCCGGCCGACGGTGCGCCAGAAAGTCTCGTCGTCGGGCCGCCAGTCGACCAGCCAGCTGCCGACCGCGGCGCGCGCATCGAGCAGATGCCCGCGCACCAGCTCGTCGCGAAGCCGGGTGTCCTTCTCGAGGATCGCCTCGCGCTCGCTGCGCGCGGCGGCCCAGGTCCAGATCATCACGCCGCCGAGCACGGCGTACATCAGCATGAACGTGCTGGAGCGCACCTGCGTGGCGTCGGCCGCGATGCCGAACATGATCGGCAGCGAGAACCCCCCCAGGCCGCCGATCACGCCCACCAGGCCGCCGACCGAGCCCATGTTGTCCGGGTAGTAGTCCGCGAGGCTGCGGTAGACGCTCGCCTTGCCGATGCCCTGGGCGATGCCGACGATGAAGGCCAGCACCGTGAAGAGCACCACGCCCACGCCGATCTCGATGCTGAAGTCGCCCTTGATGCCGTGAACGATCAGCGTGGTCGACGGATACGACATGAAGAACAGGCTCACGACGCAGACCCAGAACACCCACCAGGTGACGGTGTCGCCGCCCCACTTGTCGGAGGCGAAGCCGCCCGCGGCGCGGATCAGGCCGGAGGGCAGCGTGAAGATCATGGTGATCAGGGCCGCGGACTTGAGGCTCAGCCCGTACTCGGCGATGTAGTATTTCGGCAGCCAGAGCGCCAGCGCGACGAAGCCGCCGAACACGAAGTAGTACGCGAGGCCGAAGCGCCAGACGCGCGCCTCGGTGAGCGGTGCAAGCTGCTGCGCGAGGCTCAGGTGCGTCTTCTTGCGGCTGCGCTCCGCGTGCTTCGGGTCCGGGAAGGTGAAGATCCAGAACACCACCGCCATGACCAGCATGGCGACCGAGTACACCTGCGGCACCGCGCGCCAGCCGAAGGCGACCAGGATCAGCGGCGCGACGAGGTTGGTGACCGCGGCGCCCGCGTTGCCGGCGCCGAAGATGCCCATCGCGGTGCCCTGCTTCTCCTTCGGGAACCAGGCCGAGGTGTAGGCGATGCCGACCGCGAACGAGCCGCCCGCAAGGCCGACGAAAAGGCCGATCACGAGGTACTGCCAGTATTGCGTCGCGAAGGCGAGGCCGTAGGTCGGGATCGCGACCAGCAGCATCTGGATGAAGAAGACGATGCGCCCGCCGAAGCGGTCGGTGAGCACGCCGAGCGGCAGCCGGATCAGCGAGCCGGTCAGGATCGGCGTCGCCACGAGGAGGCCGAACTCGGTGTCGTTCAGCCCGAGCTCGCTCTTGATGCGGATGCCGATGATCGAGAACATGGTCCAGATGGCGAAGTTGACCGTGAAGGCCAACGTGTTCATCGTGAGGACCGAATAGCTCCTTGCCTTGTCGGTGGCGAACATGACGTGCGCTCGGGGTGAGGTTTGGCTCCGAGTCAGGAGTTGAGATTTGTGATCGCCCGGATCTCGCCCACCCGGTACTCCCGGTCGTTCGGGGTCCGAATGGTCAGGGTCTTGCACGAGGCGGGGCGGGTCGGTTCCGTGGACATGGCCAACTTCCTGTTTCTCCTAGCTAATCGCTCGCGGGAGCCTTGCGGCGCGGCTGTCGCTTAACTTACGTGCCGCGTGCCGCGCGCCACATGATCCATATCAAGCGATTCGATGTTGCCCCTGCCGCCTAGCTATTAGGGGATACGGGATTTTCAGCACGCGCGCGGATTCGCTTGACTCACATCAAGGGCGAGAGCGCTCTGCGCCGCGAACAATCCGCCGACACAACCACGCGGAGCGAGAGCGCCATGTCGGGAGTCGCGGAATCTCTGTCGCAGCACCACCGCTACTGCGACCGCTTCTTCGAAACAGCCTTGGATGCCGCCGGCAGATCGGACTGGGGAACATTCACGAGCAAGATCGCGGCCCTGAAAGACGCGCTGGAGCAACACATTGCCTTCGAGGAGCAGGAGCTCTTTCCGGCATTCGAAGAGGCGAGCGGCATGCGCGCAGGGCCGACGGAAGTGATGCGCATGGAGCACATCGAGATGCGCGACCTGCTGGATGCTCTCGCAGCCGCCCAGCCGCGCGTCGACCCGGAAGGCTGCCGCGCCGAGCTGGAGCACCTGCGTGCTCTTCTGCAGGCGCACAACGTCAAGGAAGAGGCCGTCCTCTACCCCGCCTGCGACCAGCTGCTCGGCGCACGCGACGATCTGATTTCCGGGGCCCGGGCCCTCAACGAGCGGACGCTGTCGGGCGCGTCGCGCTGATTCCGCGCCTCAGTCCGTTCCGCCGCGCAGGCGCTCCGGATCGGGAATGCGCACCAGGCGACCTTCCATCTCGATCAAGCCCTGTGCCTCGAGATCGTGCAGGATGCGCGAGAAGTGCTCCGGCGTCATGTTCAGACGCGATGCGATCACGTTCTTGCCCGGCGTGAGCTCCACTTCCGCCCGGCCGGCGCCGACATCGTCCGGCAGGTCCCTGAGCAGATAGCCGATCACCCGCTCGAAGCCCGAGCGCAGGGTATAGGCCTCGACATCGCGCACCAGTCCGTGCAGGCGCTGCGACAGCCCGGAAAGCATGCGGCGCGCGAATCCCGGGTCGCGCGCGAGCTCCTCGTTCACGGTTCGCTTCGCCACGTGCAGGAGCATCGAGTCGCTGAGCGCCCTAGCGAACACGATATAGGGCTTGTCGAGAAACATGAGTGCCTCGCCGAAACTCTGTCCGGGACGCACGATCTCGACGATCTTTTCCACCCCCTGCGGAGAGGTAAAGCCGAGCTTCACCTGGCCGTAGACGACGACGTGAAAGCCCGTAACGGGATCGCCCCTGTGGCACACCTCCTCGCCTTTGCTGACGTGCAGCGTCTCGGTGCCGGCGGCGATCCGGTCGAGTTCCGCCGCCGTCATTTCGCTGAACAGCGGCAGATTGGCGAGAAACGCCTGGACCTTGATCCGTGGGTGCCGGGGCTTGTGGGACGGCTCACCGCCGCTCGGCGTCTGCTTCTTGTCGGCTTCCGATTCCATCCGGAGAGGCGGTCCAGTGGCCTGTGCTAGTGAGGCAATCTGGCGGAGAAAGGGATTCTCCCCGGGAGTCCTCTCATCTCCGGGAAAACGCACTGCTCCACCGCGAAGTGTTACTGCAAAGTGTAGCAGTGCGGGGTCGCTTCGGTAAGCATTCAATCCTGATTGACTACCCCCCGCAAGCGGCCACGACCGCCTCCGCCAAGACCGCGGCGCAGATGTGCGACGACCCGATCTCAGCACAGCGCGGTCTTCTCCCGCGCCGCCGCCGCTTCTTCTGAGGCCTCGGGTACACTGACGAGTTCGACGTCAAGATGGCCAAGTCAGCCCCGCCCTCCAGTCTCGACCTGCGCGCAGTCGCGCTGCTCGAGGGACTCTCGCCGGAGCGCCTCGAAGCGCTCGCACGCGATTGCGCATGGCGCAACTTCAAGGCCGGGCAGCGCATCATCTCGCGCGCGGACCCAGGCCGCGATCTGTACTTCATCGTCTCCGGGCGTGTGCGCGTCACTACCTATTCCGCGGCAGGCAGGCAGGTGACGTTCCGCGATTACGATGCTGGCGAGCACTTCGGCGAGGTAGCGGCGATAGACGGCATGGCGCGCTCGGCGGATGTGGTGGGCTTGGAGCCGGGACTGCTAGCTTCGCTGCCGGCTTCAACGCTGCAGCGGCTGCTGCGCGAGGAACCGGCGCTCGCCGAACGGCTGCTGCGCGACCTTGCGCGCTTGGTGCGGCGCCTTTCGGAGCGCGTCATCGATCTGAGCACGCTCGGCGTGCCCCAGCGGTTGCACGCAGAAGTGCTGCGCTTGGCGCACCAAGCGGGCGTAAAGGGCAACCGCGCGCGCATTGATCCATCACCCAAGCACGCGGATCTCGCCGGCAAGGTGAGCACCTATCGCGAGCAGGTAACGCGTGAGCTCTCGCTGCTCGCCAGGCGCGGGGTGCTGGGCAAGGACGGCCGAGCGCTCGTGGTGCTCGACGTGGCGCGCCTGCAGAAGATGGTCGAAGAGGTGAAATCCGGTGCGTAAACGCACATTCAGGGAGCGCACGGTTCTCTAAAGTGGGCTCATTGCTGCAGCGATACCGCTGCACCTGATCAACCCACTCAAAAAGGAACCACACCATGAAACGCCAAATCATCGCGATTGCCCTTACCGGTCTGTTCGCGTTACCCGCCTTCGCCAACGAGGAGATGGACTACCCCCCGCAGGCGACCACGACCGTCCCGGCAAAGACCACGGCGCAGGTGCGCAACGACCTGATCGACGCGCAGCGCGCCGGCGGCATCGTCGTCAACGCCGAGCTCGGGACGACCGCGAAGTCGATGCGGACCGCCGGCAACATGTCGCGCGCCGAGGTATTGGCCGAGCTGATCGACGCGCAACGCAGCGGCAACACCGTCGCCAACGCCGAAAGCGGCGAAAAAGTGAATCAGCTGTAAGCGAGACAGCCCCACCGGCAGCGCCGCGGCATTTCGCGGCGCTGTTTTTTTAGGCGATCACGACGAGTGCCAGCGACGCGTCGACGCCGGCCACCTGCTGTCCGTCCGGGAGTACGCGACAGCGTGCGTCCGCATAGCCTTGTGCGCGCGCCATGTCGAGCGCGAAGCGCGTGGTAAGCGCCCGAACGCCCATCTTCCTGGTGTGCGCCTGAAGTTTCGCCGCGTGGTTCACGGGTTCTCCAAGCACGGCGTACTCGAACTTGCCTTCCTCGCCGATGGTGCCGCAAATGACGGCACCGACATCCAGGCCAATGCCCACCTCCGGCGCGCAGTTTCCGCGCGCGCAGCTATCGACGAGCCAGCGCCCGACCCCGTCCACCACCGCTTCGGCACAGCGCAGCGCGTCCGCGGCATAAGTGTCGGTGGGGCGTATCGCGCCGAAGGTCACCATGATCCCGTCGCCAAGGTAAGTAATGACGGCGCCGCGATGGCGCTGGATGATCGGTACTGCTAGGCGCTGAAACTCACCTACCAGCGAAATGAGCTCGTTCGGAGTGAGGCTCGACGCAAGCCGGGTGAAGCCGCGCAGGTCGATGAACATTACCGCTGCATTTCGTGCCTTGCCCTTGCCGGGCATCAGGAGCTCATCGGCCTGGATCAGCTCCTCGGCGACTTCCGGCGAAAAATAGCGCATCAGCTGCGCTGACGAGGCTTGCATCGCGGCGGCCCGGTCAAGCAGCTGGCGGCTGCGCGACACCGCTAGCGCAAGTAGCAGCGAAACGAGGACCAGCGACACTATCTTGTCCACTTCGCCGCCGATGAGGATCTTTGCCGCCGTCATGTACTCGACGTAGTCGTGCGTGACCAGCGCCATGCCCCCTGGCGCGCCGAGGGCGTAGAGCAGCAGGGCGAGCCAGCCAAGCACTGCAGTGCCTCCGGCGAGCAGCACGTAGGCAGGGGAAAAAGAGAGCGTACGCAGCGCAATGAAGATGAAGAAATAGGCAAAGGTCGGCGCCTTGAGGTAGAAAGCCGCGGGCTGACCGTACTCGATGTGGAAACCCCAGATCGTGAAGGAGAGCAACGCCATGTCGACGATCACGGAGGCGACGCGCAGCGGCGGCGTTAGCCGGTCGGCATAGGCGAGCCGCAGTCGCAGCGCGGTAAAGGCGGCGTAGATGCCGATCGCCCAGGGCGCCGGCCGGAAGATCAACTCCACCGGCGACGTGCTTGGCGCGACGATGTAAAGCGCCGCCAGAGTGGCAATGATGATCGCCTGCACCCAACCGGTGAGGATCTCGCTCCTTGCGCGTTCCGCCTCGATCACGCGCAGAACGCGCGCGGGCAGGCGCGGCTCAGACCGGGGTCCCGCAGAGGTCCTGTCCACTTCAGCCATGGTAGTGCCTTTCGATGAGACCCACGTCGGCCGCACGAGCACGCCCCAAACTTACGCGGACCCTGCCGCAAGATCGGGCGAAAAAGCCAGTGGGAACGACGGAATCTACTCGAAAACACCGTTTGAAACGGTGTTCAAATGTCTGGTGGCGGAGAGAGAGGGATTCGAACCCCCGGTACGGTTACCCGTACAACAGATTTCGAGTCTGCCGCATTCGACCACTCTGCCATCTCTCCGCATCGCGATCGTCTCGACGCGAAGGGCGAATTCTAGCAGGCCCCGCGCGATTTTCTGCCCGCCGCCCATCCACGGCCGCGAGGCGCTATGTGCGACAGCGTACCGACGCCCGCCGGAGCCTGCGCGAGCATGCGCAGCCGCCTGCTTGTTGTATTGGCTCACTACGGAAACCCGCCATGGCCATGAAGGCAGACGCGAATGCCCTTGCGGCACACGACCGCAAGGCACGCGCCTTGCAGAACGCGATCCTCACCAGCGCCAGTTTCTCGATCATCGCCACCGACGACAAAGGGATCATCCAGCTTTTCAACGCCGGCGCCGAGCGAATGCTGGGCTACCCGGCCGACGAAGTCCTGACCCGGCTCAGCCCGAGCGACATGCACGATCCGCAGGAAGTGTCGGCGCGCGCGAGGGAGCTGAGCCTCGAGCTGGGAACGCCGATTGCGCCAGGTTTCCAGGCGCTTGCGTACAAGGCATCGCACGGGATCGAAGACAGCTATGCCTTGACCTATATCCGCAAGGACGGCAGCCGCTTTCCCGCCCTGGTTTCGGTCACCGCGCTGCGCGACGAGGGCGGCGGCATCATCGGCTACCTGCTGATCGGCACCGACAATTCCGTGCGCACGCGGATCGAATCGGAGCGCAACGAGGCCATGGCCGCGGCGGAGAATGCGAATCGCGCGAAATCGGATTTTCTCTCCGGTATGAGCCATGAACTGCGCACGCCGCTCAATGCGATCCTCGGCTTCGCGCAGCTCATGGCGTCCGGCTCGCCGCCGCCGACGCTCGCCCAGCAGCGGGACCTCGAGCAGATTCTCAAGGCCGGCTGGTACCTGCTCGAGCTGATCAACGAGATCCTCGACCTGGCGCTGATCGAGTCGGGCAAGGTGACGCTGTCGCGCGAGCCCGTGTCGCTGGCCGAGGTCATGCTCGAGTGCCGGGCGATGATCGAGCCGCAGGCGCAAAGGCGCGGCCTCAGCATGACGTTTCCGACGTTCGAGGTCCCTTGCTTCGTCAAAGCCGACCGGACCCGGGTCAAGCAGGTCCTGATCAACCTTCTTTTCAACGCGGTCAAGTACAACAGCCCGGGCGGATCGGTCGCCGTGGAGTGCACCCCGCACCCTCCGGGTTCGATTCGCATCGGCGTGCGCGACACCGGCCCGGGCCTGGCGCCGGCGCAGCTGGCGCAGCTGTTCCAGCCGTTCAACCGCCTCGGAAGAGAGGCCGGCGCGGAGGAAGGCACCGGCATCGGCCTGGTCGTGACCAAGCGGCTGGTCGGGTTGATGGGGGGCGCCATCGGCGTGGAAAGCACGGTCGGGGTCGGAAGCGTGTTCTGGATCGAACTGAGCCTGACGAGCGCGCCGGAGCTCGCCGCCCGGGAAGCCGCGCGCGCGGCGCAGCTGCCGCCGCAGGCACGCGAGGGCGCCCCGCCGCGCGTCCTGCTCTACGTGGAAGACAATCCGGCGAACCTCGAGCTGGTGGAGCAGCTCGTCGCACGCCGCGCCGACCTGCGCATGTTGAGCGCCACGGACGGCACGCAAGGGGTGGACATCGCGCGCAGCTTCCTGCCCGAGGTGATTCTGATGGACATCAACCTGCCCGGCCTGAGCGGGATCGAAGCGATGCAGATCCTGCGCGCCGACCCGTCCACGGCGCATATCCCCGTCATCGCGCTCAGCGCCAACGCGGTGCCGCGCGACGTCGAGAAGGGCCTCGAGTCCGGCTTCTTCAGCTATCTCACCAAACCCATCAAGGTCGACCGGTTCATGGAAGCGCTGGACGTCGCGCTGCGCGCCACGCCGGCGGCGCCCGGGCCGAGCGCCCCAAAGACAGAGGCACGATGATCGGCGAACGAGAGATCCTCGATGCCGGCATCCTCATCGTGGACGATCAGGAAGCCAACGTCAGCCTGCTCGAGCGCGTGCTGCGCGAAGCGGGCTTCACCCGCGTTAGCTCGACCATGGAGCCGCAGGAGGTCTGGGCGCTGCATCGCAAGAACCGCTACGACCTGATCCTGCTCGACCTGCAGATGCCCGGCATGGACGGCTTCCAGGTCATCGAAGCCCTGAAGACGAACGAGGCGGACGCCTACCTTCCGGTGCTCGTGATTACCGCCCAACCCGGCCACAAGCTGCGCGCCTTGCAGGCCGGCGCAAGGGATTTCATCAGCAAGCCGTTCGACCTGGTGGAAGTGAAGACGCGCGCGCGCAACATGCTGGAAGTGCGGCTGCTGTACAAGGCGCTGGAAGAGCACAACGCCGTGCTGGAACAGACGATCGCCGAACGCACCGCCGAGCTGCGCGCCAGCGAAGCCCGCTATCGCGCGCTGACCGAACTGGCTGCCGACTGGTACTGGGAGCAGGACGAGAACGGCAACTTCACCAAGGTATCCGGTCCGGTGCTGGAGATGCTGGGCATCCGGGTGGACGCCCTGGCCGGCGACGCGGGCCGCGCCCAGGTCGAAGGCTGGAACGAGGCGCAGCGCGAGGCCCTGCAAGCGCACATCGCAGCGCGCGAGCCGTTCCTGGACTTCGTCTTCGACCGGGTCAATGCGGACGGCTCGGCACAGAGGTTTCAGGTCAGCGGGGAGCCGATGTTCAATAGCTCCTGCCGCTTCATCGGCTACCGCGGCATCGGCGTAGAGCTCTCGGCGAAAAAATAGGGCTCAGGATTTCGATCGCTCGCTATGGCGTCCGCCCACAATCCCAGCCAGAACTATCTGCTCGCCGCTCTGCCCGAGGCGGAATTCGCGCGCCTGGCCCCGCACCTCGAGCTGGTCGAAATGCCGCTCGGCGAGATTCTGTATGAGCCCGGTACGCGCATGCAGCACGCGTTCTTCCCTACCAGCGCCATCGTCTCGCTGCACTATGTCATGGAGTCCGGCGCATCGGCCGAGACCGCGGGAGTAGGCAATGAAGGCGTGGTCGGCATCGCGCTTTTCATGGGCGGTGACAGCACGCCAAGCTCGGCCGTGGTGCAGACCGCGGGCCATGGGTACCGGCTTGAAGGACGCCTGCTGAAGCGGGAATTCATACGCGCGGGCCCGATGCAGCGCCTGTTGCTGCGTTACACCCAGGCGCTGATCACGCAGATGATCCAGACCGCCGCCTGCAACCGGCATCATTCGATCGAGCAGCAGCTGTGCCGCTGGCTGCTGCTGACCCTCGATCGCGGGCCCCCGCGCGAGCTCGTCATGACGCAGGAGCTGGTCGCGAGCATGCTCGGCGTGCGCCGGGAAGGAATAACGGAAGCGGCCGGCGCCCTGCAGCGCGCCGGCGTGATTCGTTATCGCCGTGGGCACATTGCGGTGCTCGAGCGCGCCGGGCTGGAAAGCCGCGCCTGCGAGTGCTACGCGGTGGTCAAGAAGGAGCTCGGCCGCCTGCTGTCCGACGTGCGATACCGTCAGGACGCCGCAGCGGTCAAACCGGACTTCGTCCGCTGATTACCCTGAGCAGGACGAGCACGATCGCGACTACCAGCAGGACGTGGATGAAGCCTCCCACGGTGTAGGAGGAAACGAGTCCCAGAGCCCACAGGATGAGCAGCACGACGGCAATTGTGTAGAGCACGACACGTCTCCTTGGCGTAACGGATTGCTGCGCCTAAAAAATCATCATCCCCCAGAACTCTCCCGTGTTTCCGTGCGCCGGCACACATACAGCGGACTGCAAATAATAAATGCCGCCCTATGTGCGCTAGCGCGCCGACCGCCGGCGGCCACGAGCCCATGCTGCGCCAATCGACCGGTCAGTATTCTTCCGCTTTTGCTGGCAGTCAGACACAACGGAAGCATCAAGGCGGATCAAGTACGGGTCATTCAACGAGAGACACCATGAAAACTTCATTCAGCAGAAAACAACTCGGCCTTGCGGCAGCGTGCGCGCTGGCGCTCGGCATCATGGCAGGCACGGCAAGCGCGGATACGATGGCGCCGGCCGACCAGAGGGCAGTCGTCAGCGGTCCGTCCGGCATGGCCTGGATGGACGGCTCCGGAAATTGCCTGCGCAGCGATTTCGGCCCCCCGCCCCTGCCGAATACCCCCTGCGGACCGCAGCAGGTGGCGGAGATCGTCGTGCCCGCCCCAGTGGCGCAGGCGGCTCCCCCCCCGGCCCCCGTGGCCGCGCCGCAACCGGTCGTCGAAAAGGTTTCCCTGAGCGCCGATACGCTGTTCGACTTCGATAAGGCGATTCTGCGTCCGCAGGGCCGGGACGCGCTCGATGCCTTCGTCGGCAAGCTCCAGGGCGTAGAGGTCGGCACGATCACCGCCGTCGGCCATACCGACCGGATAGGCAGCAGCGAGTACAACCAGAAGCTTTCGGATGAACGCGCAGCGGCGGTCAAGGATTATCTGGTTTCCAAAGGCCTCAATTCCGCGCAGGTGCAGACCGAAGGCGTCGGCGAAACACAGCCGGTCACCGAAGCCGGCGAAT
>Ga0315556_1002242_pt1 | contig 11130 bp, 11 predicted proteins | sample SalMarSW160310MG_FD_202112 | JGI IMG/M metagenome (GOLD analysis project Ga0315556, IMG submission 202112) | Salt marsh sediment microbial communities from the Plum Island Ecosystem LTER, Massachusetts, United States - Salt Marsh Sediment SW1603-10 ...
GGCCGCGCTCGGGATCACCGCGTTGACGCTTCCCGCCGCGCCCGAGGCCTTCTGGCAGTGGGTGCAGTGGCAGGCGCGCAGCTCGGTGATCGGCACGTCGACCGTGTAGCGGATGGCCCCGCACAGGCAGCTTCCGTTGAGTGGGCTCGTCATGATCTATCCTCCCGGCTGCGGAAGGTAGCGCATCGCCGCGAGGCGCGCTACTCTGATCGAAGGAGAACGGACGCCATGGCGGAATACGAGCTTTACTGCTTCGGGGAATCGGGCAACAGCTACAAGGTCGCGCTGATGCTGGCGCTGTGCGGGCTGGACTGGGCGCCGCGCCGGGTGGCGTTCATGGACGGCGAGACGCGCAGCGATGCCTTCCGCGGCGAGGTCAACGAGATGGGCGAATGCCCGACGCTCGCCTGGAACGGACGGCTGCTGAGCCAGTCCGGCGCGATCCTCGACCTGCTCGCCGAGCGCAGCGGCCGCTTCGGCTGGTCGAGCGACGACGAGCGGCGCGAGCTGCTGCGCTGGCTGCTGTTCGACAACCACAAGTTCACCAGCTACATCGCCACCCACCGCTTCATGACGCACTTCATGAAGCAGGACAACGAAGTGACGAAGTTCTTCAAGGGACGCGCCGAGGGCGCGCTCAAGATCGTCGACAAGCATCTCGCCGGGAAGGAGTGGATGACGCTCGGGCGGCCGACGATCGCGGACCTGTCGATGGCGGGCTACATGTACTACGACGGCGAGCTCGGCTTCGATTTCGCCGCCTATCCGGCGCTCGCCGCCTGGCGCGAGCGTATCCGCGCCCTGCCCGGCTGGAAGGGGCCCTACGAGCTCATGCCGCGCGCGGCGGCCTGACCGAATCAAAGTCTTCGCGCGCATGAGCGCCTCCGAGCCCTCCCTCGCCCTGTTCGGTGCGCCCCCCGCGTTCGCCGAGCCGCTGCACGTCGGGCGGCCCAACATCGGAAACCGAGAGCAGCTGATGCAGAGGATCGAGGAGATACTCGACCGGCGCTGGCTGACGAACAACGGGCCCTGCGTGAAGGAGTTCGAGCGGCGGATCTGCGAGCTCGTCGGCACGCGCGCCTGCGTCGCGACGTGCAACGCCACGATCGCGCTCGAGCTCCTGATCCGAGCCGTCGGCATGCGCGACGAGGTCATCGTGCCGTCGTTCACGTTCGTCGCCACGGCGCACGCGCTGCAGTGGCAGGAGATCAAGCCGGTCTTCTGCGACGTCGACCCGCACACGCACATGCTCGACCCCGCGCGGGTCGAGGAGCTCATCACGCCAAAGACCAGCGGCATCATCGGCGTGCACCTGTGGGGCCGCGTCTGCGACGTCGAGGGCCTGCAGGCGGTCGCCGACCGGCACGGGCTGGCGCTGGTCTACGACGCCGCGCACGCCTTCGCCTGCTCGAAGAACGGCCGCATGGTCGGAAGCTTCGGGCGCGCGGAAGTGTTCAGCTTTCACGCCACGAAGTTCTTCAATGCGTTCGAAGGAGGCGCGATCGTCACCGACGACGAGGAACTCGCGGAGAAGCTGCGCCTCATGCGCAATTTCGGATTCCAGGGCAAGGACAACGTCGTCTACCTCGGCAGCAACGGCAAGATGACCGAGGTCTGCGCGGCGATGGGGCTCACCTCCTTCGATGCGATGGAGACGTTCATCGCAGCGAACAGGCGCAACCACGAGTGCTACCGCGATGCGCTCGGCGCGCTGCGCGGCATCTCCGTGCTGCCGTTCCCCGAAGACGAGAGAAGCAACTACCACTATGTCGTCGTCGACGTCGAGGAGCAAGACGCGGGACTCTCGCGCGACGAGCTCGTTCGCGTGCTCGAGGCCGAAAACGTGCTGGCGCGGCGCTACTTCACCCCCGGGGTGCACCTGATGGAGCCCTACCGCTCCTTCCAGCCCCAGGCGGGACTCGTGCTGCCGGAAACCGACCGCCTCAGCCGGAGGGTGATGACGCTGCCCACCGGGCAGTCCGTCTCGGAGGACGACATCCGGCGCATCGCCCGCGTGCTCGAAACCGCGTGCGCGAACGCCGAGCGGGTGCGAGCGCGACTGAGGCGGACATGAACGGCGCCGTCGCGCACTCTCCGCGCGTTAGCGTATGCATGGTCACCTTCGAGCAGGAGAAGTACGTCGACCAGGCGCTGCGCAGTGCACTGACCCAGGACCTCGACGACATCGAGGTGGTCGTCGGCGACGATGCGTCGGCTGACCGGACGACGGAAATCGTGCGCGAGTGGGCGCGCCGCGACCCGCGCGTACGCGTCCTTCCGCACCAGGATATCCTCGGGCCGCGGGCCAACTTCATGCGCACGCTGGCCGAGTGCCGCGGGCGTTACGTCTGCCTGCTCGACGGCGACGATTACTGGACGGATCCCGGAAAGCTTCGCATGCAGGCCGACCTGCTCGACGCGCAGCCGGACTGCGCGATGTGCTTCACCGCGTCGCAGGACGTCGACGAGTCCGGCAGGCCGCTCGGCGACGTCTTCAGGCCGCCCAAGCGGCAGCCGCGCTACAAGATCGACCATTTCGCGGTCGTGAACCTGGCGCACTCATGCGCAACGATGTGGCGCCGCGGCGTGTTCGGGCCGCTGCCGGACTGGTTCAAGGACGCGCCGGTGGGCGATTGGATCTTGCACGTGCTGCATGCCGAGCACGGTGACATCGCCTACATCGACATCAACATGGCGGCGCACCGGATCCACCCGCGGGGCATCTGGTCCGGAAAGGACCTGCCCGCGCGCGTGCGCACGAATCTCGGCTGCCACGCGTGCTTCCTGACCCGCCTGCAGCCTTCGACGGTGGCTCGCATCCGGCCCGCCATTCTTCGCTACCAGCTCCAGCTCGCGCAGTCCTATGAGCGCCAGGGCGAATTTGCCGCGGCGCGCGAGACCCTGGCGTGGCTGCGTGCGCACGCCAAGGGCGATTCGCTCATTCCGACCCGTCGCCTGTTGGCAGACAGCGCCCGCGTGGCGATCAAGGCGCTGCTGCGGTGAGGGGTGGTAGAGCGGCCCCCATCGCGCGCCCGGCGAGATAGCCGAACACGAGCGCCGGGCCGAGCGTGATGCCGGGGCCGGGGTAGGCGCCGTCCATGATCGAGTTCATGTCGTTGCCGCAGGCGTAGAGCCCCGGCACCGGCGCGCCGCCGGCGCCGAGCACGCGCGCCTCGCCGTCGGTGACGAGGCCCGCCGAGGTGCCGAGGTCGCTCGGGTAGAGGCGGATCGCGAAATACGGCGGCGACTCGATCGGCCGCATGCAGGGATTGGGCCCGTTGCGCGCGTCGCCGAGAAAGCGCTGGTAGGCGTTGCCGCCGAGGCCGAAGGCCGAATCGACGCCGCGGCGCGCGTCGTCGTTGTAGGCCGCGACCGCATGCTCGAGGCCGGCGCCGTCGATGCCCAACCCAGCGGCCAGATCACTCAATGTCTGCGCGCGGGCGAGATACCCGTTTTGAACAAACGAAGCTGTAGTAAACCCAAATGGCCGCACCGCGCCGAGGCCGTACTGCCAAAGGCTCCTGCGGTCGCACAGCAGGAAAGCCGGGTTCGCTGCCTCGCCCGCGCGCAGCATCGCCAGCACGAACTCGTGGTAAGAGACCGCCTCGCTGGTAAAGCGCGCGCCCTCGCGCGTCACCGCGATGATGCCCGGCTTGCCGCGGTCGGCGACGGTGTGCGGAAACACGCCCTCGCCGCCCCCGGCGCGCCGGAAATGCGACACCGGGGCCCAGTAGGCGTTGTGCGAGTTGGTCTCGCCCATCCTGCCGCCCGCGCCGAGGCCGAGGCGGATGCCGTCGCCGCTGTCGGCCGCGCACACCGGCGAATGCTTCGAGATCGCCGCCGGCAGCAGCCGCGCGCGCAGCTCGGGGTCGTGCGAGAAGCCGCCGCCGGCGAGCACCACGCCCGCGCGCGCGCGGAGCGTCTCGCGCCGGCCGTTCGATTCGATCTCGACGCCCGCGGCGCGCCCGTCGCGCATCACGACGCCGAGCGCGCGCGTATTGAGACGCAACGACACCTTGAGGTCGAGCGCCGACTTCAGCAACCATCCGACCAGCGCGTTGCCGAGCACCAGGCGCGTGCCGCGCGCGGCGAACAGGCGCTGCCAGCCGTACTGCGCGACCAGGCGCGCGACGCGCACCGCCGAGCGCGGCGAGGACAGCATCGCGCGCAAGTGCGGCAGGTCGGGACGCGCCACCATCATGCCGCCGAACAGCATGAACTCGGCCAGCGGCCAGCGCATCAGGGCGAAGTCGCGCCCCAGCAGCGCGGCATCGAAATCCTCCGGCTCGAGCACGCGCCCGCCGGGCGTCGCGCCCGGCAGCTCCGGATAGTAGTCGGGATAGTTGACGACCGGCCGCAAGCGCAGCGACGTGCGTGCTTCGAGGTACTCGATCGCCTCCGGCCCGCGCGCGAGAAAGGCCTCGCGCGCCGCGGTGTCGCGCGCCGGCGGCGCGCAGCGCTCGAGATAGGCGCGCGCGGCCTCGTCGCTGTCGGCGATGCCGGCGGCAGCCATCTTCGGATTGGCGGGGATCCACACCATTCCGCCCGAGACCGCGGTGGTGCCGCCGATGAGCGGCGACTTCTCGAGCAACAGCGTGCTGAGTCCCTCGGCCGCCGCGACGCAGGCCGCGGCCAGGCCGGCCGCGCCCGAGCCGACGACGATCGCGTCGTATTCCGCCGCGGCCGGCATCGCCCTAGGCGTCGGCGGGCGGCGTGGTGACGACGATGAACACGAGGTCCGCGAGGCCGGTGTTGTAGATCGCGTGCTCGACGCCCGGCGGGATGAAGATGCAGTCGTGCGCGCGCACCACCCTGCGCGCGCCGTCGAGCTCCATCAGGGCCTCGCCGCTCAGGATATGGTAAATCTGCTCCTGGACCTTGTGCCGGTGCGGCGCGACGTAGCCCTTGGGCTGATAGCTCGAGATGCGATAGTCGAAATGCCGCGTGGAAGAATTCTGCGGCGTCACGAGCATCTTGGAATGAGCGTCGTAGTGCTCGGGCGGCGTTTCCCACATGACTTCGGCGATATTGCGTACGACGGCTTCGCGCTTTAGGCTCATGTCCCTCACTCCCTTCAAAAACGGCTGTTCACGATTCTAATAGGAGCTTGCCTCGATGCAGGTCTGGGATCTGGTGGTGGTCGGCGGCGGCAATGCCGCGTTCTGCGCCGCGCTCGCGGCGCGCGAGCAGGGCGCGAGCGTTCTGGTGCTCGAGCGCGCCCCGGAGGACGAGGCCGGCGGCAACAGCCGCTTCACCGCGGGCGCGATGCGCGTGGCCTACTCGGGCGTCGACGACCTGCGCCGCCTGATGCCCGACCTGACCGACGAGGAGGTCGCGCGCACCGACTTCGGCACCTACACCGAGGAGCAGTTCCTCGACGACATGGGGCGCGTCACGCAGTACCGCTGCGACCCCGACCTGACCGAGATCCTGGTCAAGCAGAGCCTCGAGACGCTGCTGTGGATGCGCGGCAAGGGCATCCGCTTCGCGCCGATCTACGGCCGGCAGGCGTTCAAGGTCGACGGCAAGTTCAAGTTCTGGGGCGGGCTCACCGTCGAGGCCGTCGGCGGCGGCGAAGGGCTGATCGAGGCCTGGACCCGGTCGGCGAAGAAGCACGGCGTGGAGGTCTGGTACCGTGCGCGCGCGACCGCGCTGATCGCCGACGACTCCGGCGTGCACGGCGTGCGCGTGAAAAAAGCGGGCAAGACGGTCGAGGTGCAGGCGAAAGCCGTGGTGCTCGCCGGCGGCGGCTTTCAGTCCAACCCGGAGTGGCGCGCGCGCTACCTCGGACCCGGCTGGGAGCTCGCCAAGGTGCGCGGCACGCGCTTCAACACCGGCGACGTGATCCGCATGGCGCTCGACATCGGCGCGGCGCCGGTCGGCAACTGGTCGGGCTGCCACGCCGTGGGCTGGGAGCGCAACGCCCCCGAGTTCGGCGACCTCGCGGTGGGCGACCAGTTCCAGAAGCATTCCTATCCCTTCGGCATCATGCTCAACGCCGACGGCAAGCGGTTCGTCGACGAGGGCGCGGACTTCCGCAACTACACCTACGCCAAGTACGGCCGCGTGATCCTCAACCAGCCCGGGCAGTTCGCCTGGCAGGTGTTCGACCAGAAGGTCAAGCACCTGCTGCGCGACGAATACAAGATCAAGCAGGTGACCAAGGCGACCGCCAACACGCTGGAGGAGCTCGTCGCGAAGCTCGACGACGTCGATCCCAAGGCGGCCCTGGCCGAGATCCAGGCCTACAACGCCGCGGTCAGGACCGAGGTGCCGTTCGACCCGAACGTGAAGGACGGCCGCTGCACCACGGGGCTGGCGGTCAACAAGTCGAACTGGGCCAACCTGCTCGACACCCCGCCCTACGAGGCCTACGCGGTGACCTGCGGCATCACCTTCACCTTCGGCGGGCTGCGCATCGACACCGGCGCCAGGGTGATCAGCACCGACGGCGAGCCGATACCGGGCCTCTTTGCCGCGGGCGAGCTGGTAGGCGGCATCTTCTACTTCAACTACCCCGGCGGCACCGGGCTGACCAACGGCTCGGTGTTCGGCAGGATCGCGGGCACGAGCGCGGCCGCGGGCCTGAAGAAGTGAACCGCCGGCGCCGCGCCCGCCGCGAGGACCTCGGCCTGACCAAGGCCGAGTTCGCCGTGCTGCGGCGCCTCGACACGCCGGAGAAGATCCAGGACTTCCTCTTTCGCCTGAAACAGAACTTCGAGCCGAACGGCGATTCCTGCCGGCCGGTGCGAGTCGTGCTGCGCGAGCGCAACGCGCACTGCATCGAGGGCGCGATGCTCGCCGCGGCGGCGCTCTGGATCCACGGCGAGCCGCCGCTGCTGATGGACCTGCGCGCGGTGCACGACTTCGACCACGTGGTGGCGCTGTTCCGGCGCCGGGGCTTCTGGGGCGCGATTTCGAAGACCAACGGCGCCTACCTGCGCTGGCGCGACCCGATCTACCGCAGCCTGCGCGAGCTCGCGGTGTCGTACATGCACGAGTACTCCAACAAGCGCGAGTACAAGTCGCTGCGCGAGTACTCGGTGCCGTTCGACCTGCGCCGCGTCGACCCGGCGATCTGGGCGAGCGGCGAGAAGGACGCCTGGGAGGTGGGCGACCGCCTGGAGGCGGTGCGGCACTACTGGCTCGTGACGCGCGCCCAGGCGCGCAAGCTCACGCGCCGCGATCCGTTCGAGCGGATGGTGGGCGCACTCGTTCAGTACCGCAAGCCGAAGAAGAAAAAGAAGAAGCTCAGGAAAGGTTCTGCCTGAAGAAGGCGACCGTACGCTGCCACGCGAGCTTCGCCGCCTCTACGCGGTAGCGCGGCGTCGAGTTGTTGTGAAAGCCGTGCTGCGTGCCCGGGTAGCGGTAGGCCTCGTAGCGCACGCCGGCCGCCTTCAGCGCCGCCTCGTAGTCCGGCCACATGCCGTTTATGCGGGGATCGTTGTCCGCGAATTGAAGCAGCAGCGGAGCCTTGATGCGCGCGACCGATGAAAGCTCCGGCGCGGCGCCGTAGAACGGCACTCCCGCCTGAAGGTCGGCGCCGAGCTCGACCGCGAGCCGGTTGACCATGCCGCCGCCCCAGCAGAAGCCGACCGCGCCGAGCTTGCCGCTCGAGCGCGCGTGCCCCTTCACGAAGCGCGCGCTGTTCAGCATGTCGGTGCCGAGCTTCGCCTGGTCGAGGCCCGCCTGAAGCTGCCGGCCGTCGTCGTCGTTGCCAGGATAGCCGCCGGCGGGCGCGAGGCCGTCGGGCGCGAGCGCGAGGAAGCCTTCGGTCGCCACGCGCCGCGCGACGTCCTCGATGTAGGGGTTGAGGCCGCGGTTCTCGTGGATCACCAGCACCGCGGCAAACGGCCCCTCGCCCGCCGGCTGCACCAGGTAGCCGCGCATGCTGCCCGAATTGCCGCCCGGCGACGGATAACTCACATAACGCGCGTGGATGCGCGGATCGGTGAACGAAACAGTCTGCGCGCGCGCGTAGCGCGGCAGCAGCGCCTGCGCCATCGCCAGGCCCCCGGCGGTGACGAGCGCGGCCCGCTTCAGGAATTCGCGCCGGTCGAGCCGGCCGTGGCAGTACTCGTCGTAAAGATCGTAGACCCGCTGATCGATGGCGATTTCGGCCTCACGCATGGCTCCCCCCGGTTCCGTTGACGGCGCATCCTGCGCCACAATAGACCCCAACACCGGATAGGGGTTCCGGATTCCGCGTTCAAGGAGGGTGACATGCGTTTGGCCACGATCACGATGTCCCTGGCGCTACTGCTGTCGGGCTGCGGCAGCTTCCAGATCGGCGGCAACTTCGACCTCGCGGCCTTCGAGGCCAAGGTCGAGCGCGGCAAGTCCACCCAGGCCGACGTCCAGCGCTGGCTCGGCAACCCCGACAGCCGGGGCGTGTCGGTCGAGACCGACGGCGCGCGCTACACCCAGTGGACCTACTACTACGGCACCGGCAACCTGTCCGGCCCGACCAACGCCCGCGTCAAGCTGCTGCAGGTCAAGTTCGACCGCGCCGGCGTCGTGCGGGCCTACAACTGGTCGGGCCAGGTGCGCTGAAAGCGCTGCCGTAACAGGGGCTTGGGCCCCCGTTTACGGACCGTAACACTCGGTTTCAGACGCTAACGGGGGTAGCTCCGACAATGCTCCTGTGCCCGCAGCAATCGGGCAGCATTCGAGACAAGGAGCCAGACATGAAACCGACCAAACTTCTCACTGCGGCGCTCATCGGCGGCTCGCTGCTCGCGGCCGCCCCGGCCTTCGCCGACCCGGGTCACTGGCGCGACGGCGACCGCTTCGAGCATCGCGTACGCAACTGGCCCGACGGCGGGCGCTTCGAGCACCGCGACCGCGACCGCCGCTTCGATCGCCGCGACGGGCGCTACGTCGTCGAGCGCCGCATCGTCGAGCGCCGCGTCGTGGTTCGGCGCCCGGTCGTGGTCTACCGCGAACCGGCCCGCGTCTATTACGCACCGCCGCGGCGCGTCTACTACGCCCCGCAGCCCGCTCCCGTCTACTACGGCTACGCGGCCCCCGCCGGCGCGGGCACCGTCGCCGGCGCCTTTGCCGGCGCGGTGATCGGCAGCCAGCTGGGCCACGGCCCCGACCGGGTCGCGGGCGCGGCCTTCGGCAGCGTGCTCGGCGCCGTCATCGGCAGCCAGTTCGACTACGCCCGCTAGGCGAGGCGCAGCTCCTCCTCGAGGGGCCTGCCCGGGAAGTGGAACCGGACCGGCCCGTCGGGGAGCGCGTGCATGAACTGCTTCAGGTAGGGATCCTCGGAGGAGGCGACTTCGTCGGGGGTCCCTTCGCCGACGACCACGCCATCCGATATGACGTAGATATAGTCGACCACCTTGAGCGACTCGCTCACGTCGTAGGTGACGACGATCGAGGTGGTGCCGATGGCGTCGTTGAGCTTGCGCACCAGCTCGGCGATGACGTTGAGCGTGATCGGGTCGAGGCCGGCGAAGGGCTCGTCGTACATCGTCAGCATCGGATCGGCGGCGATCGCGCGCGCGAGCGCCACCCGGCGCGACATGCCGCCGGACAGGTCGGCCGGCATCAGGCCCTGCGCGCCGCGCAGGCCCACCGCCTGCAGCTTCATCAGCACCAGCTTGCGGATCAGCTCCTCGGGCAGCGCGTGATGCTCGCGGATCGGGAAGGCGATGTTCTCGTACACCGAGAGGTCGCTGAACAGGCCGCTGGTCTGGAACATCATGCCCATCTCGCGCCGCAGCGCGTACAGCTCGTCGGTGCCCAGGTCGTGCACCACCTTGCCGTCGACCCTGATGCGGCCGCGCGAGGGCCGCAGCTGGCCGCCGATCAGCTTGAGCAGCGTGGTCTTGCCGCAGCCGCTCGCGCCCAGGATCGCGACCACCTTGCCGCGCGGGATCTTCAGGCTCAGCCCTTTGAAGATCTCGTGCCGGTTGTAGGCGAAGTGCAGGTCCTCGATTTCGACGATGTTGTCGGCGGCCATGGGCGGCAGTTTACCCCGCCCCGGCGTCGCCGCCCGGCTGCAGCCTGACGCGCGCGCCGTCTTCAAGCGTGTCCGAGGGATAGACCACCACCGTCTCGCCCGGCTTCAGCCCCTGCTCGATCTGCGCCTCGGCGCCGTTGCGCCGCGCGAGCCTGACCGCGCGCAGCCGCGCGCGCCCGTCCTCGACCACGAACACCGCCCAGTCCCTGCCGCGGCGGAACAGCGCGCCCACCGGCACCTTGACCGCGTCCTCGGTGCGGAAGGTCACGATGTGCGCGTAGACCCTGAAGCCGTCGCCGATGGTCTGCACCTTGTCGAGCGGCTCGGCGAAATCGAGCACCACGTTCACCCGCTGCTCCTCGACGCCGAGCGCCGAGACCTTGGTGAAGGCCGCCGGCTCGATGCGCCGCACGCGCGCCGCGAGCGGGGGGACGCCGCTGCCCAGCTCGATGCGCGCGGGCATGCCCGGGCGTATCGCGACGCCTTCCTCCGAGAGCACGTCGACCACCGCCTCGAGGCTGCGCGGGTCGGCGATCTCGACCAGCGGCGCGCCGAGCGGCACCACGCCTTCGCTCTCCTGCACCACCTTGAGCACCGAGCCGGTGATGGGGGATTTCACGTCCCAGCTCGCGCCGACGACCTTGCCCTTGCTCTCCGCCCGGTAGCGCAGCAGCGCCGCGCGCGCCTGCTCGACCTCGTGGATCGCCGCGTGCTCGGCGAACTGCGCCGCTTCGCGCCCCTTCTGGGCGGTCACCAGCGCGAGCTGCGCCTGCTCGAGCACCGTGGCGGACACATAGCCCTCGTAGGACAGCATCTTGGCGCGCTCCAGATCCGAGCGCGCCTGCGCGACCTGCGCCTCGGCCTTCTGCGATTCGGCCGCGGCGCGCAACCGCTGCGCCTCGGCCGTGCCGACGCGCGCCTCGAGCTCGCGCACCGTGCGCGCGTCGAGGAAGGCCGGCATGCTGGGCGTGAGCACCGCCACCACCTGCCCTTCCTTCACCGGGTCGCCGGCCTTGAGGCGGATGCGCTCGACGCGGCCGGCGAGCGGCGCCGACACCACGTAGCGCTCGCGCACCCGCGTCTTGCCGTCGTCGGACACCGTCTGCTCGAAGGCGCCGCGCACCACGCGCGCGGTCTCGACCAGCACCGGCTGCGGACGC